>Ga0209167_10001837_pt1 | contig 12020 bp, 11 predicted proteins | sample Coa_R1_9_FD_187154 | JGI IMG/M metagenome (GOLD analysis project Ga0209167, IMG submission 187154) | Surface soil microbial communities from Centralia Pennsylvania, which are recovering from an underground coalmine fire - Coalmine... | ecosystem: Environmental > Terrestrial > Soil >... | reverse complement strand
TTGTGCAAGCCGTGGGTAGTGACGCCAAAAATGGGCGCCTGATTTTCCTGCAAAAGCGGCACGCCTTTCTGAATAAGGCGCAGAGGAAATGACCAACGATTGAGCGCTGGAGCTTCGGAGCCAATGAAACAGAGGCCGGCGTTCGAGGAAATAGATCCTGCCTTGTCGCCAAGTGTCGACTGATCCCTGACCGGCCTCGGTCCTGTGGACAGATCGCCCCTACGCCGTTACTCGTGGGGCTATCCGCCGCCTAGCCGGCACAAAGGCTTTTTCTGTTCCAAGGTAGCAACGGTCGTAGTAGAGAGCTACCCGAAAGGGGGCAAGACGACCGGCAGAGCGAACCGCAATCGTGACCTTCTGACACCTCGTGAGCGGGAAGTCGCGGCAGCCTTGAGGCTCAGTGTTCACCCGGCAGAAACCTACCGAAGCGACTTCATGCTCAAGCTCGGTACCCATTCCTCGCGCGGCCTGATTCGCTACGTCGTTCGCAATAAGATTGTGCAAGCTTAAGGGCGTTCCCGAATGCAACCCTGGCAACTGCCTTAGAAAGCCCGAGCTAGCCGGTGCATGAAGTGGTCCATCGAATACTCCAGCCCCATTCGCAGCACAAATGGGTCGCTCACGTCTGAGAGTCCAAAGGCTGGTTCGAGGCGGATCGTCCAGTGGGGCAAAGGTGAATAGCTGAAGACCGGCCCGAGGTACTGCTGTTGTCTGTGCCAGTAGAATCCGAATTGGTGATTATTCCCCAGTGCCCCAATCATCTCGAGGCCCAAGCCCAGTCGCCGCAGCGAAAGTACTGGCGGCGCTGACATTCCAGCCATGCCCGGCTTTCCCGCCGTGTTTTCACCCGCCGACATTCCAGCCATACCGGGCATTCCGGCCGTGTTTTTGCCTGCGGTCATTCCCATCCATTCTGGCTGGCGGAAAATGCCCCAAGCGTAGCCGAAATCATTCTCGTGGCTATCCAGCCCTGTTTCGCTGATGAAGTTGAAGGTGACGTTAACCCGCCGCCAATCGTGATACACGATCGCGCGTTGCTCGAAGGTGTGCGCCGGCAAATTGCGAGCCACGGTGAGCGGACCTTCCAAATCCTCCCCGCCGAATCCGGCCACCTCCATCTTGTAAAGCGCCGCTCCATTCAAGTGTTCGTACTCGCCGTAAAGAGTGAAATTCAGCAGGTGATCGTTGGGGAAGAGGCGGAAGTAGGTGTTGCATCGCAGGCCGCCGAAGGTGGTTGGCATACCATCGATTTTTTGCCCCTCCGCCATGAACCCCGCTGTCCACCGTGAAGTGATTCCGTACTCCGTCATTACCATCGCCGTATAGAAATTGGTACCCGTGCGTGCGGTCTGGAAATCGGGCAGAAGGGTGACCATCATGGTGTCTTTGGGAAGTGGATAGTTAAAGGCAGTGAAATAAGAGTTCATATGCGCCTCCGGCGGGGCGGTTGTGGTCTCACCCATCGGCTGCAGCATTTCCAGGTGTTCCTGTGGAGCCGGAGTGGATGTGTTCTCGCCCTTTGACTGCCGCATATCTTTGTGTTCCTGCCCAGCCGGAGCTGAAGAGGACATGCCGGGATTGGACATGGGCGGCTTTTGTGGATCAGCAGACTGCGCCGCCAGGCCCGCCGGAAGCAGAGCCAGCATGAGCGCCGTTTGCAGCGGCAACTTCCACAACGAATGTCGTGTCATTTCCGATGCCCTGTGCGCAATTTCAGCCGCGCTCACTTCTGCGGACGCTGGTGCATATACCGCATTGTGTCCGGGTTCTTGTTCACCTGTTTCTTGCGCGGCTCCTTGATGTGGTCGTATGGATGGGCGAAGAAACCAAACCCTTGGGGCGTTCAAAAGGCCGGGCATTCAGCCTGATGCCGCTTCCTTCATGATTTTATTAGTCCTGTTCTCAACTTCCTGCGCCACCCCTTCAGGTTGCGGCACGTTGAACATCGCCAGAAGAGTGGTTGGCTTCCAAAGTGGCCAGAATGCCGCCCTCCGCGTAAATGGAGATTCCGGCATGGCAGTGGAGTGGAGACGCTCATGTCTTGGTCGAGAACCTTCGTCGCTTTTTGCGGCTGACAGACCTCGACGATCAGACATCCACGTTCGAACTCCACGCTCTTCTTCGCCATGGTCTCCTTAAGGTTGTGAGTCTGCATGACGCCAAAGTGATTGGCCTGGACGGGCAGCCTGCAAGGCAACCGCGGCTTCACTCACGCTTTTGTCAGTGGATAATTCGACCCGCACAGGTTCTCTTTCATGGTTAACAGCTCACTTCACAGGCGGGTCGTGAACTCACGATTTGTTATTGGACAGCTTGTTAATCACGACGACCAGCAGGACCACCACCATTATGCCGATCACCGTCCAAATCCACATCCCTCCGCCCATCCAGCCATTCATCATAAAGCTCCTTTCGTTGCGCTGCGACCAGCCTACCACCCGGCAATCCGGACTGTGAGCGGAGGCAGCAGCGCCATTTGAAGTAGCCACCACTGGGCCGCGGCAACCGTTCGTCGCGGGGCATGGTAGCGCTCAGCAATCATTTCTGTTCTCCTTGAAGCTCTCTGTGTGGGCGCCCGCCGATGTTTCGTTCGTGTCCTTGTCATACCCTTCATCATCGGACGCTGCGACATGGATTCCTTGCCCATCTGCACGTGCTGCATCATCTCCTCGTCCATCTTTGCCTTTCGCGCATCCATGGTGATCCGTTTTTCCACAATGTTTGGGAGGATGGCGGCCATCAGGTACAACTTTCTGTCCTGCGGCGCCTGGTTCATCTCGGTGAACTGCTCGGTGATTTGATCGTCTTGAGCCTTCATGTCTTCTTTCATTTTCTGCATCTTTTCCTTCATTGCCTGGCAGCGTTCCCATCATTTCGGCTTCCGCCATCCCTTTCCCCTGCGCAGGCTCGGTGGATCGACCAGGAATGGCCTGGTCGGAAGTTCCCATGGTCTCGTTGAGAAACATTGGTGGGTTTTTTCGGTTCGCTTTCTCTTGCGAAAGCCGTTGCACAGAAGATCCAGAAACAGAAGAATCAGAGTAAGCCTTTTCGTTCTTAGCTCCTTTTGGGCCGCGAAGTCGGAAGAGCCTCATCGGCTTTCTCCCTAGATCCCGGCTGGCAACGCAAGACATACCTCTTATACCCTGGCGGTTATGCGCGCGGCAGTCCAATACTGCTCACACGCGTGGTCACAATTGCCCGTCCCACTCGAAAGGGGGGGACTACAGTGGGGGGGGCCCGGTTGAAATCACCGGGGGTTCGAGGCCGACGCTAGTCGTTCAGGACTACGCTCAAGAGGCCACCATTGACCGTCAAACCCGCGGTTGTCGGAACAATCGAGTCAGGACCATCGAGAAAGCGCGGGCCCTCATTGGGGCTCCTGAGGCAGGGGAAGCAGGGAAAGCATCTGGAGTGCTGGATGGCGAGTATCACTTCGTTGAGGATAGCACTGATTGACCAAGTCCTCGTTGCAGCGGACGCGCCTCGCGGCGCGTGCCGCCGAACCCAAGCGTTAGCTCCTGAGCGGTCGCTGCCGAAGCAAGTTTCTGAAACTTGCAGGATTTGCTCAGATTGAACAAATCGGTCCTGCCTTGTCGCCAAGGGTTCACCAATATCTGTCGATAACAGCCCCTTCTGTCCAGAGACCGGATCAGAGCAGGATGCTGTCGCCACCAGCAGGGCGAAGAGCCACCACCGAAGGTGACGTGCGCAAGCGTTTTCGGAGGAGTTCTTCACCCTCAAGGCGCTAGCTTGCGAGGTGCTCGAACCTCGCGGATTTCGGTTATCGGTGTGCTCCGTTTGTGCTCCGTTAAGAGCGGCGGGAAGGCGCAGGGCGAAAACACGGTAATTTCTATCGCCAGAACGAGGTCCATGGAAACGCTAAATTCTTTGTTTCCGATTTACTGCCGTTTTCCCAAGCTGGACGTCGCGGGTTCGAGTCCCGTCGCCCGCTCCATTTGTTTTCAATCGGTTAGCTTCCTTCGCACAGCCCCCATCCGGAAAATCAAGCCGTTTCGTGCCTCTTAACGGAGGGCATTGGAGGGTGTTCGGGTTATTGCCTTCATTTTCAATGGCTTAAGCCACGTGAATGCCAGCCGGGCAGGCCTGGTATTCAATGCGGTAAAATGGCCCATGGTCGAAGAGTCCATTCACGAATCGCGAATTTTGAATTTGTAACTGCAGAAGGAACTCCGATGCGGCGGGACGGCTCCAGCGTCTCTGCGGCCTTGGAGAACGCATATGTCGTTACGGGAGCGGGTTCAGTGACTGGATTGAACCCGACGTTCCTCTCGAACCATTCCCTGTCTACTATCACCGAGACCTCCCTGTTATGTAGAAGAAAAGCAGATGTGAGCGCCTAAACTGTCAGCCGCCGCTAACGTCAACCGTCAGCTGAGAAACAGCTCCGGGTTGCGCAGAAAGATGAAATTCAGCGCGGTCGTCCGAGTAAGCTGGACCGTAGGAGGCTCTCCGGGACAGATGATGCGCTGCGCCTTCATGCTGGCAACCTTGCGCAGTTTCGGACCAAAGTATCCCCAGTTCGGCGTGCCGTCCCCCAGAGGCAGCCGGGCATGAACCCAGATCACGGCATAGGCGTCGCCCGGCATAACGATGCACTGGTCTATGGCGCCATCTGCCGAGGCCTTCATCGCTTCAGAAACGCCTTGGCGCACTGCTTGCCGGAAATCCGCAGCAGGGACGCCGGCATCGGCGGGAGCACCGACGAAGACCTGTGTTTCGCCTGTCTGCCAATCGGTTGAGCCGTCAAAGACATAATAAGGATCGGTCGCCACGTCAGGCAGGTGCTTCAAGGATACCGGGAATGAAGCGCCGCTGCGGTTTAAGTCGTAAACGCCCCCATGGGTCGAGTTGTATACACGCCCGCGCAGCGTGTCATTCATGATGTGCTTCCAGACCTGCTGTGAAGGGTAGGCAATGATCGCGAATTCATTGGGAACATCAGGGCTCGGCTCTCCCACAATCACCCCGGGCAGATACGCCGAAAGACCGAGCGGCGCGAGCATATAAGGAGTGCCGGGCATGAATGTCTGCCCGAGTGTTGTGCGGTAAGCGTCGTCCGTCAGCGTTTGATTGCGAAACCCGTGAAACACCCGGAGGGAGTCGGGCGGCACTGCGTAAGAGATCGCATTATCCATGGTGCTCCTATGCGAGATCTTTGCTCAATTGGGTAGCCTGTCGTCGCGCAATCGCGGCGATGGTCAGGTGTGGATTGGCCGGAGCCACATCCGGCCAGGCCGCCGCATCCGCCACAACGATGTTAGACGTCAGGTGAAACCGTCCATAGGGATCAGTGACGGAGACATCGCGGTCGGTACCCATGCAGAGCCCGCCTGCCTCATGATGACTGGCGCCGGGAGGCATAATCTGCGTAAGCACTGAAGGCCCAGCTCCCAGCGCCGCACGAATCGCATCGAGCTCCGCAGTCATCGCCTCGCGAAGTTCGAGATCCTCGGCTGCGTAGGTGAAGTGCACGATAAAGCTTCCCGGGCCGCCCGGCCGCGCCTCTATGTAGTTCTCAACCCGTGGCCGCACCGGCGCGAAGTTTCTCACCATGAAGGCATACGCTCTGGTCGCATCCGGGTGCCAGAAGGAGTTGCCTTTCAGGGTGAAGATATTGTCGCCAGGCAGGTGAACTTCTGTCTGATAGGGGCGATCAGCGTCGGGGCGGATAAGCAGCATGCACGCCTCCGGTACATCAGGAAGGTAAATTCCAGGCTCGACCGGATAATAAGCGCGGCAGAACAGGTGGTCAGTAATCATCCGGCCAAGCAACTCGCTTTTATCCGGCACGCCCGACAACGCAGCGAGCTTCACCGATTCAAAACCGCCTGCGGCGAGCACAACGCTTCGGGCTTTCACATCGTAAGCTTGCCCGGATGTCTGATCCGCCGCCGTGACGCCCAGCGCCGCAGTCTTCTTGTCATTAAGCAGTATTGCCGTGGCATAGGCATTGGTCGCCATTTGCAACGGCTTTCCGGCAGCGGTCAACGCCCCCGAACGCAGCAGCGGAACCACTGAATTCCCCACCGTGCCTCCCAACCATCCGTCACGTGTGGGACGAGTGTCAACTGCGAATGGCAGGAACTCGGCAGGATATCCCGCGCGCCGCAGAAGTCTGAGCACAGTCTGGCCAAGCCCGCCCGATCCGTAATCCCTGCTTACGCCCAGTTGCTCTTCCGCCCACGTGTAATGCGTTTCAAGGTCGGCGAGCTTGAATGGCCAGCCGTTGAAGTCTTCCTCCAGAAACCTCGGGCTTGCGCCGTTCCAGAACATTCCCCTGCCGCCAACACCCTTGATGAGCGCGCCGAACGGTGTCCCATCAGGCAGCGAAGGACTGAACTGCAGTGCCGTCTGAACGGCGCGCGCGAGGTCAGCGTCGAAGCGTAGCCCGGTAGAGCTCAGATGCGTCAACAGAGCCAGGGGGCCAAGCTCAAGCAGCGCAACGCGCCGACCGCTTTCTACCAGGGTTCGAGCAGTGGTGATGCCTGCGGTGCCGCCACCCACCACCACGGCGTCATACGGGGTCTTCAGGCTCGCTTCACTGATACTGGCGAGTGATGCAAGCAGCAGACTGTCGAGTGTGCCAGTCATTCATCGTCCCTTGAGCGAGATCCATCGCCCCGCTTGCCACGCGGTCGTAGTACACTATGCTACTACGAGCCACCCGTTCGTGTAGGAGGTTATTCATGCCGGCGCAACCGAATTCGACTGCAATCCTGTCCATTAAATCGAGCTCCGCAAAGAATTCGCTGACCGTATCCCCTGCCGCCAGCATCACGCTTTCGCAGTCCTACTCAACCATGCTGCCTGTGAGGGTCGGTGAGCGCGTTTACGTAATCGCCTATTCAAAGGAAATAGCGGCCGGCGACGTCTATCTGTTCACGCCGGGTGACGACTGGCTCAGACCTTCCGGAACTCAAATGACTGTCGGAACCGGTAAAGACATCCTTAATACGTTCACTCTCGGAAATAATCCTTACCTTTGCACCTACACGGCGCAGGACGGCGTTTTCACGACGTACGGCGTGCGGGATGACCTGTCTCTCTCCATGCCTTATGCGTTTTACCGCAGCCATGAGCTCGCTATCAGTAAGGGATTCTCGACGGTCAAGTTCTTTACCCAACTGGGGCAGGTGGTCTTTCTTGGGTACAACAAGTCAAACGGATATGTCGCCACCTACACCGCCTCGATCACGCCGGTTTCTTCCAGCTCCGGTGCCTTGCCATTGGTAATGTTGCCCATCTGGTCGCACCCCTGGGCGCCCGGCTGGGTCCGGTTTGCCTTCTTCCAGTTTGGCGGTGAGAACTTTTTCCTTAAGACCAATATCGGCAATCCGAAAAACATCAACGTCAACATCGATCACCTCATGGATGTCATTACTGCCGGGACTGCCGAGGTGGGTACGCAACTGAACCTCGCCAAGGCTGCCGACCTCACCCATGTCGAGCCGTTTATGCTCGACGGCGACCCGTATTTCGCAGCTTATCTGTCAGGCACGGGCGAGCTGACGCTCTACCGCTTTCATAGCGATTGTCAGGGATGGACTTCTGTTGCCAGTTATAACGCTCCTGCCGGAGCCTCCATCATGACCCCCGTTTCCGTGTCCGACTCGGAAGCGGTCCTGGTGTTTTCCTAAAGCTACAGATAATGGTATGCCATACGATCCGCCACGTCAGAAAGCTCCCGCACCTGCGCAGAACGCGCTTGAAATCGACCTTGTTCTCAACGTGCGCCCGTGCGGCACGTGTGGACTCTTCTGGCCGCTCGACGCTCCGCAGACCTACGGTCCCTATTCCAGTTTCGACTTCGCCAGCAATATGCCGCAAGGAGCTGATCCGCAGGGACAGACCTCGTTTGTCTGGCTGCAGGGTGTCACCCGTCCGCCGTCATTTCCCGACGCCGAGGTTATGGACGGATGCCGGAAAGCACCCATCATGACGATCGGCATCAATCCCAACCTCACCGCATTCGCGCCCGGAACATTGGGGGCAAGCTGGTGCTATCCGAGCTTCTCGAGCGACAACCAGACCGATTCCTGGACAAAATACGCCTATTATTACCGCTACCGCTCCCTCTACCAGGAACATTTCAGTCTCGAGTTTGTGAAGCAATACCTTCTGCCCGACGGGCAAATCACTGCAGCAAAGCCGGGTCTGATGCTGACTGCGCCCCGCGCGAACGCCGCGCCATCATATGAGATCCGTGTGCAGTACGACGGCGATGCCACGCCCTCAGCGATACATCTGCCCGGCGCACCGGGTCAGGCTCAGTACATCGTGCCTGTGGACTCCGGCAAGCGGTTTCAGGCGGGCGACCTGCTCGCCGCCCGACTCTCTGTTCCTGGCGGGAACAACGTCGATGTCTACGCGCAAACAGTCAGTTATTACCTCCAGATGATGCCGGTGCTGGAGAAATTTGAAACATTCCTTAAGTCTCAAGGCCATCCGGATGCCAACCTTCGCGTGGGCGAGGATGTGGGCCAGCTCGACATGGTGGCCTGCGCAAGTCCGCACTGGGGACCGGACTGGCTGGGAGGCACGACGCAAAGCGTAAACACGGTTGTCTCGAACTGCGTGCTCAAGAATGCATGGGCCATGAAGCAACTCGTGCAAAGCCGCCCGGCCGTGCTATTCCTGGTAGGCCAGGCCTCGTGGAACATGTTCCGCAACTCCTTTGGCCATCTTATTCAGTCGCAAGTCCCTCTGCCCTCCGTTCCCGAAGACGGTCCTTATACTCTTTTGCGCCTAACCGCACACAACGACTGCCGATTCATGTTCTCAGCGCAGATCGAAGGACTCGCATATTCCTTATCCACCCGCATTGTGATTACGCCGCACTTTTCTTACAACGACAATTTTCTTCCGCAGTTCCGAATGAGTCCGGAAGTTTTTGACGGGTTTCAACAAGCCAACGCTCAAGCGGCCGCGTTTCTGCAGCACGACCCGCGAATACAGTTTCAGAGCCAGCCTGGAGGTTATGTGGTTGCGGGTATTCGAAGCGATGTGGCCGGGGTGCTGGCAGAGCTTCAGCAGACATATGCGGCTGCCTGGGCTTCGCTCCAAGGCGTATTCTACGACCCCCACGAAATAATGGCCGGTGTCCTGCGTGATCTTTATCCTGCTTCTCTCTCCTACTCTGCCGGCGACAACGGAGGTTTCCTCGCCCGGGCAGACGGTCCGTGCCAGTTCTGCGACAACGACAAATGGAAGTTTCCTCTGGGCTGCCCTTACGGCAAACCGCTGGAGCCCAAATACCCGATAGGATTTCTGGAAAAAGTAGTCGCCACGATGCTTCAGGGAAGCGGCCTGGCTATTGCCTAGGTGCCACGCCAATAGGGTTGGACGCCTGATTCTTTTAACAACCGAGGCGAACTGCCTCAGGGAAAGGTGACGGAATGAAACTCTCAAAAGAGCAGCTTGGCCGGATGATTCTGGATTACGATCCGACGAACCCGCAGCCGGAATTCTTCGCTACCGCGACCGAAATGGCGGCCACTCTCGCAAGCGCCGCGGTAACCCAGCCGGTGCCGTTTCCGGCCGGACTGGCCCCAAAGCCCGTTGCTCCTGGCAATCCACCATCCTCGCAAGACCCGCTGCCGACCGCCGACGTGCTTGTAGTCACCTGGACCGTCGCCGAAGCGGTTGCGCTGGCGACGCTGTTCACCCCCGGCGTTCCCCTCGCTCAGTGGTTCGAGTATACGCATAACCTCGACGTTTTCATTCCCAAGGTAAAGGGAAAATCGGCTCCGTTTAACGACCCTTCACATCCCCGTTACTACCACTCGCTCGGGCTGTACTATCCAGTTCAACTCGTGGGTAAAAGCGTCCTATGTTTCAAGTCGGGGCTTCACATGGATTACGACGGTCCTGCGATACCCATTCTTGATCTCTGGAACCAGATTCTGGATGAGACGGGGGCGAAACTGGTCATCACAACGGGAACCGGCGGAGCAGTTGGTGCAAACGTCCTTCTGGGCGACGTCATAGTCGCCGGCCAAACCGTTTTTGACTGCACGACGAAGTTTAAAAACGAACCTTTCAAGTCCGCATCTTACGACACAACGGCGCTGGCGAATCCGCCCAATACGCGGATAACGCCCGACATGACGAAGCCGAACGCATCCAAGCTTCAGACCAGCAACGTCCCTCTGCACGCTGACGGCCTTCCGGTGTTTTTCTATCCCGGATCGGCGATCGCGGTTCCCAAGATCGTTACCACCGATTCTTTTGAATTTGATGACACGACCGATTCCGCGGGATTGCAAGCGTTGGGGAATGTATGCGACATGGGAGACGCTTCCCTCGGGCTTTTTCTTTCGACGCGCGCCAATCCGCCGAAGTGGGCCGCGATCCGCAACGCTTCCGATCCCCAGATGAACGGCAATGATTCACCCGCACAGCAAGCGAAGGACGCTCACAGCATTTACATCGCATATGGTCCCTTCACTACCGCAGCGAGTGTTCTGGCGACTTGGGGAGTCATATGTGGCGAATCCGGGCCTGCCGCGGGTCCGCATCTTCTCGAAGCCCAGATGATTGCCCCGGAGCAATCACGAGGCCGCCTGATAGCGGACGTCAAGGCCAGGGAGGCCCAGCTCGATCCATCGCAGCTACTGCTTCAAATTGCCGCGTCCGAGGGTTTCAAAGCGGCCGCTATTCCCAGCGACCAGGTTCCTCCCACAACAGTTGCAGCTCTCAACGCTTACCTGAATTCGATCAGTGTTGACCCTGGCACGAGCGATTTTGACTATCGAAAGATCACTTACACTGATGAGATGAAGCATTTCCAACGGCTCGACTTGATTCATGTTCGAAATGAAGATGCTGAAGTGTTCGTTGGAACCTACCTGTACCGAGGTGCGGATCTCGTCGCGAAGCAGGAATTTGTCTCAAGCTAACGGCTCAGCTACCCAATCTAGGCAGATAAAAGGTTTCTGCGTGGGGCCGCCAAAGGCAACCCAGAAGGATATTCCTTTAGCTGTCGGTTGCGGGGAAGCGTAGTCTGGGTAAGGCATCCGGATGGATCGAGAGTGTCAAAGCGGACCCCCTCGAAATCTAAGGACTCGTGTTCTCTCTGGCCCGGCTCCTTTTGTACGCGTGAAGGACCCCTCCGGCGTCCGCCTCGTTCTTCAATTCCGCCAGTTCACATTGACGTTCCCGGTTCCGGTCGCGGGTGCAGTGTACTCATGGTTCCCACCGTTCTCCCATGTAACGGCACCGTTCGCCGCGATCTTGATGAACTTGAACTGGATTTCCGAACCGGCTGGCACAGAAACATTCAGGAACCAGTTCGGATAATTGGGGGCCAGCATGGGGCCGATCGCTGTATCGAACGTTGTGCCCCAACTACCGAGTTCTATCGCGCTTCCCGTTAAGAAAATATAGTCGCCGGGATTCGTTGGTATCGCATTAGCCGCCGTGAGCGTCACTGGGACGAGCGGTGCCGTGAGCACCGTGAACTGAATCGTATTGGCGGCAGTACCCGACGTATTCTTCACGTGCACCTGGTAAATTCCATTAGCAACGCTCGGCACCTGGAAGACAACCGCCGTATCGGACCAAGATTGGATAAAGGCCGGAGAGGACCCGAACAAAACCTGACCGGTCGAAGTTCCGAAGCCTTTACCGGCAATCGTTACCTGCTGTCTCGGCGGGCCCACGGTAGGTCCGATCGAACCGACCTCCGGTGACCCGGTCGTGCCGATAAACTGCCATACGGCGACGGTGTGATCTGGGAGCGTGAAGCCGGAGCTTTCGCCACGCATTCCAAAGGGCCCGGGGCCGGTCACCTACCCTGCGCGCCCCAACGGCCGAGATTCAACTGGGCCACATGGATGAAGTAGCAGTAATGGAACGGGTCGCGTGGAGGGTGGAAGGTGTCCTGACTTCCGTTAGAGGTTGAGCGACGGTTCTCTGACCCGGTTCGGATAGAATCGGGTTGGGAAAATCTCAAAAAAGGAGAACCGTCGTGGAGAAACCATATCACATCGTGGGGAAGG
>Ga0209167_10001835_pt1 | contig 12025 bp, 6 predicted proteins | sample Coa_R1_9_FD_187154 | JGI IMG/M metagenome (GOLD analysis project Ga0209167, IMG submission 187154) | Surface soil microbial communities from Centralia Pennsylvania, which are recovering from an underground coalmine fire - Coalmine... | ecosystem: Environmental > Terrestrial > Soil > Unclassified... | reverse complement strand
TGCAGCAAGCCGACTTGCCGGCTACCCGTGTATGGCGCTTGTACCCGCGGGATTTTTGGCTCACCGGGGAGTAAGCTCTGGGCGAGGCCTTGGTTGGTACAATCGGGCTGTGTTGCGGAGGCGCGCCGTTGGACTTCTACTCGGAGCATGCTCGCGAGGCCCTGCCGCGAGTCCAGATAAGGAAGCGAGCTCGGGCAACCTGGACACTTATCTCGGTTCCCCTCAAACCGCGGCGGTGCTGGTTGAGGTTTCCAGCCGGCGGCTGATCGCAGTGGGTGGTTTGACTCTCGCGAGCCGATCGTTGCGGCCCCCAGGCTCCACTCTGAAGCCGTTCGTCCTGGCAGCCTTGATTGAAAGCGGCAGGCTGAAGCCAGCGGAGCTCTTCCACTGTCCAGGCCGCCTCCGGATCCGTGACCGGTCATTTGACTGCGTACACCCCGTTATGGCGGCTCCGCTCGATGCCGTTGCCGCTTTGGCATACTCCTGCAATTGTTTTGTCGCGCATGCCGCGGAACGATTCCAGCCGGGGGAACTGACACAAGAACTCAAAAGACTTGGGCTCGCCTCGCTTACGGGGCTGTTCGGACCTGATGAAGCCGCGGGACGCATTCGGCCGGCCATCGAACTGGATGCGCAACGCATTCAGGCTTTGGGCGAGGACAGCGTGGAAATCACGGCGGCTGAGCTTGCGCTCGCCTACCGGTTGCTCGCGCTCAAGATCAATCAGCCCGCAATGCGGACGATCCTCAATGGACTGGAAGGCGCCGTGGAATTCGGCACGGCGCAAAACGCGAGCATTTCCGGAGTTCGCGTGGCGGGAAAGACTGGCAGCGCGCTCACGGCCGCAGGCGAGCCGGTAGCTTGGTTCGCAGGATTTCTTCCCAGCTCCGCTCCGCAGGTCGCCCTCGCGGTCATGCTGCCCGGACGGTCGGGAGGCGCGGACGCGGCCCCGATAGCGCGGCGGATTTTCGAAGCGTATCGCTCAAGCAAGCTATGAGGCGAGGGGCCATTCTATTGCTGCTCGCGCTGCCGTTCGCAGGGAACGTCCTCGCGGAGAGCAGCATCAAGGTCCAGATTCGCTCGCAGAGCGGGGCGAAGACAATCGACCTTCCGCTGGAACGCTACGTCGCCGCTGTGCTGGCGGGCGAGAGTGGCACTTTCCAATCGCGGGAGGCATTGAAAGCCATGGCGGTGGCGGCCAGGACCTACGCAGTGCGCTTGCGAGGCCGGCACGGCTCCGAAGGGTTCGACTTTTGCGATACCACCCATTGCCAGCGGATCGAGCTGGAAGGCATCAGCGCTCGCCTGGAAGAGGCGGTTGCCGAAACCGCGGGCGAGCTGTTGTGGTACCAGGGTAAACCGGCCTTCACGCCGTACACGCGCGACTGCGGAGGCCGCACGGAAGATGCGGCGGCAATCTGGCCCGACCTCGCCGCGCCTTATCTCAGGAGCCACGAAGATCCCTATTGCGCGCGCCGAGGCTCCTCTGCCTGGCAGTGGAGCGCCGATCCCAAACGCATCCTCCAAGCACTGCGCGATTCGGCTCTGCGGGCGCCGGATGATCTCGATCACATTGCGGTGCAGGGTCGCACGACATCGGGGAGAGCCTCAACGTTAGTTCTCACCGGCGCGAGCGGTGCGGTGCGCATCAGCGCGGATTCGTTCCGCTTCGCGGTGGGCCGCGAGCTCGGATGGAACACCGTGCGCAGCGATCGCTATCAGGTTCAGGCTTCGGGCGGCCGCATCGCGTTCGAAGGCTCCGGCAGCGGCCACGGCGTGGGTCTGTGCCAGTTCGGCGCGGAGCAGATGGGGGCGGACGGGCGCTCCTATCGCGACATCCTGGCGTTTTACTATCCCGGTACCTTGGTAGGACTCACCGGCCGCGGACTATCCTGGCAGCGGTTGAGCGGCGACTCGCTGACGATGCTGACTACGCAGCCGGATCAGGATCGCGCCGTGCTCGCGACTGCGGAGCGAATCGAGCGCACACTCGCGCAGCGCACGCACTGGCCCGTTCCACCGAATCTCGAGCTGCGAGTCTATCCGGACCTCGACACGTTCCGGAATGCGACCGGCGAGCCGGGGTGGGTCGCGGCCCGTACCGCCGGCCATCGAATTTATCTGCAACCCATCGCCGTTTTGCGCACGAAAGGAGTGCTGGACACGACGCTGGCACACGAGCTCGCGCATGCATTCGTCGAATCGCAGACCCTCCCCGCGATGCCGTTCTGGTTCCGCGAGGGGCTCGCGGCCTTTTTGCAGGCGGGCCGCGGCACGGGCGCGGCTCGAATTCCCGCGGACAGCGATCTTCGGCAGACCTCCGATGCAGATCGGGCGCGGAGCGCGTACGGGCAGGCGCAAGCCGAAGTCGGCGCCTTGGTCCAACGCTATGGTGAGGCTGTGGTGCTGGATTGGGTGAAGCGCGGCTTGCCCGCAGAAGTCGCGAACGCCAGCGCGAGCCAAGCCCCACCGAAGAGCAAGTAAGCGAGCGCGGCGCGAAGCACAAAGCTCACCACCTGAAGCCCGAAGCTTTCAGGCCGGGGTGTCCACCCCAGCACCTTCAGTGGAGCCCAGGCCGCGGCCAAGAGCAACAACGGCGCGACGAACCAGTACCACCACCTGCGAGTCCCCGCGCCGCCACCTGGGCCGATGGCCGCGAAGCCTCGCCAGCCGCGCGTCGAAATCGCGGAGAGCATCGGCAGCAGCGCCACCGGCAGAGCTACCCAACGCACAATCCACAACGCGGCGTTGAAAACTCGCAAGACGGATGCGGGCCTCACCGGCTTGCGAAGCCTCAGCGTCAGAAATGATGCGACGGTAAACGCCGGATCGGAACTATAGTCCTGCAACTCCGCCAGAAGCCAGTATCCTATCGCGATAGCAACCACCGCCGCGGCTATCGGAAGGAGATTTCGTGCGGCGGTTTTCCAGGCCGGGAACACTCGCTTACGCTCGGCGGCGCCGAAAAACGCGAACGTGGCTCCGTAGGTCGAGCACGCCAGCGCGATGAGAAGCACTCCGATCAACGCGCTCCAGGCCAGCGCCGAGCCGCGGCTCTCGCTGATTCCGAGCCAGTAGTACCCGCATCCCAGCAGGAGCGCATTTGCCAGCAGGTGTGCGGCCGCGAGCCGCCGCAGCGCGCTCATCATTTCACCTCCAGCCTGCGACTTTCGCTGGTCGCGCTTACGTCGAGCTGGTACATCGGACCCACCCTGGCCGGACTCACCTGGAACAGCCCGGGGTTAACCACCTTGAGCAAATAGAAGTACTGCTGCTGTCCCTTCTCGAAGTACGTTTGAAAAATGGCCATGCGGTCATCGTGAAGCTCGCGGCGAGTAAAAAAGTAGCGCCACCACGGTGGGCGATTGCGGATCTCGTAGAGATTATCATGCTCCAGGAATTCGGCCCCCGCCGGAATCGGATCCTCGATCATCAGATACTTCCAGTCCGAGCCGGTCACGGTGAGGCGCACCGCCAGAATGTCGCCTGCTTGCACTGGACCGTTCAAAGGAACGGTATCGTACACGATCCGTTCTCCGTTACGCGAAGGCGTCAGCCGGAAATAATCCCGCAACAGGTTCAACGATACGCTGCCTGTTTTCTCTAATTGCGCTTCGGCTGAATAATATTCCGAGCGAACGGAATAATACAGGCGCCCCTCCCCGGAAACCTCGACGCGCACGTGGTTCACGCCAGGATCAAGTTGGTTGTCCTCCAGCTTGACTTCCGGCGGAGCTGCAGCTAAGACCTGATCGATCTTGCGCGTGAGCACGGCGCGATTATTCACGTAAACGGTCGCGGTCAGGTTCGGCTTGAGCTCGTTGACCGACCGCAAATAATCGCTGAGGCCGTAGATCACCATCGCCGTCTGCTTCGTGGAAGACCACCAATAGCCCTCGTTGCGATGATTCATCAGCCACAGCGCGGCCTTTGGCAGCACCGCGGCGGCCCGGCCCTGGCGCGCGAGAAGCTTAGTCGCGAATGCCGTCGCCTCCGGCGTCGTGTCGGCGGAAAAATCGAGCATCGGATCGCGGTCCGATGGCCACCACGCCTGTTCCTGATCCTGTTGCGCCCGGCCTTCCACCACCGAGGCAATTTCCCCAGCGCGGTTGTCCTTCAATTGATCGAGCGCCAGACCCAACAGCGCCAAGCCGTAGGAAGACATGCTGGCACGGGAGCCGTAAGCTTGATTCAACACGTTTGCATCCGCGCGTCCCGCCGACGCGAGCGCGTACACGAAATAAGCCCGCACATCCGACTCGAGCGCCGTGTTCCGCGACAATTCCAGCCGCAACCAGGCGACGCCCTTTTCCACGACGTCCTCCCGGACCTTGTCACCTGCGGCCCGCGCCTGCGCCAATCCGGCGACCACGTAGGCGGTCATGAAGGGATGGGACTCGTCGGTTTCCCACCAGCCCCACCCTCCGTCCATGTGCTGAAACGCGTACAGGCGTTCCAGTCCGTCGCGAATCTTTTCCTGCAACGCGGGTTCATCCACGTTGGCCTGGAGCCCGAGGTCGTGCACGGTGCTTTCGACAATGATATTGGGCAGGAAGCTGGACATGGTCTGCTCGACGCATCCGTACGGGAAAGTCGTCAGATAATCCAGGGCACCGAATAACGATCCGACAATGGACGGCGAAACCTGAATCGAAAGCGAACGCGAGCCCGGCTGAATCTTCGCCGGAAAGGTCACGTCGAATGCGGCGTTTCCGCCCGGTGCGATCGCGCCACCATGCGCGCCGGTCAGCTTCACGCCGGGCACCTCCACGGGAAGCTCCATTTCGAGCGCGTCCGATTCCTCGTTCGTCAGCGCCTTGCCCGTGATCGTCGCGCTACGTACCTGCTGAATCCGCACGCGCCAGTCTACTTTCGCCTCGCCGCGGCTCGGGATCTGGACGTCCTTGGTGCCGCCGTCTAGAATATCGAGACCCTTGACCTCGAGCGAAACGCGGGCCGTCTTGGCATCGGTCAGGTAATTGTGGACCAGTGCCGACAGGACCACTTCATCGCCCTGCACAAAGAAACGCGGCGTCGAGATCCTAAGGATGAGGTTCTTGCGCACGATGGTCTTAAGCGTCGCTCCGCCGACCTTGGAATCCGGCGTCACGCCTCGGGCGGTTGCGCGCCAGGTGGTGAGCGAATCCGGAAACTCGACTTTGGCGTTAGCGCGCCCAGCGTTGTCCGTCACCACGTCCGCGGCCCAGAACGCCGTATCCGGAAACGCCTTGCGAATCTTCGGGAGCACCAGGCGGTCCGGCTTCAGCTGCGCCAATCGCGAGGGCGAGCGCAGACCGGCGAGTTGCATCCGCCGCGAACCGGCTTGTCCGGTGAAGAAATATTGGAGCGAGTTGTCCGTGAAGACGCGGTTATAGTCGCGGGCGAAGAAGAAGTCCAGAATTCTGGGCGTTGCGTCCGGCCGGATTCCGTAAATCGCTTCGTCCACCACGCCGAGACTGAATTCGGCGCCCGGCACGGGCTTTCCGTCGGGGCCTGTTGCTTCCAAGCTATATTCCGCGGATTGGCCAGGCAGGTATTGCGGCTTGTCTGTCTTCAAAGACACGCTCATCTGATGCTGGACCGGAGGAACTTTGACGTACTTCGAACCGTTATGAAATACGCCATCGCGCACGAAGGCCGCATTTACGGTGACGCCCGGCTCATCCTGTACCGTAACGGGAAGCTCGAAGGACACGGTCGAATCCTGCGATCGAAGTATCTTGTATTCGCGAACAGTCCGCCCTTCGATGGTGACGAGCACCGCGGTGTTGGGTTGCCCCGCGGCGATCAGCAACTTCGGGACATCGCCGGCCGCATAGGTCTTCTTGTCCGTGACGATCTGCACGCTGGGATTTTCACCGCTCTCAAAATCCCAATTCCCGCCCGAGACCCATAGCGAGGATATCCCTTCCGGCTCGCGGCCGTTGCCTCCGCGAGCGGTGGCGCGGATGTGGTAGCTACCGCCCTGCGGAGGAATGTCCATTGTGATCTCGGCGTTGCCCTCTGCGTTCAATTCGGCGTCGGTGGAACCTTTGAGCTCGGACCGGTCCGGCTCGCGATAATTCCATCGAAGCAACTCGACATGGACGCGGGTTCGAACCGGCTGATTGTTGTAGTCCCGAGCCTGAATCGTGAACGCCGCTTTGGCGCCGGGATTATAGAAATAGCGCTGCGGCGCCACTTTGATGAAAAACGAACCGTACGTCGCGACGACGGCTCCCGTGCCGTCGGTCTCGCGGTTGGCGGAGTCGGTGACACGGGCTTGAATGCGGTAGATGTAATCGAATTTGCGATCGGAGACGGAAGTGGGAATATTGACCACCAGCTTTCCGCCGTTATCCAGTTGGCCTTCCTGCTCTCCAACTTGATCGCCGCCATCGTCGGTATTGTCGTTGTAGCCGGATTCCAATTCCTCGTCGTCGGCGTCGTAAAGCAGAGGCGACCAGTACCGGCTGCGATAAATATCGTATGTAACCTTGGCTCCGGCCACGGGCTCGCCGAAGTAATACTGGGCGTTGATCGTTGCCTGAATCTTTTCGCCTTGGAGCACGCGAGAAGCAGCCGAAGTTACATGCACCTCATATTCGGGCTTCTTGTACTCCTCCACTTCGAAATTGCCGGCCATCTGGTTTTCGCCGTAGGTCACCCGGAGATAGTAGTTGCCCAGCGCCGCGTTCGCCGCAAGTGTCAGGTCGTCGCGTATCGTGCCATTCGAGGAAACCGTGAGGCTCTGCTGATACACCGGCTTCTCGTCCGGATCCTCGATTTCCACCTTGACCCGCTTGCCGGAGGGGACCTCATAACCGTTGCTGGTCCGCACCCGAAGGATGCCTTTGAAATGCACGGTGTGGCCCGGCCTGTAGATGGGACGGTCGGTGTAGACGTAGCCGGTCCATGAATCGCTTTCGCCGCTCAGGCCGCCTGGCAGGATATTGGCCGCGATATTGCGCCCGCTGCTCGCGACTACGCGAAGATCGTCGACGCCGGAGGGCGCAGCATGCAGCTCGGCGATGCCTTCGTCATTGGTATCGGTTTCCTCAAGCGTTTTGTCCCTGGTCAGCGCAGCGACGTGAACGTGCGGCAGCGGCTGGCCTGTGTTGCGATCCACGACAAAGTTCACGATCTTGCCGCCCCCGGTCTTGCTGATCATCACCGCGTCGGAGACAATGAGCACCGTGGAGGCGCGAAGCTTTCCGTTGACCGCCTCAACAACATAGACGCCGCGTTCCTTGACCGGCACCTCCACATTCTGTTGCCGAAACTCCTTGCCCTGCATCGCCTGCACGAATGTCAACACGAGCTGATCGGGGTTGAGCACCGGCGTTTCCGCATAGTGGGTCCCCTTTTCCGAGGCAGGTCCGGCCAGCGGCTCGCTAGAGAAGAGGCGGGCGAAATGACTGCTGGGCGAATCGGTAAATTGGGCCCGTAAGGAGCGGCGGATGTCCACCCGCAATCCGCTCTTCCAGCGATGGAACCGTTCGATGAGCGACTTGCCTCGCGGCCTTTCCAGGTTGAAATCTCCGAACGAACGCGGATCTTCGAGTTGCCTGAAAAACCGCACCGGATCGTTGACTCGATATACCCGGAACTGAAGCGCGCTAATGTCGAACGCGCTCATCGTAATGACGGGTTTTTCATTGGAACCGAATGTCCGAGAGCTGGAGAGCATGAAATACGGACGAGTTTGCAGTTGGCTCAAGCCCGCTGTTGCGACGCCCAATAGCACGAGCAACCGAAGCTGCCTCGTCGCGTCCCAAATTCTCTTCATGCCGAGCCCTTTCGCAGGATGTTCCAACGCGCGACTCCAAGAAACGCCGGGTTCGAGGCCAACGGCCGCCATTCCGGCTGTGGAAATTGCAGCAGCTCTTCGATGGTGAGGCGCTTGATATCGCCGGGATCGTCGCCGCCGGGACCGGTGTGATACAGCACGTATCGTCTCCCGTCGGGTTGAATCTGGCTGGCTCCGAGATAGATCATGCTGTGAAACGGCTCGCGGCCGCTGCGCTGCCGGAAGAAGAGCAGGTCTCCGGGTAGCGCGCGCGACAAATCCCGGCTGACGGCGTGCGAGTTGTATCTCCACAGGCTGTGCGCGTCGGCAAATTGAAGAAAAGTTCCGTCGCCTAAATCCGCTACGCGAAACGACCCGGGCTTGGTGCGAAAGAGAGCTGGTCCCAAGGGCGTGAATGGATATTGGTACTTTGCGGAACTGTCGAAGGCCGGCACCAGCGGAAGTCGTGCCGAAGCGCCCCAGGTCCCATCATGTGCCGCCAATGCCTCGCGGTACGCATAACGGATCAGCGCGGCGCAATCGATGATCTCCGGCGGCCGGGCGGCGGGCGACTGGTAATATTGTGCTTCGGCCAGGTAGGTGAACCAGCGCCTGAAAGCCTGCTGATCGTGGTCGTCCTGCAACCGCAGGAAATCGGGCGTGCCGTCCTCTATGCTGTCGCGCACATCGAGGGTCAACTCCAACTGCGCCGAAGCCGCCGTCGCACGGGGCAGCGTGACGCGAATGCTGACAGGTCCGCTAACAATGCCCGCCCGGATGCGCGCGGTCCAGTTCCCCTCCGAGCCCGAGATTTTCTCGATGCGTGCGCCGCGAGAGCCCGAGATGGATATTTCGGGTTTCCCCGGCGCCGGCGTTTGTATCGACAGCACCGCACCATCGTATCCATCCGCAACGATGCGATCGGGGTCGAGGCGCAGCGAGAGCGGCTCAAGGTCGCGGCGGGCCGATTTCGTCGAAGAGTGGAGCTTGGCCGAAACCAATGCACCGCCGACGGCGAGACATCCGCAGGCTACAAAAATGTGCGCGATCGGTCGAATCTTCAAGTGAGTCGATTATATCGCCGCACGCCTGAAGGATGCCGAGGGAGTCATTCAGGCATCAGCGCGAACGTCCACACCGAGCCCCCTGACGGCATTTTCCGCGCCGCATAACGGGTGGCAACAACGCCGCCGAGCCCCGACGAAATGGTCACGTATTGGCGGCCCTTGTGGGTGTAAGTGATCGCCGTCGAGTTCACGCTCGAACCGGTCTGAAACTGCCACAGCGTCTTGCCCGTGTTCTCGTCGAGCGCAAGGAACTCACCCGTCGGTTTGCCGGTGAACAAAAGCCCGCCCCCGGTCGCCAGCATTCCTGCCGAGCTAGGCAGATCGACCAACGGGACCTCCCACTTCTTCTCCCCAGTTAGCGGATTGATCGCCAGGAAATGGCCGACGATTTCTCCCGGCTTAATTTCCAGAATCTTGTTGTTGACACCGGTAGAGGTCCCGCCAATCACGACCGGCTTCGGCGGCGCGAGCTGCTGTACCCGCGGCAGGCTAAAAGTGCTCGCATAAATCAGACCAGTATTCGGATTGAACGCGATGGGCACGGCGTTGGTGCCGCGCTGCGGCCAGATTTCGACCTCTTCGCCGGCGAGAAAACGTTGCTGCACGTCCGTCAGCACGGGACGGCCGGTGACCATATCGATATGCGTCGCCCAATTCACCTTGGTGTACGGATGGGCGGCGATCAACTTGCAGTTAGTTCGGTCCAGCACATATAGGAAACCGTTCTTGTTGGTCTGGATCATCACCTTCCTGAGCTGTCCGCTAATCTGGATATCCGCCAGCACTTGTTCGTCGGTAGCGTCCACGTCGTACACATCGTTCGGCGTGTATTGAAAATAGCAGGCCACCTCACCCGTTTTCGGCCGGATCGCGAGCACGCTGTTGGTGAACAAGCTATCCCGATTCTCCCGGGGCCGCGGATCGTACGGCTCGGCATTGCCCGTGCCCCAATACACCAGATCGAGCTGCGGATCGTAGGAACCGGAGCGCCAGGTCGGTCCTCCGCCCTGCGTCCAGGCGTCGCTATTCTTCGGCCACGTCTCGGAACCCGGCTCTCCGGGCGCCGGAATCGTATATCTGCGCCACAATTTCTTCCCGGTGTCGGGATCCCACCCGTCGAGGAATCCGCGCGTGGTGGACTCCCCGCCGGCCACGCCGGAAATCAGAACGCCGTTGGCCACGATCGGTGCGCTCGTCGAGTAGTAGCCCTCCTTTGCGTCCGCGAATTTCTGGTTCCAAAGTTGTTCCCCGGTCTTCATGTCGAGTGCGAGCAGATGATTGTCGACGGTCACGCGAAAGAGCTTGCCGTTATAAATAGTGGCCGCTCCTCTGTTGAAAGCGGATCGCTGGACTCCCGATTCCAGGATCACTGGCGTGCGCCAGATCTGTCTGCCGGTTTCAACGTCAATGGCGAAGGTCCACTTGCCGTTGATCACATACATGACGCCGTTGTATATCGTCGGCGCCGCTAATTCCCCTTCCTCGTTCATCAGGCTCGTGCTCCAGATGGGCACCAGCCGTTTGACATTGGATTTATTGATTTGTTTGAGCGGGCTGTAGCTTTTTCGGTCGTAGCCCATGCTCTGGGTGGTGACGTTCTCCGTGTTCTTGCCGTCGTTAATCAGCTCTTCCGTGGTTTGGGCCAATCCCAGCGCGGCCCAGAGTACGGTTGCACAAAGACAAATCCTCGGCGCTTTCATCTCGACCTCCCGGTCCCGATCAGTATACCTCGCCGCCGACATGATGTCGTCTTATGGGGTGCACTTCGCCGCCACCGGCGATCCGGATGGCAAGGGTCTGCCGGTATGCCCGAAGCGAATGACACAAAGGCCATCGTGCTGGGAGACACGCCGCAGATTGAAGCGCCGAGACGGGCGTTCTTCGACAAGTATTACGCAGTGGTCAAGAGCCGTTAGTACGTGGGCGATTGCGGCTTCGGCTACTCGTTGCGCAAGGTCACCGCGGGATCCACGCTGGCCGCTCGCCGCGCTGGAAGATAGCTGGCGAGCAGGCCGACGCATCCGAGTATTGCCGCGACAGCGGCCATCGTCAGCGGGTCATACGCTCCTATGCCAAATAACAGCGTCGCCAACAGCCGCGTCAAGCCGAGCGCGCCCGCGAACCCCAGCACCAGGCCCATCCCGGTCATCCAAAAACCATTGCGCAGAATCAGCAGCAGCAGATTGCCGCGGCTCGCTCCCAGCGCCGCCCGGATCCCGATTTCCCCTGTGCGTTGCGCCACCGAGTAGGAAATCACGCCGTAGATCCCCACTGCCGACAGCAGCAGCGCAACCCCTGCGAACACTCCCAGTAGCAGCGCACGCAGCCGGTCTCCCACCATCGATTCCGACTTGATCTGTTCGAGCAGCTTCACGTCGGTGAGCGGCTGATCTTTATCGACGTTGTGCACCGCCTGCTGCATCGCGCGCTCCAGCCGCGTGGGATCGATCGCGCCGCGCACCACCAGGCCGCCAAAGTAGACGGGGCTTTGCTCATTGCTCACATAGACGCCCGGATTATCCCGCTTGTTGTCTAAGCTGGTCACGCGTTCATCGGCTACGACGCCGACCACTTCCCACGCCACTTCCGGGCCAAGCTGGGTCTTGCCCGGAATGATCTGCTGAATCAGAATGCGCTGCCCGACAGGTTCCACGTTTGGGAAGTACTTCCGCGCCATGGTTTCATTGATGACCGTGACAGGAGGAGCGCCATCCACGTCGCGTTCATTGAGTCCGCGGCCCTTTCGCAGACGCATTCCAAGACTGAGAAAATACGATGGCGAAACCATTTTAAAAAAACAGGCCTCGCGGTTCGCCCGGTCCACCATGGCCCGGCCGGCGATCTGAAACGGCATCCCGTAGCCCCAGCCTCGCAAAGGTAAGGCCGAAGCGAAAGCGGCGTCCCGCACCCCCGGAATCGCTTGAACATTCGCAACTATTTGCCGCAAGTGCTGATTGAGCCGAGCCGGATTCGGGAAGCGCTTGTCGGAGAGCAGCAATTGAGCCGTCAAAACATTGGTGGAATCAAAGCCCATGTCCGCCTGCTGCATGCGGAAGAAACTGCGGATCAGCAGCCCGGCTCCGGCTAGCAGTAGGAAGGCCAGCGCCACTTCCGTTACCACCAGTGCTCCGCGCAGCCTTTTTCGCATGCCGCCGATGCTGCCTCGCGCGCCTTCCTTCAGCGACACCAC
>Ga0209167_10001834_pt1 | contig 12031 bp, 10 predicted proteins | sample Coa_R1_9_FD_187154 | JGI IMG/M metagenome (GOLD analysis project Ga0209167, IMG submission 187154) | Surface soil microbial communities from Centralia Pennsylvania, which are recovering from an underground coalmine fire - Coalmine... | ecosystem: Environmental > Terrestrial > Soil >... | reverse complement strand
GCCGGACTGACTCCCATGCAGGCGCTGATCTCGGCCACCAGCGGCGCCGCTAAGGCGGTCAACATCAGCGACAAAGCAGGCACCCTCGAAAAAGGCAAGTGGGCGGACTTTGTCGTGCTGACGGCGAATCCGCTGGACGACATCAAGAACACCCGCGCCATCGATTCAGTCTGGATCGGAGGGGTGCAAGTTCCCGCGAAGAAGTAGCCGGCCACAATCCCGAATTCCGCTCTTATTGGCCCGGCTGTTCTTTAGGCTTATCTGGCGCCGCGGGAGTCAGGGTGTAGAAGTCATAGCGAATGGTCCAACGCATTTCCTGGCCGGGTTCGATGTGGACCTGGATATAGGGCTCAGCCACCACAACCGTGCGAATCGCCCAGAAATTGACCTTAAATAACGGCTGATCACCGGTAATGTGGACGCCGGCGCCGGTCTTCACATTCTCGATGCGAAAATCGTAGTCTTTTACGTCCTTCTCGGCTCCAGTGAGCCCGGTGAAAACGCCGTGGTCCTGTATCTCATTCGGAAAAACAATTTCTTGCCCACGCACTTCGGCCCGGCCGCCGAAATCCTTCGTCGGCGTCGGCATAAATGCAAACTTCACTACCATGTCCGGACCGACCACCTCGTGATCAATCACAAAGAAGTTGTGGTCGTACTGCAAAATATCGATCACCTTGCTGCCGGTGTTTTTCAGAGAATGCTCAAGCAGAAGCTCCGGCTTGCCCTTCACCAGGCGAACGGTCTTGCGGTAGGTGTATGCATATCCGTGGTCGGCGGTGAGCCGCTGCTCGAATTCGATTCGATCCTTGTGCTGCCGAATCGTCCGCTTCCCGGTATCCACAATGTCGTACGTATCGTAGGGGCGATAGGCTTTTTCCTCGGGTTTGCGAACCGTGCCAACGCCAATCCGCACAAACGCTCCGCCCGCCTTGGTTTCGTCGTAATCCAGTCCCGCACCGTCAGTGTCGGTGCGGAACTCCTCGACCGGCCCGGTGATGGCATCATGAATCTTCGGATCATGGCGCTTGTACCATTGCCCAAAATATTCATGCCCCTGGTACTGCAAGCTGGAAATGATGCCAGACCAGTCAAAACGGGTCCCGCGATAGGAGCCGGTCTGCGCATCGGGCAACATGAGTTGGGCGTGAATCAGGCCGTTCGAGATCTCGGCCTTGGGATAATCCTGAGCAGACGCGAAGAAACTTAGCGCGCAAAAGCACAACAGAACGGCGATTCGTGATCGCATAGGGGACCCTGATTTCGGTGTACTGGATGGTGGGCAGTGCAGGACTCGAACCTGCGACCTCCTGCTTGTAAGGCAGGCGCTCTAACCAGCTGAGCTAACCGCCCGACGGACAGAGATGGCGCGAACCTCAAAGTGACCTTCGAGCCATGCCGGACTGATCTCCTGACTATACGTGAGCGCGAAAAACACGGTCAAACCTCCAGCCCCTCGGGCTTCACACCCGCCCTGCTAGACTGGCTCGGTGCGCCGCCTGATCGTCAATGCCGATGATTTTGGCTTCACCTCGGGGGTCAATCGCGCCATCATCGAAGCCCACACTAACGGCGTTGTCACCTCCTCCACGCTCATGGCGAATGGCAGGGCATTCGCTGAAGCCATCCAAATGGCGCAGGCCCACCCTACGCTCAGCATAGGCTGCCATGTGGTTCTGATTGACGGCCAGCCGGTCCTGGGTGCTGAGAAACTTCCCAGACTCGCCTTGGCGAACTCCACTGGGGATCGCTTTTCCGATAACCTGAACTCTTTTGCCGCCCGGGCCCTGGCTGGAAGACTCAGACCGGACGAAGTCGAGGCGGAAGCCACCGCGCAGATTCAGAAAATACAGGCTGCCGGAATTACCGTCTCGCACATTGATACCCACAAACACACTCACATCTTTCCCGCCATCCTGCACCCGCTATTGCGCGCGGCGGCAGCCTGCGGCGTAAAAGCCATCCGCAATCCTTTTGGACCGCGCTTGCCACTTCAATCGCGGCGACTCCTGGCTCGACCCGGATTGTGGACTCGTCTGCTCGAAGTGCGGGTGTTGAACCGCTTCGCCGGCAAATTTCGCGAGGAGGTGAAGCGGGCCGGCTTCGTCAGTCCCGATGGCACGCTTGGAATCGAGGTTACGGGGGTACTCGACGAATCTCTGTTTCAGGCGATTGCCCAAAGCATCCCGGAAGGAACATGGGAGTTCGTCTGCCATCCGGGCTACAACGATAGGGATCTGCAGGCGGCTGCGACCCGGCTGCGCGAGTCTCGCGAGATCGAACTGCACGTTCTGACCATGGCTTCGGCCCGCAGCCTTCTCAACGGGTTCGGAGTCGAATTGATCTCTTATCGCGACCTAATCCCGGCGATTTGAATGCGACTCGAAAGTACTTCGGTAATCCTGCCAGGTCAGCGCCGAGGTTTAAGATAGTTTACAATTCACCGTCTTTCTGGAAGTGGAGGCATCGTCCGCTCATGTCGGCTCCGGGATCAGCGCCGCGAACCACCTTGGACTTAAAAGTCCGGGTGTGGGGAATGGGCTCGAACAACCAGCCATTCTTCCAGAGCGCGGTCGCCCAAAATGTGAGCGCGACGGGCGCGTGCATCTATGGCATCGAGCAGGAATTGAAGGTCGGCGACGTCATCGGCGTGCAGTATGAGTCGAAGAAAGCGCGCTGCAAGGTGGTTTGGGTAGTAGATGCGGGGGCATTGAAAAAGACCCAGGTGGGCGTCCAGTTGGTCGCCGATCAGGACTGCCCCTGGGCTATGACGCTTCCGGCCGAGATGAAGCCTGAAGAGCGCACCGGCGCATTGCACGACAATCGTCGCAAATTTGCCCGCCATCGTATTTCTTTTCCTCTTGAGCTCAAGGATGAGCGGGTGAATACCCCGCTGCGGGTCAACGCGACCGACATCAGCGGCAACGGCTGTTATGTTGAAACCGTCATGCCGCTGCCCATCGGAACGGCGCTCCGCGTGGACCTGTGGATCGATCAGGAGCGGATTTCGCCTACTGCCATCGTCCGCACGCGAGATCCCGGCGTGGGGATGGGCATCGAGTTCACCGGTCTGCCGGAAGACGAGAAAAAACGCTTGCAGGCTCATCTCGATAAGCTCGATCCCGGGCTCGGCCTCGGCCAGAAAAACTGACTTCGAAGAGCATTCCCAGGGCGTCCGGCGGAAAATCTGCAACCGCCGCGCAGTTCAGCCATCGAATCACAGGAATCAGCGGCGCGCACCCATGAAAATCGGAATCACTTGTTATCCGACGTACGGTGGCAGCGGTGTGGTAGCCACCGAACTCGGGCTGGAACTGGCCCAGCGGGGGCACGAAATCCATTTCATTTCCTACGCCCAGCCGATCCGCCTCCGGGGCGCCGAACCCAACATTCACTATCACGAAGTCGAAGTTTCCCGATATCCGCTGTTCGATTACCCGCCGTACGATCTCGCGCTGGCCACGCGCATGGCCGAAGTCGCACAGTTGTATGATCTCGATCTGCTGCACGTACACTACGCAATTCCACACTCGGTAAGCGCGTTGCTGGCGCGTCAGATGCTGGCCTCGGGTCCCCGCGGACGCCGTTTGCCATTCGTCACGACGCTGCACGGCACCGATATCACGCTGGTTGGCCTCGACCGGTCTTATCTGGGGATCACGCGCTATTCCATCGAGCAGAGCGATGGCGTCACCGCCATTTCGAACTATCTGCGGGATCGAACCATGCGTGTGTTCGATGTAAAAAACAGCATTGAAGTCATCTACAACTCGGTTAATTGCGACGTGTACTATCGCAATCCGGAAGCGGTGGCGCGGATGCGTTCTGAGTATGCTCCAGGCGGCGAGCACGTCCTGGTGCATCTGTCCAATTTCCGTCCCGTGAAGCGCCTGACCGATGTTATCGAGATTTTCGACCGCGTACGGAAACAGGTTCCGGCAAAATTGCTCTTGATCGGCGACGGACCCGATCGCTCCGTGGCCGAATGGCTGGCCGTGCAAAAAGGGATTCACGACGATGTGCTGTTCCTCGGCAAGCAGGATCAGATTTACGACAAGCTGGCAATCGCCGACGTCATGCTGATGCCCAGCGAACTCGAATCATTTGGCTTGGCCGCTCTGGAAGCCATGGCCTGTGAGGTCGTGCCCATCGCGACTCGCGCGGGCGGAGTTCCCGAAGTCATTGAGCACGGGAAGAGCGGCTATCTGGCCGATGTCGGAGACGTGGACACCATGGCCCGCTATGCGCTGGATCTTCTGCGGAATCCGGAACTGCTGCGCCGGATCGGCAAGCAGGCACGGGCGGCGGCGCAGGAGCGGTTTTGCTCAACCCGCATCGTCAAGCAATACGAAGACTATTATCAGCGCGTGCTGGAACGCTCGGCATAAAACCCTTCCGGCACCGAGCTTCCCCCGGCTACCAGAGGCAATCGAATCCGCACCAGAGTTCCCTTGCCTTCATGACTGTCCACGGTGATGCGCGCCGTATCTCCATAGAGGACCTGGAGGCGCTCCGAGATGTTCGCCATCCCGATGCCCATGCCTGACCAACTGCTCGACTCCTCAAGTTGCGCCCCGCCCATGCCGACGCCATCGTCTTCGACTTCGATGATCAGGCGCGACTCGGTGACCAAGCTTCGCAGATAAATGCTCCCACCTTCGACTTTCGGCGCCAGGCCGTGCTTGATGGAGTTTTCGACTAGCGGCTGCAACAGCATGCTGGGCACGATCACGTCGAGTGAAGCGGGGTCCAGTTCTTTCACGACTCTCAGCTTGTCCCGGCCGAAACGGACAACTTCAATGTCGAGGTAGTTATCAATAAACTCGAATTCCTCGCGCAGCGGCGCGAATGCTTCCCCGCTGCTCAGCAGACGCCGAAGGATCGTGGCTAGCTTGGAAATGACATCACGTGCCATATCCGGATCGAAGCGCACCAGGGACGATATCGAATTCAGGGTGTTAAAGAGGAAATGCGGATTGATCTGATTCTGCAAGGCCTCCATGCGGGCATGCAGCAGCAGGCGCTCCTGTTCCTCGAGCTTGATCTGCAGGCGAACGCTGTTGAAGATCTTGAGTTCGATGCCAATAGCCATGACCGAGGCGGCGTAGATCGCGGCCCACACCCAGAAATTACCCGGACTCTCCAGCGAAAAGATGGCCCGAGGAAAATAGCGGGCGAGTTCGGTCTGGACAAAGCGCAGAACCATAACCGTTGTGAAAAACATGATCTGCCAGTCGAACAACCGTGGACGCGGCAGGTTGCGCCGGATGAGCCGGTAAATGCTGAGGTCGATAAATGGAGAGAACGACCATATGTCGTCCTTGTCGAGCGCCATGGTGCGAAGTTGCCCGGAGATGAGACCGCAGAGAACCAGAAACGGCAGGGCCGCCCATTCGCCGTGAAATAACGCCGGGCCAGCCATCAGGAGCCCGCCCAAGACGCCGGCCCAGCGCCCTCCGATCACCCCCAGCAGGAGCGTGGTCTCAAAACTCAAATCCCCGGCCAGAAAGCTCTTCTGCGAAAAGCGGATCCACACCCCGACCATGATCGGCAGACTAAACCACAGCACGAGGTAGACTTTTTGACGCGGCGTGCGCTCTTCGCGGAACAGCAGCGACTTGAATTCCAGGGACCGAACCAGACTGCTCGAAACGGCTGCGGCTACGCCCAGCTTCAACAGCAGATGAATCAGGATGAGCCGCGGTTCCATGGAATTGGACGTGTTCGACCGGCGTATCTGACAAGTGCGGCCGCGACACGTTGAGAAAACTGTAGCACGAAGTTTCGTTCGACTAACCGAAGGCGAGTTCCTTCGCTCGCTGCGCTGCCTTGACCACGGCTTTAATAAGCGTGACGCGGAGCTTTCCCTCCTCCAGTTCCATAATGGCGTCAATCGTGCAGCCGGCCGGCGTGGTCACTGCGTCTTTCAAAAGCGCCGGATGGTCGCCGGTTTCGAGCACAACTTTGGCCGCGCCCAGCGTGGTTTGGGCAGCCAGAAGCGTAGCCACGTCACGGGGCAGACCAACTTTCACACCGGCCTCCGCCAGAGATTCGAGAATGATGTAAATGTACGCCGGCCCGCTCGCGGAAAGCGCCGTGACCGCGTCCATGTGCTTTTCATCCACCACCACGGTTCTTCCGACCACGTCGAACATGTGGCAGGTAATCGCAACGTCTTCCGCGCTCGCGTGCTTGCCTTTGCAGATCGCCGTCATTCCCTCGCCCATAATGCAGGGCGTATTCGGCATGGCGCGGATCACCGGAACGCCGGGGGGCAGATTCTTCTCGATCATCGCGGTGGGAACCGAAGCCGCCACCGAGACTATGACTTGTTTCGGGGTCACGTGACTTGAAATGTCGCGGACCACATCCTCGACCACCTGGGGCTTGACCCCGATCACGATAATGTCGGCGCCTTTCACCGCTTCTGCGTTGTCGGTTCCCACTTTGATCTTGAGTTTGGCGGCCAGCGCCTCGGCGCGCTCCTGGTGCGCCACGGTAGCCCGGCTGGTTTTCGAAGTCAGCAGGCCATTCTTCAGCAGCGCCTGCAGAATGATGCCGCCCATCTTGCCGGCGCCGAGAAAGACCACTTTCTTCCCTGTCAGATCGTTCGCGATGGTTTTCCTCAAGAAATTCTCCTCCCGATGCTTAGCGTCCGCGCCCGCTCTTTTCCATCCAGTTCCACGCCGTGGCCACCACATCGCGCAGCTCACGGGTCGCCCGCCATTGCAGCAAGGTCTGGGCCTTGGCGGGGTTGGCCACTAGCGCGGGGGGGTCCCCGGGACGGCGCGGCACCACCCTGCGCGGAACCTTCTTCCCGGTGATTTCCTCGACCGCTGCAATCACTTGCTGCACCGAATATCCCGATCCTGTTCCCACGTTCACGGCGAAGCTGTCCTTCCCCGCAGCCAGATGCTCCAGTGCTTTCACGTGGACCGTCGCCAGATCGCTCACGTGAATGTAATCGCGAACGCACGTTCCATCCGGGGTGGGATAATCCGATCCGAAAACCTGCAGTTCCGGCCCGGCGCCCGCTGCTGCGCGCAAGGCCAGCGGAATCAGATGGGTTTCCGGGTCGTGCATTTCTCCGATCTCTCCACTCTCGTCGGCTCCGGCGGCGTTGAAGTATCGCAGGCTGGCAAAGCGCACACCGTAGGCGCGGTCATACGACTCGAGCGCATATTCGAAAAACAATTTCGAAATGCCATAGGGATTGACCGGCTGCCGCGGCGTATTCTCTTCTATCGGCACTCTCGCCGGTTCCCCGTAAACGGCGCACGTCGAGGAATAAATGATCTTCTTCACTCCGGCCGCGAGGGCGGCATTCAGTAACGAGAGTCCGCCCTCGATGTTGTTGTGAAAATATTTCCCGGGATTGGTGACGGACTCCCCGACATAGGCATGGGCCGCAAAGTGCATTACAGCGTCGGCGCGCGGCAATACGCGGGCGAGGGCGGCCGCGTCCAGCATGTCGCCCTTCACCAGTTCGAAGCCCGCCGCGAGCGACTCATATCCGGTGCTCAGATTGTCGAAAACAATGACCTCATGCCCCGCGCGCCGTAAGCCGCGCGCCACATGACTGCCTATGTATCCCGCACCGCCTATGACGAGAACGACCACACTTGTCCTTTCACGCGCCGGGAGTCCGGCGCACCATCGTCTAAATCGGCTAGATTCAAGTATGACAGCCGAAGCCGGGAAGCGGCAGGGAGTTCTTCGAGTGTATCCAGAAAGCCAAGACCCTGAGTCGACTGGCTGCAAGTAAGAAAGGCCGCCTGCGCGGCGGCCTTTGGTTTGACAGGCGATCTGGCTTCTACTGCACCGTAAGCGGGATCGTCACCGTGCGTGTGACATTACCCAGATTTCCGAGGATCGTGATCGGATAGGTTCCGCGAGGAGTATTCGCTCCCGCACTTACAGTCAGCGTCGCATTCCCATTGACCGAGATTGACGGAGCGCTGAAGCTGGCTTTGAGGCCTGGAACTTCGGAAATGCCGTCCACGGTCAGGCCAACACTGCCGGTGATGCCCCCCAGGCCAAACGTCCCGACGGCGATGCTCGCCTGCCCCCCGCTGGTTGTTACACCGTTATAGCTGCTGCTGGTGACCCAGAAGTCCCTCACGCTAGCGGCGACGTTGCAGGCCGTCGGTTGACCGGTCGAGGCCCACTTGGAACTGTGATCCTGTCCGGTCGCGCTCTGCCAGTTCGACAGGGTGACTGCGGTGCCATCTTTCGGAGTGGGAACCACAAACCCGCTGCTGCTGGCTCCGCTGTAGTAGGTGTTGTTGTTCGAATTCAGCGTCGAGACAAAATCGTGCCAGTCCGTACCGCCAAGGTAGCTGTCGGAAAACACCGAAGCCGAGGGTCCGTTGATCGCGTTCGAAGAGGACGTCATCTTCGACGTGATGAGGTTGTAGGTCTGTCCGGTTTCCCAGTTCGTGACTTCAATCCCGCCCGCGTTTCCGACGATCACAAACTGGTCTGAAAAGCTGCCGTAAAGATTTGTGCTGCTCATCGTGATCTGCTCGGAATTTCGCACCGCGATTCCGCCGCGCTGCGTCACGCCCAGCAGGTTGTTGTAGCACAACGAACTGCTGGCAACTCCGAACGGTCCTTCGGTTTTCTCGATCTGCATCCCGTTTACGATGTTCATGGCGGAAACGCTCGCCGAGTAGGAGATGTTGAGATTATCCGTGTCCCAGAACACGCCATCGCCGAGATTAAACGTGGTCGTGATGTTCTTATAGGTACCGTCATGATCGAGCATCCACTTGGCCCCGCCGCGATCCCAGACGTAGAACGCGCTCTGCGCTCCGCGCCAGTTGTTGTATTGCGCGACATTGTTCTGCCAGAGGGAATTCTTCACCTGGTGCGACGAGAGCCCAACCTGCCCGTTGAAACTGGCAACGCTGTTCTGTACGGTGAATTCTTCCGCCGTATCGAAATTCACTCCCTGGGCGTTGTTCCAGAGAAACCAGTCGGTATCGAAAAGAACGTTGGTAGCTTTCTCACCCACAGCCACGGCGGCGTTCATCGGGCAGCTGTTGGCATACTGGAACGTCAAGCCCCGGACCACGAGATTCGACTGCCCAAAAACCTGCCAGATCAGCGGGCGGGTTGCGGTCTCGATGGTTGCGGTCGTGACATTGGTTCCCACCGGCGGGTACATGTAGATCAGTCCCTGAGAGGTGCTCACGTAGAAGGTCCCAGGAAGCATGGAAGCGAAAGTAAGGACCTGGGTCAGCGGCGTTCCGTTCACAATCAGCATCTCGGCATGCAGCATGATTGGCTGCTGCGCCGGAGCTCCGGACTCGGCGGGGCACAGGCCGAAGCGGTAGGGCCAGCTGGCCTCATAAATCGTCGAACTTCCCTTGTATGAGGTCCAGCCCGTGATGAGTTCGGCGCCGGAGACGATCGCGGTCCCATTGGTGGCCGCTTCAAACGTGATAGGTGAATTCGTGGTTTTGCGATTCTTCTGGATGAGAACTGCTTCCCGATAGGTCCCCGGATTAATGATCACCTTGCTGCCGATGCCAGATTCATTGTTGGCTACGGCCAGCTTTACCGACGCGCCGATGGTCTTCAGCGGGGCGGTTTTCGTTCCATTATTGTTGTCGTTGCCCTTGCTGGTGTCTACGTAGATGGTTGCCGTTTCCTGGCCCTCATTCACGTTAGCCTGGCTCCAGGCGGAAAGGCAGAACGTCGACAGGATGCAGAAGCCCAGCATGACGCCGAGCAGTCGACCAGCCCGCGCCTCCTTTGTGGCGCGTTGGTAGAAGCGAGTGGTATGCAAGCGCATGGGGGAAGACGCTCCTTGTGTCTACTGAATTCGGACTTCCTCGCACACGCTGACCACGATTAACGCGAATCGCGCAGAATAGGCTCGGAAGACTTACAGCAGACGAAGCGGCGCTGACTACGGATCCTGCAGTTGGCACAGTATAGGGATCGGCGGAAACCCGCGACAGACACAGAAGTACATCTTGCAGGCGTAGCCCTCGGGCCCTGCGGAAAGAGCAGAAAGGGCAAATCCGCCTGGGGCCTGCTAAGATATCCGCTCAAATCGGGAGGATCTGTGGAAAACGAGTACCCTCCGCCACCCTTGCCCCCGGATCCCGCGCCCGTGCCGGAACTCAGGGAGACGATTGACTCCTCGCCGGTAGCGGGGACCGCGACCCCTGCTGCGCTTTCGGCCGGCGAGCAGGCCGTTTTCTCGCCGGTTGCGGCGACTCCGGAACCCTCTTATCGCGACCAAAGCACCGGCTTGATGGTCTTTGGCGTGCTTCAGATCCTCCTCGGCCTGTGCGTCTGCCTCATGATCCCCTTGATGGCCCTCGGGATGTTCATGTCGCTGGCCACCCCTGGCGTGCACGCCCGGCCCATGCAGTTCTTCTCAGGCGTTGCCACCTACGGGTTCATGGCCGCTTCTCTCATCGTGCTGGGTATCGGATCCATGCGCATGCTACGGTGGGCCCGTGCCCTGACGGTGGTGGCCGCCTGGTACTGGCTCGTCACGGGCGCCCTTGTAACCGTCCTTCTGACGGCGATGTTGCCCGTCGTGACTACAGCGGTAATGTCTCAGACGCAGAAGAATAGCGGCGCTCCGGCACCGCAAATTTCCACCGGCATGATGGCGGTTGTGCTGACCATCATGATCGTGGTGATGGCATTCTTTCTGGTTCTCGTGCCCCTGGCATTAGTCATTTTCTACAGCCGGCGCGATGTGGCTGAAACTTGCCGTCATCGTGACCCGGTGGAGCGTTGGACGGATCGAGCGCCACTCCCCGTTCTCGGAGCCAGCGTAGTGTTTCTGACCAGGGCGCTCTATATGCTCTCGGTTGGCATTTCGATGCCGATGTTTCCGCTTTTCGGGCGTTACCTGAGCGGGATCGCCGGCTCCGCCGGCTTTCTGTTATTTGCCTCGATTGATATATGCCTGGCGGTCGGCATCTTTCGCCTTCGCAATTGGGCGTGGTGGCTCGCCGTCTCTACTCTCCTGATCCGGCTAATCTCCATGGGAGTGACCTTTGCGCGAGCCGACCTGATGCAGGCCTACTCCAAACTGGGATGGTCGGATCAGCAGGTGCGGCAATTGAGCGCAAATCCTATGCTGCGAGGCCATGCCGTTCTCTGGTGGAGCCTGCTTTCGATGGTGATATTCTTTGGCTACGTCCTCTGGCTCAAGCGCTATTTTCGTGCGCCTGCGACAACGAATGCGCTCGTGCCCGTCTCTACTTCCGTGGGGTGACCGATGACCGAACAACTCGCTGACAAGAAGTGCGTGCCCTGCCGCGGAGGAGTGCCTCCGCTCAAGGGTGAAGAACTGAACAAACTGCACCAGGTCACGCCCGAGTGGACGGTCGTGGAAGAGCACCACATCCAGCGGGAGTTTCGCTTTCCCGACTTCAAGCAGGCGCTGGACTTCGTGAATCGGGTCGGCGCTCTGGCCGAAGAGCAATGGCATCATCCCGATATCATGCTGGCCTGGGGCAAAGCCGGGATCACGCTCTGGACGCACAAGATTGACGGCCTGAGCGAAAGCGACTTCATCATGGCCGCCAAGATTGACCGCCTGAACGCCGAGTCGAAAGCCTGAAGGCAATCCGCGCTCAACTCGCAGCTTTGGATAGTTCCCGGCCCCGGTTCGCAAATAGCGCCCAAGCCAGCAATCCAGCCGGGATGAGCATCGCAACTCCGGTGGAACTTGCCACCTTGCGCGCGGAAAGCCCGGAATCCAGCAAAAGCCCCGCCAAATAAGCCGTCACCGCAAAAGACAAACTGCCCAGGCCGAGATCGGCAGAGAATACCCGCCCCCGGAAACGATCTTCGGTATTCAGCTGCAGCAGAGTCGTCGAGAATACCCACACCGTCGAGCCGCCCGCATGTGCCAGCATCGCGCAGGCTGCGGCTATCCAGACCGAGCTCCCGGCGCCGAGCAATCCGTAACCGATCGAGATTACGAGATAGCCGAAAAGAATGCCCAGTCGCAAGCGGCGATCATTGCTCCCGGCCCAGCGCGCCGCGCCCAGCG
>Ga0209167_10001833_pt1 | contig 12036 bp, 9 predicted proteins | sample Coa_R1_9_FD_187154 | JGI IMG/M metagenome (GOLD analysis project Ga0209167, IMG submission 187154) | Surface soil microbial communities from Centralia Pennsylvania, which are recovering from an underground coalmine fire - Coalmine... | ecosystem: Environmental > Terrestrial > Soil > Unclassified... | reverse complement strand
TCGGGGTGCCGAGCGGCGTCGTAACGGTCCAAATCGATGCGGATACGGGCGAACTGGCAACGCCAAGTTGCCCAAACGTCCGCGACGAAGTATTTATCGAAGGGACCCAGCCTGTGGAGACCTGCCATTTGCATCGCGCAGCGCACGATCCCATCGCGCAACATTCCCAGCCAGCGCGCGCTCTCCCGGTCGCACTCGACAGCCGTTGAAGGGGCAAATTGTCGCGGCTTGTGTTACAGAGCCGGACTCGCGCCGGCCATTTCCTCCGCAAATTACTGACAGGTGAAGAGTTAAATGGAGCGACCCGGAGGAGTACATCAGGCCCTTGATGAGAGTCGGCCCTGCACTGAGGCGTAGGTCGCTGAAACAAGCCAGTCGCCCTGATGATCCACTCAGCAGGCCGTGATTTGAGCGCACCCCGGTCCACATATCGCTTGCAGCTCCATGCCGGATTCGACTTTGAAGCGGCCAGCGGAGTCGCAGAGTATCTACGCGATCTTGGGGTTTCGCACGTTTACTGTTCGCCCTATTTGCAGGCTGCTCCCGGAAGCACGCACGGATACGACGTTGTCGACTACCAACGTGTGAGCACCGTCCTGGGCGGGGAAGCCGGCCGCGTGAGATTTGCGGAAACACTTCGATCCTGCGGGATCGGCCAGATACTGGACATTGTCCCTAATCATATGGCCATCACCGGAGAACACAATGTGTGGTGGTGGGACACGCTGGAGAATGGAGCATCCAGCCGTTACGCGCCGTACTTCGATATCGAGTGGAACGCTCCCGAGGAGCGTTTGCGGAACAAGATTCTGCTCCCCGTTCTTGAAGATCATTCCGGCCTTATGATCGAGGCCCGAAAGATCGCGCTGGAGCGCCAAGGTGGCAGCTTCTTGTTCCGATATTACGACCATGCATTTCCGGTGGCGCCCGGGTCCATGGCGGGGCTTCTGAGCAAGTGCGCGCGAGGCGATGGCAACAGCGAGCTCGCCTTCCTGGCAGACGCGCTGAGCAAGCTTCAGACACCTTCGGAGTCCGATTGGGCCGGCCGCAACACGCGCCATCGAAATAAGGAGGTCCTGCGGGATCTTCTGGCGAGGCTGTGCAAGGAGAACGCCTCGGTCGCCCGGAATATCGATAGGGCGGTTGAGGAACTGAACCGCGATGCGGACGAACTGGACGCGTTGCTGCTAGCCCAAAATTACCGACTGGCCCGCTGGCGTTCCGCGGCGCACGATCTGGCCTACCGGCGCTTCTTCGACATCAACACGCTGGTCGGTGTTCGCGTCGAAAATGAACGGGTTTTCGCGGATACCCACCACTTGATCCTGAATTGGCTGCGGCACGGGGAAATCGATGGAGTGCGCGTGGACCATGCGGATGGATTGCGCGACCCGGAAGAGTACTTTCAACGTCTTCACACCGCGGCCCCGGGAACCTGGATCGTCGCGGAAAAGATTCTTCAGCCGGGCGAACAGCCGCCGGAAACGTGGGAGATCGCGGGAACCACGGGTTACGATTTTCTCAACCTGGCGGGAGGGTTATTCGTGGACCCGCGCGGCGAGGCCCCTCTTAACGAGGTGTACCGCGAGTTCACCGGTGAACGGGCCGACTTCGCCGCAGTGGCTCGTGAAAAGAAGCAACTGGTGCTGCGCGAGATGCTGGGCAGCGACGTCGGCCGCTTGACGGCATTGCTGGTGCGAATTTGCGAGGGCCGCCGCGACTCCCGGGACTATACCCGCCACGAGCTGCATGAGACGATCCGCGAGGTGATCGCGTGTTTTCCCGTATATCGATCCTACGCTCGCGCGGAGGCGCGGAAGATCTCTCCGGCGAGTGTAGTCGCCGTTTCCGATGCGGTCAACGCGGCGCGGTCTTCACGTCCGGATTTGGACGAACGATTATTCGACCTCGTGGGCAAGATCCTGACCCTCGATACGAAAGGTGACCTCGACAACGAATTCGTGATGCGGTTCCAGCAGACCACCGCCGCGGCCATGGCGAAAGGGGTAGAAGATACGGCCTTCTATTCCTATCTCCGGCTGGTTTCGTTGAACGAGGTTGGCGGCAGCCCCGAACACTTTGGCGTGCCGCCGGAAGCATTCCATCGCCACTGCGCGGAGACACAGTCGCGTTATCCGCTGACACTGCTGACGACCTCCACCCACGACACCAAGCGTAGCGAGGATGTGCGGGCGCGTATCAGCCTGCTCTCGGAGGTTCCTTCAGAGTGGGCGGCGGCCGTGACCCGCTGGTCGGCGTTGAACGCGCGATCCCGCAGCGGCGATTTCCCGGACCGCAAGACTGAATACCTGCTGTACCAGACGCTGGTGGGGGCGTGGCCCATTTCCGCGGACCGGCTCGGCGCGTACGTCCTGAAGGCTGTTCGCGAGGCCAAGGAGCGGACGTCTTGGATCGAGCCGGACAGCGCCTTCGAAGACGCGGTCCAGAAGTTCATCGAGGCCGCACTCGCCGATCGCAACTTTCTGGAGGACTTCCAAAGATTCCTTGAGCCGTTACTTGAGCCAGCCCGAACTACCTCGCTTGCGCTTACGTTGTTGAAGCTCACCGCGCCCGGCGTTCCCGACTTGTATCAAGGAACGGAATTGTGGGACTTGAGCCTTGTCGATCCCGACAACCGCCGGCCGGTGGATTACGATTTGCGGCGCAAGCTACTCGCGCAAGTTGACCGCCTTTCCTCGGAGGCTTCGGCGCCCGAGCAGATTTTGGCAAGAAGCTGCGAGGGCCTTCCGAAGCTGTGGACCATCCGCCAATCTCTTCGAGTCAGGAACGCGCATCCGCTAAGCTTCGGACCACAAGGAAGCTATCAGGCGGTGTGGGCGACAGGTCCCAAGGCTGCTAATCTGGTGGCCTTTCAGCGCGGCCAGGACATTATTGCCGCCGCGCCGCGCCTGCTCATGACTTTGGGAAACTGGGCTGAAACAAGCCTGGAAATACCGGACGGGTCCTGGAGAAATCAATTCACCGGCGACAGGCTGGCGGGCGGCAAAACGGAAGTGAGCGCACTGCTGCGGCGATTTCCCGTCGCACTCATTGTCAGGGAAGGGGCCAGTGAAATCGCCGCATGACGGAATTCCACTTGTGGGCTCCTTTTGCGCAAACCGTTCAGCTTCGCCTGGAAGGCAGCCTTCTTGCAATGCAACCTCTGGAGCGAGGATGGTGGTCTTTGAAAGCCGCCGACGCCTCTCCGGGCATGGACTATTGGTACGTGCTCGACGGTGGGGACCCGGTGCCGGATCCGCGCTCGCCATGGCAGCCTCTGGGCGTGCACGGCCCTTCGCGAGTGGTCGATCATTCCGCTTTTGCATGGACCGATCAGCGGTGGCAAGCGCCCCCGCTGTCCTCCGCCGTGCTCTACGAATTGCACGTCGGAACGTTCACTGGGGAGGGCACTTTCGATAGCGCCGCCAAACGCCTGGGCTATCTTGCGAGTCTCGGCATCACCCACGTGGAGCTGATGCCAGTGAACGAATTTCCGGGCGAATGGGGCTGGGGCTACGACGGCGTCGATCTCTTCGCGCCGCATCATGCCTATGGCGGTCCCGACGGCTTGAAGCGACTGGTCGATGCTTGCCACGCGGCAGGCCTCGCGGTTGTGCTGGATGTGGTGTATAACCACCTTGGCCCTTCCGGAAATTATCTCGCCCGGTTCGGACCATACTTCACCGCGCGCTATTCGACCCCTTGGGGTCCTGCCGTAAATCTCGATGGCGCGGGCAGCACGGAGGTACGCCGCTTCCTGTGCGACAACGCGCTCTTGTGGCTGCGCGATTACCACTTCGACGGGCTGCGCATCGATGCGGTTCATGCCATCTTCGATTCCTCCGCGGTGCATTTCCTTGAGCAGCTTGCGAGCGAGATCACGACGCTGGAGGCGCGCGTGGGGCGTCATCTCGTCCTCATCGCGGAAAGCGATTTGAACGATCCGCGCCTGGTCACCTCCCAGGAAGCCGGCGGCTATGGCCTCCATGCCCAGTGGAACGACGATTTTCATCACGCTCTGCATGCGGTGCTCACCCCGGAGCGCACCGGTTATTACGCCGACTTTGGCTCCTTTGCCGATCTTGCCAAGGCTTTGAAGAACGCATTCGTGTACGACGGCCGGTACTCCGTGTTCCGCAATCGGAACCATGGGCGCAAGCCGGTCAATCTTTCCGGCTCCCGCTTCGTCGGATTTCTTCAAAATCACGACCAAACCGGGAATCGAGCACAGGGGGAACGAAGCAGCATGCTGATGAGCGTGGAACGTTTGAAAGTGGGCGCGGCGCTGGTCCTGTGCGCTCCCTTCATCCCGATGCTGTTTCAGGGCGAGGAATGCGGCGCAACGACACCGTTCCAATACTTCACCAATCATAAGGATGCCGAGCTCGGGCGCGCTGTCTCGGCCGGACGCAGGAGCGAATTTGCCGCGTTTGGATGGCGCCCGGAGGACATCCCCGATCCGCAAGACGCCGCAACATTCTTACGGTCGAAGCTCGCGGGCATCCGGCCGGAAAACGAGCCGCAAGCATGCTTGATCGAATGGCATCGGCGGCTGATCGGTCTGCGCCGTGCAGAACCGGATCTGACCGATGGGCGCCTCGACCGTGTTGACGTGCAATACTCCGAAGAACAGCGCTGGCTTGCGCTTCGACGAGGCGCGATCACCCTCGTTTGCAATCTCCACGCGGAGGGACGGGAAATACCGTTGCCTTCGCCCGGCACGCTGATACTGTCTTCCTCCACTGGGTGCGTGACGTCCGGCCGCTCGGTCGTGCTGCCTCCGGATTCCGTTGCCGTCTTGAAGGACGGAGCGTAAACCATGGCCAGAGCGATTCTGCCCGGAAAACCCTACCCACAAGGCGCAACGTGGGACGGCACGGGAGCGAATTTTTCTATCTATTCCGAGGGCGCCACCGGGGTGGATCTGTGCCTTTTCGACGAACCCTGCGGAGGGCAGTGCAGGACCATCCCCATTCGGGAATCGACGGGACACGTGTGGCATTGTTACGTGCCTGGTGTTCGGCTGGGCCAGTATTACGGTTTTCGTATCCACGGACCTTACGAGCCGGAAAAAGGCCATCGTTTCAATCCGGCAAAACTTCTGATCGACCCCTATGCCAAGGGCCTGGCAGGAGGCGTCAATTGGGACGCTCCCGTTTTCGGCTACGAACTCGGAAATCCCGACGCCGATCTCCGGCCGGACCAGCAAGACGACGCCTGTGCGGTTCCCAAGGGCGTGGTCATCGCCTCGGATTTCGACTGGGGAAACGATCGCCCGCCATTGACGCCGCTGCACGATTCGATTCTCTACGAGGTGCACGTGAAGGGTTTCACGGCGCGGCATCCGCAAATTCCCGAAGAATTGCGCGGCACCTATGGCGGGCTTACTCATCCGGTGATCGTCGATCATTTGAAGAAGCTCGGCGTCACGGCCGTGGAACTGATGCCCGTTCATGCCTTCCTGGACGACAAACAACTGCTGGAGCGAGGCCTGAAGAATTATTGGGGTTATAACACGATCAACTTCTTCTCTCCCGAATCGCGGTTTTCAAGCACCGGCGACCGGGGCGAGCAAGTGGGCGAGTTCAAGAGCATGGTCAAGTCCCTGCACCGCGCCGGCATCGAAGTCATCCTCGACGTTGTGTACAACCACACCGCCGAAGGCAATCATCTAGGCCCGACGTTGAGCTTCAAGGGCGTTGACAACGCGACGTATTACCGTCTGGTGACGGAACAGCCGCGTTATTACATGGATTACACCGGGACGGGCAATACCTTGAACGTGCGGCATCCCCAGGTTTTGAAACTAATCATGGATAGCCTACGCTATTGGATCCTCGAAATGCACGTGGACGGTTTCCGCTTCGACCTCGCGGCTGCGCTGGCCCGCGAGCTCCATGAGGTGGACCGGCTTTCGGCATTCTTTGACATCATCAATCAAGACCCCGTGATTTCCCAGGTCAAGCTGATCGCGGAGCCGTGGGACGTCGGGGAAGGAGGGTATCAGGTCGGCAAATTCCCCACGCTGTGGGCCGAATGGAACGGACGCTATCGCGACGTCGTACGGCGCTATTGGAAGGGCGACGGAGGGCAACTGGCCGAGCTTGGATACCGCTTGACCGGCAGTAGTGACCTCTACCAGCGCGACAGCCGGCACCCCACCGCCAGCATCAACTTCATCACGGCGCATGACGGCTTTACACTTCAGGACCTGGTGAGCTACAACGACAAGCACAACGAAGCTAACGGAGAAGACAATCGCGATGGCACCAACGACAATGACTCCTGGAATCACGGCGTGGAGGGCCCAACCGAGGATTCATCCATCCAAGATCTCCGCGAACGCCAGAAACGGAACTTTCTAGCGACGCTGTTACTCTCGCAAGGCGTTCCCATGCTCAGCGGGGGCGATGAAATCGGACGCACGCAAAACGGCAACAACAACGGGTACGCCCAGGACAATGAAACCAGTTGGTTTGACTGGAATCTGGACGATCGCCGCCGCACCCTGCTCGAGTTCGTGCGCAACTTGATCGATCTGCGCAAGAGTCACCCCAATCTTCACCGCCGCAAATTCTTTCAGGACCGGCGCATCGATCCTGAGGCGCCTGAGCGCCAAGTCAATGGGGGCGCCGAGGTCGACATCTTGTGGCTGCGAACCGACGGCAAGGAAATGACGCAAGAGGAGTGGCAGGCCGGTTGGGTCCGCTGTATCGGGCTCCAGTTGAACGGGCGCACGCTCGACGATGTCAATCAGTGTGGCGAAGTAATCCAAGACGACACGTTCCTTCTACTACTCAATCCCCACCACGAGGTCGTGCGTTTTACCCTTCCGCCGCCAAGGCCGGGAATGGCATGGGATCTCTGTATCGACACTTCCCGGGCGGATCTTGGGAAGACGCGTCGAAACCGCTTCCGGAAGTATCACCAGTTGATCGAGCGCTCCTTGGCCGTCTTCAAGGAAACTTCCCTTGCAGACGCGGGCAAAAGAGGTGAAGAGTAAAGACGCCGGCGCTGCTGGCCGTTCAGGCGAAACGCGTGTTCTGGCGGTGGAAGTCCCGGCCCGTGGGAAGGCCCCGTCTGTCCGCCCTTGTCTTAGCTGTTAAACAACGGGGAGGCCGAAACGCCAAACGGAGAATTCGCCCCTTTTCGGTGCGTGAGAGCGTTCGCCCCAAATGAGTGGCTCCCCGTCGTGGACACGTTTCGAACTTTTGCCACCCGGCTGGCGCTGTGATCGGAACCTGTGGACGACTATTTGACCGTGATCCGTGCCGACCGCTGATGCCTCGCTAAATCCACCCAGTTGAGTGCGTTACGCGGTTTGCCGACCGCTAACGATGAATGCAGCCTGTGTTGAGACATCGGGCTCGAATTCGATGCCTCCGCACGGGAGAGCTAAATACTCCTCGATGGGGAACACGCAGATTTACAAGAGCTACCCTTTGCGGCTGCCCCCGTATTTGCGGTCGTCCTTACTTCGCGGACGGAGTCAGCGCGACGGCTTGTGGTGCGCAAAAACCATGTCGAGTTTGTTGTGCATTAGAATCAAGAGCTTCCAGAACCTGGATGTCACCTAGCAGTAACAAGTTACACGCTGGATGTATCCGCGCCTCCGAGACCGAACGAGATTTTTGCGCACCACAGCTGCCGCTTTCTCTAAGAACCTGTCATTCGCGGGGAAACTGTAACAAAATGGGCACCGGCAGGAGTGCCGACGCGGCACGCATGATGAGTGCTCCACATCCCAGAAACGACCACGACACCGACGAGTATCCCGTGTGCTCCCGGCGCGAAGCCTGTTCCAGCCGTCCACTGCGGACGCTCCAATATATTGGATGGTCCCAACGTTTTTCATCGTCGGAGCGCCCAAGGCAGGCACCACATCCTTGCATTACTATCTGGACCAGCATCCCAGATCTACATGAGTCCCATCAAGGAGCCGAGCTACCTCGCCGACGAGCTGCGCCGGCACAACTTTCATCCGCGATTTCAGACGCGGTTCCTTGAAGAGCATGAAAATGTTCGGCGGTACTTTGCTGGTCCGATGAGGCAAAAGCGTTTTGGGGGACCCGTCGTGGATTGGGAGAGCTACGTGCGGCTTTTTCAGAACGCTCGTAAGAGGCACGCAATTGGCGAGGCCAGTGCGAGTTATCCGTGGTCGGCCAGCGCAGCCCAAAACATCGCGGCCAGGATTCCGGAAGCGAAAATCGTCATGATGCTTCGCAACCCGGCGGAAAAGGCTTACTCGCAATACTTGAGAGTGGTCTCCGGCGGCCTGGTTCGCCACACTTTCCGCGAGCAAGTGCGACAGATTCTGAACGGTGAGAGGAGTCGGTTCGACGTTTTAAACCCGCTGCTCGAATTCAGTCTCTATTCCGAGCAGCTTGACCGGCACCTGAAAGCTTTCCGGGCCCGGAAAGTGAAGATCTATCTTTACGAAGATTACAGGAGAAACCCAGGGCCAAACTCTTGCTGACTTATTTCGCTTGTCTTCAGTTGACCCCAGCTTTCAGCCGGAAGTGTCCCGCAGGATGATGGAGCCAAATATTCCGCAGTACGTTGCGGCAGCGTCCTGGCGCCGAGGGTCGACAGACGCTCCGAGAGTATTATCGGGAGGATACTCTGCGGCTCTCTCTCAAATGCTGAACCGCGACCAGGGCGCATGGCTCGCGTGAGATGAAACTCAAGCTCAACCATTTGCGCCATCCGGTTCGAACGGCAAACCGAGCGAAGGCCCTGGTCATAGAGCGCTTGAACATGCGTCAGTTGGCGGTTCGTGGTGAGCGCCGCTTCGGGCGCGACGCTCGTTACAATCTGCAAAGCGTCACGGACGGATTCGCCGCTCGCCTCGATGATGGAGATGAGCAGAACAGAGACGCCGCGTTGCTCGACAGGATTTGTACGGCTTATATCAAGGCCGTGAGGCCGCAGCACTTTGCGTCTGAGGCGTACAAACCTACGCGGTGGTGGGAGCAGGTGCGGAAAGGGAGCCTGAGGCCCGTGCTGCATGCGTTGCTGACCCGCGACATCGATGGATTGGGGAAAATGTACCGGAATTTCTTTCGCGATACGTGCTCGACGGGTTTAGTCGGCGTACCGTATGGCATGACGAGGCCGTACCTTGGCACGAGAGAGGCCCATCGCGCACTGTATTTAATCGATGTCCTCTACCGCATCGACTACTGGAGGTCACGGACCGGCGGACGCTTTCGGTTCCCCGATCTGGCAGGCCCTGGGATCGGAAACCCGTTTGGAATATGGATGGAAGGGATCTTGGTGGAAACCGGCGCGGAGTACCGGCACTGCTGCGCGTACACCGTGGGCGGATTGCTCGACTCTGAAACGGCGATGGTCGCAGAAATTGGCGGCGGCTTTGGCGGGATGGCGTACTATCTGCTTCGCGACCGGCCGGGAGTGACCTACGTTGATTTCGACGTCCCCGAAAGTCTCGCACTGGCGTCTTACTACCTCGTGAAGGCTTTTCCCGAGTTGAAGATTGTGCTCTACGGCGAGGAAGCCACGACAAAGAAGGCGATCGCTCATGCGGATGTCGCGCTCCTGCCGACGTTCGAATTGGCCGCGATGCCGATGGCGAGCGTCGATGTTACCTTCAGCTCGCATGCGATTTCCGACCTCTCGCCTGAGGCGGCGGGCGCGTATATCAACGATATCGCCCGCATTACGCGGCGCCAGTTTCTAAATATCGGAAATCAGGAGCCCGGCCAGTCTCTAGTTGAATTAATCGGGCGGACGAACAAGTCATTCAGACTTGCGGAAATGCGCGCGTCCGAATGGAATGGTCATAGGTCCTCGAACGCCGCCGAGGTGGAGTATCTCTACTGTCTCGATCGCATATGAAACCCCGCAGAGCCATCAAGAAACTAGTGTTCGGCGACACACTTCTGCCTCAAGAGTTCACCATCGGGTTGGAAGAACCTCAGACGGAAATTGCGGTGTGGCTGCATGGAATGGACGCGTCCATGGATGTCACGTACCGTTATGCTCCCGCGTGTTCCAAGCCCTTTGTCATCTGCGTTGCGTTAGACGAAGCACCCACCGCGAAGTACCTTAAAGGTTTGTCCCTTCAGTTTCGCGAGCGGGGCGGGGCAGAGCGAGTGTTGGGCGAGATCGGTCTAAAACTTAGCAACACTGCTTCAGCGGCAGGTCCGGGCCTGTTTTTGTTCGAGCCGCGAAGCTCGAGAAACTATTGCTTGCCGAAACGATATCTCTGCGCCCATTACTTGCTGGACGCATACACACACTGGCGAAGTAAGTCGGAGATCAAGATGTCCATTCTCGAAAGATGGGCGGCTATCGTGACGTTCATTCGCCCGCACCCGGTCGCGCTTGTGAGTCTCGCGGGCGAGGACGGCGGAAATATCTTCCCGATGAATTTGATGGGCACTTTCGGCAATGGCCGCTTTGGTTTTGCGCTCAGGGAATCGAGGCAGTCCTCGCGCTTAGTAGAAGAGGCTGGCCGCATCGCGGTGAGTAGCGTTCCCGTTTCGCAGGCGCAGGTGGCGTACCATCTCGCAGGAAATCATACGAAGCGATCCATCGTTTGGGATCAAGTTCCTTTTGCGACAAAGATGTCGGCTACGTTTGGGATTCCTGTTCCGGTTTTCGCTCTGCGAGTACGGGAGATGAAGGTTGAGAAGGTTCACAAGCTCGGCAGTCACAGATTTTTCGTGGCGAGGATCATTTGTGATGAGACCTACGCCAGGAGCCCGGGACTCAATGTGATTCATGGTTTTTACCAGGCTTGGCGCCTGAATGGGCATAGCGCCCGGCTAAAAGCTTCGATCGCGGAGGACTGGTTCAATAAGCGAAAGCTTTCCCGCTTGTAGTTTATCCCGCGTTGCGACCGCTCAAAACCCGAGCAGGCGTCCGCAGCAGAAGCTGGAGATCCAATTGCGGCCGATTATGGCGCGCATAAAACAGGTCCAGCCTGCGCCGCTGCGCGTACGTCAGGCGATTGCGGCCGATCACCTGCCAAAGTCCGGTAATACCGGGACTCACGGAAAGAACCTCCGCGGCCGACGCGCCGTAGTATTCGTCCCACTCCGCTCGAGTAATCGGGCGAGGTCCCACAAATCGCATGCTGCCGCTCAAAACATGGATCAACTGCGGCAGCTCGTCCAAAGAGAAGCGGCGGCAGAAGAGGGCCAGCCGGCTGGTCACGCGAGGATCGTGCGCGGCTTTGAAGGGCGGAACATGCGTGTCAGCGATGTATTCGATAAAGGGCGACGCCGTTTGGGAGGCCGGGGCCTGATGGCGGTCCCACATGGTTCGGATCTTAAGCATCCAGAATTCCTGGCCGTAGCGGCCCAAGCGGCGGTGAGCGATAAACGGAGATTTTCGCGAGGCCAATGCAACGGCGATCGAGACGAGGAGGAGTCCAGGCAGCAGTGCTATTAGCAAGCTGCCCGCGAGGACCCGCTCCGCCACGGACCAGAGCAAGGAACCAGGGGAAACTCGCGCGCGGACCTGAAGGACCAGGGACGGCGTACTCATTGACGCAAGGCTCCCTATTGGATCGCGATCACAACTTGATCCGTGCTGGTGATTCCGCCCCCCACCAACTGAATTGGAATGGAGGATCCAGGCGTTACCGCCGGCACAATGAAATTGATTTGGTTGATCCCCACGAACTGCGGAGTCAGGCCGGAGAAGAGCAGCTGAGCCTGCGTCCCTCCGATCAGCAACGTCGGAGCTGTGACGGTGTAGCGCGTGGCGTCAGAAGATGCCGCACCCAAGGCGGGCGGGGAAGAGGTCTTTCCATCCAAGCCGACGGGGCCGAGGCCGTTGGCGTACAGGATCATCACATCTCCGGCTTTGGCGGGGTGCGTCGTGATTCCAGGAATCGCTCCCGGAGGCGCGGCGATGGAACCATCGGCATTATTAATCGCGACTGCGTAACCGGCGCCGGCCGGAATGCTGAAGATGCCGGGCGCGAGCGCCGCCAACTGGACCGCCATCGGAACGGAACTCGCCGCGCCGTTTTTCACGGTGACATTGACTGTGCCGGAGGTCGTT
>Ga0209167_10001832_pt1 | contig 12041 bp, 8 predicted proteins | sample Coa_R1_9_FD_187154 | JGI IMG/M metagenome (GOLD analysis project Ga0209167, IMG submission 187154) | Surface soil microbial communities from Centralia Pennsylvania, which are recovering from an underground coalmine fire - Coalmine... | ecosystem: Environmental > Terrestrial > Soil > Unclassified... | reverse complement strand
GCGGGCCAAGAGCGGGCGACGCGGAGAGTTTCGTTGTCTCGCGCATTCCGCGGAAAAACCGTGCGGGGCGATCCGGGCGCCGGTCCCGCGGTCCGCGAAAGCTTGGAAGCCGAGAGCTCAGAGATTTCCCGGTTTTTCCCCGACTTGAAACACTCCCTGGGGGAATCGCTTCCTCCTCGATTTGAACCGCTCGACGGTCCTCCAGGAAGCGTTGAGGTTCCACTTGCAGCGGGTCGGCCCCGGATCGATCGCATCCCGCGCCCTGCGCTCGGCGCGTTTTCTCGCCCGAGCGCAAGAGGCCTTCTTTCGGTTCTTTCGGTGCAGGTTTTGAGAACGTTCGATCGGTTATGTTAGAGTGGATGCGCGGTATCGCGTCTTCAGTGATGTAGGTTCCGAGAGAGGAAATTCAAGATGGACGATCAACGGCCGGATCCCGAGGAACTCCTGAAGCGGGTTCAGGAGGAGGAGATCCGGCAAGAACGCGGAAAGTTGAAGGTCTTTTTCGGGGCCACCGCCGGAGTGGGTAAGACATTCGCGATGCTCCAGGCCGCTCACGAGCAAATGGACGAGGGCGCGGATATTGTGGTGGGATGGATCGAGACCCATCGGCGTCCCGAAACCGAGGGCCTTTTGTCCGGACTGGAGATTCTTCCGCCCCGAAAATTTGAGTACCGGGGTGTGGTGCTGCGCGAATTTGATCTGGATGCGGCCATTTTGCGCCGGCCCCATCTGATTCTGGTGGATGAGCTCGCGCATACGAATGCGCCCGGCTCCAGACATTTGAAGCGCTGGCAGGATGTACAGGAGCTCTTGGCCGCGGGCATCGGTGTCTTCACGACCCTCAATGTCCAGCACCTTGAGAGCCTGAACGATGTGGTCGCGCAGATTACGGGCGTCGTGGTTCGTGAGACGGTGCCGGATTCAATTCTGGAGCAGGCCGATGCCGTGGAGCTCATCGACCTTCCGCCGGACGAATTGCTCCAGCGCCTGCAGGAGGGGAAGGTTTATCTTCCCGAACAGGCGAGGGAGGCGGCCGAGCATTTTTTTAAAAAGGGAAACTTGATTGCCCTTCGTGAGCTTGCCTTGCGCCGCACGGCGGACCGCGTCGACGCGGAGATGCAAATCTATCGGCGCGATCATGCCGTTGATCGGACCTGGCCCGCGGCCGAGAGCATCATCGTCTGTGTCGATTGGGGGCCTCGGAGTCCGCGACTCGTGCGGGCAGGACGGCGCATGGCGGCGAGCCTCCACGCCAAATGGATCGCCGTCTACGTGCAGACCTCGCGCGATCTGCGGCGCCCGGAGGCCCACCGCGGGCGTGTGGCCGAGACGTTTCGGCTGGCGGAGCGGCTGGGGGCGGAGACGGTGACGCTGAGCGGTGACGATGTGGCTCGGGAGATTCTGGACTACGCCCGCATGCGAAATGTCACCAAGATCATCGTCGGCAAGCCGCTGGGGGCCCGCTGGAGGGAATGGGTGTTCCGTTCTTTGGTCTCGGATCTGGTTCGAAATAGCGGCGAAATCGATGTTTATGTGATTACCGGCGAGGCGGGGGAGGCCCGCCCTTTCGTACGCACGGCATGGAGGCGGGGAAGAAATCTCTGGGAGTACGGCCAGGCGTGCTTAGTGGTCGGTATCTGTTCGGCACTGGCCTGGTTGATGTTTCCTCATTTCCTCCAGGCGAATCTCGTGATGGTCTACCTTCTGGGTATCTTTATCGTAGCCATCCGTCATGGACAGGGTCCTTCGGTCCTGGCGGCCATCCTGAGCGTAGCCGCTTTCGACTTTTTCTTTGTTCCCCCTTTTTTTTCCTTTGCCGTTCAGGATAGTCAATATCTGGTGACCTTCGTCGTCATGCTGGCGATTTCGCTTCAAATAGGGCGGCTGACCGGGCGCATGCGCCAGCAGGCGGACGTCGCCCGCCAGAGGGCATGGAGAACGGAAGTCCTCTACTCCATGAGCCGGGAACTGGCGACGACCCGTCTCGTGGAGAATCTGACGAGGGTTGCCGCGCGCCATATCCGGGAGGTATTCCACTGCGAAGTGGGACTGCTCCTGCCGGATTCAGCACGTCATCTGGTCCTTTTTCAATCTGAACCTCCCGGTTTCAATATTTCCGAAGGGGAGAAGGGGGTGGCCCGATGGGCCTTCGACCATGAAGAGGCGGCCGGCCTGGGGACGGAAACCCTTCCGGGAGCGGGGGCCCTTTACGTTCCCTTGGTCGGCTCTCAGGGTACGGTGGGGGTCCTATCGGTGCGGCCCGATGAGCCGAAGGGTCTGGCCTTTCCGGAGCAGATGCGCCTCCTAGAGACCTTCGCCGGCCAGTTTGCTCTCGCAATCGAACGCGCCTTGCTCGCCCGTGACGCGCAGGCCGCGCAGGTGCAGGCTGAAACCGAGCGAATGCGCAACATGATTTTGAGCTCGATTTCCCACGATCTGAGGACCCCTTTGGCCACGATCACGGGCGCCGCGAGCAGCCTGCTGGAAGCGAAGGACATCATCGGCCCCGCATCGTGCAAGGAACTGATTCGCGCCATCTTTGATGAAGCGCGCCGGTTGGATCTCCAGGTCAAAAACCTGCTCGACATGACCCGCCTGGAGTCCGGGGCGGTCCGCCTCCAAAAGGAGCGACACCCCCTGGAGGAGGTGGCCGCATCCGCGCTCAAGCGGATCGAGGCAAGACTGCAGGCCCGTCCGGTAACGACCCACTTTCCTCCGGAGCTCCCGCCGGTCCTGATCGACCGCGTTCTGATAGAGCAGGTCCTGATCAACCTGCTCGAGAATGCCTTGAAATACACCCCGCCGAAGAGCCCGATCGACCTCTCCGCTTCCCAAATCGATGGGGCCGTTCTCTTCCAGATCGCGGATCGCGGGCCGGGAATACCGAAGGGCGAAGAGCAGCTGATCTTTGACAAGTTCTACCGAGCGGGACCTGCCCGGGAGGGAGGAGTCGGCCTCGGCCTGACGATCTGCCGCGGAGTGATCGAGGCCCATGGAGGGCGCATCTGGGCGGAGAATCGCCCGGACGGCGGCGCCGTATTTCGTTTCACGCTCCCGCTCCGGGCGGAGCCCGTGGAAAATCCTGAAAACAGAGGTCGACCCGATGCCGAGCCAAGAAATCAGCGTTCTCATTATTGAAGATGAGCCGCAGATCCGTCGCTTTCTCCAGACGACGCTCCCGCCTCAGGGATATCGCCTGCATGAGGCAACGACGGGCATGGAAGGGCTCGCGCAGGCGGCGGCCCGAAACCCCGACCTCGTTTTGCTTGACCTCGGCCTGCCGGACCTCGAGGGATTGGAGGTGATCAAGCGATTACGGGAGTGGACCAAACTCCCGATCATCGTGCTGTCTGCCAGAGACCAGGAAAAGACCAAAGTCGACGCCTTGGATTTGGGCGCCGACGACTACCTGACCAAGCCATTTGGGATCGATGAGCTCTTGGCCCGGATGCGGGTGGTCCTTCGGCATGCGGCCCGGACCTCATCGGAGAAGGCGGAGTCGGTCTTTACGTTGGGCGCTCTGCGCGTTGATTTAGAACGAAGACAGGTCTTCTTGGCGAAGAAGGAGGTTCGGTTGACGCCGATCGAGTACAAGCTCCTGGTGGTCCTGGTGAGATCGGCTGGAAAGGTCCTGACCCATCGCCAGCTCCTCAAGGAGGTCTGGGGACCGCTCCACGTGGATGAGGCGCAATATTTACGCGTCTATATGCGGCAGTTACGAAATAAGCTGGAACCGAACCCGGCCCGGCCCCGCTACCTCGTCACAGAACTCGGGGTGGGGTATCGGCTGCGAGTCGATTGATTGGGGGCCCCGGCGCTCTGCTTAGAGCGGTGCTCGATTTTTGAGGAACCGATTCCGAGCGCTCCGCCGCCTAAATGGTCTTATCGATCCCGCCTCGATCCTCGAGCGCCGCGATCCGGAGTTGCTCCGCACGGGAGGCTCCGGGCCGAGGCTTCGGACCTCCTAGGACGCAGATCGTCCGGACAGTGGAAGATCGTCGGGCGAGCTTTCAGTCGTTTCGATGCGCGCGCAGAATCGCGCGGCCGGGGCGAGGCGCCTTCTTTTTAGAAAACCGCTTTCTTTGTCAAGCGCGATGAATCGCCCCAGCCGAGCCATTCAGAGATCAGCTACTCGGTTTCCGCGGCCGCTGTACCGGGAAGCGGCTGGGTGTGCTCCAGCCGTACCGCATCAAGCTGATGGGGATCCAGGTCGAGCGCCTGGAGGATCGTCGGTGCGATCTGGGCGGTTTCGACGGGGCTCGAGACCGTCTTGGCTCCGAACAGTGGATTGGAAACGAGCAGCATGACATTGGTGTCGTCATGCGCAAATCCGCCGTGCTCCATCAGTTTCTTGCTGCTACCCGTGTAGACCACCCCAACCTGGGGCGCCACGATGATGTCCGGGGTGCGGGGGTCTCCTTGGGGGGGCAGTCCCGGGAGTTTGTACATGAGGCCGATCGCCGGGCCTGAAAATATCTCTCCAATTCCCGCTGCGGCGGCATTGGCTTCGAGCATTTTGACCGCGTTGCCGGTCTGTGTCGAATCCGCCAGCCACAGAAGCGAGATGTCGTCCTCCGTCGGTCCGATCCCGTTGGGATTCAGCGGCGACTCGGAGAAGGGCAAGAGCGACGCTATAATGTTCGCGGGCGACTGCCCGTTGGTCCCGCTGGGGCCGGGGATCGGGAAGAAACGCTGCGGGTCGATCGGTGACTGACCATGTTTCGCACTGATGACGATCAGGGTTGACCCGAAAAGGCCATTTTTCTTTAATTCCGAGACCATCTGGCCGATCGAGGCATCGACGAACTGGATCTCCCCGAGGAGCGAATGCGTGGGTGTTCCGATCGAGTCCTGGTAGCCCCCGACGGCGACGTGCTTCTCGATGAGTTTCTGTCCAACGCTGACGGCCTGAAAATTCATCCCAAAAAGGGTGGGCACCCGAGGCGCCGGTTTGCCGTCATGTTTCTTCCCGCCGATTTGATTGAGGATCGCATTGACCTTGAGGGTGTCATAGCACTGAATGTTCTGGAAACTGTCGGTCCAGGCTCCCGTCTGGGAAGGATCGGGGATCGTCGAGCAGGAGAGCCCGGTGGGGGTGGTGACTCCCGGGAGGTTCACGACGGTTGAGTTGACCTCGGGGGAATAGTAGTCATCGAGGTTCGTTCCGTCTCCCGGTCCGGAGACCGAGGAATAGGAAGGGTGCTTATCGGTCCATGCGGTGTAACCTCCCGCGGCATGGATCACCCCGAAGATCGTGTTGGTTCTGACGAAGTTCCATGGAAAAACCGGTGCGCACCCCTGGTTCGGATCGCGGGGTAAACGCTTTGGGTCGATGGAATTGATTCCCCCATCGCCGCTCGGCGCGCCGCCATTGAGCAGTGCCTGATTCAGATCGATTCCTTCATCGAATTCCGTGGTCGTTCCGGTCGGGGCCGCTCCCGCGGTACAGGAACCTCCTGCCACCCCGTTGCCGGTCGTCTTCGCGGGCGGATCGAGAGAGCGATCGTAAGCGACGTCATAAAAGGCACCGAAGGTGCGCGGAGAGCCGCCGGTCACGATGGCCATGAGCCCAGGAAAGGAATCGGAAGGCTTAGAGGTGGACGCCGAGAGGTAATTGACGCCATGCTCCGAGAGCTCGGCGATGTTCGGGCAGTAGGGGAGCCCGCCATTGACGCCACTGATCCCGTTTGCGCAATGCGCAAAATCAAGCGCGTGCATCCCGTCGATGCTGATCAAGAGGACCCGATCGGCTTCGGCGGCTTGGGCAGAGACCGGCCCGCCGGCCCCGAGAGCACACCATAAAGCGGAAAGGGCCAAGAGGATACGTTGACCTTTCATTCTTTTTCCTCCTTTTCGAAAGGTGAGTAAACCCCTTAACGGTAGCCCCCCGCTGTTAAGGAGAGATCAAGCCGTCGTGAAAAACCTGTTAACGTGGGAGAGGAGGAGGGAACAGGTCGCGGGGACCCAGCCTCCTCTCGCCCTGAAACCCGCTCGGCTTGACGCGCGTCCTTGAATTGACGGGATAAGGGGCCGGCGGTATAGTTCAGGTCGGAATCGGTGATGACCGAGGAGGTGATTCAGGGTCCCCGACCGATGCGCAGGGTGATCCCTTACGGGGATCGCATGATTCCGGTGATCGCGAGGAGCGGGTCGGCAGGCCCGGAGGATCCCATGGAGCGAAAGGGCCGGACGTATGGCTCTTTCCAACATCGCTTTCAATGAACCCGACCGCTCCAGCGGCCTGTTCACTCCCTCTCAAAAAAGGGGGAGAGCCTTGCGGGCCCCGGATGTTCGCCGTCCGGTGTGAAGGAGTCCTCGGTCGATCGCCCGCCCGATTGACCGAATCCCACGCGGTGTGGGTCTGACCCTTTTTTCTGGGAGCATCTTGTGGCTCAAATTGACCTCCTCTTTAAAGTGCTGAAGGAAAAAGGGGGCTCCGATCTGCACCTCTCCCCCGAAAATCCCCCGATGATGCGGGCGGCCGGCGATCTGGTCCCCATCACTCCCCAGCGACTCACCCATGAGCAGAATAAAGCGCTTCTTTACGAAATTATGACCGATCTGCAAAGAAAACATTTCGAGCAGACCCACGATATCGACTTTGCCTATGAAGTTCCGGCACTTGAGGCCCGGTTCCGGGCAAACCTCTTCTGCGGCCGACTCGGGGCCAGCGCCGTTTTCCGGATAATCCCCGAGAAGATCTTGACCGTGGAGCAACTGGGCCTTCCCCAGGCCGTCTTGAAATTTACCCGGTTCAAGAAGGGCCTGATTCTGGTCACGGGGGCGACCGGAAGCGGGAAATCGACCACCCTCGCCGCCATGATCGACTATATTAATCAGACACAGAAGGAGCATATTCTGACGATCGAGGATCCGATCGAATTCGTCCACCGAAGCCGGGGATGTCTGATCAATCAAAGGGAGGTGGGCCGCCATACAGAGTCCTTTTCAGCTGCCCTCAGGGCTGCGCTTCGGGAGGATCCGGACATCATTCTCGTTGGAGAGATGCGCGATCTTGAGACGATTGAGCTCGCCATCACGGCCGCCGAGACCGGTCATCTGGTTTTCGGAACCCTTCATACCAGCAGCGCTGCGAAAACGGTCGATCGGATCATCAATGTCTTCCCGACCCATCAACAGGAGCAGATCCGCACCATGTTGGCCGAATCTCTCAAAGGGGTTGTGGCTCAACAGCTCCTGAAGACGGTCGACGGCAAGAGGTGCGCGGCCCTGGAAATTCTTTCGGTCACGGTCGCCGTCTCGAACCTGATCCGCGAGGGAAAGACCTTTCAGATACCGTCCGTCATCCAGACCGGAAGGGGGGAGGGAATGCAGCTCATGGACCAGGCGATCCAGACCCTCCTCGCCGCGAAGAGGATTACTGCGGAGGAAGCCCAGAAATATGCTGTAAACAAATCCCTTTTCGCATCGGCATCAGGGAGCGGGTCGGCGCATGGATGAACATCGGATAGAAAAAGAGAGTCGAGAGGTCTTCTTTAGGCTTTCGGACCGCAGTGAAATCCAGGGAGAGGTGTTTCTCCGGCTCTATGAAGCGCACCACTCCGGACCTCAGCGTGTGAGAGATCTTTTGAACGAGGAGAGGGCGTTTATTCCGGTGAAGACCGCCCGCGGGACCCTCCTTCTCAACAAGGCACAGATCGTTTCAGGCAACATCTCCGAGGAGTGGGAGGGAGATACCCTGACGACGATCGGGAAAAAACAATCGATCCAGATCCGAATCGCCGGGGAGGGGGAAATCAACGGGAACATCTTCATCGATCTTCCTGAGGGATTTAATCGGGTCAAAGACTATTTTAACCAGCCTATTTGTTTCTTTCCCGTATTTCTGCCGGGGCGCATTCTTTATGTCAATCAAAGATTTATCCTCTCCGTTCACGATTAAACTGGCTGGACCCCTCTCCCGTCTGTCAGCGCGCCGAGACCTCGGTCGCTACCTCGGTCCAGACGCTCGTTGACAAACCGCGATATTCTGCTACCTTCCTTGAGTGGTGACGGATCCCGGAATCCGGTCGGAGATCCCACAGGATTCAATCTGGAAAATGCCTGTGAAATCGGGCCTGAACATCTGCTTCACGTGCCTCACGCCCCCAGCGGGAATCCATCCCGGTCCGACCCGACATCGGAAAGGCTCTCACGGGATTTACTGAAAATCGAATCCGCATCCGCCAGCCCCTCGGCCGCGCCAGCCTGGCGGACGAGCAGAGGGCAGTCTTTCTGATCAGTCGGGCTCTTTGTCGCCTAGAACGCGCTCCCCAGAGCGGATGGATCGCGGTTTCCTCGAGAGGTTTCCTTCGTGCCTGAGAACCATCCGGTGATGAGCCCCTTTCCCCCTTCGATGTCCGCCTGGTGCTCTGGCGATCTCAGCGCGCGACCCGGTCCTCGGAACTTGAATCGCAGGTCGGTCAGTGTGCCGCCCAAAACACACTCGGGTTCGGCGCTGTTTCGATGGGAGTCTGGCGGGGCAAATTGGAAGGCCCTCAGAGTGTCTTCATGAGGCTTCGGGAGAAGGTGCTGGTGTTTTTTCTGGTCGGGGCGCTCTTCTCGGGGGGATCGGTGACGCTTCTCACGAAGCGGGTCATCCACGATGTTCTGGTCGAAGAGTTCGGACAGAGAAGCCTCCTAAAACTAACCGATCTTCCCATGTTGGTTCTTCCCATTTTCAAACCAAGGAATGAGCGCGAGCTCCTTGTCGTGCTCAGGCAAGTCATAGAGCGCACCGGTGCGCTCTATGCGATGGTGCTCGACAACAACGGCAAAGTGATCGTCCAGGTGAACCCGCTTGTCAAGGGAAAAATTGATGACGACCCCAAGCCCCAAGAACTGGCCGGGATCCAGCCGCCTTCGTATCGTCAGAGGACGATAGACGGTCAGATCTTCCTGGAAATCTCTGTTCCCGTGTGGGTGGCTCAGGGCTCAGGCGGGGAATCGCGCCCCTTCGAGGCCACGAGGGGGCGGAGCGAGCCTCTCGGGACGGTTCGAGTCGGCTTCTCTTTGGGTGAGGTGCTGGCGACGGTCGACCGGATTGCGGACCAGGTGATTTGGATCGTGGTCTTGACGATGGGGGCGGTGTTAGGTTCGGTCTTGTTTTTAATCCGAGGGCACCTTAAGCGGATTCGCTCCCTTGCGGAAGGGACGGAACGGGTCAGCCGAGGCGAGTATGGAGCGGTCGTCCCGGTCTGTTTGAACGACGAGCTGGGAAATTTGGCCCATTGTTTTAATCAAATGAGCGAACGACTCGCCCGCCGGGACGAGCTGATCCTCAGTTCGGCGGGTGAGGGCATCTTCGGCCTGAACGGGGAGGGGAACGCGACCTTCGTGAATCCGACCGGAGCCCGAATTTTAGGCTATCGGATGGATGAGCTCATCGGAAAACCGATGCATCTGATGATCCATCACTTCAGATCGGAGGGTGCCTCTGTCCCGGTTGACCCGTGTCCCATCGCCGCAACGTTCACGGATGGAACGGTCCATCACGTGACCGATGAGGTCTTTTGGAGACAGGATGGGACCAACTTCCCCGTCGAGTACGTCAGCACCCCGATTCGAGAACGGGATCAGGTCGTCGGCGCGGTCGTCGTCTTTAAGGACATCACGGAACGCAAGGCGCAGGCGGCTGTTTTGGAGTTTCAAGCGACACACGACGCCCTGACCGGGCTCCCTAATCGAACGCTGCTGGCGGACCATATCGGCCAGGCGATTTCCCGGGCGCGGTTGCATAAGCGCCTGGTGGCGGTGCTCGTTTTGGACCTGGATAATTTCAAAAAGATCAATGACACCGTGGGTCACGATTTCGGGGATCTGCTCCTTAAAGACGTCGGCGCGCGCCTCTGCGAAGGCCTCAGAAAGGGAGACTCCGTCGCCCGCTTGGGAGGTGACGAGTTTGTGCTCGTCCTAACGGATTTGACGCAAGAAGAAGATGTTGCCAAGATCGCTGGAAAGGTTCTCAAGGGTATTTCACAACCGTTCGATGTTGCGGGGGTCGAGGTGGTTCTTACCGCCAGCATCGGTATTAGCCTCTATCCTTCGGATGGAATCAATGTCGAGACCTTGTTGAAAAATGCCGACACCGCGATGTACAGGGCCAAGGAGCAAGGGAAAAACCATTACCGCCTCTTTTCCGCTGCCATGAATGTTCGAGTCTTAGAGCGGCTGGTCTTGGAAACGGAGCTGCATCGGGCGCTGGAAAAGGAAGAATTCCTTCTCTATTATCAGCCCCAGGTGGAGCTCCGATCGGGACGGATCGTCGGGATGGAGGCACTTCTACGTTGGAACAGACCCCGGGGAGCGCTCGTCGCTCCAAACAGCTTCATCGGTTTGGCGGAGGAGACCGGTCTGATCATCCCGATCGGCGAATGGGCGCTACGCGCCGCATGCCAGGAACTGAAGATCTGGCAAGAGCTGGGTGTTTCCTCGGTCCATATTGCCGTAAACCTATCGGCCCGGCAATTCCAACAGGGAAACCTGTTGGAGATGGTTTCACGGGTTCTCGCGGAGACCGGTCTGCTTCCCGAATTTTTAGAGCTCGAGCTGACCGAGAGCATCCTCGTTCAACGGGAGGAGGAAACCATTTCGGCCCTGAACGGCCTTAAGGAGATCGGTGTCCAACTTTCGATTGACGATTTCGGGACCGGCTATTCTTCCCTGAGTTATCTAAAACGATTCCCCATCGACTCGCTCAAGGTCGACCAATCGTTTGTCCGCGGAATTCCGACCGACCCCGAGAATGTCGCCATCGTCCGGGCAATCGTCACTCTGGCGCACAGCCTGAGACTGAAAGTGATTGCCGAGGCGGTGGAATCGCTCCCCCAACTGAAATTTCTCCAAGAACTCAACTGTGACGAGGTCCAAGGCTTTTTCTTCAGCGAACCCCTTCCGTCCGAGCAGGCCCGGAAGCTGCTGTCCAGGAATGTCCCCTTTCTAGAAACAGGGCTCCCCGGTCCCTTGCGAAAGAGCGTTGTCCGTCCAACGGGCCCCCGATCGCGACCGGAGAAGCGGATGTCTTAACTGAGGCGCTTATCCTTGATCAAACTGAGTTTCGATGATGATTTTTTTGAAATTGACATTGCTTTTTCCGGCGAGGTAGAATGCGACTTCGGTTCTGCTCCCTAAAATCACCTTCCCCGGTAGCTCAGTGGCAGAGCGGTCGGCTGTTAACCGATTGGTCGCTGGTTCGAATCCGGCCCGGGGAGCCAGGCTGATGGGGCAACTTCTTTTGCCGAAGCCGGACGCCTCTTTTCCCGCCGGTCGGATCATCCCCAGTGGCATCAGGATCTGAATCGTACCAAACCCCTCCGTGGATTCTATACACCGCGCTTCCTCATTAGAATGAAGGTGGAATGGCGGAGCCGTCCACGATTCGAAGCAGAAGAACCGCATTTTCAGGCCCAAGCGCGTCTCACTTCCGTGGAAGAGAGGATTCCGCCCCCTCGGAGGAGGAGCCTCGATAAGCTCGGGGCCCGTCGGTCCAAGGGTCGAAATGATTGGGCCGCGATCTTTCCTTTTTGCGAAGTCACGGACCGAACCGCCGTCTATCGCCCCGAGAACCGGGAGGAGGTTCGTACTCCCTCCCGCGGTCCGCATCTCCTCTTCAAGGAAGACGATCGATTCTGTATTCCTGTTCGCGTCCGATGGTTTTTTTCAGCATCCGTCCTCTTTTTATCGGCATGCCGATGCGACCGGGGGGTTTTTTTCTATTAATGATCAATCTATCTCGACCCGCCAGTGACAGGATGGGGCCATGGGAGAGATGGGATTCAGCAGCGCAAGCTGATCAAGCGAAAAGCGAGCCGCCGATCAGCCGCCCAGCGGCGCAGGGCGGCCGTGATGTTTGGATAGCGACGCAACCGTCCGATAGCGAAGTGACGCAAGGTGGCCATCACCCGCGGGCCGTTTCTTCGGCGGATCTGCTGCGTACCCAGTGGGAGCGGTTCTCGATGGCCACTGGGGCCCAGCAGCTTTAGCGCGCCGGCGAGCTCAGGCTGGTGAGGCCGTAGAGCACTTCGAGTTCGGGTTTGCCGCCC
>Ga0209167_10001828_pt1 | contig 12069 bp, 9 predicted proteins | sample Coa_R1_9_FD_187154 | JGI IMG/M metagenome (GOLD analysis project Ga0209167, IMG submission 187154) | Surface soil microbial communities from Centralia Pennsylvania, which are recovering from an underground coalmine fire - Coalmine... | ecosystem: Environmental > Terrestrial > Soil > Unclassified... | reverse complement strand
TCGTGGATATTGGATGACGGTATTGGATTTACTTACTCGGAATCTGAATTCTAAATATTAACATCCTTTTTGTTAATATTTTCAAACACACAAACGCGTTCAAATTACTTGCCAAAAAATTCCTGATAAGTTTTGTTGATTAAATACCACAACATTTTCAGAATTAAATTTCTGATCCTGAGAGTATTAAAAGTAATCCACATTTTTAACCATAATTTCCACGATTTTTTTTTTGCAGTAAACTATAAAAAAGCAAAAAAAAAATTGATGTTTTGAAATGCCGATATGGGAATCCGTCTTCAATAAGGAATTATTCCTGATTTGGGAAATGTAATAATCAGGAGATGATTTTTTATGCTTTTGGATTCAAATTTTTGTCAATTTAATTGTGTTCCAATTTGTTAACAGATGCATAGATCTTAGATAAAAATTTCTATCTTTAAGCCTCAATTGCTACATAAACATAGTTTTGAGGAATTCCACATATCCTTCTACCGGAGTAGTGTACGATTATTCAATGCGCTTAACCTGTTGTCCGGGACTCATCATTGCAGTAGTCAGGAACTTAATACGATCCAGCATTCTCTAAAAGTCAGGTGCATGGTCTAAAATTCGTTATCCTTTAACAACTAACAGGAGCCAATATATTAATTAATAGCTAAAAATTTGATACTCAACGCATTACCTATTATGTACCAAACGACCCTTAGAGCAAAACCTAAAATTTTTTCAGGATTTTTTTTACTAATTCTTCTTTTGTTCTCATCTTCCTGCGGCACCAAAAAAATCGTATACTTCGACGGTATTAACAATGTGACTTTAAAAAGCAAATTCCCGCCGAACATTGAATCAATTATTCAAATCAATGATTTACTGAGTATAACAGTCAGCAGCGCCAATCCGGCTGCTTCTGCAATTTTTAACGCACCAAACGAGTCCACTCCTACGACCAGTTCGGCCACGTCTTTCGGCAACACCCTTACCATTGGTTATCTGGTAAATCTTAATGGAGACATTCAGTTCCCCGTTTTAGGGAAGATACATGCGCAGGGACTTACCAAATCCGAGCTCCAGGCCTTGTTGACGAAACAATTGGTGGATTTAAAACAATTAGTAGATCCGATTGTAACCATTAGGCAATTGAATTTCAGGGTGAGCGTTTTGGGTGAGGTGGCAAAACCTGGTGTTTACACCACTCCCAATGAAAAAATCAGTTTGCTGGAGGCATTAAGCTTTGCTGGAGATATAACGATTTATGGAAAGAAAGACAACGTGTTGCTGGTCAGAGAGGATGATAAAGGCGATAAATTGATCGTTAGAATAGACCTAACGTCCAGCAGTTTGTTTACTTCACCTTATTATTACCTGAAGTCGAATGACGTCATTTATGTTGAACCAACTCAAAACAGGGAAAAGAAGGAAAGGTTTGCCCAGGTCACACCCATCATATTAAGCGTTGTGTCATTATTGATCATTACCATCAGTGCAATCGAATATAGAAAATAAAGAAAGTAATAATACGTTACAGCCTGGTATATGTTTTAGTATAAAACCCTTTGAATATGGAGAAAAAGCAGCCAGTTGCATCTGATGCTGGTAATGAGAACTTTTTTCAGCATCTGGCAATCAAATATGTGCCCTACTGGCCCTTTTTTGCTGTTTTGTTCCTAATCAGCCTGACACTTGCATTTGTATACCTCCAATATACAGTTCCCGTTTACGAATCTTCAGCGAGTATTTTAATAAAAGACGAAAAAAAGGGTCAGGAAGATTCAAAAATGGAAGAGTTACTAAATCTCTTCGGTACGAAAAAAATTGTTGAAAATGAGTTGGAGATTATACGTTCCAATGAGGTAATAGCAGATGTTGTGACCAAATTGAGGTTGTACGCGCCTGTTTACACGGAATCGGGATGGCACGGTATGATCAAAAGAAATGCTTATTTAACCAGTCCGGTTATATTGGAAGTGATGGATCCCCGATCCATTGTTGAGGTCAAGAAAGTATATTTTAATATTACGCCTAACACAAATACGGTGGAAATTGCAGGCACTGTGTATCCCATAAATGAATGGGCAAAAACACAATGGGGCACCCTGCGATTTATCCGGAATCCACATTATGCTTTAAACAATTCCCCGGGTAAGGATCAGCCAAAAGTAAAATATTTCTTTTCGCTCATCAGTGTGGTCAATGAAACAGATGCGCTCAGTGAAAATCTGGTTGCAGCTCCAACCAGCAAACAATCCTCCGTTATTACCTTAAAAATCAAAGACCCCGTTCCTGAACAGGGGGAAGAGATTATAACCAATATCGTCAATTCATACAACCAGAATGCCGTCAGGCAGAAAAGCGATATAGCCGCCAGTACGTTGAATTTTATTGAAGAAAGGTTGAGAAATGTCAAATATCAACTGGATTCAGTAGATAACAGTATTCAGAAATATCGTAACCGAACCGGGATCGTTGACATTAGTGAACAGAGCCGTTTATATCTTCAAAGTATTGCGGCGAACGACCAGCAAAAAAATAAGATGAAAATCCAGATGAATGTGCTGGATGAAGTTGAGCATTATCTGGAAACAAGAAATGATACTTCCAGTGTGGTACCTTCTACCTTTGAAATCACCGACCCGACTTTGAACCAGCTGCTTGAAAAATTACATGGCGCCCAGAGTGAATATGCCAGGCTTCGTAAAACGACGGCTGAAAACAATCCCATTCTCTCGTCCATAAAGGACGAGATTGTCAAGAACAAAGCGGCGGTACTTGAGACAATCAAAAGCCAGAAGGCGAATCTGCAGACCAGCCAGTCATATGTAGACCAGATATCCAATCGCGACTCTGCGATGGCCAACGCCATACCTCAAAAAGAAAAGGAACTGGTTGAAGTCAGCAGGCAAAGAAATATTACCGCCGATATATACTCATTCCTTTTACAGAAAAGAGAAGAGGCAGCTTCTTATACGATGAGTTCCGTGTTGCCTGATAGTTATATTGTTGACAGGGCGACATCTACTGAGACGCCGGTAAGTCCAAAAAGAGGGCTGATCTATCTCATGGCTTTAGTCTTTCCATTCGCCATTGGAAGCTCTGCTATATCATTAAAAAGCATGCTTAACAATAAAATATTGTACCGAAGCGATATTGAAGCACTTACAAATTTCCCTGTAATCGGAGAAATCATCGAAGGAAAGTTCCAGAATGGTCTGATAACAGCCACAAAAGAAAGAAGCTTTATCATTGAGCAATTCAGGCTTTTGAGATCCGCGGTAAAAAATCTTTCTGATACGCCGGGGCATGTGAAACGGATTGTTTTTACTTCTTCCATAGAAGGAGAGGGAAAGAGCTTTATTGCGACCAATCTGGCCAACCTGCTTACAAGAAACAATAAAAAAGTTGCATTGCTTGAACTGGATTTACATCAGCCCTCTATTTGCGAAATGCTGGGACTGGAAAGAGGCGTTGGGATCACAGATTATCTGATGGGCAAAGTTTCTGAATCTGAGATTTTATTGCAAACTCCGTTTAACCCGGATTTGTATTTCGTACAGGCAGGTGACCTGGAGGAAGATGCATCAGAGTTACTATTGAACGGGAAAATAGAAATATTTCTGGATTATCTAAACACAAAGGTGGATATGCTGATTATCGATATGCCGCCTATAAATCCTATAACAGATTTATATGTCATTGCACCCCTCTGCGATTATACGCTATATGTGATACGCCATGGTAAAGTGCGAAAAAATAACATTAAAATGCTTAAAGAAAATATGGAATTCCACAATATTAAAAACGTGGCCTTGATTTTTAATGGTATAAAGAAAAGAGGTATTGGCCAATATAGTTATGGCTACGGCTACGGCTATGGTTACGATTATAAATCTTCTTACGATTCATACGGGAAAGCAAGAAAGAAGAAAACAGTATAGTCCGGAGCCCTCTCCCCGACCAGTCCATGCAAGATCAACTGGTTTCTGTTCAAAACAGAGTAAGGATTCTAAAATCAATATTAATTTCCAAATACTTAAATCGGGTTTTTGTGCGTTTTTAGTAAGCATAAAGACAAACCAGTATAATTCGCTGGTATTGTGATTGTTACAGCCAAAATTTGATAAAATCAGACCAATCTGTGGGACTGAGGTGGCGTAGCTGTATTTACCCCGGTCATTTATAAACCGAACGTGATAGTCAAATTAAAAAAAGCCTTCTCGACCGACCTGGTAAAGGTTTCCTCACTAAATGCCGTTTCCACCGTAATTAAAATGCTGACAGGACTGGTCAGCGTTAAAGTCGTCGCGGCAATCATCGGGCCGGCGGGGATCGCGCTGCTCGGTCAATTGAATAATTTTTCAACGATAACGCTGGGAATTTCCAGCGGCGGTATCAATGCCGGAATGACTAAATATGTATCTGAATATTCCAGATCCAGAAAAAAATATCTCCTTTTTCTGGGGACGGGGTTCTGGGTCACCATATTTTTCTCCATTTTGACAAGCATTGCATTGATTGCCGGTGCCGGCTATTTTTCCAAAATCATTCTGCTGGATGAAAAATACAGATTCGTTTTTTATTTTTTTGGCTGTACGATCATTTTGTATGCTTTAAACGCATTACTGATTTCTGTTATAAATGGTTTTAAAGAATACAAAAAATATATCATTGCGAATATCCTTGGCAGTATTGTCGGATTGATATTCTCTGTTATACTTTCCATCAGGTATGGAGTTTCCGGCGCTCTGATTTCCGTGGTCACATTTCAATCGATCGTTTTCCTTCTGACGCTTGGAATTATTCATAAATCCTATTGGTTTGAATGGCGGGTATTTACAAAAAAATTCAGTAAACTGGTAGCCGGCAGACTCGCCCATTATTCCGTAATGGCCCTGGTTAGCGCCATCGTGGTACCCGTCAGCCAATTGATTATAAGAAGTTATATCAAAAACCACGAGTCCATTACCAGTGCGGGATTATGGGAAGGAATTAACCGGATATCCATCATGTACCTGCTGGTGATAACGACATCTCTGAGTGTGTATTATCTGCCCAGACTGGCTGAACTCCGGAACAAGAATGAGTTGAGAAAGGAAATATTCAGTGTATACAAGTTAATTATCCCATTACTGGTGGCTGCTACCATTGTCATTTATTTCTTAAGAAAATTGATTATTCAGATATTGTTTACGAAGGCTTTTGCCGGTATGCAGGAATTATTTGGTTTTCAGCTAATTGGAGATATATTTAAAATGGCGGGATGGATATTGGGATATCTCATGATTGCAAAGGCAATGACCAAAACGTATATAACCATGGAATTTGTCAGTTATACAGGTCAGGTGCTTTTTAGTTGCGGTTTTGTGGCATTATATGGAACGGTTGGTGCTACCATCGGATATGCGGTTGGCAATTTGCTTTACTTTGTTATCATGGTCATTATATTCCGGAAAATATTATTTAATTATGGCTAACGGTTTGTTGCGGGTGCATGTCTTTCATAAAAATTCTAATCAATCATTTCCTATAAATTTTAATGGCAATAAATGTAATGGATGAACAGGCGCCGCTGATTTCTATTATACTACCTGTATACAACGGTGAAAAATATTTAGCAGAGTCTATCGATAGCCTCTTGGCTCAAACCTATCAGAACTGGGAACTGGTAATTATCAACGACGGATCAACAGATGGGACAGAAAACCTGATATTAAATTATCAGGATAAAAGAATAAGATATCTGCCGAATGACGGGAACAAAGGAATTATATTTTCGCTCAACAGAGGTATTCAGGAATCAAACGGTATATATATTGCGAGATTAGACGCTGACGATATTGCTCTCCCAACCCGGATTGAAAAACAGGTAGAATTCCTTTCCGAAAACCCGGAATTTGCCATGTGCGGCAGTTACTTTCAAACGATCGATTCAAACGGTAAGCTGTTAAAAAATGTCGAGTTTCCTTCAAATAACAGGGATGCCCAATCCTTCCTGCTACTGCACAATTGCTTCTGTCATTCCTCGATCATGATGCGCACGAATATTGCAAAGGAGCTTAAATACGATGAAAAATTTCAGGTATGCGAAGATTACGATCTTTGGTGCCGGATATCCAGAACAGGAAAAATTTTAAACCTGCCTGTATTTACGACATTGTACAGGGTACATGAAAACAACATTAGTACCAGAAAAAGTGAGATCATGTTTATACATGTCAATATGATAAACAAAGGAATACTGGATAACCTGGGAATTGAATATTCCAAAACCGAGCTGGAGGCACATTCCAACGCGTTAAGTTATAATGCGTCTTATTTCAGAAACCCGGAAGCGATTCGTGTTCTTGAAAACTGGATGTTGAAATTATATTCCTATCTTAAAAAGAATGGTAATTACAATGCTTTTTTATGTTACAAAATTCTTATCGAAAAATGGATTGTCATTACTTATAACACGCGGAATTTTAAAAAAATGCTTTTTAATAAATTAATCGCAGTTTATCCAGCCGTCTATTTGAAAAATCTCGTTAGAAAAATCAAGAAAAATATTTAGGTAATTTTATACTTTGATGTGATATTATTTTTTAAGTTTTACCGGTGAACACTATTTTACTAGCTATAGCGGGGGGAATATTTATTTATATCCTGATTACCAGACCGGAAATCATTGCTGTTTTATTTTTTACGATAACTATAGCGGACATTAATTTTGAGGTTGCCGGTCTGCCTTTAAATATAAGAGCAATCATTGGAATTACATTGTTTCTGAGAACGATTGTTCCCGTAAAAGGCGAAAAAGCCCCTCCTTTTTTCAGTTCCAGCGCCAAATACATCATCCTTTTTCTTTTTTATGGTTACCTGGTCACGATGGCTTATGATCTGGTTGACTTTACCTTTATCAAATTAACTTTTCTAACCGCCATTTCTGTGTATTGCGGATTCTACTACTTCTGCAAAAAAGGAGACTATACTTACATTAAAATCAGTCTGATACTGGCCGGCCTTATCTGTTTCGCAGATCTGGCTTATTCATATGCCGTGATAGGTCATTTTCCTGTTCAAAGGATTTATTTACTTGCGCTGAATGTCCCTATTCAATATGATGAACAGGGAGAAATCATAGAAGTGATCAATCACAATTTTTATGGATTGATCTGCGGCATGTGTTTCGTTTTTTTGATTAACGAATTCATTAACAAGCGGAATATGGGCAAATTGACTCTTCTCCTGCCCATTATGTTTTTAGGTGTGCTGATGTCCACTTCCAGAAGTTCTCTGCTGGGTATAATAGGAATTTCAATTTTTCTCATTGGAAGGCAATTAAGATCAAAAGAAAGTTCAAAAAAAGCGGTCAAACTGATCACATTGGGTATTTCTGTAATATTCCTGGGTCTGTTTATTTTTGTCACAGTACAACAGGTTCTTGATTTAAATAGTGAATTTGTTGAAAACATTACACAGAGAATGGTTGATGAACCCATCGCCGTATTTAATAAGCATATGGGTTTTAACTATAATGCCCAGGCCCTGGACGCGCTGGAATGGCGCGGAGAAGCATCTTCCAATGCTTTTGAAGCCTTTCAAAAATTAAAACCGGTTGAACAGCTCTTTGGTATTGGCTTTTGGGGCTTCGTGACCAGAAACCTGGGAAGGAATTTCCTGCCCCCCCATAATGGTCTGTTGTTATTATTAATTGAAAACGGAATTGTGGGATTGTGTCTTTATGCTGTTCTGGTGATCTCCATATTCAAAGAATCTTTCAAAAAAAATATTGGAATATCGCCGCTAGTTACGATATTGATTTTTATTATTATATACTGTGTGGGGCAAAACGGAGAGCTTACGTCAAGTATCACATTTTTAGTTATTGTTTCGCTAATTGGTGAAAATAGATATAACGATATCCGGATTAAAAACAGCCGGAACAAAACCGATCCGTCATTACTTTATTTGAAAAAAGTCGTCTAAGTTGTCACGTAAAACTATTATATACGTCGCCCCTGCCTTTCCGGTAGGCGGAGCAGAGAAATTCCTTATTCTGCTTGCCAATTCATTAACGAAAGATGTACGATCGCAAATCGTAGTAAGCCTGAGTGACGACAATAAGGCGCAGGATGAGTTCAACAAGGTGATCCGGTTCCTCCCCCTGCCCAGAACCGGCAAGTTTGACTTCACACCGCTCAGGACTTTAAGAAGATTAATTCGTACGGAAAAGCCTGACATTATCTTTTGCCTGAACTTCTTTAGTTTTTTTCTGACAAGACTGATCATTAGCGGATTAAAGCAAAAGCCCTTTGTTGTTATCTCTTATCATAGTACGATCCCAAAGAACAAAAAGGAAAATAACCTGAATAAATTGTACTCGACCCTTTTAACCAACAAAGATCTTATCATTACCGTTTCTGAGAATCAGGCAAAGTATACTGCCCATAAATACCGTATTCCACCCCGGCTGTTCAAAACCATTCACAATGGTATTGATGTAAATAAATGGCGTTTACCGGTCGATCATTGCGATAAGATAAAATTGAGAACCCAATATGGAATCCCTGATAACGCTTCCGTGATTATTATGACTGCAGCGTTTCGACCTGAGAAAAATCATTTAGGCGCCATTAAATCACTTCAGGTGCTTCATTCCGAGTATAACCAGAAAGCATATTTACTTTTTGTTGGCGAAGGTACCTTGCTTGAGCAGTGTCGCGGGGTGGCGGAAAAAATGCAGATGACCGAATTCATAAAATTTGCGGGGCCCCAATCGGATGTTCGTCCTTATTACTGGGCCAGCAACCTGTTTACATTATGTTCTACAAGTGTAGAAACCTTTTCCATTGCTGCCCTTGAAGCGATGGCTTGCGGTCTGCCGGCTGTTTTAACTGATATCGGCGGAGCATCTGAAATGATATCTGAAGGGCTGAATGGATTTTTATGCGAACCGGATATCGCCGACATTGCCCAAAAATGGTCAAAGGCCCTGCAATTCAATTTCTCTGCTGAATCGATTCATGACTTTGTCAGTAAAAACTTCAGCGCCGAAAAAATGATCGGAGAATATACAAGTACATTGCAGCTGCTGGAGCAGGAGTAGAATAGAATAATGGCCGGGAAACTGAATATATTGATCGTAAATTGGACATGGTTCCCTTCAGGCGGAGATTGGACCTATATTGAAAACCTCTGTAAGTTTTATGAATCGTTGGGTCATACCGTCATTCCTTTCTCAATGACGAATGACAAAAATTTTCCCAATCCGTTTTCGGACTATTTCATTTCAAATATCGACTATCGTGCACTTAATAAAAATAAAACGCTGATCAGCGGCGTGAAAGCGGTTAAGAACAGTATTTATTCAACCGAAGCCCGGTCCAATCTGAGATTGCTGCTTGATAAGTATCATATTGATATTGTTCATTTAAATAATATCCACCATTATCTGACTCCTGCAAGCATAATACCTGAAATCAAGAAAAGAAAAATTCCCATTATTTGGACTTTGCATGATTACGTAATCTTATGCCCGAACACTACTTTTATCAGTCATGAGAAAGTTTGCGAGAAATGTAAAGGGGGCAAATTCTATCAATGTGTATTAAATAAATGTAAGAAGGACTCCGTTCAGGCAAGTTTTGTAGCTACATTGGAATCCTATGCAAATAGTCTGGCCAATCCTTATAAATATGTAGATTATTTTATTTGCCCTTCTATATTCATCAAAAAAAAGTTTGAAGCCTTTGGCTTTGATCGAAAGAAACTACGGCAGGTATATAATTTATTTGACATCCATTCTGTCTCCGGACAATATGAAGCTCCGCCGGAAACCGGGAGCAAGCCATACATTGTATATGTGGGGAACATACTCAAGGTTAAAGGAATTTTCACTCTTGTAAAAGCAATGACCGGACTGAATCTGGATTTACAGGTCATTGGAAGCGGTGAACATTTTAACGAGCTGGAGGAATTGGTCGGGAATGGCCAAATGGATAATGTCAAATTACTGGGTAAAATGCCAAAAGAAGAAGTTTTCCGGTACATACAGTCTGCCTTATTCGTTGTGGTACCCAGTGAATGGTATGAAAATTTACCGTATTCGCTGGTAGAAGCCTTGTTATTGTCTAAACCCGTATTGGGTGCCGACATCGGGGGAATTCCGGAATTGGTTATTGATGAGGTAACCGGGAAATTATTTGAACCCGCGAATGTGTCAGACCTGCGGCTAAAAATAGAATGGATGATGTCCGACAAAGAAAGACTGGCCCGGATGGGTAAGGATGCCAGGCAACACGCATTAAACCTTGTAAATTATGATGCGTTCGCACGGGAGTTGTCTCCGCTATTCGAATCCCTGCAATTAGCTCTTTAAAACATCCGGATGCAATTCCTGAATTATATTATCAACAGACTGGGCAAAAAAGGATATAAGGTCGATGAGAGGTTATCGAATCGCGACAAATTCATCATTTTATCGGACAAATTCTTCTCTCTGGCGCGCGGATTTTATTATAAAATTTTTTTCAAACATTCCAGCGGATTATTATTTGTCGGCAGACATTGCAAAATCAAGTACTGTCATAAAATAACAGCTGGCAAAACCATTACGATCGGAGACAATGTTGAAATAAACGCATTGTGCGTAGAAGGAGTAAGGTTCGGAAATAATATTACCATATTAAGAAATACTGTCATAGAATGCACCGGAAATATAAAAAACATGGGTGTTGGATTGATTATTGGCGACGATGTGGGCATTGCGCAAAATTGCTTTATTCAGGTCAGAGGCAGAGTGACGATCGGCTCTCATGTGATGTTTGGTCCTAACGTATCCATATTTTCAGAAAATCATGGATTTAACAGCATGGATATCCCAATGATCAGCCAGCCTACCGTCCGCGGTGAGGTCATTATAGAAGACGATGTATGGTTGGGAACACGCTCGGTCATTTTATCGGGTGTACGAATTGGAAAGGGTTCTATCATAGCAGCCGGAGCAATTGTAAACCGGGATATTCCCCCCTACTCTATCGTGGCTGGTGTACCGGGAAAAGTTATAAAAAGCAGAATAGCCAATTAAGCAAAAAAACCAACCATTAACCATAGAAATAATTAGCTGAATGAAACAAACAAACAAATTAAAAATCTACATGGCGGGAAGCGGTGGCATGCTTGGTGAAGCATTTTACCGCGTATTTAAAGACGATTTTCAATTAAAATGCAGCGACAAAGATGTAAACGAATCCTGGCTGAGTTTTCTTGATTTCAGAGATTATGAATCATATCAAAAGGATGTTTTCGATTTTAAACCGGATTATCTTTTTCATTTGGGAGCCTATACCGACCTTGAATTCTGCGAAAAAAATGTGGATGATACATATCTCACAAATACGATTTCTGTCGAGAACGCCGTGTACATAGCCAATGAACTAAATATCCCCTTGTTGTATATCAGCACCGCAGGTATCTTTGACGGCGCGAAAAATCTTTATGATGACTGGGATATGCCAAACCCACTGGGTCATTATGCAAGATCAAAATATATGGGCGAACGATATGTTGTTGAGCACGCTAACCGGTATATCATTTGCCGCGCCGGATGGATGATGGGCGGCGGACCACCCAAAGACAAAAAATATATCGGCAAACTGATCAAGCAATTAGTGAGCGGCAAACGTGAATTATTTATCGTGAATGATAAGGATGGTACACCCACTTTTACAATAGATTTTGCGCGAAATGTGAAATTACTGATCGAAAAAGAATATTGGGGACTATATAATCTGGTTTGTAAAGGACAGACAAGCAGAATGGAAGTCGCCAGGGAATTGGTGAATGTTTTGGGGCTTACCGATCAGGTAAAAATGACGGAAGTAAATTCCGAATATTTTAAAGATACTTACTTTGCTCCCAGGCCACCGTGTGAAAGACTCGTAAACAAAAAGCTTGATCTGCGAAACATCAATATCATGCGCGACTGGCAGGACGCCTTAAAAGATTACATCGATCTTTATTTCAGGGATTATCTGAAAGATAAAATCTAACCTGTTTTTTATTTCTGACATGCGCATCGCTTCTTTTGGA
>Ga0209167_10001827_pt1 | contig 12070 bp, 8 predicted proteins | sample Coa_R1_9_FD_187154 | JGI IMG/M metagenome (GOLD analysis project Ga0209167, IMG submission 187154) | Surface soil microbial communities from Centralia Pennsylvania, which are recovering from an underground coalmine fire - Coalmine... | ecosystem: Environmental > Terrestrial > Soil > Unclassified... | reverse complement strand
TCGTGCCGCAATAAACGTTGCGCGCCGCTTCGGCGTCCGCGCCCGAAACGTCGAGTTCCGGCATAGCGACCGATTCGAGATCGCCCAGCGGATCGAGGTCCGCCTGCAAGTATCCCCAGCGCCGAAACGCGTCCCAAGTCTGGCTTTGTGCCTCCTTGGCGGACGACGAATCCACGATGGCCGACTGTCTATTCATGAATCTCCTCGAAGGGCAGTGTCTATTATACGGTGCGGCGTGCGGTTCGGCGAACGCGGATGTAATACCGTTGTCCCAACTTCTCGGGCTCGACACTGCTGTAGAATGGCGAACATGCACTCGTATACAGTTTCCTTGCGCATAGAATCGGCCACGCTCGATGCCTCACGCATCACAGAGGAATTGGGCGTCACCCCGACGCAAACACGAGCCGTCGGGCAATTCCGCGGGGCCAGGTCCGTCTGGACCGAAGCTCTGTGGGAATTCGATGTGACCCCTAACCAGTCTGACGTGGCCGTTGAAAACTGGCCGGATTGGCCCCAGTGGGAATCTCTAGAGAAGGCGTTCGAGAAATTACTGAGAACTTTTTCCCATCAAGTGCCTCTCATTCAAGATTATCGTCGTCATCACGACGTGTATTTGTGGGTCGGCCATTTCTCATCGAGTTTTGACGGTGGCCCGCGACTGTCGCCAGAGATTCTCAAAGCCCTTGGGAGCTTCGGTGTCCCTGTTTGGATCGATACCCATTTCGTTGATAGCGAGAGGCCGTAGTTCCAGCACGGCTCGAAGGACGAAACTGTGGGGATGTCCGAGGATTGGTCCCGGGGAAAAAGAAAAGGGGCGATTGCTCGCCCCTTCCCTTCAGTCTGGAAAAGTAACAGCTGCCAAGCGTTCTCCCGCGTGAGCGGGTGAAGCTGACCGCGACAAGTCTCGCGAGTTCAGTTCTGTGGTTGTGCCTGCCTTACGGCAGACAAGCCTGTCTTGCGACAAGCGGCCTACCTTGCGGTAGGCAGGCCTCGCGTGCCTCGTCAAACTGGCGCCTGCCTTGCGACAGGCGGGCTTAACGGGCCACGCTTGGCCACCACGGGACCAGACCTTAGGGCTCGCCGTGATGCTGCGCCATTCCTAACTTTGTCGAAGCCGCCCGAACATCCTCGCCCTGAATAGCTCGTCAAACTTTCGCTTGCCGCGCCGTTCAGGACTCAGACGATTGGAACGTCCTGACGCCACGTTTGTAACTCGGCTCGCAAATACCGTCAACCACACCGGAACGAATTTCCATTGTGGAAATTTAGGAAAATGTGGAAATCGCTCTTCGAGAATGCTCGGTCGCTCTGGTTTTCCTGGCGCGCGAATTGGACGCGTGTTCGAGGCTCGACCACCACGCGAACGACAAAACCGGCTTTGTGTTTCACAATGAAACTAAGTGCAAGCGTGGTGCAGTGCCTTCCTTTCGGCACACCTCTTCGCAAATTTGTCGATCTGTAAGTCGAAGCGAACAAACAGCATATCTGCCGGTGTTGCACAGTCTTGCCGACGCGAACGGGTAGTCGATTGCAACCACACTACATGTGACAGTCCGCGCAGAAATCGTCCGCGTGTGTCGGGGAAGTCTGAGTCGCAGCGGAGTCGTGTCTCTGCGATGGGCGATGATCTTCACTTTGATCGCCGCCACGCAGCTATCGATTCCTCGCGCGCACGGGCAGAATCAGCCGCCGGCTTGGCAGGCGCAGGTGCGGAAGTACGCCGCAACACAGGACTGGAAGGCGGCGATGGCGGTCGTCGACCAGGAGATCGCGCGCGCCCCACAGGACATGGATGTACGCGCCTGGCGCGCACGCGTGCTGGCCTGGTCGGGGCAACTCGCCGAAGCCGAAAACGAATATGTGGCAATCCTGAAAATCTCGCGGAACGATCCCGACAACTGGATGGGTCTCGCCGGTGTTTACTTGCGCGAAGGAAAGATCGCGGAAGCGCAACGGGCCATCGACGCAGCGGAGGAGCTCGATCCAAAGCGCGCGGACCTCCACGCCGAGCGTGCCCGCATCCTTCGCACCGCGGGTGACCGTTCCCGGGCGCGATCGGAATTTCAAGCGGCGCTGACTTTAGATCCGGACAGCGCGGAAGCGCGGAGCGGGCTCGTTTCAGTTCGCGGCGAACCGAAAAACGAATTGCGCTTCGGGCAAGACAACGACCTTCTCAACTACGCGGCGGCTTACCACGACGAATGGGCGAGCCTGATGACCCAATGGACTTCGCGCTGGAGCACGGGCGTTGCCGGAGACTTCTACCAGCGTGGCGGAACCGGCGCCGGAAAGTTCGTAGGCAGCGTCACGCGAAGGCAGCCGAAGTGGGGAGCGCTGACGGTCGGCGGCGCCGTTGGACACGACAACGCCGTAATACCCAGGAGCGAAGCCTTTTTCGACCTGGACCATGGATTCCGTGCGAGCGAAACAGGTTTCGTGCGTTCGGTGGAAATCGACTACGCGCAGCACTGGTATTGGTACGAATCGTCGCGAATCCTGACGCTGAATGGCACCGTTGTTCTCTATCTCCCACGGGAATGGACGTTTTCTCTCGGCGAAACGGGCGCGCGCAGCGCTTTTCCCGGCACCGGCGTGGAATGGCGTCCTTCGGAGCTGGGACGGCTTGGATTTCCGCTGGCGCGCTCGGGAGAGAAGCGGTTGTCCGGAAACGTGTTCTTCGCGGCTGGCACCGAGGACTTCGCGCAGGTCGATCAGATCGGACGGTTCGCTTCGCAAACGTTCGGCGGCGGACTGAAACTCCGAATGACAGCTCGCCAGGACGTGACAGGTTTCGCGGGCTATCAGAAGCGGACACAGGGCAAGACCGACATGAGTTATGGAATGAGCTATGGAATCCATTTTTGAAAAATTCTGGAGACTGGGACCTGCGGCGTTCGTAGTAAAAGCAGTCTTCGCCGCGATCATCGGCAACGCGCTGCTGCTTGCGTTTATCCTGCTGCGCAGAGCCTATCGCAGAAGGTACTTCGCCAGGCGCGACGCGCGCGTCTTCGAATGGCGACAGAAGTGGGACTCGCTCATTTCAGGGAAGATTCCCTACGAGAAATGGCGGAAGAAACCGTTTGACCGCCGGATCATTGAGGCGATGGTGCTGGACGCGTTCGAGGCGGCAACACCGGCGGAATCAGCGCGGTTGCTGAACTTCCTGCGCGCCAGCGGGCTCATTGAGAAGCGCGTCTTCGAGGCCCGGCGGCTCGTCGGTTGGCGGAGAATGCGCGCGCTGGTTGCGCTCGGCCGTACGAGGGCCCCGGAAGGGATCCCCGCGCTGGCGGAAGCGTTGAGGGACCGCAATCTTGAGGTGCGGCTCGCGGCACTGCGCGGACTGGGCAGAACGGCGTCCCCGCAAGCGGCGGAAGAAATATTGTCCTGGGTGAGCGAGACAGGTTTGTCCGTGCCTGCCTTGCCGCTGCAAAGCGCGTTGATCCAATGTTGCGCGGAACGCCCGCAGATCCTGCTCCCGTACGTGCAACAGGCAAAAGGGCCGTTGCGCGAAGCTTTGGGACGCGTGTTGGGGGAAGTGGCCACTCCATCGCTGGCACTGGATCTCCTTCAGTTCGTCGGAGACGACCTGGACGAATTGCGGGCCGCGGCAGCCAGGGCCATGTCTCATACCAGGTCCGGGCTTGCCTTCGATCTACTGAACGAACTGGCGCGTGACAAGGTCTGGTTCGTGCGCCTGCGCGCGATCGTGAGCCTGGGAAAACTGTCCGATCCTCGGGCGGTTTCCGCGCTGCTGCGAGGGCTCAGAGATTCGAACCGGCTCGTTCGTTTGCGTGCCGCCGAAGCCCTGATCGAACTGAAAACGGACAGATTGTGGATCCTGCAGCAAGTGGTGGAGACTCAGGATCGCTACGCATTCCACGCCTATCTGACCGCTCTCGAGAACGCCAATTTGCGCGAAGAGCTCGAATCCGGCATTCGGGCTAATGCAGCAGTTTTGCCGGATGAGAAGCGGCGTCTGCTGAACGTGCTCCACAAGGGCTCTCTGACCCCTGAAAAGCCAGCGGAAGCAGAGGCTATCTCGCGCGAGCCAGTGTTGCAGCCATGATTCGCTTCCTGGACATTTCGAATCACACGCTCTTCTGGTATTACGTGGCGAGCAACATTGCCTATCTGATTATGCTCCTCGTCGCGCTGAAAACGAGCGCATTGCACCAGCGCAGACTGGAAAGCCATTGCCTGGGCTGGGTCAAACAGAACCGCATGGTCCCCCCGATAACCATCATTGCACCTGCCCATAACGAGGAGGCTTCGATCCGCGTGGCCGTTCGCAATCTGCTCGAGCTGGATTACCCCGAACTGGAAGTGATCGTCGTCAACGATGGATCGGAAGATCGCACGTTAGACGAACTGCGCGAAGCATTTCAGTTGCGGCTCGTCAGGGCGGTGTACGTCCCGCAAGCCAAATGCGCGCTCGTGCGAGGGTTGTACCGAAGCGACGTGGACGGGAGACTTCTGGTCGTCGACAAAGAAGCGGGCGGCAGCAAGGCGGATGCGGTGAATGCCGGGCTGAATGCGGCCACTTCTCCCTACGTTTGCGTAGTGGACTCGGACTCGCTCCTCGAACGCGATGCGCTGCTCCGGATCACCCTGCCCATTCTCGAGGATCCCAAACGCGTGGTCGCCGTCGGCGGGATCATCCGAGTGCTGAACGGCTCGGAAATCGCTGGCGGCCAACTGCGACGCATTCGGCTGCCGCGCAAGAGCATCGAGGTGATCCAGGTGATCGAGTACTTGCGCGCCTTCCTGATCGGCCGGGAAGCCTGGGCGCAAGGAAACATGCTGATGATCATTTCCGGAGCGTTCGGTCTGTTTCGAACGGACCTGGTGCGCGCAGTGGGCGGCTACCGGAGTTCGTCGATGGGAGAAGATATCGATCTCGTGGCGCGTTTGCATCGCCACTTGCGAGAAAAGGGCTCGGACTACGAGATACGCTTTGTGCCGGACCCGATGTGTTGGACGGAAGTCCCGTCCGATTTGAAATCTCTCGGCAGGCAGCGCGCGCGATGGCAGAAGGGTTTGCTCGATGTGCTGTGGCCGAACCGCGACATGCTCTTCCGGCCGCGCTACGGCAGGATCGGCTGGATCGCGCTTCCATATCTGTGGTTGTTCGAATTGCTCGCGCCCGTCCTGGAGACGGTTGGAATCGCGACCATCATACTGGCTTCCTGTCTCGGCGCGCTCAACAGACAGTTCTTCCTGGAATTTCTGATATTCGGTTACGCGTTTGCGACGCTCATTTCCATCGGCTCCGTCTTGCAGGAAGAAGTCACCTACAAGCGCTACAACGACTGGAAAGACGTGGTTCGGCTTGTGAGCTACTGCTTCCTCGAACATTTTCCCTATCGACAATTGCACATGATCTGGAGATTGCAGGGAATGTGGCAGTACCTGCGCGGCGACCGTACGTGGAAACCGCTGAAGCGCACCGGGCTCGCGTCTATCGGCGCTCGCTAGCCCACCGTTTCGCACGTGCAGAATGGCGGAACCCGCCGCTCCCCGCAGGTGTTTCTTTCCGTGGAGCACGGCGTGCCGTGCGTGCGCCTGACCGCTGTTCACCCGTCCCAATTGCCCAGCAGGCGGCGAATCAACACAAACTGGCCAAGGTGATACGCGCTGTGGTCGGCGGCGAGCAACGCCTCGCGGAGAATCGTCTGCCCCGATCCGTGCGGAATCGGCTTTAGAAGGTCCGCTTTAGGATCACCCAAAAGCTTTCCCATCGCGTCCACGTCCCTCAGAAAATCCTTTACGCTTTTATCCCAGGCGGCTTCGCTGGGCGGCGCGGGAGATTCGGGCCAGTAGCCGGAAGGGAAGTCGGGCGAAACGTGTTTCGGGTCGCGCGAAAATTCGAGGATGTCCCACTGGGCGATGCGCACGTGTTCCAGAAGCTCCCAAAGCGAATGAGGCGAGCCGGCCGGCCGCACGCCTCTCAGTTTTGCGGGAACATCTTCAAGAGCCTCTTTCCAGTCAACGTGAGCCTCGCTCTTGTTCAGCATTTCCCCGATTTGTTCGCGCAACGTTTTCTCGTCCATGGAATCTCGCTTTTCGGTCCGCTTTTTCCAGCGAGAAACATGTTAGGTGGAGACTCGCAGGAGCGTCAACCCGGGTATCGTTTTTGTAGTGCGTGAGCGCGACTTCCGGCGGTTTTGAAGGGCCCAAGTTCGTGAAGCTATTCACGAATCAAGTCCGCTCACGAAAGAGGCGGCTCGTCACGGTATCTTGGGCATCGTCGGTTTATTAGGAGATCGTCTGCTTGCCCTGAAACTCCGCCTCGGCGAGCGTGCCGAGGGCGCATCAAAATAATTCACCGCCCATCGTTCCGAATGGCGGCGAAAAGCTTGTTCGGGGAGCGCGCGAGGGATATGATCCCTCCACTTCAAATTCCCGGAGTGTGCGATGAATCGACCGGTCTTTTCCCGACGTGATTTCGCAAAAACGGTTGGCGGGTCGCTGGCCGCCGCGATGTACGCGCCGTATCTGCGAGCGGCGCAGGGCGCGCGTCACCAGCACCTCGCCCCCGCAGGCGCCATCCACATCAACTTCAACGAGAATCCCTACGGACCTTCGCCCAAAGCGCTCGCCGCGCTTGCCACTTGCGGAGGAATCGCCGCGCGCTACCCGGACAGCGCGTACTTTGCGTTGACCGACGCGCTCGCGAAGAAGCACGGCGTGAAGCGGGAGAACATCGCGCTTGGCTGCGGCTCAACTGAAATCCTCTGCATTGCAGACGAAGCCTTTCTCGCTCCGGGAAAAAACGTTGTGGCGGCCGATCCGACCTTTGAAGCGGTGATCGAATACGTGAACGCGGCGCACGGAGAAGCCGTGAAGGTTCCGCTGACGCACGACTATCGCCACGATCTGAACGCGATGGCCGATCGCTGCACGGCCGAGACTGGCCTCGTCTACGTCTGCAATCCGAACAATCCCACGGGGACCATCGTGAGCCGCGACGAGTTGGCCGCGTTCGTTAACCGCGTTCCGCGCTCTGCCACGATTCTGGTTGACGAAGCCTATTTCGAATTTGCGACGGACCCGCGCTACGGCACGGCCATCGATTTGATCGCGCAGCATCCCAACGTCGTCGTCTCGCGCACATTTTCCAAAGTCTATGGCATGGCGGGGATGCGGCTCGGCTATGGCGTGGGAACGAAGGAAGCGATCAAGCGCTTGCAGCCGTACAATCTGACGCCGTTCAATGGCAATGCCGCTGTGCTGGCCGCTGCGCACGCCAGCCTTTCCGACGAGGAGCACATCTCCGAGTGCGGCAAGAAAATGAACGACACGCGAGCGTGGCTGTGCGAGCGTCTCGCGAAGGACGGCCGGAAATACATCCCCTCGCAGGCGAACTTCGTGATGATCGATATGAACGCGGACGTGCAGCCCATTGTGGACAAGTTTTACGACCGGAAAATCCTGGTGGGACGCCGCTTCGCCGCCATGCCGACTTTCCTTCGCGTCAGCATCGGCACGCGGCCCGAGATGGAACAATTTGTCGCCGCGCTCGCGGAGATTGTGCCGTCCAAGGCCGAAGGGGCAGCTTAAGCGAAAGAAGTAAAGGTACGTGGTCAGACCATTTGTGCGCCGGCGCGAACAGCCGCTGACTCACCACGTCCGAGAATCACCCTTAGCGGCCTAAAGGGTCTCCGAGCGTCGGGTGCCGCGAGCTTTCGCTACAGCGGTCTATGCGGTGGCGCTTGTGGCGCCGAGTGTCCGCCGCTGCTGGAAGCATTCGCGGCAGTAGACCGGGCGTCCCTGCGTGGGCTTGAAGGGAACGGTTGTTTCCTTGCCGCATTGCGAGCAGACGGTTTTGGTCTCGACGCGCTGCAAGCCCGGCGACGCCGAGCCGCCGTTTCCTTGCGCCCGCGTCGCTTTGCACGCCTTGCACCGCTTGGGCTCGTTCTTGAAGCCCTTGTCGGCGAAGAACATCTGTTCGCCCGCGGTGAAGACGAATTCAGCACCGCATTCGCTGCACTTCAGGACCTTGTCGTGGTATTCCATGCTCCGCTCCGGGACCGTGCTGGGGACAAAACGCGACGCGGTACAGCTCGGGTCTTAGGGTTCCCCCGCCGCAGCTGGAAAACCCTGATCCCAACGATGTCAGGCCCGACCCCTCGGCTTTGCCCGCTGGAACGGGCAGGGCGCGAAGCCATGGTGTGGAGAAGTTCGCGGGCACACCCGCGCCTCCGACACACCGCCTGGCACTCAATTTCCGGGAAAAACCCAAGTGATTCGCTCGCCTAATCCTGCTCACGCCGTTGCTTCTTGCGGAGGCGCTTACGCGAGAGGGCTTCCTTGGCTCGACGCTTCTCACCAGGCTTCATGTAGTAGCTGTGCTTCTTGATTTCCTTGATGATGTCCTCCGACTGCACCTTGCGCTTGAATCGTCGGAGGGCGTTCTCCAAAGACTCACCCTCTTGAATGACAACTTCTGCCAAGCGTATTCACCCCCGTTCCCCTTTTTGAATTTTTCGTGAAATGGTATAGACAGTTTACCGGTTTCCATTGACACCGGCAATTGCCCACATCTTCTATCGGAGGCTTTCGGTGAAGTCAAGCTGAAAGTGGTACAGGAGTGGTGCGGCACGGTCCGAACCCCGACCGAGTACTGGAACGGACCTGCGAAGCTACGTAACGTCTCCCGTACGGGCTGTCCCGATTAACTCTCGTCGAAGATCGGCTCGCCCGACCGGCAGCAAAAAACTGCAGTTCGGGTTCGTTGCTTGTTACAATCGCCCCGGCAAATTTCGACTCGAGGTTTTTTCGCAGATGCCCGTCATGCGCAACGCGATCGCCGTTCTGCTGGCCGGCGGCCAGGGCGAGCGGCTGTGGCCGCTAACGCGCGATCGTGCCAAGCCCGCTGTTCCCTTCGGCGGCGTTTATCGCATCATCGACGTCACACTTTCCAATTGCCTGAACAGCGATTTGCGGCGCGTATTCGTCCTGACGCAATACAAGGCGCTGAGCCTGAATCGGCACATTCGTCGCGGGTGGTCCGTACTGATGGGCCTGGGCGAGTTCATCGAGGTGCTGCCGCCGCAGATGCGCGTCTCGCAGCACTGGTATCGCGGCACGGCAGACGCCGTCTACCAGAACATCTATTCGATCGGCAGCGAGCAGTCGAACTACGTCTTCATCCTTTCCGGCGACCACATCTACAAAATGAACTATCAGGCGATGCTCGAGCAGCACGTCGAATCGGGCGCGGACGTCACGGTGGCCACGATTGAAGTGGACGTGGCCGATGCGGCGAAGCAGTTCGGCGTGATCGAGACAGACGCGCAATGGCGCATCATCGGCTTCGAGGAAAAGCCGGCCGTTCCCAAAGAATCTCCTCTCCATCCCGGTAAATGCAACGCCTCGATGGGCGTCTATCTCTTCAACACGCAGCTTCTGGTGCCCATCCTGATCGACGACGCCGAAAATCCGGCGTCCGGCCATGATTTCGGACGCGACATTCTCCCTCGCATCATCGGCAAGCACCGCGTCTTCGCGCACAATTTTCGCGACGAAAACAAAAAGGAGACGTCCTACTGGCGCGACGTCGGCACCGTCGATGCCTACTACGAAGCGAACATGGACCTGTGCGCGGTGGCGCCCGTCTTCAACTTGTACGACAAGAGCTGGCCGCTGCAGACGTGGCAGCAGCAGTATCCGCCGGCCAAATTTGTGTTCGGGGAGCCGAAACGCCTGGGCGTGGCCATTGATTCCGTCGTTTCGGGAGGATCGATCGTGTCCGGCGGCCGCTGTTCGAAATGCGTGCTCGGCTACGACGTTCGCGTCAACAGTTACAGTGAAGTCGAGGATTCGATCATCTTCAATCACGTGAACATCGGGCGCCACTGCCGCATCCGCCGCGCCATTATCGATCGCCACGTGAATCTGCCTGAGGGAACGGTGATTGGCTACGATGCTGAGGCCGATCGCGCGCGATACAATCTCTCCGATGGCGGCGTCTCCATCGTCGTGCGCCCCGAATCCATGCTCGAAGAGCCGGAATAACCTCGAATCGTCTTGTGAGTCCTGGTGAAGCCCGCTTTCCAACCTAAATTTGGCCACGCAGCCGATGAATTTCAGCGCTACCGGCCCGATTATCCGGCCGCGCTTTACGAACACATCCTTGCGCGCGTCCCCGAACAATGCCGCGGGCGCGCCATGGACCTGGGCGCGGGCACAGGAATCGTGACCGGACACCTGGTTGCGCATTTTCGGGAAGTGCTCTCAGTCGAACCTGATGCCGGGATGGCGTCAAAAATTGCCGGGCATTTCCCGCAAGCCGTAATTCGTAATGTGACAGCGGAAGACTGCGCGCAGCCGCCGGAAAGCGTCGATTTGATCACGATTGCGAACGCGCTTCATTGGATGGACGCGGACCGCGTGCTGGCGAATGCTCACAGTTGGCTTCGTCCGGAAGCGGTGCTCGCTGTGTTCGACCGGCCGCTGCCGAAGGCGACGCCTGAGATCGACGCGATTGTGCTGGCCGAATTGCGCGGGCCCTGGAAGCCTCACCGGGATCCGCGGCTGAAGCGCGATCGCGGCTGGGAAAATCAAGTGCGCGCGGCGCCGGGTTTTCGGGCTGTTGAGGAGACGAAATTCCCGAACATCATTTCGATGAGCGCGCAGGATTACGCTGGATTCTGGCGGTCGACTTCTTACGCGAGCGCATACGCGCGGACGCTCGCCGATCCTGAACCGTATTGGGGGAGCCTCGAATCCCGTTTCGCCGCGGCGGGGGCCGGCGCTATGATTTCTGTGGATTTCAGCCCGACGTTGATTCTGGCGCGCAAACCGTAGCGCTTCCGCTAGGTCGTGCCCCTGGAAGATTGTTTCCGCCGTGCTTGGCCCGAAGAAAAGTTTCCCGTAGACTTCTCTGTTTGGCTTTTGATCGCAAAGAAGGATTAGCGATACCTCTTCGGCCCCCGGCCGTTCGGGCAGGCGCGCAGCATGCCGCGCCCGTCCACGAGGTGGCGACGCGCGAGATATTGGGCATTGAAAATCCAAGGGAGGAATGATGTCAACAAGGATTAAGAGCGTTCATGGCCGGGAAATTCTGGACTCGCGCGGCAATCCTACGGTCGAGGCGGACGTTCGCCTCGAAGGAGGCGCGTTTGGCCGCGCCGCGGTCCCGTCCGGTGCTTCTACCGGCGAGCACGAAGCCAACGAATTGCGAGACGGCGACAAATCGCGTTTTCTGGGCAAAGGCGTGCAGAAGGCGGTGGGGCATGTGAACGGCGAAATCGCCAAGGCTGTCGCGGGCATGGACGCGCTGGGGCAGACGCAGCTCGACCGGCGCACGATCGAAGCGGACGGCACGCCGAACAAATCGAAATTCGGGGCGAACGCGATTCTGGCAGTCTCGATGGCGGCCGCGCGCGCCGCTGCCGCCGCATCCGGCCAGCCCCTCTACAAATATCTCGCGCGTTATTCGAGCGATGGCTCCGCGAACACGCTGCCAGTTCCGATGATGAACATCCTCAACGGCGGCGCGCACGCCGACAATTCCGTCGACGTGCAGGAATTCATGGTCATGCCCGTCGGCGCGCCGAGTTTCCATGAGGCGCTGCGCTGGGGTGTCGAGGTCTTCCACAATCTGAAATCGGTGCTCAAGAAAAATGGTTACTCGACCGCCGTTGGCGACGAAGGTGGCTTCGCGCCGAATCTCAAATCGAATGAAGAGGCGCTCGATCGTGTCCTCGAAGCCATCACGGCCGCGGGCTACGAGCCCGGCGAGCAAATCGCGATCGCCATCGACCCTGCTTCGAGCGAGTTCTATGATAAAGCGGCGAAAAAATACGTTTTCAAGAAATCGGACAAGTCCGCGCGCACGTCCGAGCAGATGGCTGCCTTCTGGGAAAATTGGCTGCGGCAATATCCGATCGTTTCGCTCGAGGATGGAATGTCCGAAGACGATTGGGACGGCTGGAAGATTCTCACGCGCGGCGTTGGCAAACAGGTCCAGCTCGTGGGAGACGATATTTTCGTGACGAATCCGAAAATTTTCGCGCGCGGCATCAAGGAGGGCGTCGGCAACTCGATTTTGATCAAGCTTAAT
>Ga0209167_10001825_pt1 | contig 12077 bp, 10 predicted proteins | sample Coa_R1_9_FD_187154 | JGI IMG/M metagenome (GOLD analysis project Ga0209167, IMG submission 187154) | Surface soil microbial communities from Centralia Pennsylvania, which are recovering from an underground coalmine fire - Coalmine... | ecosystem: Environmental > Terrestrial > Soil >... | reverse complement strand
TGGGTGATCGGCACCTGCACGCAGGCGCAGCGCAGCGCTGTGGCCAGCCCGCCCAGGAGCTGGGCCTTCACCTGCGCCCAGGGGTTGGGAACGCCGATCATGCGGTTGCCGGGCCGGTCGGTCTGCGGATGCGCGGCGGCCAGCAGCGCCCGGTCGATGCCGTAGCGGGCCATCAGCTCGGCCGCCTTGGCGGTGAACGCCTCGGCCTCGGCCGGGGTGACTCCTTCGGCTTCGGCCTTGGCCAGCAGCTTGCGCACCCGCTCCAGCAGGGTGTTGTCGATGGTCATCGCGATTTCCTTCGCTGCGAGATGGTGGGAAGGGACGGAAAGCGCGGGCCGGTGGCCACCGGCCCGCGCATGGGTGAAGGTCAGTCGTCTTCGGAGGATGCGGTGCCAGCCTGGGCGTAGCTGGCCGCGACTTCTTCGGGAGTCATCGGCAGCCGGGCCGCCGAGGGCGGGATCCCGGCACCGATGGCCTCTTGCAGGAGCAGGGCCATGGAGTACCCGGGATCGGCGGCCAGTGCTCGCTCGATGGCCACGTTGGCCAAGGCGCCGTTGCCCGACTGCCAGGCGGTGAAGGCCAGCAGCCCGGCCGGAGCGGGAACGTATCTGGCTGGGACGTACCGCACTAGATAGGTCCACAGCCGCACGTGCGCATCGGCATGTTCGGGCACCATCCGCGCCCACGCATCGTCGCGGACTCTTAGATCCGTCAGTGCTACGGCGAGCCAGGCGTACTGGTCGTCGGTGATACTGGCGCCTTCATGGCGGTAGGAGCCGAGGACCTCACGGACCATGTGCAGCCCTTGCCGAACCAGGTGCCGGGTCGCTTCCCGCTGGCGGCCAGGCCCAGTCCCCTGCCCAGCGATTCCGGCGATGTGCTGTTCCACCTGGCGGATCGCCTCGCTCATCTGGGCTGAATTCACCGGGGCAATGGTGGCGGCCAGGGCAGCGCGGTCGCGCAGGGCCTGCCTGCCTCCCGTGGCCAGCGTGGCCGCTGCGGGGTGGGAGCCGGGGTCAAAGGGCACGCCCTCGGGCGGGCAGCAGCGCGGATCACGGCAGGCGTAGGACCAGTACCGGCCACCTTCGACGCGGAGCATGTCATGCAGCGTGATGCTGGCCCGGCGCAGCTCGGCCACCAGCGCGTCGGCCACTGGGGTGACCATCGGGCCGGGACCGTAGCCGACCACGATCGCCAGCGGGAGCTGCTGGCGGGCCAGGATCGACGCGGCGTGGGTTGCGATCTTGGCCGCTGCGGCCGGGTCGGGTGGCTCGGGCAGGTCATAGCGGAAGGCGACCTCGACCCGGCCGCGCGGCGGCTTCGCGCCGATCACGACCAGGCTGTCGGATGGGTGGAAACCAAGCAGGCCGGGGATGACGGCGAGCAGGCTGCCGGGTGAGCCGACTTTCAGGGGCGGCTTTGCGGGAGTGTTCATCGGTGGTCCTTTCGGTGGTGAATGCGGGGAAGCAAAAGCGGGGGCGGGCAGCACGCCCGCCCCCGCTCAGGGGTTGTCAGGAGGTGGCGGTCACTCCGCGCAGAACCTGCAGGTCGGCCTGCTCACCGGCGTCCAGGTCGTTGGGCTTGCCGTTGGCGGCCGCCGCCCGGGCGGCCTTGCGGGCGGCCAGGCCGGTGGAGACGGTGTCGTAGCGCATCGAGGCGGCGATCTCGGCGGCCCGCAGACTCACCCGGCCGCGAGCTTCACCGGAGTCCTTGTCCACCCAGACGTCGGTGGTCAGGTCGTCGGCGATGACGGTCACCCGGTCGCCCTTGTGAACCGAGGCCGCGGTGCGGCTGGCCAGCACGCCGTAGGCGGTGACCTTCACCCAGCGGGTGATCTCGCGCCCACTGTCGCTGCGGGGGGGCAGGTCGAGGGCCAGGCGCAGCTCGACGCCGGGGATATCGTCGCGGACGGTGAAGGTGCGGGGGTCATCGCCCATGCGGCCGGTGACGGTGATGTGGATCGGGTTCATGGGTCTCTCCCTTGCTGTGGCGCCGGGAGGGTGGGCCGCCTTGGTGGCGGCCTGGGACTGTGGGGCCCTTCCCGGCAGTCAGGCGGAAAGCGCCACGAAGGAGGGGCCCGCACACCGGGTGGCCGGCCGGGCCAAGATGTTTTCCCGGGCCTGGAAAAGATCTCTGGCCTGGCCGGAGCGAGCGCAGCGAGAACCCGGTTGCGGGAACCGACGGGTGGCGCAGGCTGACAAAAGACGGGAAGGGGTGAACCGCAGTCCCGATGCCACCAGATCGCAGGCCAGCCCATCGGTGACGCACCACAAGGCAGATGAGCCGGTGTGCCCGCATCACTGTTGCCAGGACCGGCCAGCCAGGCGATACCCCAGCCGGTGGACATCGGTGTTAGCACGGCGATCGGAGAGCTGTTGTGTTCCTGGCCGTGGCCTTCCATGGCGGCCAGAGCAGGCCGCGATCACCCGCGGGCTGGGAAGTGAGATGCTGAAGGCTTTGCTGGCGCCCCGTGAAGCTACGTCATACAGGCGGGTTGGTGACTATTCAGCCGACCTGATGAGGGCTGCTACCAAGGGCCGCTGGAGCCGTCAGGGCTGGATGCTGGTGCGCTGGGCTGAGGATCGTGATCTGGATGTGCCCGATACGATGGCCGCCGGCCGCTCGCAAGTGCCTGCGCTACTGATCGCGCTGACAGTGTGCTGCCCTGCCCCTCTCCTACCGCTAGTGAGATCAGTGACGAGGGCAGGGCAGCCGTGACCTGCTGCCGGTGATCGTGAGTCAGCCGCCCGCTCATGATCAGGCCGCCTTGTCCGTGAGCATGGCGAACAAGTCCAGTTGCCCGGTCTGGTCGGGCTCGGATCCGGCAGCGGCAGCTGCGCCCCGCTTGCCGGGCACACGCGCCGTGCAGTTGGCGGGCTCGCCGTGATGCTTCCCGCCGCAGTCAATCTCCGTGATGCGCTGGTCAACCTGGGCAAGCTTGCGCCGCGCCCACGCCTCCAGGTCATCGATCTGTGAGCCGTTCAGCGCCTCGTAATGCTCGGCTGCCGTGTCCCACTGGTCACCGTGGCCGGGGAATGCCTGGCCCCACATCCGCGCGTAGAGTCCTGCTGCCGTGGCGGTCAGCGGTGCGACCTGTGACGCCTCACTGCACGCTATGCAGACCTCGGCTGCCGTTCCCGGCCGCGTGTCCTGCCCGGCGGCCACGCGCTCGAGCAGTTCCGTGCAGTGCGACCGGTAGACGAACTCCGTGCCCATGAGCTCGTGATTAGGCGTGAGCAGCCCGAACGAGTGGTAGAGCAGGTCGGCACTGTCGGGGTGACGCCGGGCTGAGCGCTGGATCTCGTCCTCTGCCTGCTCCATTTGCTCAAACAAGCTGGACAGGGTGCGGGTAAGACCGCCGCCGTCATCGAGCAGGCTGTCAATCGCGGCGTTCATCTTCGCCAAAGTCGCGCTTGGTGGGTTCGCCATTGCTGGACCACTCCTTTGCCGGGTGGTGATCTTCGTGCCGGGCATGGCCGGCTCCTTTCTGTGGGTGTGCGGGTATGGCAAAGGGCCGCCCGGCGCCGATGCGCCGGGGCGGCCCTGGTGGGAGGAGTCAGATGGCCAGGCGGGCGAGGATGTCGTCGGCACTGGTGACCAGCGGCACGCCGCATTCGGCGATGAGGTGGTGGCAGCCCGCCGAGGCCGCGGAGGTGACCGGCCCGGGAACGGCCATTACCAGCCGGCCCAGCAGGCCGGCGTGACGGACGGTGTTCATGGTCCCGCTGCGCAGGCCAGCCTCAACGACGACGACACCGCTAGCCAGGGCGGCGATCCGCTGCAGCACATCCTCGTGCTCACGCGGGTAGCTGATGTCGGGGCCGCAGGGAAGCACCGCGACGTTGAGCGTTTCGGTGAAAAGGGCCGCGGCGTGGGCGGCTACATCGACGCCGTAGGCGGCGCCGGAGATGATCGTCAGCCCGCTGTCGGCCAGGCCGCCGGCGATCGTCATGGCGATGTTCGTGCCGTAGGCGGTGGCGGCGCGGGCGCTAGCGATCGCCACCGACCGGGCGCAGCACTCGCGCAGGTCGGCCTCGCCGCGGGCCCACACGGCGTAGGGCCGGTCCTTCAAGTCGTCCAGCCCCGGCGGCCATTCGCCGTCGCCGGGGCAGGTCAGCCGGATCCCGGCACGTTCCGCGTCGGCGATGCCACCGTCGGTGGGAAGGCGCTCCAGCAGGCCGCGCCAGTGCTCCAGCAGCCGCTGCGGCGGCGTCTCGCCGAGGGCCTGAGCGGCCGGGACGGGCACAGTGCCTGACCGGATGCAGGCAAGGACCTCGCTGGGATCCATGGCTGTGAGCAGGCGGGACAGCCACGGTCGCGATGGTGCGGGCAGGTGGGTCAGCAGCGCGCGGGACACCCGGTCAGGGTCAGCGGGGCTGGCTGGGTTCATGATCACTCCTTCGGATAGGTGGGAGAAAAGGCAAGGCCGCCGTGCACAGCGGCACGGCACCCTGCGGCCAGAGACACGGAGAGGGGACGAGCGTTTCCCCGGCCGCGGGTATCAGCCGCCGGGCACGCCGGGTGTCCCGGTGGAGCGCCCACAGCGCAGCGAGGACGACCGACCTGGACACAAGGCGGCCGGCGGCTAGGCTCGGCCGACCGGAACGGGCGATCAGGCCCCGGTGCCCCGGCGAAGGGTCAGCGCAGCGGCGGCCTCATCTGGCCCGGGCCGGTCCAGGTCGGCCAGGTCGGCCAGGGTCCAGGCCACCGCCAGTGCGCGGCCCGCGCCGAACGCGCTGACCTCACCAAGCTCGACGGCACGCTCGAGCGGGGCCAGCGTGCCTGGTGCCAGCGCGAAGCGGTGGCGCAGTTCGGGGCCGGGCACCTGGGCGTTCAGATGCCATGGGGTGCCCGCCAGCCGTGCGGCGGCGCGTGCCCGCGCGGCCGCCACACGCTGCGCCACGGCGCTGCTCAGCTCCCCCGCGCCGGGCCCGCCCGCCCGGTGCAGCCGTGCCGGTGGAGTCATGGCGATGGTGAGATCGGTCCGGCTCGCCAGCGGGCCCGCCAGGCGGCCTAGGTAGCGCCGCCGGGCCAGCGGGGTGCAGCCACATCCCTGTCCCGGATCACCGCACGGGCACGGCCAGGCGGTCATGACCAGGGTGAAGGCCGCGGGGAAACGGGCCACCTGGCCAACGCGGGCGATGGCGACCTCACCGCATTCCAGCGGCTGGCGCAGCGCGTCAAGGACGCGGCTGTCAAACTCCGGAGCCTCATTGAGGAACAGCACGCCCCGGTGAGCCAGCGACGCGACCCCGGGGCGGATCGGGCTGCCGCGGCCGCCGACGACAGCCGCCGTGGCCGTGGTGTGGTGCGGGCTGATAAACGGCGGTCGGCTGATCAGCGGGTCGCCGGACTCCAGCAGCCCGGCGAGCGAATGCAGCGCGGTGACCTCCAGCGCCGCCTCAGGCTCCAGCGGGGGCAGCAGCCCGGCAACCCGCTCGGCCACCAAGGCTGCGCCGCTGCCACGCGGGCCGGTCAGCAGCAGGTGATGACCCCCGGCCGCACAGACCTCAGCAGCGTGCTTGGCGGTCTGCTGGCCTATCACGTCGGCCAGATCCGGCGGCGGGAGATATTCACCCGCCGCAGGGCGAGCAGCAGGCCCGGCTGGCGGTGAGCCGACGGCGCTGGTGTTGCCGCATAGGTAGGCCAGTACGGCGGCCAGGCTGTCCGCGCCGGTGACCTGGATGCCCGCTACCAGGGCGGCCTCGGCCGCGTTGTCCTGCGGCACGATGACCTCGCCGCAGCCCGCGGCCGCGGCCACCCGTACTGCGGGCAGCACCCCACGAACCGGGTGCAGCTGCCCGTCCAGGCCGAGCTCGCCGAGCAGCACGGCCTTCTGCGGCGGGCTGGGCACGGTGCCCGAGGCGGCCAGGACTGCCACGGCGATGGCCAGGTCGTGGTGCGGCCCGCCGCCAGGTGTGGCGGGCACGGTGATCGTCAGGCGCTGATCCGGCCAGCTCTCTCCTGAGTTGACCACTGCAGCGCGGATCCGGTCGCGGGTCTCCCACATCCCGGGTTCGGTCATGCTGGCCAGCGTTAGCCCGGGCGGGCCTTTGCTGACCTCGGCCGTGATCTCCACCACGCGGCCGTCGGTACCGGCCAGCGCGACGCTGCGGGCGCGGGCGGCGCCCATGTCAGCCCACCCCCCGCACGTGCTCGATCGTGAACCCGCCGCCGGGGTCCTTCGTGAGGCCGATGACGTCGATCCGGACCTCGTCATACAGCACGCCGTTCGCGGTCAGCCAGGCGACCGCCAGGCGGCGGAACCTGCGGACCTTGGCCCGGGTGATCCTCTCCATAGGTGCTCGCGATCTGGCGGGGCGTGTCTTGACCTGGCACACCACCAGGCACCGGTGCTCGGCGGCGACGATGTCGAGCTTGCCGTGGCCGCTGTGCCAGTTCTGGTCGAGGACCCGCAGGCCGCTGCTTTGCAGGTGATCAGTGGCCGCCTGGAGCTCCAGATCCGCCTTGGCCTGGCGCAGATGCGCCTCGGCGCGACGGAGCTGCGCCTGCGCGGAATCGGGGCTGTCTTCTTCCCATTGCATGATCGGGTACGTCCTTCCGTACGGGGCGGGCGGGAAGGCCGCAGGGCCGCCGTGCTAGCGCACGGCGGCCCTGCGGTTGAGCTGGGTCAGGCGGCGGCCAGTTCCGGGACGTCCCCGGGCTCGCCGCCGGTGGCCTCGTCTGGAACGTCGGTCTGCGGTGCGGGCTCGGCGGGGACCTCGTCGGGCTCCCCGGCGGTGCCGATGGCGTCCTGCTCCTCCTCGGCGGCGCTGTCCTCCTTCGCGTCGGCGGGCTCGGCGGTGAGCATGCCCTCGTCCGGGGCGTCGCCGGTGTAGGGGGTGCCGTCGGCGACGGCCTGCTCGATCACCGACAGCTGGTAGCCGATGCTGGCCAGGAAGGTGAAGTACCGCCCGGCGTCGGCGAAGGGGCAGGGGCTCCAGCACTCGTTGCGCCAGGTGTCCTGCCCGCCCGCGGCCGAGGTCAGCGCGTGCTCGTAGGCGGTGGCGATCGGCGCGAGCGCAAGCAGCGGCAGCTTGCGCGCGGCCGCCGCGGCGCAGGCTTCGGCCATCTGCGCGGCCTGCTGGCCGGTGACGGTGGCGAAGTCCTGCGACGAGCCGGCCGAGGCCAGGAACTTGCGCAGCACCTCGGGCATGGTCAGCAGCTGCTGCGCGACGAACACGTCGGCCTCACGCGGCGCGCTGCGCCGGGCGAACAGGTTCTGCGAAAGCCACCGGTGCCGCACCTCGGTGGCCGCCCGCCAGGCCCGGTTGCCCGCGAGGACCAGTCGCCGCTGCATGGCTGCCTGCGGGTCCTCGGTAGGCGGCACCGCCGGGCCGGTGCCTGGTGTTCCCGCCCCGCCTAGCGAGGCCATCCTCGAGCCCGGCGAGGATATCCCAGGCGTGCCGAAGACCGGGGCCTCCGAGTCGCCGGGTGTGCTGTCACCTGGCAACTGGTGCCCATACTGGCGCGGGTCGGTGCAGTAGTGCACCGGGGTCTCCTTGTCCCAGTAGCGGAAGTAGGCGCCCCGGCCCGGGCAGCTGGCGTGCGTCTCGGGGGTGAGCCGTTCACCGTCCTGCCTGAGCAGGTTCAGCAGCGTCGCGCCTGGTGGCTGCTCGTCGGTGATGGGCAGCCCGCCGGCCTCCAGCTCGGCGACCAGCCGCTCGTGCTCGGCCTGCTCGCGGCGCTCCTGGCGCAGCCGTTCGGCCTGGTGCTCCAGGCTGTCGTGGTAGGCGGCGAGGTCCAGCAGCTTGCCCAGGGCTTCGGCGTCGTCCTGGAACTCGGCCAAGATGGCCAGATCCTCCAGGGTCAGGTCATCACCGCGTTCCTGGCTGACCTCCGCGACGCTGGCCCGCACCTCGCCGCCCAGGGCGGCAGCGGCCAGGGCTGCCTTGACGTCGGGGGCCTTCAGCCCGGTGGCCTTGCGGATCCGGGTCCGGTTGGCCCCGGCCTCGCTGGCCGCGAACAGCGCGTCGGCTTCCTCCAGTCTGGTGTAGCCCTTGCGGTGCCGGTGGGCGGTGAACATGTCCAGGTACTGGCCCGCCTCATCGCCCTGCCGGTCGGCGGCCAGGTCGTAGGGCACCTCGGCCAGGCCGGCCTTGACCGCGGCGGCCAGGCGGCGGTGCCCGTCGATCACCCGGTAGCGGTCCGCGTCGCCGTCGGCGCCGGGCTCGATGGTGATCCGCAGTGGCACCAAGACACCGGCCTCCGCGATCGAGGCGCAGAACTCCGGGTCCAGGTCCAGGTCGGTGCGGATGTTGTGGGGGTGGGCGGTCAGCCAGTCCACCGGCATCATCAGCCGTCCGGTGCTGCTGGCGGGCAGTGGCCCCGCGCCACACCAGGGCAGGTCGCAGTCCCGCCCGTCACCGGTGACGGTCTCTTCGATCTGGGCCGCCGGGGACTGCTGGGCGTCGGTGGTGGGCTCGGAACTAGCAGACATCAGATGTGCTCCTTCGGGTAGGGATGCGAACGGCCGCCAGGCGGGTCCTGGCGGCCGGGAAGGGATGGGTCAGGCAGCGTGCGGAACGCGCGGGTGCAGGGTGTGGCCGTCGAGGGTGACGCTCAGCGCGGCCGCCTCGGCGGCGGTTGCGGTGGTGACCTCCACCAGCAGCCCGTCACCGGCCGGGTCCTGGCGGACATACACCGTGGTGGCTTCCGCCTCGACGCAGCCGACCGGCCAGCCTTGTGAGTTCTCGGTGGCGCTGACCGCGATGTCGCGGGCGGCCACCATCGGTCGGCCCGTGCGGGTCAGCACCTCGGCCAGTTCGGCCACCAGCTCACCGGCCTGGGCGGTGGCGCGCCGGGTCACGATGGTGTGGATGTCGTTGAGCGCGGCGTCGGTGGTGTAGGCCGGTTCGGTCAGCGGGCGCAGCGGCGTTACCGTGCGGACGGACATGAGACCTCCAAAGGGCGGGAATGGAAACGCCCCCGCCCAGGTGGGCGGGGGCGGTGGAACGGCTGTGATCAGGCGGCGGCGGCGTCGAGAGCGCGCAGCGCGGAGGCCTCCAGCTCATGCGCCTCGTCGGGGTCGGTGAGGGTCTGCGCGACGCTGGTCACCGCGTGCATCACACCCCCGGCGGTGACATCCCCGCCGCGGATGAAGTGATCCAGGATGGCGGCCTGCTGGGCCTCGGTGTAGCGCAGCTTCTGGCTGACCGTCTTCACCGTCTCGGCCGGGTCGGCCACCGGCCGCCCGGCGGCCCGGGCGATCTCCCGCAGCGCCCGCTCGGCATACTCCGGCGCCAGGAACGCCCGCACTGCGTCGGTGGTCTTGGCCTTGATCAGCTCCAGTGTCTTGTCCTGGGTGCGGTCAGACCAGCTGATCACGCCCTCCTCCTGCCGCTCCCCCAGGTGCACGGCACGGACCGCGTCCTTGGTGATCTGCAGCCCGTTGTCGCAGACCTGCACGATCAGCCGGGGCGTCAAGGTGGCCGCACCACATCCAGTCTCGCTGTTGGTGATCACGAACCCGCTGAAGACGACCGGGTTGTCCGCACCAGTGGCACCGGTGAACGGGCTGCGGTATCCGGCCAGCAGCGCCGGGGCCAGCGTGGCGACCTGCTCGCAGACCACCCGGACATACATCCGCTGGTCGGTCAGGTCACACTGGTCCACCCGCACCGGGTAGCCAGCAGCCTCGATGCCTTCCAGCGAGGCCATGATCACGTCCAGGTTGTCGATGACCTTGTACCCGTCCGACAAGAACGCCCGGGCAATCCCCGGCCCGGAGCCAAGTCCCGGGCGCAGGCAGCGGATCAGGAACTTGCGGTCATCGCGCTCCAGCCAGCCGTTGACGTTCCCGTCATACAGCCGGGGATGGTCCTCGCGCAGCCGCCGCAGGTACCCACCAGGGATGCCGAGCTTGTCGGCGATCCCCTGGTCACATACCCCCGTCGGCCGGTAGGCACCGGCGGTCAGCGTCACCCCGTCCTCACCGATCAGCGGCGCGGAATCATCGATGACGAGCTGCCCGCCCCGGGCGCGGATCGCGGCCGCCGGGGCGACCACGTCGATCTTGCGGGCCTGCTGATCGCGCAGCAGCGAAGCCATCTGCGCGAGCGTGGCATGCGCGGCGCGCACCGGCGCCGCGGGAGCATCAGGATTCATCGGCCGTCCTTCCGTAGGGCTTGATGGCCCGGGCGGCATCGGGCCTCCCGGCGGAAGGGCAGCAGGCGACGCGACGGCAGGGGCCCGGCACACCGGGTGGCCGGCCGGGCCAAGATCTTTTCCCGGTCCGGGAAAAGATCTTGGCCCGGCCGCGGCGAGCGCAGCGAGAGCCCGGTTGCGGGCACCAACGCGCGGCGCACGATGGCCCGCCCGGGAGGCCCGCCGCCCGGCTTTGAGCCAGCCAAGCAGGCCGGTGATGAATCCTGGCGATGGCCTGCTCCGGCCACAACAGCAGCAGCCAGCCGCTCCAGCGGCTGGCTGGGCTGGGGTCAGGGGCTGGTGATGGTCTGCGCCGGGCTGATGGTGTAGGTGCCGGTGAGCTGGGCTGAATCACTGCTGGCGATGCCGGAGCAGCTAGTGACGCTGTAGAAGTGCAGATTGCCGCCGGCACCGGCGGGCAGGAGCTTGAGCTGGCCGGGGCTAGTGAACCTGACTTTGACCGCGCCGTTGAATGCGGTGCTGCTGGTGCCGTCGACGACTGCGGAGCAGCCAGAACCGGTCAGGGCGAGGTGGACTCCGGTGATCTTCCCGGTCGTGGTCCTGGTCGAGCCAGAGTAGGCGAGGGCGTTGAGGTACCAGGGGAAGCCGCTGCCGGTGATGGTGAGCTTGATGCTGCCCGGCCCGGTGCAGGTGCTGAGGGACAGCGAACTGATAGCGGCGAGGTGGGTCCCGGATAGGCCGCTGCCTGATCTGAAGGTGCCAGACCAGTTCGAGGTCTTGCAGGGCAGCGTTTTGCCGGTGGTGTGGTCGGTGAGCACGATCTTGGTGACCGAAGCCGCCGTGACCGGGCCGCCAGGGGTGACGGTCCACGTGGTGGCAGTGACCGCGGCGGCCAGGCCGGGGATCAGGGCCACGCTGCCCGTGGCCAGGAACAGTGCGGTGATGCGGTGGCGCATGTGACCGGTTCCTCCCTGGTGGACCTGGTGGGCGCGGTCTACGGCGTGACCCGGTTCCTAAGTACCGGGGCCGCCGGGCACTTCGGCGGGCCCGCCGCGACCGGGATGCTGGGCGCTATCCAGGCGGATGTGTTTCGTTTCAGCCGAGGATACGCCCGGGGGGATCGTCTGGCCTGGGCAGCGTGGCGGCCCACCCGGCGGGCTGCTGCTGGGGTGACGGCAGCCCACCCAATCGGTCGTAGGTGAAAGCGCGCCGACGCTGGGGTCGCCAGCCGGCCAGAACTGCCCCAGCGCCGGCGCGGTCCACGCAGCCAGACCTGTTGCGGGCAGGCACACAGCTACGCGGGGTTGATGCGGCCGGGGAAGCACCCGGGCCGTGGGCAAGCCGGAACGCGGGTGCGGCAGGTTGCGGGCAACGGGACGCCAGAACCTGGCCGGGCCGGGTTCTGGGTGAGTCGCGTGATTTACCAGCGGGTGTCCTGGCGGTGTGGCTGGTATGGGTCAGTGTTGCGGTGTCAGCGGCGGCAGGCGGAGGCTGGCGGCCCAGGCGGCGTTGATCCCGCCGGGGTAGGCCGTCTGGAATGCGCCGCTGCTGACCGGGAAGTTGGCTGCGTTGGTGGTGCCGCCCAGGTAGATCCGGCGCGGTGCGGCCGGGGGGGCGATGGTGATGTTCCCGGCGACCGCGCCGCAGCCGGGGCTGCTGATGCACGTGCCGCCGGTGCCGGCGAAGTAGCTGGCATATAGCAGGCTGCCTGTTTTGCTCAGGACGGCCAGGTAGAACGGGTTGGTGTAGTCGCCGGGAATGTGCTGGTAGGCCCCGCGGGTGACGGGGATGTCTTTCGCCGTCCCGGTTCCGGTGATGTAGGTGTTCCCGGCGGCGGTGGCGATCCCGTCCGGGCCGTCGTAGATGCTGAAGCTGACTGGGCTGTTGCCGCCGAAGTAGGTGCTGTAGACCGCGGCGCCGGCCGGGCTGAATTCAGCGACTGCGGTGCAGTCGGGGTGCGGGTCGGCGGG
>Ga0209167_10001822_pt1 | contig 12081 bp, 8 predicted proteins | sample Coa_R1_9_FD_187154 | JGI IMG/M metagenome (GOLD analysis project Ga0209167, IMG submission 187154) | Surface soil microbial communities from Centralia Pennsylvania, which are recovering from an underground coalmine fire - Coalmine... | ecosystem: Environmental > Terrestrial > Soil > Unclassified... | reverse complement strand
GTAGCTCTCATAGCCCAACATGTGCATAAAGTCGCGGGCATACCAAAACTTGCCCCCGTTTGTCTGGCCGAGTACCTCAAAGCTAGGCCTATCGTCGTCCACGTGAAAGAGGTTCATTTGGTCCCGGCGACCCTTTGCACCGAACCGAGAACGAGTCATCGATTCATAGTAAGGCATCCGCGAGAATCCCGGGGGGCGACGGAACCAAATAAACACTTCACGATCTCCCTGTCTGGAGAGATCCAACTTGCCTCCTTGCATCCCGCCCCGTTTTGATATTCTAAAGGTGGATGTTGCTCCTCCCTCCGCGCTCGCGGAACTCCGGTCCAGCTGGCACCCTCCTGTCCCTTCGTCTTGAATGAAGTCCAGCGTCCAGATTAGCCGCGGCATCGAGTCCCTGTTCGGGACCCGCGACGAAAATATCCGGCTGATCGAAAATGGACTGAACGTGCGCGCCCGCCTGCTCAATGACAGCCTTGAGATTGAAGGCGACGATTCCGGCGTCGCGCGCGCCACCGGCATTCTGAACGATTACGCCGCGCTGACTCGCGAAGGCCACGTCTTCAACAACGGCGACCTGAACAGCTTCCTGCGAGTGGTCACCGCCGATGCCGAAACAACTCTGCGCGGCATGGTGGAGAGCGGGCGGCAGCGCAGCTTCGGCAAGAAGACCGTCGCTCCGAAAACCATCACGCAGCGCCGCTACGTGGACGCCATCGAACACTTCGATCTGACCTTCGGCATCGGTCCCGCCGGCACCGGCAAAACCTATCTGGCCGTGGCCATGGGAGTTTCGGCGCTGCTGGCCAAGCGCGTCAGCCGCATTGTTCTGACACGTCCCGCGGTGGAGGCGGGGGAACGCCTGGGGTTCCTGCCGGGAACGCTACAGGAAAAAATCGATCCGTATCTGCGCCCGCTTTATGACGCGCTGTACGACATGCTGGAGGCCGAGAAAGTCGAGAAGCTGCTGGAGCGCAACGTCATCGAAATCGCGCCCATCGCATTCATGCGCGGGCGGACGCTCAGCGACAGCTTCATCATCGTGGACGAGGCTCAGAACGCGACGCGGGAGCAGATGAAGATGATTCTCACGCGCCAGGGCTTCAATTCCAAGATGGTGGTGACCGGCGACCCCACGCAGATCGATCTGCCCAACGGCCAGCGCAGCGGTCTCATCGAAGTCATCGAGGTGTTGAGCGGCGTCGAGGGCATCCGCTTCGTCCAGTTCGACGACCGCGATGTTGTGCGCCACAGCCTGGTGCAGAAGATCGTCAAGGCGTATGAGCGTTACAACGAGCTCATCGGAGCCAACCGCCAGTTTTCGTTAAAGCTGACCGATCCGGCCGCCGCCGCTGAGCCGGCCAGCTCCTCTCCCATAGCCGCACCCGCGGCGCCTCCAGCCGAAACCCCCGTGGCCTGATTCGAGGCCCCTATGCCAACCGAGGAGATCTCCATTTTATTTCGCCATCCTTCGCGCAGGATACTCAGGCGTCCGCTGCGCGAATTCTTGAGCGAAGCCACTCACCTGGTCATGCCCGGGCGAGGCGTCGCCTGCCTGATCACCGGCGATCGCGAATTGCGCGAGTTGAATCGCCGCTTCCTCCGCAAGGATTTCCCCACCGACGTTCTCTCCTTCCCGGCTTCGAATGGGCCTGGCGGGAATGGCGATCCAGGGGAACTTGCGATTTCGCTCGACCGCGCCGCTGCGCAGGCCGCCACCTTCGGCCATTCCATCGAAGACGAACTGCGCATCCTGATGCTGCACGGTTTGTTGCACCTGGCCGGCATGGATCATGAAATCGACGCCGGGGAAATGGCGCGTGCAGAGGCGCGCTGGCGCAAGCGGCTGAAGCTTCCGCCGGGCCTGGTGGAGCGGGCCGGCGCATGATCTCGCTGCTGGTGATCGTGGCCTCGGCCACCGCCGCGGTGGTCACGCTGGTGACGTGCGTGCAAATCCTGTACCTGGAGGCGCTGCGCATTCACGCCCGGGAGCTGCCCGCGCTCGAGTTTTTTAAGGCAACGCTGGAACCCAAAATCGGCTTGACCACGGAACGGGGCGCGCTCACGTTTTCCCTGGTCAAGCACATCGGGCTGGCCGTGACCGGCTGCTTGATTTTGGCGATCACCTATCAGGGAGCCTCGCTGGGCCAGGCGCTCGCGGTTGCCGCCGTGCTCTCCGGCGTCTTCACCATCGTGGGGACCTACATCGTGCCGCAGGTCCTCTATCGCAGAACCAGCGGACGCGGCTTGTTGCCCCTGACGCCGGTGTTCCGCGCCGTGGCCCTGGTGGCGCGCCCCCTCACCTGGATGCTGGAGTTCCTGCAATCCCTGTTCGACCTGGGCGCCTCGGAACAGGCGGCTGAGCAGCCCAGTCCCGAAGAGCACATCGGCGCGCTGATTACGGCAGGGCGGGAAGAGGGCATCATCGAGGAAGCCGACCGTGAGCTGATCCAGTCCGTGGTGGCGTTCGGCGACAAGACCGTCCGGGAAGTGATGACTCCGCGGCCCAAGATCGTGGGCATTCGTCAAGACGCCACGCTCGAGGAACTTCGCCGCCTGGTGATCAACGAACAGTTTTCGCGCATCCCCGCCTACGAGACCGATATCGATTCGATTTGCGGCTTCGTGCATGTCCGTGACATGTTCGAGATGAGTGAGGAACAGCGCGCCACGCGCACGGTTCGCGAGATTATGCGCTCCATTCGCGCCGTGCCCGAATCCAAGCCGGTGAACGATCTGCTGCGGGAGATGCAGGAAGAGGGCGCGCACATGGCGGTGGTTGTGGATGAATACGGCTCGACCGCCGGGATCGTCACGCTGGAGGACATGGTGGAGGAGATCGTCGGCGAGATCCACGACGAGCACGAGCCGGAGCGCGATTTTCGCCAGGATCCCGACGGCAGCTACGTCGTCTCGGGCAGCTTTGACGTGGACCGCCTCGCCGATCTGCTGGACTTCCATCCCCAGCGCGACCCCGAGTCCACCACCATCGGCGGACTGGTGACGGAGTGGCTGGGGCATGTGCCGGCGATCGGCGAGGAGACCGAGCGCGACGGCATTTTGATCACCGTGCTCGCCGCCAATGACCGCCGCGTCGATCAGGTTCGCGTCGCCAAGGCGGCGATTCAGTGAGTCAAAGCCGCGATTCAATGAGCCATCCCGCGGCGCCTCATCGCGCCGGCTTCGTATCGATTCTGGGACGGCCCAACGCCGGCAAGTCGACTCTATTAAATGCGCTGGTGGGACAGAAGCTGGCCATCACCGCTTCCCGCCCGCAAACCACGCGCACTTCCATCCAGGGCGTGCTCACGCTTCCTGAGGCGCAGATCGTGTTCGCGGATACGCCCGGGATTCACAAATCCGATTCGCTGCTGAACCAGCGCATGATGAATACCGTGCGGGCGTCGCTCGAGCCGGATGTGGCGCTGTTTTTAATCGACGTGGTCGCGCCCTTCACGGAACTCGACGCTCAGGCCGTGGACCTGGTAAAAAAAATACAAGCGCCGGTGCTGGCAGTGCTCAACAAGGTGGACGCTTTGCACCAAAAGCCGAAGCTGCTGGCGCTGATCGAGCACTATCGCGCGCTGCATGAATTCGCCGGATACATTCCGGTTTCCGCGCTCAAGGGCCAGGGCCTGGACGTCTTGCGCGCCGAAATCATCGCGCGATTGCCCGAGGGGCCAGCACTGTATCCGGAGGAGCACGTAACCGATCAGCCGGAGCGCTTCCTGGCCGCCGAGATTCTGCGTGAAAAAATCCTGCGCCTGACGCGCGAGGAAGTTCCGCACGCCGCGGCGGTGATGATCGAGAGCTGGGAGGATACGCCAACACTCTTGAGGATCGCGGCGTCCATCTATGTCGAGCGCCCGGGGCAGAAGGCCATTCTAATCGGCGCCGGCGGAGCCGCGCTCAAAAAGATCGGCACCTCCGCGCGCCTGGAGCTGGAACGCGTGTTCGGGAAGAAGGTGTTCTTGCAGACGCTGGTGAAGGTCCGCCCGCGCTGGCGCGAGGATCCGGAATTCCTGGCGGCCTCGGATTGGCGCCGAATGGCAGGGATCTGAATTTGTCCAAATCCAGGTACATTATAGACGGGACCTCTATGCGCGTACTCTCTCTCCTGCTGGTTTTCTTCCTGATCGTTCCTCTGCTGCCCGCGCAAGGCAAAGACGACGGCCGCATTCACGATGAGGTCCTGGCCAAGCTGGCCAATGACTCGGACGTCAGGGGCGGCGGCTTCGAAGTAGTCGTGAAGAACGGCGCGGTCATCCTGCGCGGTCAGGTGCACACTCAGAAGGCCAAGGAGAAGGCCGAGAAGCTCGCCAAGAGGGTCAAGGGCGTGACCAGCGTGGACAATCAGCTAAAGCTGTTCGGCTCGGATTAAGAGCCGAATTGCCGGTTGAACGCGCCGCGCACCCGGTTGCGGATGTCCCCGAGCTCCGTCAAGCGAATCGGCGTCCATCGCCGCAGCAGCGCGGCGACCGTATCGCGATGCACCTCGGACTTGGGGAGCTTGCCTTCGGCGTGTCCCGACAGCACCCGCAGCGCGTGGTCCAGCGCGCGGTAGAACGTCGCGGCGTCCAGCAGGAATTGCGCTTCGGCGCGATCCATATCGCCCATGCTCTCCAGAACCTCAATGCGCGCGGGCGTGTTCAGTACGCGGAAGAAAACGCCGGCGCTTTTGAGCCGCAGATACATCAGCAGAAAGTCGATGTCGTAGTATCCACCGCGTCCGGCCTTGAGCGGACGTAGCGGTCCCTGTTCCTTTTCCAGCCGGAGCCGCATCTGACGCAGGTCGGAGCGCGACCGCCCGCCTTGTCCGTAGCGCCTCCAGTCCTCCTCCTGAAGCTGATGCAGAAACGTTTCGGCGCGCGTGGGATCGCCGGCGACGGCGCGCGATTTCATGTATGTGATCCCCTCCCAAGCCTCTGCCGTCTGCTTGAAATACTCCGTGACCGCGCTTTCGGTTTGCACCAGCGGGCCGCCGCCACCGTTGGGCCGCAGCCGCGTATCCACCGTGAGCAGCACGCCGTCCCCGGTATAGGCGGCGACCATGTCCACCAGGCGTTCGGCGACGCGGGTCCAGAATTGCAGCTCCGCGGCGTCGGTATCCGCCAGCACGAACACCAGATCCGCGTCCGAGCCCAAATCGAACTCGCGCGTGCCCAGCCGCCCCATGGCGATCACCCACATCTGGTTCGATGGAGCGTAGGCGGCGTTTTGCGGCGCGTGCGTCCGCAGCGTCTCGGTCACGGCAATCTGGTAAGCGCGTTCGATCACGGCGTCGGCCAGCTCGGAGGTGCGCGCCAGCGTGTCGAAGATGGGGCGGGAATGGCAAACGCTTTCGGTCTGAATGCGAACCATTTCGCGGCGGAACCAGCGCCGCAGCTCAGCCAGCTCACGCGGCGGTTCCTCGTCCAGCGACAAGGGGACTTGCGAACGCAGAACGTCGTCCACCAATTCCGGCGTGCGAATAAGCTCCTCGGCGAAGTAGGGGCTGTGCTCGAACAAATCGAGGGTGCGCTCAGCCAGCTCGCCGTTGGTGTTCAGAAGGTCCAGGCGGCGCGGGTCGCCGGAGAGGCGATCCAGAAAATGCTCGAAGGCGCGATACCCCTTTTGCAGATGCGCCCGCCCCAGGGCCGCCGCCAGCGCCGGCGCACGCTGATCCAGCGCGAGCACCACGTTGCTCGGACGCGAAACTCCGGGATTCGGTCCATCGTGATGCGCGGGCGCCTCGGCCGGAGCGCCTTGCGTGCGGACCACGCGCTGATAGATTTCCAGAACGCGGGTGAAGTGCCCGCGCAGCTCGCGCATCAGCCACGCCGAGGAACCGCCGCCAGGCATGCGCCGGGCCAGCAGCTCCAGCGCCTCCGGGTCCGCAGGCAGCGCGTGAGTTTGCAAGTCGTCCTCGAATTGCAGCCGGTGTTCCAGGTGGCGCAGGAACTGATAGGCCGCGGCCAGCCGCCCGTATTCCGCGCCGGAAAGAAAGTCCTTGTCTTGCAGCCGCGCCAGCGCCAGCATCGTGCCGCCATGACGCACCCACGGATCGGCGCCGCCGTAGAGGCGCTGCAGGCACTGCACCAGGAATTCGATGTCCCGGATGCCTCCCCGCTCCAGCTTGACGTCGATGGAGGCGCGCGTCCGGATTCTGGTGGCCAGGCCCCACCGGGCTTGCCGAGCGGCCAGCTTCTCGTTCAACCGCTCCCGCGTCAGCGAGAGCTGTTCCACTGCGGAAAAATCGAGCGTCGAGGAATAAATCCGCGGTTCCACAAAGTTCAGCAAAGCGCGCCCAGTGGGCTGATGACCCGCCGCCACGCGAGCCTTGATGAGCATCTGCAATTCCCAGTCGCGGGCGCGTTCGGCGTAATACTTGCGTGCGGCCGCGAGCGAGATGCACACTTCCCCCAGGCTGCCATCCGGCCGCAGCCGCAGATCCACCCGGTAGCACATGCCCTCCGCCGTGTAAGTCGACAGCAGCGCGGTGAGCTGATTCGCCGCCCGCTGGAAAAATTCCTTGTTGGTGATCCGTTCCGCGCCGTCCGTCCAGCCCGTTTTCGAGTACACGAACATCAGATCGATATCGGAGCTGTAATTCAGCTCTTTGCCGCCGAGCTTGCCCAGCGCGATCACCGCGAAATGCGACTCGCTGCCGTCTGGCTCCGAGCGCGGCACGCCGTAACGTTCGACCAGACCGGCGTGGATGCGCTCGTAGGAGACCTCTACCAGCACGTCCGCGAGGTCGGAGAGCTCGGCTGTGATTTCGGGCAGTGTGCCCAAGCCCAGGACGTCCCGCACCACGATGCGCAGAATCTGCCGCCTTCGGAATTTGGCCAGCTCCAGCGGATGCGGAACGCCGGACGGCAGTGCCCCTTCCAGTTGCGCGCGCAGAGTGTCGGGCGTAATCACGCTGGTCAGCTCGCTGGCGTCGAGAAGCTGTTCGGCCCAATCCGGGTGCTCCAGGACCTCCTCCGCAAGAAAACGGCTGTTGGCGAAGACCGCCACCAGATGCCGGAGCCCGGCGGTGGAACGCGTCAAGCGCTCGAACGCCGCCGGCTGGAGCTCGTGCAGGCGCACGAAGTACTGCAAGCCCAGCTCCGGCGCCGGCGAGGCCGCCAGCAGCATGTCGAAGCGGTCGCGCACGGCGGCGGGAAGGCTGCGCGCCATGTCCGCGATCTCGCGCATCGCGCGCGTGTGGTCTGTATAAGGAAGCGTAAGCAGACGCTGCATTCGGAGTTAGACGACTGGGTCCGGAACTGTATCCAGGAGGGCGACCTCATCGCCCACGCGGATGGAGCCGGGTTGAACCACGGACGCGTAAAACCCGCTCAAGCCCCACCGCGGCGACGACCAGTCGCCAGCCTTCACGTCTTGATCATATACCGCGTTGGGAACGCCCCACCCGTAGACCTGGATGGTTTGGCACGGAGCGCGGACCTTCGTCAGCTCGATCACGATCTCGCCCATGCGCCAGCGCTGGCCAAGGCGCAGCGAGCGCCGGTCCACTCCGCGGGTGGTCACGTTCTCTCCCAGCGCTCCCGCGAACAGCGGAAACCCCGCCGACATCAGTTCTTCGATCGCCTCCTCGCAAATCCACAGCAACGCCTGGTTCGGGCCGCCGTGAATTTCCGGATGCGCGTGGGCGTCGCCTTCAATACCCAGGTGCGTGACCACGGCCTCCACGATCGGAAGCTTGGGCACACCGCCTTTGGAAATATTGATCTGGACAATGCGCGGGGACACTGCACGTATTGTAAACGGCGCGGCCCCCGAACTTCTTAGAACGAGAAACGCGCGATCAGCGTGCCTGTGCGCGGCAGTTGGTACAACTGCATCACCACCGCGTTCTGCGTGTAGGTCGGCGCGGTCTGGGGACTGCCGATCGTCTCGTTGATGACTCCGAAGCCGCTGCTCAGGTAGCCGGAGATGCGACCCGGCGCGGCCGATGGGGTCGACGTGGTGGGATTGCCGATCTGCGTGCGGTTGAAAATGTTTACAAACTCGCCGCGAAGCTGCAAGGAGTATCTTTCCTTGAAGCGGAAGGTGCGGCTGAGGTTCATGTTCTCTTGCGGGCGGCGCGCCGAGCGGAAGTCGCCATAGTAGGTTCCCGTCGCCGGACCGAAGGTTCCACTGGCCGGATTGGTCCAGGCAGCGGGATTCAACACCTGATCGAAGTACGGGTTGATGCAGCCGCAATTCAGGTTCTTAAGGAAGAGAGGCTGCCCCGGAACCCGGAACTGCTCGCTGGTTCCGATGTAGTTGGTGGTGGTCGCCGCGGGAGGCGTTAACGGTAAGCCGCTGCCATATTGCAGGAACGCGCCGATCCCCCAATCCTTGACGATGGTCGCCACAATCTTGTTGCTGAACCACTTTTGCGTCGTGTAGATGATATTGGCGTTGAACAGGAAGGGCTGGTCGGTGGACTCCAGCGACTTGTTCGATGGCACGAACAAATTGGGGCGGATTCCCACCATGGACTTGGACCACGTGAATGTTCCGTTCACCTGCAAGCCGTGCGAAAGCCGCTTGGTCCCTTTCATCTGAAGAGAGTCGTAGAAGGTCCGGCCGGTGGGCGAGTTGGTGACGCCGATTGTGCTGAACTGTGGGAACGGGCGCAGAGCGTTCAACAGCGTATTGGTGGAAGCATAGCCGGAGTACGGCGTAAGGTTTCCGAAGCGTTGGACCACCGCTGTGCTTCCGATCGTGCTATTCAGCAGCAGGTTGTCCGCCGCGTTGGAATAGGGCGAGAACCCGTACGTCGAGAGCACTTGGGGCGATAACTGGTTCAGGTAGCCGAGCGGTCCGCTCCACCACACGCCGCGATTTCCCACATAGGCGGCTTCGAGCACGAAGTCGTGAGTGATCTCGCGCTGGAGCCCCGCACTCCACTGGTTCTGGCGAGGCGGCCGGGAAGCGCCTGGGTCGAGATAGGCGAGGAATCCGCTGGTGGTGGCGCCTGGCAGAGGTGTCTGACTCACGCTGAAGTTAGGCCACGTCGGTTGCGGGATGGTGCCCGGAACGTTCAGCGGAAGAAAGGCATTGACACCGGTGGGGGTGTTGGCCACATCCGCCGTGTTCTGAATGTTGATGTCCGGAGCGAATCCGTACGCGATGCCCCAGCCTCCGCGAAATATGGTCTTGGGCGTGATTTGATACGCGACGCCTAGCCGCGGACCGATGGCGTAGGGATAGTTCTTCACGAAAGTGCATCCGCAGGTCGCTTCGAAAATGGGCGCGCCGAGGCGTCCGCCAGCCGCCGGATTCGGCACGTTCGGACCCAGGTCCGCCGAGCGGCCGTACTCTTCCTGCGCCGCGGTGGCGTAATCCCAGCGCAGTCCGTAATCCACCGTCAGCTTGCGCGTCACTTTCCAGGAATCCTGAACGAACATGGCCCATTGCGTTTTGAACATCCGAGCATCCACGGGCGCATATTGAGTGGCCGAGGTAACATCCCCCAGAAGGAAACTCGCGTAGGGGAAACCGACGGTATAAGCTCCCGTGGAGCCTGGCGCCAAACCCGGAATGGAGGTCGCGCCCGCGCCGAACGTGAGCCCCACACCCGTTGGAGGAGCCGTGATCTGCGCCTGGAACCAGACTTCCGCGCCGGCCTTATAAGTGTGGCTGCCCTTGACCCAGGTCATGTTCGCATTCGCGGAAGGACGCTCCGTGTGCGTAGCCGTGTGCGCCAGAGCGTTGCCGAGCTGCTGCATGCCGCCGAGCGCTTCGGGGCTGGTCGTGTTTCCGGTGATGATGGTGGGGAAGTTGTAGCTGCCCTCGCAACCCTGGAGCTGGATCTGGCTCAAGCAGTTGAACATCCCGCCGTTCTCGGTGTAAGGACTGTGATCGTAGAAGTAGATCATCGAGTACCCAATTGCGGCGTGCGCCAACAAAGTGGGAGTGATGGTGTGGTCGTAGTTCAGCCGGATGGCCGGGCCGCCGATGGGAATGGAGCCGCGCGCCCCCGTGAGCAGCGGCGGAAGACCGTCGGCGTTGCCGTTGGGAGTCGTATATTGCGCGCTGGTATTGGTGTGTTGATAGTAGAAAGAAATCTTCTCCTTCGCCCCCAGGCTGTGATCGATTTTGATGGAGGGGATAGAGGTGATGCGCTGGCCCGGGTTGCTGCCGGCGTAGTTGTTGTACGGACCCGCGTTGGACAGCGGCGGCAGAAGGTTTTGGATTGCCGTCGCCACCGCGCTAAACCGCGCGACGGGAATCATGTTGTTCATGAAAGGAGTCGCGATTCCCACTCCGGCGGGCGTCGTCGAGCGGCTGGCGGGGTCGTAGATCTCGTTAGCGTAAATCGGGCGCCCCAGGGCGTCGGTTGCAACCGCGGTGGAGGGAACGCCCGCGGTGTTAAATCCGGCGCCCCCGTTCGGTGAGATCGCCGAAAAATTCCCCAACTGATATTGCGCGTTGGGAAGCGTATCGGTGAACGTCAGAGCCTGATTCTCGCGGAAGTATTCGTACGAGTAGAAGAAGAACGTCCGGTTCTTCCCGTTGTAGACCTTGGGAATCCATACCGGTCCGCCAAACGTGCCGCCAAAGTCATTGCGGCGGCTTCTGGGCCGGAACAATCCGCCCGAGGGATTGGTCTGGGTCCCGGCATTATACGAAAAGGGATCGCCGGCGTTCAAAGCCTCGTTCTCGAAATACTCATAGCCGCTGCCATGAAACTGGTTGGTGCCGGATTTCATGGTGATGTTGAAAAGACCGCCGCCCGCCTGCCCGAATTCCGCGGCGTAGTTGCTGGTCTGCACCGCCATTTCTTGAACGGCATCCGCGCTGGGCTGATTCTGCATGATCGCGTAGGCCACCGTGTGGTCGGTATTGTCAAGGCCCTCGATGCGGTACGCCGCTGTGTTCGTGGGCGCGCCGTTGATGATCATGTTGAAGTTCGCAAAGTAGCTGACTCCCGGAAGGAACACCGCGGAGTTAAACGGATTGCGGATGCCGTTGCTTCCCGCGTTGGCGGTGCCGATCCCCAGGATGGGCAGATCGTCCAACTGCGAAAGAGTGATGTCGTGGGCGAGGTCGCCGCTCTCGGTCTTCAGTAGCGTCGCTTCCGCCGTCACGGTGACCGACTCGCTTGCCGAGCCGACCTGTAGTGTCAAATCCAACGGCAGGGTCTGGCCCGCGTCGACCGAGAGGCCGGCTCGCACCAGTTTCTTGAATCCCGGAGCGGAGATCGTAATGGTATAGGGTCCAGGAGGCAGCCGCAGGACTGTGTAGGCGCCCGTAACCGTGGTGGCCGTTTCATACGGGAAATTCGTATCTGTGTTTTTGACCTCGACGGGAGCATTGGCAACCGCCGCTCCGGTTGGGTCCGTGACCGTTCCCGTGATCGTGCCGGTGCCCGCCTGGCCAAACACGGCAATCGAAAAAACCACAAAACAGACTGCGGACGCTAGCCAACGCATCGACGAACCTCCTCGGAGAGACTGTCTTGACCTATCGCTGAAGCCCGCCACCACCAGGTGACGTTTGTGTATCGGGTCAATCCTATCCCCTGCCAGAGGGCGTGTCAAGGCGGATCTTCACCGGCTTGTAACTTTGCGGGATTCCGACCGCGCAATGATCTGTCTTGCCGCGTTGAGGACGATTCCCCCGTCTTCAGACCCGTTCACGATCCGTCCGAGGGATGCATCGAGGGAGTCAATTTCGGTCAAGTCAAACGCCCCCCGGGCATACTCGTCGTTTCGCCACGTGCGCAGATTCGCCAAATGCAGTTCCGCCATTTTGGCCGCGGGCTTCTCTAAAATACGCCGCCTGCTTTCGACCAGACTCCACCCGCTGTTTTCAAAGCAAGCATCCAGCATGGAACCGATCAGCAACGTTTGGCCATAATGCCGCTGCAACTGGCCGACCAGCTCATAGTAGCGGCGCAGCGCTGGATGATCGGTTTCCAATGATTCGGTCTCGTGAATGAACAGGAGCGAATCCGGGGCGGCTATGCTCGCCCACGTAGCCAGCACATCGCCGGGTGAGCTGAGATGGGTCAGCAAGAACCGGGAAAGCAAGACATCCGGCGCTGGGACGGGAAACGGCGCGCGGACGATGTCATGAACGTGGAACTCCAGCTCCGGGCCG
>Ga0209167_10001818_pt1 | contig 12090 bp, 9 predicted proteins | sample Coa_R1_9_FD_187154 | JGI IMG/M metagenome (GOLD analysis project Ga0209167, IMG submission 187154) | Surface soil microbial communities from Centralia Pennsylvania, which are recovering from an underground coalmine fire - Coalmine... | ecosystem: Environmental > Terrestrial > Soil > Unclassified... | reverse complement strand
CTACGGCTTCGGCACTCAGTCCCGCTTCCCTGAAGACATTTTCGATCGGATTCAAAGAACCCGAATACAACGAACTTGGCCACGCCCGGCTGGTAGCCGACACTTTCGCCACGGACCATCGCGAACTCACCCTGGGTCCGGACGCGCTTGACCAACTGAAAGACCTCGCCTGGTATCTGGATGAGCCGTTCGGCGACTCTTCCGCCATTCCGACGTATATGGTCTCCAAACTGGCGGCTCAAAGCGTGAAGGTCGTGTTGTCCGGAGACGGCGGCGATGAGCTGTTCGGCGGATACGACAAATATGTGGTGGAGAAGCGGGAGCGAAGCGCGCGATTTCTGCCGTGGCCGGCGCGCGTCCTGCTCGGAAGCATTGGCCGGGCGATGCCGGAAGGGATGCGCGGCCGCAACTTCCTGCGTCATCATTCGCTGCCGGCGGCGCAGCGCTATCTCGACGCCTGCACGCTGTTCCGGCATGACGAAATGCGGAAACTCTTCCGGCCGGAATTCTCGGAGTTGCTGTCGGGCTTCGAGCCGTGGCGTTCCAGGGCCGCTTATCTGGACTCGGGTGGGCACTGGCTCTCGAACCTCCAGGGACTGGACATCGGGCACTACCTGCCGCTCGACATTCTGACCAAAGTCGACCGCATGAGCATGGCCCACTCCATCGAAACTCGTGTACCCCTGCTCGATCACAAGGTCGTCGAGTTCGCGCTTACCATCCCTCCCGAAATGAATCTGCGCGGCGGCGCCACCAAGTACGTTCTGAAGAGGGCCATGGAAGGAATTCTCCCGGAACGGATCATCCATCGTCGCAAACAAGGCTTCGCCGTGCCCCTCGGTTATTGGTTCCGCGGCAAGCTCGGCGCCTGTGTCCGCGACCTTTTATTGGGAGAGCGGGGCCGCCGCCGCGGACTCTTCCATTTGCCCTACATTGAATCGCTGGTCGCCCGGCATGAACGTGGGCAAAATCTCGATCTGCAGCTCTGGACGTTAATCTCCTTCGAACTGTGGGCAAGCTCGTTTCTCGACGGCGTGCCGCGGGAACACGGACTGCCACGGGAAGGATGCGCGGCGGCTTGAACCATGGTGAATCTGCAGACCGCACAATCGCCGGATCGAATCAGGCTCCTGAACATGCCGACAAGCTTCGGAATCGACGGCATGGAGAGGCGGGTCGTCAACCTGGCGCCGGGGCTCGATCCGTCGCGTTTCGATCTATGCCTGGCCTGCCGGCGTAATACGAGTGAGCTTTTGACGGAACTCGCGCCGCTCCCCGTTCCGCCGCCTGTCTTCAGGATCGGCCGCTTGTACGCGCCCAGGGGCGAGGGCCCTTATGAACGCATGGTTCGGGTCGGAGCAAGGGCATGACGGAACGCATATGAAAATTTTGCTGATCGGCCCCGTGCCGCCTCCGCATGGCGGGATATCGGTGCACGTATCGGGAATCCATCGGCAGTTGGTTGGCGCGGGCGTCGAATGCGCCGTTCTCGACACCAGCGCGATTCCCAACCGATTGCGATTCGCGATGGATCTGGCGTCCCATGCGGCGCGCGGCTGGACGCTGCATCTTCACACCAACGGGCACAATCGCAACAGTTGGCTGCTGGCTCTGTTATGTGGAATCGCCGGTCAATGGAGCGGGGGGAAATTGGAAGGAAGTTGCGTCCTGACTCTCCACTCCGGCATGATGCCGGCCTATCTGAGGTCCTGTTCCGCGTGGCAAAGGAGAGTGGCGGGTTTTGCGTGTGGCCTGTATTCGCGAGTCATCTGCGTTGGCGCGGCGCTCCGGGATGCGGCCATTTCGCTGGGTACGCCGGTCGAACGCACGGAAATTGCGCCGGCGTTTCTTGCTGTGGTGAATCCGGAAGTCGCGAGTTCCGATATCCCGCTCGATCCGCGGCTCCTTGGCTGGATGGAGCAGCGCCGTCCGCTGCTTTCCACCACGTTGTTCTTTCGCCCCGAATACGGATTCGACCTTCTTGTCGAAGGCATCGTCCGGCTCCGCCGGCGACACCCGGCGCTCGGCTGCCTGGTGATGGGCAGCGGTGAACAATCCGCGGAGGCCGCGAGACGCGTTCGGGAAGCCGGGCTTGAGAACGACGTGCTCTTGCTGGGAGACGTCGATCACGAAACCTGCCTGGCGTTGATGTGCCGCAGCGACGTGTTTGTGCGCGCAACGCTCGAAGACGGCGATTCCATGTCTGTCCGGGAAGCGCTCGCGCTGGGGGTTCCGGTTGTCGCGAGCCGTGTGGGGTCGAGACCGGCTGGCGCCATTCTGTTTCAACCCGGCAATGTCAAAGATATGGTCTCCAGTATCGATCTGGCATGGGCTGGAGAGCGAATCGAGGCAACGGCCGAGTGCCTCTCCGTAAACCGGCTGTTGGAAATCTACGGCCAGGTCACATGAGCGGCGCCATCGAAAAACTGAAACGGCTCACAGCCATGAGCCCCGGAGAAATCGCGCACAGAACTCGGGAGAAAGGGTATTCGCAACTCGAGCGCATCGGCTTCTGCATAAATAACCCTGGCGCGCCGGATGGCCCTGGATTCAGGAATTATCTGGCCGGAGCACCGGCACGGCGCTTTTACCGCGGCCCTCGCGAAAGCCCTCGATTCGTTCGCCAGAATTTTCCGGACTGGCTTGACAGAGCTGTCGACGAGGCGGAGAGACTGCTGCGGCACGAAATACAGCTTCTCCACTTCGATCCTGTGCACCTCGGCCGCGAAATCGACTGGCACCGGGATCCCATTACGGGCCGGACCTGGGAACGGCTCTTTTGGACGGCCTACAACCCGGAAAAAAATCCCGGGGAGCGCGATTCCAAGATCGTTCACGAGTTGAACCGTCATCAGCATTTGCCCCGGCTGGCCAAGGCCTACCATTGGACCGGAAACGAACGCTACGCCGGCGAAGCCGTGGCCCAGCTTTGCGGCTGGATCGAACAGAATCCTCCCGGCTTCGGCATCAACTGGCAGTCCAGTCTGGAGATCGGGATTCGCGCCATTTCGTGGCTGTGGACGCTCTTTCTTCTGCTTCCCTCCCCGCACCTTGACGACGCGGCGGCGCAGCGAATCGGTGACTCTCTTTTCGCGCAGCTGGAGCACGTTCATCGGTACACGTCGGAGTTCAGCAGTCCGAACACACATCTGATCGGAGAAGCAGCCGCACTGTTCATCGCCGGGATTGTGTTTCGCGACCGGAGGCGTTCCGCCGCGTGGATGCGGCAAGGGGCCGCGATATTGGTCCGGGAAGCGGATCGCCAAATCCTTTCCGACGGAGTGCACGGAGAATTATCGGCCTGCTACCACTGCTACGCCCTGGACTTTTACCTGCAGTCGCTGGTGCTGGCGGATCCGAACCATTTTCGGTTTCCGGAGCGTATTCGGGCCAAGGTTGCCGGGATGCTGAACTTCGTCATGCATCTCACCACGCCCGCCGGAAAGATTCCTCTGCTGGGGGATGACGACGGCGGCCGCGCCCTGGCCATGCAGCAAAGAAATTACACTTCCTTCAACGACGGTCTGGGCCTGGGCGCGGCGCTGTTCCAGCGGGGTGATTTCAAACACCAGGCGGGCGATTTCCGTGAAGAGACGTTCTGGCTCCTTGGTCAGGAGGCATGGGAGGCTTTCGATCGCGTGAAAAGTTCGCCGCCCGCCGCGAATCAGACCGTATTTACGGGCGCGGGTTACGCCATTCAACGCTCCGGCTGGGGACGGCTCGACAGCCACCTCGTGTTCGATACCGGCGGACTCGGTATGCTCACCGGCGGCCACTCGCACGCCGACGCCTTGTCCCTGGTTCTCTTCAGCGGCGGCAGGGAACTGCTGGTCGACCCCGGAACGTATGTGTACAACTGCGCGCCGGCATGGCGCGGCTACTTTCGCTCGACTCGGGCCCATAATACGGTTGCCATCGATGGTCTCGATCAGGCGGAAGCCGGCGGAACTTTCCGCTGGAACACGAGAATGTGCACGCGGATACTTCGCGATCCCTCGTTTCCCCCGGAGTATCTGGAGGCCGAACACGACGGCTACGAACGATTGCCTCACGGAGTGACTCATCGCCGCCGCCTTCTGCACATCCCAGGCGAGTACTGGATCGCCGTCGACGACTTCCGCGCGTCGGGAGAGAAAAGAAGCGGGCAACATACGTTCGATTTCCATTACCATTTCGGCGCCGGCACAGACCCGGTGCTGGTGCGCCCGCGGGAATCCGATGTAGTAATCCTGGCTGAGCAGGCTGGGCTGTTTTTGGGCATATATGGCTCCCGGGCGATCGCATCCGAGTTGGTGGCTGGATGGGTTTCGCATGGATATGGAAGCCGGCAGCCCACCCACTCGCTGCGCGCAGCATTAACCGGGTCGCCAACTGGCTCGCCATCCGTGGCTGCGATGACATTTCTCGTGCCGAACTCCGCCTGTCCCGTCATCCGGCGATTGAACGTCGAGGCCGGCAGCGCGATCGCTTGTATTTACCATCACGGTCCGTTTCAGGACGTGGCTGTCTTCTCCACCGGGAATTCCGAGGTGGAGGTGGCCGGCTTTCGCATGCAGGGCGAGTTTTTCTGGCTGCGAATGGAAGGCGGCGTGCTGAAACGATGCTTGGCCATTCGAGGACGCCTGCTGCACCGAAAAGCGTTTCAGGAGGAGGCCATATGTGCGCCATTTGCGGCATCTTAAACTTCGACCATTCAGACTTGGTTGACCGGAACGTCGTCGAGAAAATGACAGGAACTCTGGTCCATCGGGGTCCGGACGATGAGGGATTTTTCGTCGAGGGCCGGGCGGGGCTGGGATTCCGCCGGCTCAGCATCATAGATCTGCGCGGCGGCCACCAGCCTATCTTCAATGAGGACAACTCTGCGGCAATCGTCTTCAACGGCGAGATTTATAACTACCGCGGACTGGCGGTCGAGCTGTCGAGCGCCGGGCACACGTTCACTACCAGATCCGATACGGAGACCATTCTTCACGCCTACGAACAGTACGGGGACGATTGCGTTCACCGCCTGCGCGGCATGTTCGCGTTCGCGATATGGGATCGCCGAAGACAGCGTCTTTTCATGGCGCGCGACCGGCTCGGTATCAAGCCCCTTTATTACTATTGCAACGCGCGCTTTCTGGCCTTCGCCTCCGAGATCAAAGCGTTGCTCGAAATCCCCGGCATTCCGCGTGAGATAGACGCGGAGGCGTTCGACCAGTTTCTTTCGCAGCGGTATGTGCCCGGCCCGCGGACGATGTTCAAAGGCATCCACCGCCTGCAACCCGGCCACACGCTGACGGTCGATCATACCGGTGTTCACATCCGGAAGTACTGGGATATCGACTACGGCGCCCGCTCTTCGGCAACTCCGGGGCAGATCGCCGCGAGCTTCGATGAGTTGCTCGACGAAAGCGTTCGATTGCGGTTGATCTCGGAAGTACCGTTGGGCCTGTTCCTGAGCGGCGGGCTCGACTCGAGCGCGATCCTGTCCAGGCTGCACAAGTTAACAGGAGAGCACGGGGTCAAGACTTTCAGCGTGGGTTATGACGCCTCCGGCCGGCAGGAGCAGGAGGTGTGTGAACTTGAATACGCGCGCCTGGCCGCTCGCGCCTTCGGAACCGACCACCATGAGCTCCGTGTGAGCGCTAAGGAATTTGCGGAATTTATACCCGGCCTGGTTTGGCACCTCGATGAACCGCTGGCCGACCCGAGCTGTATCCCACTGTACTTCGTTTCAAAGCTCGCGCGGGAGCACATTACGGTGGTTCTTTCCGGTGAAGGCGCCGACGAGATTCTGGGCGGCTACGGGATCTATCCGAAGATGCTGGCGCTCGACCGGATAAACCGGAAAGTTCCCGGCGTGGGGCGATTGGCCGGCCAGTTTGCGCAGTTCGCGCAGTCCACTTACGCCGAGCCGCTGCGCCGCTATCTGCGCCTCGCCGGCCAGCCTCTCGAAGACGGTTACCGGGGCGTTTGCCGCGGATTCGGCGTCGAGGCCCGGCGCAGGCTGATCGGTGAGGATCGGATGAAACGATCCGAACAGCAGTTGAGCGAGATCTTCCGTGGACACTTCCGGGCTGCCGGGAAAGCCTCGCCTCTGAACCGGATGCTTTACGTGGATACCAAGGTTTGGTTGCCCGACGATCTGCTGCTCAAGGCCGACAAGATGACCATGGCGAACGGCCTTGAGTTGCGCGTTCCTTTTCTCGATCACAAGCTGGTCGAGTTCGCGGCCGCGCTGCCGGACGCGAGCAAAATCAGCCGGCATGGCGGAAAATCGCTTCTCCGGAAAGCCATGCGCGGCGTCCTCCCGAAAGCGATTCTCCAACGTCCGAAAAACGGCTTCGGGGTTCCGCTCGGATCCTGGCTGCGCGGGCCACTGCGGCAGTTTACGCGGGACCATCTGCTGGCCTCCGACTCGGCTTCCGGCTCCTGGCTGGATCGCGGCGAGGTGAAACGGATCGTCGAGGAGCACGAACAAGGACGGATGGACCGGTCCCAGGAGATATGGGCTCTGCTCGTGTTCGAGTGTTGGCATTCGCATTTCATCGATGACAGCGCAGAGAGGAGGCGCGCGGCATGATCGAAGGCAAAGACATCATCCTTTTCTCGAACGATTGGGGCGGGGATCCTCTGAGCAAGCATCAAATCGCCCTGCGGCTCGCCCAAAAGAATCGCATTCTCTGGGTGAATTCGATGGGGAACCGGAATCCGACGGTTTCGGCTCACGATCTCCGGCGCGCATTTAAGAAACTGTGGCAATTCTGCGGCGGATGCCGGCCAGTGGCGGACAATATTTTTCGCTTCTGCCCGCTGGTGATTCCGTTTCACGGCAACCGCGCCGCGCGATGGATCAACCGGCGATTGCTGGCCTGGAGCCTGCGCCGGGCATGCCGTAAGCTCGGCTTCAGCCATACGGTGACGCTGACGTTTGTGCCGAACTCCGTCGACGTGGCGGGATCGCTGGGAGAGGAACACCTCATCTATTACTGCGTCGACGAATACTCTCAGTTCACCGGCGCGGACCGCTCCGCGGTCCTCGATATGGAGCGCAGGCTCATGGAGAAGGCCGATCTCGTCGTCGTCTCCGCGAGCCGTCTTTACGAAACCAAGCGGACCTCGAATGTTAACACCGTCCTGATCACGCACGGCGTCGATGTCGATCATTTCCGCACCGCTTGTCTTGAGGAGACACCGATACCGGAAGAAGCTGCGAAGTTGCCAGGCCCGGTGATCGGTTTTTACGGTCTCATCGAGGATTGGGTGAATCTCAAAGTGATCCGCCACATGGCCACTGCCCGGCCGGAATGGTCGTTCCTGATGATTGGAGAAGTGAAAACCGACACATCCGGCGTGCAGGATCTGCCGAACGTACACTTCACCGGAAGACGCCCTTACCAGTCTCTTCCCGGATACTGCAGGAGATTTGACATTGCTCTTTTGCCCTTCGTGGTAAACGAACTCACGCTGGCAGCCAATCCGCTGAAGGTGCGCGAATACCTCGCGGCTGGGCTTCCTGTCGTAGCGACACCCCTTCCGGAAGTTCAGCGGCTCGGTTCGCTGGTGCGGGCGGCGACTACTCCGGAAGAATTTCTCAACCAGTGCGACGCACTGCTTGCCGAGGGCCGACGCGGTCCCGACCTCGGCGCTTCGCGGCAAATGGATGCCGAGTCGTGGGATGGCAAAGTGGAAATGCTGAGCGAGTTGATCGAACGTCTGCCTGGCCGCATGGAAAGACGCGGTCCGCTTACGGCACGAGTTCAGGCAGCCTGAGTCATGCGTCCGGTGCTGGTCATCGCCTTGTTCGCGATACAGGCCGGTTCGCTGCCGGCCGTGGTGGAGGCGCCGCCATTCAGGTGGTGGATTGCGGACTCGCTTTTAAAGATCGGGCCGCTCGACCCGTTTCCGGAGTCCGCGGTCAGGAGCGCCGCTTTGTATGCCGGCCGCAACGAATTCGAACCCTTCCAGATCGTGCTTCGCGCCGATGACGACAAGGATGTCGCGGATATCGATATCCGGGTTTCGAATTTGCGCACCAGCCTGGGAGCCGAAATACCGGGAAATAACATAACGGTCTATTTCGAAGAATTCCTTAACGTTACCCAACCTTCACTGATGGATGGTTCTCCCGGCCTATGGCCCGACGCTCTTATCCCCAGGACCGACCGCTACGCCAACGAGAGACGCAATGCATTCCCTTTCGCGGTCAAGCGCGGCCGGAATCAACCCCTGTGGATTGAGGTTTATGTTCCGGAGACGGCTCAGCCGGGAGAATATGACGGCTCTGTCAATATTTCCCGCGGCGAAGCGGTGGCATCGGTCGTTCCCATTCATCTGACTGTCTGGGCGTTCACGCTACCTTCAACTTCCACCCTGAGGTCGACGTTCGGCCTGAACGGAGTGACTCTCCTCAAGCAGCATTTCGGCGCGTACACCAACGATGAGGACCTCTACAGCATTACGCGCCTCTATGCCAGGGCGGCTCTGCTTCACCGCATCAGCATTCATGGCGGGAGCATGATCCCACCGAAGTACCAATATGCGGAGGGCAGGATGCATATTGACTGGGGTCCGTACGATGGGGAAGTCGGGCCGTTTCTGAACGGCACTGTGCTGCGCGAAGGGCCCCTTCACGGTGCCCACTCGACCAGCGTGGAACTCCGGACTCCCGCCGCCTTCGATTCCGAAGAGCAAAGATCGCTTTATCTCGCCGAGTGGCTGGATCACTTCCGGAAGAAGGGTTGGGACGACCGCCTCTTCCTTTATCTTTGGGACGAGCCTGCACCCGCCGATTTTCCCCAGGTTGTCAAGAAAGGTCTCGCGTCCCTCGCCGCCGTTTCCGGCCTCAGGAATCTGGTGACGGTGCCGTTCGCCGCCGAACTGGAGCCGGTGGTACGGATCTGGGTTCCGCTGGTCAATTGTTTGGAAAAGAAACCGGGGTATGACGATTTTTGCGCCGAGGCTCCGCCTCTTGACGTTTACCGGCACGAGACGGAGCGGGGCAGGAGCGTCTGGTTCTATCAATCCTGCGCGAGCCACGGCTGTAACGTTCCCGGCGGGGAATATTTCAACGGTTGGCCGGCGTATCTTGTCGATGTACCAGCTCCGGCGAACCGGGTCATGCAGTGGGTTGCCTGGAAGTATCGGATGCAGGGCGAGCTTTACTACAGCATGAACGAGGCGTACGCACAGAAAGACCCGTGGACGGGCATCCGACTTTTCGGCGGCAACGGCGATGGAACGCTCTTCTATCCCGGCCGTCCGGCGCGTATCGGCGGCCATACCGACATTCCCATTGAGAGCATCCGGCTGAAGCTGATTCGGGAAGGAATGGAAGACTACGAATACCTGGCGTTGCTTGCCAAACTCGAGGGGCGTAACGCCGCCGACGAATTCGCCGGCCGGATCGTGCAGAATACCTGGCGTTGGGAATCGCGGCCGGAGGTATTTCTGGCAGTCCGCCGGGAGTTGGGAGAGACGTTGAATCGCCTGTCGTCCCGTCCGACGGATGGACGTAATGCGCCCTGACGTTGCGGAACGTACAGTTGCGGAATTTACGGAGCCGCTCGCGCAGGTCTGCACCCACCTGGCGCCGTATTGGCCGAAAATAGAAATGTCCTGGCGAAAGATGCTTAAACGTCACGATCGATGCGGGGATTGCGCTGCACATCTTTCCGGGCTCCACCCGGCGCAACAGGTGAAAGCCAAACATTCAGCTGCCTGGATTGAGCAGTCGATGGAACAGGGCCGGGAACTCGCCCGGCGGGGCGTGCCCGCGGAATGCGTGGGAGTCGCCATTTTGCTCTATATCGAAAGCTGCATGGCGCACTTGCCGTCCGGGGATCTCCGGACCATCGGATGGCTGCGCGCGCTACTTTCCTCCTCCCGGCTGTACCAGTATTTCCTCCTTTCCGGATACACCCGGCAGTATGCCTCGGAATTGCAGATACTGGGCGATCATGTCCACGCCGCGCAGCGCAGATACCAGGAGTTCTCGGTCAAACTCGGGGACGCCTATGAGAGCGAGCAGCGCCGTTTGGCACGCGATCTTCACGACGAAATCGGCCATGACCTCATCGTCCTGAAACTGTACACCGAGATCATCTCGAGAGACTTGAAGAAGGGCGACCTGGCACAGGTTCGAAGCAAGCTTAAGGAATCCGTTTCGCTCATCAGGCATCTACTCGGCGGCGTGCGGAACCTGGTTTTCGATCTCGGTCCCACTGCGTGGCACGAACAGGGCTTCCTCGCGGCGGTTCGAACGCATGTACGCCAGTTCGGCGTGCGGACCGGGCTCAAGGTGCAATTCGACGCCCGGCGTCTTCGCGCGCCCCTGCCTGCCCGCTACGAGTCGGCGCTCTATAAAGTACTCCAGGGAGCGCTGGCGAACATCGCGGCGCACGCCAGCGCCTCTCGTGTGAAGATCAGGATGTCGGTGTCGCGCAATTGCGTCGTCATGAAAATCGAAGACGAAGGTAAGGGATTCGACGTTGGATTCAAAATGCGCCCCGGCGCCCGTTCCTACGGTCTCAGGGCCATGCGGGATCGGATTGAGCTGCTGGGCGGAAAGATCCAATTCACGTCGCGCCCGGCGGGGCTGGAAGGCAGGAGCGGCGGGACCACGATTCTGTGCAGTCTGCCCCTCCGGAATTCGGAAACGGGATGAAAACGTGACTACCGTACTGCTTTGCGACGACCACACTCTGTTCCGGGAAGGAATCAAGGCGATTCTTCGCGATGAGCCTTCGATTGAAATCGTGGGAGAAGCCGAAGATGGCCGCGAAGCCGTAATCAAGGCGCAGGAACTGCGCCCGGACGTTGTGTTGATGGACATATCCATGCCGTATCTAAACGGCTTCGACGCCACGGCGCGAATCCTGCAGGCAAATCCGAAGATCCGGGTTCTCATTCTCACCATGTACGAAGAAGAAGAGGTGATTACGCGCTGCCTCGCCGCCGGTGCTTCCGGTTATGTCCTCAAGGACGCCCCCCGGGCGGATTTGATTCATGCTGTCGACGCCGTGAAACGGGGCGGCCAGTACTTAAGCTCACGAGCGCTGAAAAAAGTGGTGAAGGAACACATTCGGGGCGCAAAAAACGTTGCCACGGATTATGAACGCCTCAGCGCCCGCGAGCGGGAAGTGATCAAGCTGCTGGCGGATGGCCTTACGTTGAAGGAAATCGCCACCCGGCTGGGTCTCAGCGTCAAGACTGTCGACAATCATAAGACCAACATGATGCGCAAGCTGGATCTGCATGATCGCGCGGAAGTAATCAAGTATGCCATCCAGCGAAAGCTGATCCGAATTCCTTCCGTCCGGGAGACAACGAGTATCGCATCAAATGGTTCATGACGTGCTGTAAATGGGGAAGGTGGCGCAAAATGGAAAAAGAGCCGACACCGGAGATCGATCAAAAGACCATTCTTATCGTTGACGACGACCCCTACAACCTGGATTCCCTTTCCGCTTTGTTAGCCGAGGGCGACTATCGCGTTCTCCGCGCCGGCAGCGTCGCGGAAGCGTGCCGGCAGTCGAAAGATTATAAGAACGAAATACATCTTCTGCTGTCAAACTTCCGGATGGCGGGAATGTCCGGCGTGGATGTGGCCGAAAAGATAAGAGGCGAGCGGCCACGGCTTAAAGTCCTGCTGATGTCCGGTTTCACCGAGGGAATGCTTGTACTCGATGAAGGGTGGCATTTTATGGCCAAGCCCGGCGTCCATTCGCAACTGCGCGCGTTGATTGGAAGACTTATCAGCCGCGCGGAGACGCCGGGAGCAAAGCCCGCACCGGCGCCCGTGAGGAACGGGGCGCCGCTCAACGCAACCGGACATTTGCGCTCCGTCGGCCGGCGGGCGCCTACTGAAGGGAAATTACCGCCCGCGTCCGCGCGCGCGTACCGCCGGCAATCCCCGCCAGCGGCTGATCGCCGCTCCCGAGGCCAGCGGGGATCGTCACGTTGATCTGATAGACCCCGGCCGAACTCAATCCGGCGAAGAGCGGGCTCACGGCTGCGGTTGCGATCGCAAGCTGCACCGGGTTCACCGCCCTGGCTGCGCCCGAGAACGCCTGTCCTGCCGGAACCACAGGGCTGGTAGGCCCG
>Ga0209167_10001817_pt1 | contig 12091 bp, 10 predicted proteins | sample Coa_R1_9_FD_187154 | JGI IMG/M metagenome (GOLD analysis project Ga0209167, IMG submission 187154) | Surface soil microbial communities from Centralia Pennsylvania, which are recovering from an underground coalmine fire - Coalmine... | ecosystem: Environmental > Terrestrial > Soil >... | reverse complement strand
CCGCAACTGCACAATCTCCTGGATCACCACGTCGGAGGAACGCTGGCGCGGCTTTTGCCCGTCGGTACGCCACACCGAACAGAAGGAACAATGCTTGGGGCAGCCGCGCACGGTTTGCACCGAAGCCCACATATAACTGTTGCGCGGGGCGAGATCCCAGCGTGCGGGCAAGAACTGCTCGCCCGAAATACGCCCGCCGTCGTAGGTCTCCTGCGAGGTATCTGTCTGGACCGAGTTCCCCTGGATCGAGCGGCGCGCCAGATCGCCGATCACTTTGCCCCAAACGACGTCTCCGTCGCCTTTGACTACGGCGTGAGCCCCGCCAAACTCGAAGGCCTCTTCCGGATACAGAGTGGCATGGATGCCGCCATACACGACCCAAGCGCCGCGCTCCCGGGCCATGCGTCCGACGTGCATGCCTCGCAAAGCATTTCCCGTATGGATACCAATGCCCACGATGTCGCCGGGCTGTATGAGCTCGGGCTGAATCTGTTCCAGGGTCTCATCCGTAATTACGGGATCGCCATGGCTCGCCGGAGTGGCCGCGGCGAGTACGTACAACCAACGCGGGGTAATCACCCCAATCCCAAACGCGGTATCGCTGGGATTCACCAGGTGGACGCGCATCGATAAAGGTTCCTTCCTTCTCTTCGCTGCGCGTAGTCCAAGAATCAAAAGAGCGCCTGAGGAGGCTTGGCGCCCAACGGTGCAAGATCCAAAAATTACGATCAGTGCCCTGAACGACGTACTGCGAGGTTGACACATCCACCCCGAGTGCATCGTATGCGTGCGTGGAGGACTCCATAGTAACAGATTTCCAAATTGCGGCAAGAGGGTGACGGTTCGATGACCCAAACGGATGCAGAACCGAGTCGCGCAGAAGGGCGTCTTACACGGAATCTATCCCGCACGCCGGATCGCGAGGCTCGGCTGTCGTCATGTCCGGGCGCGAAAGAAATTGACTTGAAGAGGGTGGTTTGGTGTAATGAAGGCTGCCCGCCAACGTTGCTCCTCAGTAGCTCAATGGTAGAGCATTCGGCTGTTAACCGAAGGGTTGTAGGTTCGAGTCCTACCTGAGGAGCCAAATTCTGTTTCCCCTAATTCTCCGTCACGTTGGTTGACGCGTCCCATGTTCGCAGTGGTTTGCGCGAGTCCGCGTGTATGCCCAACAGCGCCAAACATTTCGACATAGTTCCGTTCTCCGGTCGCCGCGGTCTGCGTGGCGCAGGGCCGTTCGTGGCGCGCGTGTTTCATTCTCCGTTGCCCACCTTCTCTACTTCTCCAAATAAGGCCCGAACGCGGTTAACGGCTTGTTGCTCTCGGTTCTCGGCTTTCGAAAACTGACCGTTGGTTAACCCGTGTGTCCGACTCGATCATAAATCGCCTATGCTGGAAGTGTTCTGCGGGACGCTCTCCGTGCGGCGCCCAACCGAACGCCGATTCGCTGCGCCATCTACACCCGCCAGTCTGTAGAACCTCATACTGATCTCTCTTCCTGCCAGGTCCAATTCGATCTGTGCCAGGCCTATGTTCAATCCCAGCGCTCCTTGGGCTACGTAGTCATCGAAGAGCGTTTTGACGACGAAGGCTACTCTGGCACGACCCTCGACAGGCCGGCCTTGCACCGATTGTTTAGCGTCGTCCGATCTGGCGGCATTGAGCAGCTCGTTATCCATCGCCTCGACCGGCTATCGCGGAATCTGCGGCACTTCGTCACCCTGTTCGAGGAGCTTCGGAACCATAACGTCACATTGGAAATCGTGACGGCCCAGGGACTGGGCGAAGCCGCCCTCGACAAATTCATGTTGAGCATCCTTGCCTCGTTCGCGGAGTTCGAGCGGGATCTCGCGGCCTCCCGAATCGCCGAAGGCCGCGCCCATCTCAAAGCGCATGGAAGACGAATTGCCGGAGCGATCCCGTTCGGTTACGCGGCCGATCTGCACACGAAGCAGTTGATCGTGTGCGACGAGGAGGCGGACGCAGTGGCTCGAATGTTCCGATGGGCCGAGGCAGGCGTCACGCCGTCGGTGATCGCCGGCTACGCAAATGCGTTGCGCTGGATCACTGGGGGCGGGAATCCGTGGACTGCCCGTCAGGTGCTGGCGATTCTGGGGAATCATGTCTATGCCGGTTTGGTGATGCACGGTTCCAAGTTGCGAGAAGGATGTCACGCGGCGCTGATCGATCGAGAGGTTTACGATCGCGTCCAGAACCTAATTGCCGGCCGCCGAACTCACGTGCCCGTCAGGCGAATATCTGGCGCCGGCATTCCGTGGATTCTCCGCGGCCTACTCCGCTGCGGCGGCTGCGGTCGACTGATGAGCACCCATACCGTTCGATCCGGACCGGTCATTCGTGGCTATTATCGATGCCGATCTACGGCGGGCGGCCGCGAGGCATGCAAGGCAGTCATGATTTCGGCGTACGAAATTGAGACCGCCCTTCTATCTGCGATTGGTGTTGGCCCCAAACTGACCTCAAAGGAGGGCAATAATTACCTTGACTCATGTGCAAAAGACCTCTGTATAGTGGAGCGGTGACAGGCCGGTGGGGCTTCCCGGGATTGGTGTGTCTAGTTTACTCGAAATACTTTTGGCCGATGATAATGTGCATTGGCTCTTGCCTTTCCACGGGGATCGTTTCTTTCTTCAGCGCCAAGATCCCAATGCTCATCCATTCCTTTTGGAACATGGAGAATAGAGCCCCTGCGGCATCATCCTGTCCTGGGGAGGCCTTAACAAGAATTCCAACAGAGTTGAAAGTAGCCGACACGTATATAGGGGCACCCTGTTGGTTGTTTGTGCGGAGTGGCATCTTAAGCTCGTTAGTTGGCGTATCCTTCATCGCCCATCCAGCATTTCTCAATGCATCCACGATCTCTGTAGCTAGACGATTAGAATCGGCGTCGGCGAATACAACGATGTCGTACGGTGTACCTGCAAACGCACGCAACCGCCCCCTAATTGCGGGATCAATATGGATGTCCCGAGGAGCCTTGAATTGGGCCAGCCGCAGTTCTGCTTCCTTGGCTCGCGCGTCCGATTCCGCCGCCATTGCCCTTGCTTCGACAATCTGGCCTTCAAGGCGCTTTGCCATAGTTTCAAGTTGTGCCGCCCGCTCAATAGCGTTCCCGGCATCCTTCCTGGCATCGCCCGCCTCCTTGTTCAGGTCAGCTATATGCTCCTCCGAGCCGTTCTCCAGTTTGGTCGCTGCGTCTGAGGCCCTTGCTCCGAAAAGGTATTCGCCTCCAACCCCCAGCGAAATCGCTATACCGGCGACTATGGTCAGGGCTAGGTCATTCTTTGAAAACTCCTTCCGCTTTATCCAAAGCAGGATCGTATATTCGACTACGAGGCCAGCGAACACAGCGATTGTGCACCATCCAGCCCAACGAGTATTGTTCGCTAGTGCTGTTTTTAATGCCTCAAGTTCTGGAGTCCCCACGGGTTACTATTATCACGTTGCCGGGGATCGGGAGCAACGGTTGCTCGTTTGTATTCTGTCGCTCTTCGCAGCCCTTGCGCCGCCTATAGTTCTGCTTTCCACAAGGCGAAAGAAGTGATCGTGGTAGACTGTAATCGCATGGCGGAACGCGCCGAACATGGCGGACATCCCAAGATGTTCGCTGATGCTGTCAATCCTGACGACGGTCTGACGACGTGGCAGCGCTTCGAAGGGATCGCGGCGAAGGTGTTCTCTGTTCGCAAAGACCAGATCGACGCGAACAAGCCAATTCGCCCGCGCACGAAGGCCACGAAGAAACGAAAATCTAAGAGCTAGGGACACGGCGTTTGATGCGCCGCATTCTAGGGCCTAGCTCGTTACTTGGTCCAGGCCTTTGCCGGTAAGTTCATCGAACGTAATGCGCCTCCCAGTGACGCCAGAGGCGACCGCGAGAAAGCGATCAAGCGAAGTGATCTTGCGGTTATTAAATCTGAACGCTTGCTCATCAGCATAAGCTTGCAGATGGTACGGCTCCACGGAAACGTAGGTGCCCTTCAGGGAACGTTTGAACAAGCTCCAGAAATTCTCCATTCCGTTTGTGTGAACCGCGCCCCGTGCATACGCTTCGGCATGGTCGATGAAATCGTGTACGAATCCGTCATCCGTCAGGCCGCGATACGACTTCAAGGCATCCGTGTAAACCGGCGATCCAACTTCAACATGCTTGCGGATCTCGCCGCGAAGTTCGCCCTTGCGTGGAGTCTTGACAACCTTCACGCGGGCTTTCTTTGTGTTCCGATCAAGCAACCCAAACACAATCGCTTTGCCGAATCCGCCGCGCCCCAACTTGCCCTCTGCCAGCTTGCGCGTGCGCTTGTCCATGTGCATGAACTCCGCTTTCCCGCCCACATAGGTTTCATCAGCTTCGATGGGGCCAGAGAATTTCTCGATGGAGCCATTCTGCATTGCAAGCCTGATTCGGTGCAGCATGAACCACGCACATTTTTGGCTTACGGCCAAGTCGCGAGAGACTTCGTAACTGGAGATTCCGTTCTTGCAGTCGGCAATCATCCACATGGCAATGAGCCACTTGTCCAAGCTAATAGGAGAGTCCTCGAAGATGCTCCCCTGTTTAACAGAGAACTGCTTGCGGCATCCCTTGCACTCCCAGACGCGACGGGTAGCAAGATAGGAGTTCTCTTGAGACTGGCAGCGTGGGCACGTCGGCTTGCCTTCCGGCCAACGCATTCTCTTGGCGAACGCCAGCACGTTATCGGGATTCGAGAAGTGTAGAATTACTTGCTGTAGGGTCTCGGGAAGTCCGCTGGTGTTCTCCATGCTTTAAGTATACAAGCACTTTGCACCTGAGTCAAGGTAATTATTGCCCAAAGGAGCAACAAGCCGCGCTGCGAGCGGCAGTACAGGCCGCCGTCTATGATGCGCCGTCTGGAAGCGTGAAGATCGAGCTCGTCGTGTCGCCTCGCGGAATGATCGCGCCCCAGTGAGATAAAATATAGGTGGTTGTAACCATGGCTGGGAATTTCATCGAACACCGCGACAGTGGGTATTACTTGGTGGGGAGCCGTGTGCCGATTGACCGCATCGTTCGGGAGTACCGCGACGGCGAACAACCTGAAGCGATCCGATCGCACTACCCAACTCTGAGTCTGGAGCAAGTCAATGGCGCAATCGCGTTCTACTTGGGCCATAAAGACGAGGTGGAAAAGGTCATGGCGGAGCGGGAGCACGTCGAGGCCGAGTTCAGTAAATCCCACCCGACGCCCGCCCACCTCAAAGCCAAGATTGAGCGCGCGCGACAGCAACAGCCGGCGCGACGAAGCTAACGGGTGATTCGCTTCCTGGCGGACGCCGACCTCGACTATGCGATCGTCAGCGGTTGCAAGCGCAGAGAGCCGGCAATCGATTTCCTCTCCGCGAACGACGCAAACCTTGAAGGAGTTCCGGACCCGACCGTCCTTGCGTTGGCTGCCGAACAGGATCGCATTCTTGTATCACACGATTTCCAGACCATGCCGCGGCACTTTGGCGAGTTCCTCGGTGCAATAGGTTCCAGCCCCGGCGTTTTTCTGGTGAAGCAGTCTTCCCCAGTTGGCGAGGTCATCGACGAGCTTGTGCTCATCTGGGCGGCCTCGGATGCGGAAGAATGGAAGGATCGGATTTTGGAAGTTCCCCTTTAGCGTACTCGGGCCGCTAGCGTACTCGGGCCGCCGATTCTCTTTTCGGAAGTCCTCCGGTTAACAGCAAATCGAAAAGCATCCACTCTTGTTTTCAATGATTTGGCGCAACCGCTGTTAACCATCGAGCCGCTGCGATGTCAGGGGCGAATTGAGCCAATACAAGACCGACGTTTCAATTCTGTACTTTACGGGCGACCCCAGTTCAACGCTCGAACTGGCGTTCACTTTCTTCCGTTCGGGGAGGACCCCTATTCGAGCCCGACGCCGCTCGACTATGTCGAGCAAACCGCTTAGTGATTGCCGCTACTTCGCCCCGAGCGGCGCCTCCCAGGATGGCACTCCTTCCTCCCATTTGTTGTCCGTCAATCGGATCATGGTTCCGTCCCTGATCCGGTACGCGTACAGCTCCCCATATAACTGCGCCGCGGGAGCAATGGGTTCTTCATCGCTGATCCCTCCGAGCTCAGAAGCAAAGATGAGCCACTTTCCGTCATACGAGTACTGAAGGTGCCCGTGCTGTCCTTCGTCGTGTGTAATTCTGCGAACCTTCCCCGGGGCGCCCTGAGCATCGAGGTCGAGCAGATAAACGTCAAAAATGTCGGACTTCGGATTGTCCCGGTTGGACGCAAAGGCAATTTGATTGGCCGTTGGGGAAAAGACCGGAAATAGATCGTTAGCGCCATCGTTGGTCAGACGCCGCACATTGCTTCCATTCGCATTCATCAGATAGAGATCAAGGCTGCCGTTTCTTCCGCTGCGGAAAACGATCTGCTTTCCATCGCCGGAAAAACTGGGGTTGCCGTCAAAGCCAGGGGTGTTCGGCGTGAGATTCTGTAAATCGCTTCCGTCGGATCGCATCTTCCAAACGTCCGCCTCAATGGTGGCGGTTTTCACCGCGCCCGGGCCGCCGCCACGTGTGAAGGCGATCCACTGGCCTTCTTTGGAGAAACACATGCCAGTGAAGCTTTGCTGTGTAGGTGTAGGCTCAAGCTCCAGGAGCTTACGCTGTTGGGAGCCGTCGATTCTCGAAGCCCACAACTCTACGGGTTTGGAAGGAGCGCTGGGTGCTACGTGGAGGATGAGATTCTCGCGTGGACTCAGGATGGCGGTGAAGTAGCGGATGGGATAGAGATCAATCTCGCGGTCGGGCAGCTTTCTTCGGAAAGGCGCGCCGGCCACCAGAACCGGTCCGTCTTTGAAAAGCTGCCCAGCCTCGAATCCGGACGCACGATGGTAACCATCGGGCGGTTCCGGTTCGACGGGACCCGTGCCATAGGCAACGAAGGTCCCCTTCGAAGGACCATGGGACGGCCCCCGATAGCTGTTCTTCGAGGGATCGCTTTCGACGGTCGCTCCTGAACCATCGCTATTCACCGAGACGATCTCGTCCGCGCCCTGCTTGTTTCTCCGCGAGTAGATGATTCGCCCGTCGGGCAGGAACTCCGGTGAGAGAGCTTCCGTTTCCTCGGCGGTGACGGCGCGCGGATTCGATCCATCGGCACCCATGACCCATATCCTGGATCGGTCATTGCCGGGCGCCGAGCCGTACTGGGAAGAGTAAAAAACGATTTCCTTACCGTCAGGGGAGAACTTCGGTGAGCCGTTCCATCCAGTGCCCTTCACGGTGGTGAGCCTTCGCGGCGTTTTGTCGGTGAGATTCAGCGTCCAGATGTCGCCTGATCTGAACCTTGTGATCGGGCCGAGTGCCGTCACGGGGAGATCCCGATCGGAGCTGAACGCCATCACGTGGCCGTCCGGAGAGATCGACGGACGGAAATCGCCTCCAGGATGGTGCGTCAGGTTCTCGGCCTGTTTCATTGACGATGTTCTGTCCGGCCGGAATGGCAATCGATAGATGTCCGCATTGCCTGAGAATGTGCTGACGAAAAAAATAAACCGCCCGTCCGGCGAAAACGCCGCCTGATCCTCCAGAAAGTCGCTCTCGATGAGAATGCGAGGGTCGCCTCCGCGTTGCAAATCGAGAACGTACAGATCCGGATTACCGCGCTGCTCCGAACAATAGACTAGCCAGCGCCCGTCCGGGGACACGACGGGATCATAGTCCAAGCCAGCATAGTCTGTCAGGCGCCGCGGCGTCCGGCCTGGCTGCGTAAACAGATAGATATCCCAATTGCTGGCTGGTTGGAAGCTGGTGTAGGCAACTCGATCGGGTTGAGTACTTCGGCCTGAACTGACCGCAACCTCGGTCAGAATCCCGAAGAGCGCAGGAGTGGCATAGAGGATGAACGTCGTGCGGCGCAGCATTTCTCAAAACCTCCTCAGCAAGGGAGAGCCGTCGCCAAACAACTCTATCACGGCGGTACCAGAGGAGGTTGAGAAGGGTAACGCCGCAGTGTTTATCGCCCTGATCCCAGTTAGTGGATTGTCGGTTTGAGTTTTGCCGTGGTTCGAGAGTAATCTTCGCTGGGCGCCCAGGCTGGATGAGCGTGCCCGTTTAGTGCGGATACCATTGGTTCAAAAGCATGTAGAGTGGTTCGAGCGGAGTGTGTTCTGAGCCACAAAAGTTCGAAACGTGTCCAGACTGGGGAGCCAATATTTTCATATACTTACAGCGGATACCCGTCCTTAAGAAGTGGCTTTCTCGTCCGACTGGTGGGGACTTTTGAGGGGATGCTGTTTCACAACCGCGGGCAAGTTGCCCGGCGCGGGGCTATTCTTGTTCAAGTCCAGCGCCGGGCTCCTTTGGTGCCGGAGCAACTCCTCTCCGCAGAGGTAGTGGGTGGTTTTGAACTCCCCGCCGCCCCGCAAATATCGAATTTTGCGATACCCGCAGATAAAGTATACTAGGACGTTGATACTGCGGCCCCCGCGGCACGGTTGTCACAGCGGGCGGCTCATGCGGTTTTAGTCACGAGCAGACAAGGCCATAAACTGCGAATCGAAAGGTCACTATCGGCATGGAAAGAGTTCTGGTTACGGGAGGCGCGGGATACAAAGGCTGTGTCCTGGTCCCCAAACTCCTGAACGCCGGGTATGAGGTCGTGGTCTACGATCTGATGCTGTTCGGCGCGGATGGATTGCAGCCGCATCCACATTTAAAGGTCATTGGCGGCGACATCCGGGACGCGGCCGGTTACGCTGCCGCCGTGAAGGGATGCGATTTTGTGATCCACATGGCCTGTATCTCGAACGATCCCAGCTTCGAACTCGATCCTGGGTTGAGCAGGACCATCAATTTCGACTGCTTCGAGCCGCTCGTGCTGGCCAGCAAACAGGCCGGCGTGCGCCGGTTTGTGTACATTTCCTCGAGTTCGGTCTATGGGGTGAGCGACGCGCCTGAAGTGACCGAGGAACACCCTCTGGTGCCGCTTACTGACTACAACAAGTACAAGGGCCTGTGCGAGCCCCTCCTGCTGCGCCACGGCTCGCGCGATTTCGTTCCGGTGATCCTGCGTCCCGCCACGGTCTGCGGCTATTCGCCGCGGATGCGTTTCGACCTGACCGTGAACATTCTCACGAACCACGCCTATCATCGCGGCATCATTACGGTATTCGGCGGCGCCCAGAAACGCCCCAACATTCACATAGACGATGTGACGGGTCTTTATGTCCGTATGCTGAGCTTCCCCGATGAACTGGTGGCGGGCGAAATCTTCAACGCGGGTTACGAAAACCATACCGTCGCGCAACTGGCGGAGATGGTGAAGGCCGTGGTCGAGCGAGAGTTCCCCGAGAAGGCGCCCATCCGGATCGAGACGACGGCCACAAATGACAATCGCTCCTATCACGTAAGCTCGCGGAAGATCGCCGAGCGGCTGGGGTACCGGCCGGAGCTCACGATCGAGGACGCCGTGAGCGGTCTCTGCTGCGCATTCAAGGCCGGTAAGTTCGAAAACAGCCTGGCGAACGAGGCCTATGTGAACGTCAAGGTCGTTCGGAGCCTGGGCCTGCAATGACGCCCGGGAAGCCGACTGCGGTTGTCACTGGCGGGGCGGGATTCATCGGCAGCCACATGGCGGATTTGCTGGTCCGCGAGGGCTTTCGGGTCCACATCATCGACAATCTCGCGGGTGGACAGCTGCGCAATATCGAACACCATAAAAGCAACCCGGACGTGATCTTCGATCACCGCGACGTCCGCAGTCTGGCTCCCGCTGACGCGCTGTTCCGCGGCGCTGACTACGTGTTCCACTTCGCGGGCATCGGCGATATCGTCCCTTCCATCGACCGGCCGATCGACTACATGTCCAACAACGTCCAGGGCACAGTGCATGTGCTGGAAGCCGCACGGAACGCGGGCGTGAAGAAGCTGGTTTATGCAGCCTCTTCCTCGTGTTATGGGCTGGTCGAAGAGCTGCCGACTACGGAGAACGCACCCATTCGGCCGGAGTACCCCTACGCGCTTAGCAAGTACCAGGGTGAGCAGGCGGTGCTGCACTGGGGGCATGTCTACGGGTTACCGGTGAACTCGATCCGAATTTTCAATGCCTATGGCCCGCGGTCGCGCACGACGGGCGCGTATGGCGCCGTGTTTGGCGTATTCTTGGCGCAGAAGCTCGCCGGCAAGGCCCTGACGATCGTGGGAGATGGCACCCAGAGCCGCGATTTCCTTTACGCCACCGATGTGGCGCGCGCGTTTTACGCCGCGGCCACGACTGCCCCGACACAACGAATCTACAATCTCGGCGCTGGGAATCCACAGACGGTGAACCGGCTGGCCGAGCTGCTGGGCGGGGAACGAATATTCATCCCCAAGCGCCCGGGCGAGCCCGATTGCACCTGGGCGGATATCACGCGGATTCGCACGGAGCTGGGCTGGGCGCCCAGCGTAGCCTTCGAGGAGGGGGTGCGCGCGATGCTCGACCACATCGATTTCTGGCGTGATGCGCCGGTCTGGGACCCTGCGTCCATCGCCGAAGCGACAAAGAACTGGGTGGCCTTTCTCGAGAACAGGAAGCCGGAGATAGGGCAGTGACGGACGCCGAAAATTCTTTCGTAGAGCGCAAGATCAGGACGCCCGCCGAATTGCGCGAGCTTCTGGGACCGGTGCCGCGGGAAAAAAAGGTGATCATGTGCCATGGCACCTTCGACCTGGTACACCCGGGACACGTGCGGCACCTGATCTACGCCAAAAGCAAGGCGGCCATTCTGGTCGCCAGCCTCACCAGCGACGCCCACATCATGAAAGCCAATCATCGGCCTTTCGTGCCGCAGGACCTGCGTGCAATGAACCTGGCGGCGCTGGAAATGGTGGACTACGTGGTGATCGACGGGAACCCGACGCCACTCGAGAATCTCCGGATCATCCAGCCGGATTACTTCGCCAAGGGTTATGAATACAGCCGCGGCGGAATTCATCCCGCAACCAAGGAAGAACAGCAGGTCGTGGAGGGCTATGGCGGCGAATTGATCTTCACCCCGGGTGATATCGTCTATTCGTCGTCGGCGATCATCGAAAATGCTCCGCCGAACCTGGCGCTGCATAAGCTGAGTTCTCTGATGGACGCCGAAGGCCTTACGTTCCGGCGCCTGCGCGAAGTGATCCACTCGCTGGATACGATCCGCGTTCACATCGTCGGCGACACGATCGTCGATTCCTACACCTACTGCACACTGATCGGCGGTAGCAACAAGACTCCCACCTTCAGCTTAAAATTCGATCGCCAGGTGGATTTCGTGGGCGGCGCCGGAATTGTCGCCAAGCACATGAAAAAAGCCGGCGCGCACGTGACATTCACGACGGTCCTCGGCCAGGACAAGCTCAAGGATTTTGTGGTCGACGATCTCCGCGCAAGCGGCGTGATTTGCGATCCCGTGGTCGATCCCACGCGGCCCACGACGCAGAAAAACATGTTTTCCGCGGGTGGGTACCGGCTGCTGAAAGTCGATTCGGTGGACAACCGCTCGATTTCCGGGAAGATCGTGGATACGTTCGAACGTGCGATCGGCAACACTCGAGCCGACGCGATTGTGTTCAGCGATTTCCGCCATGGCATCTTCAATCCGTCGACGATTCCGCAACTCACCGCCGCCCTTCCCGCTGGGCCGCTGAAGGTTGCCGACAGTCAAGTGGCGACGCGCTGGGGCAATATTCTGGATTTTCAGGGCTTCGATCTCATCACGCCGAATGAGCGGGAAGCCCGCTTCGCGCTGGGCGACCAGGATTCGATCATTCGGCCGCTGGCCCTCGAGCTGCTGCGACGCGCCTGTTGCAAGTACCTGATTCTCAAGCTGGGGGAACGCGGCATCCTCACCTACCGGGAGCCCGACCCCAATGTACGTTCGTTTTTTACGGTGGACTCTTTCGCCGAGTACGTTACGGATGCCGTGGGCGCCGGCGACGCGCTGGTGTCCTATGCTACTCTCGCCCTGGTATCGACCGGGTGCCCGGTGACAGCCTCGATCCTGGGTTCGATTGGGGCGGCGCTGGCGTGCGAGCGGGAGGGCAACACGCCGATCGAGCCAAAGGAGATGCTGGATCGTCTTGA
>Ga0209167_10001815_pt1 | contig 12095 bp, 9 predicted proteins | sample Coa_R1_9_FD_187154 | JGI IMG/M metagenome (GOLD analysis project Ga0209167, IMG submission 187154) | Surface soil microbial communities from Centralia Pennsylvania, which are recovering from an underground coalmine fire - Coalmine... | ecosystem: Environmental > Terrestrial > Soil > Unclassified... | reverse complement strand
GAACACCGATGAAACCTGGCGCAGCACCTCGTCGCCCAGCAGGTGACCGAATTCGTCATTCAACTTCTTGAACTGGTCAATGTCGGCCATCACGACGGCAACGCCGGTGCCGTAGCGGCGGGCGCGTTCCATCTCCTCAAGGATCCGCATTTCGAAGAAGCGGCGATTGAAAATTCCGGTGAGACCGTCGAGGTAGGCAAGCTGCTTGACGCGGTCAACGTAGTGCGCGTTCTGAATGGAATTGGCGCAGATGTCGGCGACCGATTCGAGGGACTTGACGTCGCTCTCGGCAAAAGCCGCAGCCTCCTGGCTGAACAGGGCCAGCGCACCGAGGGTCTGTCCGAAGGAAATCAAGGGAATACTCATGCGCGATGCGGCTTCGCTGAACAGGCGTGAGGCCTCGGGCATTGCGGCCAGCTCCTGCTCGATGACAGGCCCGGTGGCGCTGAGAATGTGCACCCAGGGCGGTTGATCGGCCGCAAAGCGCGCCGTCAGAGCGAAGCAAGGAGTAAGCGTGCCGTGATGCGCGCGCAGAACCAGATCCCCTTCTTCGCGGAGAAACAGCGCGGCGTGACTGACCTGAAACGTCTGCTGGATCACGGCGCAAACCCGCGAGAGAAGCTGCTGCAGGTCCATGACCGCAGTGCTTTCCTGGGCGATGGTATTGATGGCCTCAAGCTGGCGGGCGCGCTGGCGCTCGAGCGAATACAGGCGCGCGTTCTCCAAGGCGATGGAAGCCTGGGTCGAGAACAAGGTCAACAGTTCGACGGTCTCGAGGTCGAAACGATCCAGGCGGTCGCTCTGGCAATCGAGCACGCCGACCACCTCGTCCCGCACCATGAGCGGGATGGCCAGTTCCGAGCAGGTCGAGGCGGCAACGCAGATGTAGCGGGCATCCTTGTGTACGTCGGGAACGTAGACCGGCTGCTTTTGTGAAGCCGCGGCGCCGGCGACGCCTTCATTGCGGGCCAGCGTGATCTTGTCCTTGCCGGGGTCCCAGCCAATCTGCGAACGGACGCGCAGCCGTCCCGATGGCTTGTCGAGCAGCAGGATCGCGACGTTCTGCAAATGAAAGAAGTCGCGTGCAATGGCCAGAATGCGCTGCAGAACCTCATCCAGATCAAAGGTAGAGAGCACGGCCTGGCCCGCCTCGTACAGGACCGCGATTTTCGGCATTCGAGAGGGATTCTATCGTTACCGGAACACGTCACCGAGGTGCCCAAAGTAACCGGATTTCGGCGGAATAGCGGCGCGCGCTATTTCCAGCGCCGTGCGGTGCGGATCAGGCCGTAGGCGACCGGGCAGAACCAGAAATCCACGACCATGCCAAGGTCCACATGAAAGAGCTGGTGGCGGGCCACTACGGGCAACGATGGGACGAGAAGAACGTAGGCGACATTGCCCAGCACGATGGCCAGCAGCGCCTCGACGAAATTGACGATCACAGAGGGTTTAGACACCGTCCGGGTTCCAGAAGCGGGCGAGAGAGTGGTTTGGGATGCAAGCGGCTCTCCGTCCGACGCCGCCTGCTGCTAACATTTCCTTGTCCTTGCGCTGACGGATCACCGTTTTTTCCGATCGCTATGCTCGAACTTTCAACCCCGGTGCAATACGTGAAGGGCGTGGGCCCGCGCATCGGCGAAGTGCTGGCCACCAAGGGCATCCATACGGTCGGCGACCTGCTCCATTATCTTCCTTTTCGTTATGAAGACCGGCTGAACCCGCGCGGCATTGCCGAACTGCGTCCGGGCGAAATGGCGACCGTGATCGGGGAAGTGCGAAATTCGGGCCTGTTCCGCACCCGGCGCATGCCAATTTTTCAGCTGACCATCGGCCAGGGACGCGCCCGGCTGCGCTGCCTGTTTTTTAACGCGACCTATCTGCAGGATAAGTTCAAGCCCGGGCAATTGCTCGCGCTCTACGGCAAGGTCGAGGAGGATCAAAGGACGCGGGAGTTGCAGATCATACAGCCGCAGATCGAAGTGCTGGGCGAGGCCAGCGAAAACGGCGACGGCGCGGCGGAGAAAAAAGCGGCAGAGTCTCTCGAGGTCGGCAGGATCGTGCCGATTTACGAATCCATAGGGCAGGGGCGGCTGACACCGCGCTGGTTCCGCAAGGTGATTCGAACCGCGCTGGATAATCTCGCGCCCGACTTGCCGGAGGCGATTCCTGCAATCGTGCGGTCGCGGGTTGGACTGATTTCGCCGCGGGCGGCGCTGTGGAATGCGCACTGGCCGGAACCGGGTGAGAGCCTGGACGACTTGCAGTCGCGGCGGACGCCGGCACACATCCGCATGATCTTCGATGAACTCTTTTTCGTCGAACTTGGTCTGGAACTGAAACGGCGCCAGCAGAAGGCGGAGACCGGGATCGCGTTCCGGCTCGACGATCGGGCGCGGGCGGCGATAAAGAAGATTCTGCCGTTTCATCCCACGGCGGCGCAAAAGCGGGTGCTCAAGGAGATCGCCGGAGACATGGAAAAGCCTTATCCGATGCGGCGTCTCCTGCAAGGCGATGTGGGCTCGGGCAAGACGATCGTGGCCTTCGAGGCAGCGATCGTCGCTATCGAGAACGGCTGCCAGGTCGCGCTGATGGCGCCGACCGAGATTCTGGCGCAACAGCATTATTTTTCCGCACGTCGGATTCTTGAAAATGCTGGTTATCGCATCGTGCTGTTGACGGGCTCGCTCGAAGCCGACCGCAAACGCGAGATTCGCCGCCACATTGCCCAGGGCAATGCGCAGCTGATCATCGGCACGCACGCTCTGCTGGAGGAAAAAGTCGAGTTCGCAAACCTCGGTCTGGTGATTGTGGACGAGCAGCACCGGTTTGGCGTGATGCAGCGGCTGAAGCTGATGAAGAAGAGCCCGGAGGCCGACGGGGGCACCCGTCCCCAGACCAACTCGGCTCCGGCCGAGCCGGATGTGCTGGTCATGACGGCAACGCCAATCCCGCGCACGCTTGCGCTCACGCTGTACGGCGACCTCGACCTGAGCGTGCTCGACGAACTCCCGCCGGGCCGTACCCCGATCCTCACGAAGAAAGTGACTGATGAAGAGTCGGCCAAGGTCTGGGATTTCTTGCGGAAGGAAGTGGCCGCAGGACATCAGGCCTATGTGGTGTATCCAGTGATTTCGGAAAACGAGGAAAACGAGATCAAGGCCGCGACGAAGATGTATCGCGAACTGAGCGGCAAGGTTTTCTCCGATCTGAAGGTCGGCCTGCTGCATGGCCGGCTCGATGCTGAGCTCAAAGACCAGGTCATGCGCATGTTCCAGCGCGGCGAGTTGCAGATTCTGGTCGCGACCACGGTGATCGAAGTCGGAGTGGACGTCCCGAACGCAACGGTCATGGTGATCGAGCACGCGGAACGCTTCGGGCTGGCGCAATTGCATCAGCTGCGCGGACGCATCGGCCGCGGCGCCGCGAAATCGTATTGCGTGCTCATGACCGGCGGCAAAGTCACCGAAGACGGCGAGCGGCGCCTGGAGGCGATGGTGCGAACGAACGACGGCTTCCAGATCGCCGAACTCGATCTCGAACTGCGCGGGCCGGGAGAATTTTTCGGCACGCGGCAGGCCGGGATGCCGAGTTTTCGCGTGGCGAATCTGATTCGCGATGCGCAACTGCTCGAAGCCGCCAAGCGGGAAGCCGCGGCGGTGCTCGCCGGCCCGAACGGCGAAGTTTCGGCCGAGGAAATCAGCCGCGCCCTGGTGCACATGCGCGCCCGGTGGCAGCACACGTATGGCCTGGTAGAGGTGGGGTGAGTGTGTCGAAAACGCATTCTAGCGCCTCGGAATTTTTTTCTTCATAATTCCAAGAATGGCTCTCGTGGTTTTCCTTCGAGGCGTCAATGTGGGCGGGCACCGGAGCTTCCGCCCCAGCGCGCTGGCGCGAGAACTGAGCGACTATGATGTAGTGAACGTGGGTGCAGCCGGCACGTTTGTGGTTCGCAGGCCAGGGTCGCGAACAAAGTTCCGGGCGGCGCTGCTCGGTAAGCTGCCGTTCGACGCACAGGTTGCGTTGTGCGACGGACGGGACCTTCTACGGCTGGAGACAGCCAATCCGTTTGGGACAAGGCCCCCGAGGCCGGATATTGTCCGCTTCGTGAGCATCCTCTCGAAGGCGGGCACAGTCCAGGCATCGCTTCCAGTTTCGTTTCCTGAAGAAGGGCAATGGCTGGTACGCGTAATCGCTTGCGAAGGGCAGTTCGTGTTTGGCACGTACCGCCGACATATGAAGACCATCGGCTATCTCGGCCAGATTGACAAGCTGTATGGCGCACCGGTGACCACCCGTAACTGGAACACAATCGCGGCTATCTTTAAAATCCTGAAGAGCCAGAGTACTTTTCGCTAAGGGCGAACGTGCCCTTCGTGGTTCACATTGGGTCTGCAAGGTTGAACTGATAGAATCAAAAAGATGTCGAGCTCCACTCAACTGATTCAGATCGAGCTACATCCGCCCCTGCGCGCGCCCAAGCCGCAGTGGCTGCGGGCGAAAGCTCCGGTGGGGGAAAACTTCCACAATCTGAAAAAGCTGGCGCGAGGACTCGGTCTGCACACGGTATGCGAGTCCGCGCAGTGCCCGAACATCGGCGAATGCTGGAATCACAAGACCGCGACCTTCATGCTGCTGGGCGATATCTGCACGCGACGGTGCGGATTCTGCGCGGTGCCCAAGGGCAGGCCGGAACCGATTGACTGGGAAGAGCCGCAACGGGTCGCCGAAGCCGTGGCCACGCTCGGCCTGAAGCATGCGGTCGTAACCAGCGTGAACCGGGATGATGACAATATTGGCAGCGCGAAAATCTTTGCCGAGACCATCCGCGAGATTCGCGAACTGACGCCCGATTGCCGGGTGGAGGTTCTCATTCCGGATTTTCAGGGCGTGGAGGAATCGCTGCGCATCGTGCTCGACGCCCAGCCCGACGTCCTCAATCACAACACGGAGACGGTTCCGCGGCTATACCGCGCGGTGCGTTCGGGCGCGCGCTACGAGCGGACGCTCACGCTGCTCCAGAAAGCCAAGGAAATTTCTCCGGGCATGGTCACGAAGAGCGGGGTGATGGTAGGGCTGGGAGAGTCCACGGAAGAACTGATCGAAGTGTTCCGCGATCTGGGCGGCCGCGGGGTGGATATTCTGACCGTGGGCCAATATCTGCGGCCTTCGAAAGATCACCTGCCCATCGCGCGGTTCTATGAACCGCAGGAATTTGTGGATTTGCGGAACGAGGCTCTGCGCTTCGGTTTCCGCCACGTAGAATCGGGACCCATGGTGCGATCGAGCTATCACGCGCACGAGCACGCTGATGCCGCTGCGACGCCGCGGACGGTGTCATAGTTGCGGCCGACGGGTATCTCCACCCGCCGGTTTGATTCCCGCCGAACGGCCGCGAGTCATAGTATCTCCATCGAAAAAATCGTCTACGGGAGGTTCTGCCGCTTGTGGTGATCTTCCTGTTGGTGGTGCTGGGATTTTTTTCCGGACTGCTGGGCGCGCTGACCGGGATCGGCGGGGGCGTACTTTTGACTCCGATTCTCGCCCTGCATTTCGGCGTGCCGATCCGGGAGGCGATTGGGACCAGCCTGATCGCGGTCATCACAACCTCGGCAGCAAGTTCGTCGGTTCACCTGCAGCGCCATACCACCGACATTCGCCTGGGCATGACGCTGGAGCTGGCGACCGCATTTGGCGCAGGGGTGACGGCTTACCTGGTGGGGTATTTCAACCGCAACGCGCTGGAAGCGCTGTTCGCAGGATTTCTGCTATACAGCGCGATCACGATTCTCACCCGCCGCGGCAAAGTGAAGGACGAGGATGAATCCTCGGCCTGGGTCAATGGCCAGGTGGTGATTCCGCCTTACACGCCGCAACGCTATCCGCTGGGACTTTCGGCGTCGCTGGTGGCGGGCGCGCTTTCCGGATTGCTGGGCATCGGAGGCGGCCCGATCAAGGTTCCGGTCATGCACATTTTTATGGGTGTTCCGCTGATGGTCGCGGCCGCGACTTCGAACTTCATGATCGGAGTGACCGCTGCGGCCAGCGCGACGGTGTACTACCGCCGCGGCGATATTCTGATCGAATACGCCGCGCCGCTGGCGGTGGGAGTCTTTCTGGGATCGCTGCTGGGAGCGCGTCTGGCTCCGCGCATTCACACGCGGGTGATGGCGTACCTTCTGGTCGCAATCATGCTTTATCTTTCGGGGCAGATGTTTCTGCATCTGTTGCGGGGGTGGATGTGAGCCAGCTGCGCGAACCAGCTTTCGACCGCGTGGTGGCGCTGGTCCTGCGCACCGGAGCGTTCGCCTGCTTCTTCGTAATGCTTACGGGGCTGATCGTCGGCATCTTTCTGCCGGGACAAATTCCGCTGAGGATCGAGCGCGTCGGCGTGCTGCTGATGCTGGCCACGCCGGTGGTTCGCGTGGCGGTGGCATGTTTTCTGTTCTTCCACGAAAAAGACAATCGCTATGGCTGGATTTCCCTGGGGCTGCTGGTGATTCTCATGCTGGGATCGGTCTTCGGAATCGGCGAGCACTGATGGCCGGTCGCAGAACCTGAAGCTAGAAGATGTGCAGCTTGATGCTGAGGTACTTCTTCGGATTCTCGCGGAACGCCTTCATGAAATCACGGGCCTGCTGAAGGGTATCGTTGGCGTTGTTGTAGAGGGTTTCGTCTTTCAGGAACTTGCCAGCCGTGCCCTTCCCGGCCTGGAGATCGGTGGTTAACTCGGAGAGTTTAGTGATGGTGGTATCCAGTTTGTTCGCCAACTCCTCGTCCTTGCTCAACCTTCCAATCGTGCCCTTTCCGGCGTTGATGTCTTCGGTGAGCTTCTTCATGTTGGCGATCGTATCGTTGGCGTTGTTGTAGAGCGACGGATCTTTGATGATCTTGCCGGCCGTGCCCTTGCCCTGCTGAATGTCATCAATCACCGAGTTCATTTTGTCGAGCGTGGAGAGGAACTTTTCGTAGGCGTCATTCTTGCTGATCAGCGATCCGAGGCTGCCCTGGCCGCTGCTGATCTGGTCCACGATCTTCTGGAAATCGGCAACGGTCGCGGAGAAGCGATTGTAGAGAGTGGGATCGTAAATGAGTTTGCCCAGCGATCCTTTTCCGCTTTCGGCAAAGGCCAGGATGCGGTCGGCGCGCTTGAGGAGCGCGTCCATGTTCTGCAGCGTGCTTTGGCTGGAGCGCACGACCTGATTAAAGTCGGGATGCACCTGCGTCGGCAGGGTGTCGCCGTCCTGAGCCGCCGCACCCACTGCCTGAGTGCTGTCAATGTCGAGATAGGTTTCGCCGAGCACGCCGGCGGTGTCGAGCGAAGTGACCGAGTCGCGACGGAGACTGGAGCTGTATTTCGTGCTGACCTTCATCAGCACTTCGACTGGAGTAATTTGCTTGTCGCGCTGATTCACGATGCTGATTTGGGTGACGTTGCCGATATCCACGCCCATCAAGCGGACGGGTGCGCCGAGGCGCAGACCCTCGGCGTTGTCGAAATAGGATTTCAGAGTGATGCGCTTGGGGAAGAAGCCGGCGGTGTTCGACATGAGAAACAACAGCAGAGCAAGGACGAGGCCGGCCAGGATGACGGTGATCCCGACCCGCAGCTGCGACCACTTGAGTTGCTTCTGGCTAGGCAAGGCTCGTTCTCACCGCTCCGGTCTCCCGCGCTCGGGCAGGAAGCTTGATGTAAGCGAGACGGGAACCCCTCCCGGCACGCCCTGCGCAGCATGATAACAAACTCGGGGTCAAGCGGCTTTGGGTCGCAGCGCCGGCAGCAGAAACAGGGCCAGCAGGTAGCAAGCCGCGCCGCTGGCCAGGGCGATATTTAACCCAAACTGGATTGCGATCACCATCGCCAGGACAGAACCGAGCACGCTGGCGGCGGCGTTCATCGCCCAGGCCCACTCGATGGCGTTGCTTTCGTGGGCGTCCGCGTCCGGGGTCTCCCACATCTCGGGTTCCGGCCGCGAAAGGCGCGGGGATTTCGCGGATTCCGCCAAGGCGCGCAGCCCGGTAGGAAACGGCATACCCATCAGGAAGCCTAGAGGCACCAGCAGCAGTCCGCTGATCAGGAGGCGGGATTCGAAGGGCAGGCCGACCCAGTTGGCCAGGCGGCCCGGCAGAAGGGCGACGCAGGCTCCGATCACCAGAACCACCAGAGCCAGCGGGATCCAACAGCTTTCCGTTTTCTGCAGCCAACGCCGCGAAACCAGGCTGCCCGCGCCGCTGGCCAGCATCAGAAGGAAAATCACCACGGTGAGCGCATAGGTAGGGTGCCCCAGGAATAGAACGAAGCGCTGAATGAAGGCGATCTCCACCAGAATGTAGCCCAGCCCGACCGCGACGAAATAAAAGAGCGGGCGCGCCGGGGGCCGAGTGTCGCGGCTCTTCAGGGCCAGCGGCAGCACCAGAAAACCGAGCACGGCGACGACCGAAATTACCAGCACCAGAAGCAGAACGAGCACCCCGAGGTTTACTTTCCAGTCAATGCCCGAATGCAGGCCCTTTTCTCCGAGGACCTGCGCAATCTTCAGCGTGAAGAAGAAAAAGGGCGCATTGTCGTGCACCGGGGCGATGTTGTATGCGTACCGCCGCGCATAGGCATATGGGTCGTTACCCCCGATGAGATCGGAAAAGGGATTGGTCTGGGGCTGCGAAGGCAGATAAAGAGCGGCCAGCCGTGGATAGCGGCTGAGATGGGAAAGAACCGCCGCTTCTTCCTGGGGCGTGAACGCGGTTTTCTTGGCCAGCACGACCACGGGAATGCCGTCTTCATTCAGCGGTCCATCAGAGGCCACGATGAAGTTTGCCGCCGGATTGGCGACGCCCATGTGGTGCAGCGCCTCCATGGCGACAGAAACCACGCGCAGGGCCTCCCGGGGATGGCGGAATTCCCAGCGGGTGATGGCAATCATTCCGTCGGGCTTCAGGTGATCGAAGTATTCGCGGAAGGCCTCGGCGGTATAAAGATTATTTTCGCTGAGCGCAAAGGCGCCGGCGGCGGTGGAAGCCCAGGTATCCACCAGCGTCATCTGGACCACGTCGAAGCGCTGTTTGGTCGAGCGCAGGAAAGAGCGACCGTCGCCCACGTGCATGTGCACCTCGGGGCGCTGGTAAAGATGCTGGGAATAATCCGCATACTTATCGCGCATGATCGTATTGGCGATGATGGGATTGATTTCGATGCCGGTGACGCTGGGGCTGCCGTTGGCGACGGCGCGCAGCACGTCCACGCCGCCGCCCGGCCCGATGATGGCAAATTCTCCGCGCGGCCGCAGCACGTTGGCCAGGGCCGGAGGAGCGGCCATGAGATTCCGTTCCCACTCCGTCCCCTGCCAGTGCGAAGGGTCGGCGTTCATGATGTAGGTGGAGGCGTCGGCGTCAATCACGATGGCCTTGGCCTGCCCCTGGCGGTCGACCTCCACGCGAGACAACGCATTCCAGCGGGCAAACTCCACGTAAGCCGGATCGCGAAACACGCCCTTGGCGTAGACCACGTCAATCATGCGGTCGGAACGATTCGCGGTGAGTAGAGCGGCCAGGACCAGTGCAAGGAGAGCGGCGCTGCGGCGGAGAACTTTCGAATCCGCCCACACCAGGGCGGCGGCGGTAAGCACAAGTCCGGCGAAGAGAATGACGTTCGGTCCGCCGAGCCGGTTTAGAAGCGGCACCAGCGCCAGGCAGGCCAGGGCCCCGCCGCAGAGATCGGCGCCATACATGCGCGAAATGCGCCGGGTTTCGCGCGCGAACACCATGGAAAACAGAAGTCCAGTGAAGAAAAACGGCACCGCCGCGGCCGTGTAGATGGCCGTCAGACGCACCAGGGTTCGCAGTGAGACATGCAACGCGACCGGAACATGCAACACAACCTCGAGCACGCCCACGATCACAACCGCGTTGGCCAGGCAGAGGGAGGCGGCCAGGGGACGCGTCGCCACGCCAGCCAATCGCCGTTTCAGGAGATAGGCAAACACTCCGCCCGCGCCCAGCCCCAGCAGCGCCACGGAGATGGCAAGAAAGGCGAAATGATAGAAGAGCACGACGGAAAACAGGCGGGTCAGCGCCAGTTCCAGCAGCAGCGCGGCAAAACTGGTCAGCGCCGGCCCGGCCAGCAGCGTTTTTTCTGGAATCTCAATGCGCGCTGGAAGGACAGCAGGTGCAGTCATGACAGCCATAATAGGAAAACGGAAAGGATAGCAGATCGCGGGAATTGTGCACTTTGCGTACTTGCCCGTGGGGCCGATTTGCAGGGAGATCCCTCGGCCCGCCAAGAAAAGCGCGGACTCTCGGGATGACCTCCGTGGATATGAGCCCGAATACGGTTTTGCGCGTGATTCTCAGCGGGCTCAGGTTGCCCCTACCCGCCTTGACATGCCCTGTCAGCCCTTGTAAAGTCGCGAACTTGTAATCTCGGCAGCCGGTAGTCTCGGCGATCAGTGCCGGGAGGGCGATTGAAGCTGCTACTGGAAACGCGGGAAGTGGGGCGGGTCACGATCGTACGCTGCCAGGGACGCATCGTCGCCGGCAGCGAAACCGAAACGCTGCGCGCGCACGTAGCCTGGCTGTTGCGCGACCGACGCGCCATTGTGCTGCATCTCGGCGAGGTTGCTTTCATTGACAGCAGCGGCATCGGCACCATGGTGCGGGCGCTAACCAGCACGCGCCAAGCACGCGGTGACTTGAAGCTGTGCCAAGTTCCCGATCACATCCGCAAGGTTCTGGAGCTTTCGCATCTGAACAAGCTTTTCGATGCGCATGACTCGGAAGACAATGCCGTAGCCGCGTTTTATCGCACGCCGGCGCAGTCCGGCGCAAGCGCGCCGCCGGGACGAAGCGTGCTGTGTCTCGAGAAGAATCCCGACGTCGCCGCTTATCTGCGGGAAGCGCTGCGCAGCGCGGGATACGACGTGCACACCACCAGCAGCCTGCGCGACGCGCTCATCCTGATGCGGGTGACCCGGTTTGAAGTTCTGCTCGTCGGTTCGGGCCTCACTTCGACACCGACGACGGAGAAGGCTTTTCGGGAAGCCAGCGCGGCGTATCCCGTGATCGAATTGGCCAGCGAGTTTTCCACCCAGGAAGCGGGACAGGCAGCGTCCGATCTGCTGGCGCAGATCGAGGCCCGGCTGAAACCGAACTGAGCCGGGGGCGCGGCAGAGAAACCATCAGGCCAAAATTCCCAGCAGGGCCGAATCTGCTCCATTCTTTCCAATTGCGCAATCGGTTACGCCTGTCACGCGAGCCTGCACCCAGCGGTTGGACGCTTGCTGTCCTTCTAGACGGATCTTCAGGTAATTGTCCGTCAGGGCTTCGGTGAAGCCTGCGCCGGCGGACTGAAGTGTGATGGCTTGAATGTTCTGTCCGACAAAGCTGCGCATGAAATCGAGTTTCTTTTGGGACGCGAGCCGACGCAGAATCGCATTGCGGTCGCGCGCGAGTTGCGAGGGCACCTGTCGGGGCATGGCGGCCGCGGGCGTGCCCGGCCGCGCCGAATAGGTGAAGACATGCAGATAGGTGAAGGGTAAATCCTCGATCAGACGCCGGGTCTGGTCGAACTCGGCCTCGGTTTCGCCGGGAAATCCCACCATTACGTCGGCGCCGATGGCGGCATCAGGCATCGCGGCACGGATCTTCTCGATTTTCTCCCGGTAATGCCAAGGGCGATACTTGCGGTGCATGCGGCGCAGCACGGCGTCGCTGCCGGACTGGAGCGGCACGTGCGCATGTTTTGCGATGCGCGGGGAAGCGGCGACCAGCGCAATCAATTCGTCGCTCCAATCCATGGGCTCGACCGAGGAGATGCGCAGCTTCTCGATCGAAGTCTGGGCAAGGATGGCGCGAATCAGGGCAGTCAGATGAAGCTGGGCGCGATCCCGCGCGGCATTGGAGACTCCGGCCAGATCCCTGCCCCATCGGCCCAGATTGATGCCGCTCAGCACAACTTCGCGGTAACCCGCGTTAACCAGCCCATGGACTTCATCGAGAATGCGCGGCATCTCGAGCGACCGGCTCTGCCCTCGGACATAGGGGATCACGCAGAAGGAGCAGCGGTTATCGCAGCCATCCTGAATCTTGAGATTCGGGCGGGT
>Ga0209167_10001809_pt1 | contig 12140 bp, 10 predicted proteins | sample Coa_R1_9_FD_187154 | JGI IMG/M metagenome (GOLD analysis project Ga0209167, IMG submission 187154) | Surface soil microbial communities from Centralia Pennsylvania, which are recovering from an underground coalmine fire - Coalmine... | ecosystem: Environmental > Terrestrial > Soil >... | reverse complement strand
CGCTGCAGCCCGTCGTTCCCGGTCGCGGCGCACTCGACGGCATAGCCCGCCGTTGTCAGAGCCGCAGTGATAAGGGAATGCGACGCAGGCTCGCTCGTAATGAGGAGAATGCGGGGCTTGGCCGGGCCGGCCGGCCGGCATACCGCGACCGTATCCACTCGTGATGTGGTCATCGCGAGTCCGTCATTGTCACCTCGCCCGCCCGCGTTGCAGCGGTATGGCCGCGTCTCCCCAGCGCGGCTGGGTTTGCCTGCTGAGGGACTTACTCTACGCCAGATCCGGTCAATTCGGACGCATCTCCCCAAACGATTGCAGCAATCTTTACCATACGGTTAATAACGCTCCGTGGCCAGCCCTGCGCGGCACCGGCCTGCGCCGCATAGCGCGAGGCCAGCCGGTCCAGGCCACCCCCGCCCGGGGCGGTCATCGTGATAGGGGACGCGCCGCCGACGGCCGCAGCTTCGTACGAATAGGGCGATAACGGTCAGTCTGGACGGGCCGTGCTACTCATCCGGCAGGCATAGTTACGCAGCGAATCCCTTAGTGATTATGACAATTCCGTCATCCAGGGCTCGCCCTATTGCTTGGCTATGGGTTTCCTCGCGAGCATCAACGTCATAAGCGGGCAGTTGATTACCCGTGGCCGCGTCCGGTGGCGCAATCGTGTGCACCGCTCGCAAGGCTCAGGAGCGAGGTGGTGACGGATGTCCCTGCGGGCCCGTGTGGCCACACTGTTGGTTGCCACCGCCGCGGTTGTGGCGCTGGGCATCTTCGTCGTGGTCCATTTCCTGCTCGGCGGGCCGCCGGTGGAGGACTACGCCGCCGGCGTCACGGCCGGCCAGACGGTGCATGTCGTGATGCAGGAGGACCCACAGAACGGGGTGACCTCCCATCCCGACTGGGTGTCCTACTTCATCAAGAGCCCGGCCACCGGCGCCTGGGTGCACACCACGGTGTTCCAGGTTCCGGCCGGCAGCCGGGTCGACATGACCGTCCTCGGCTACGACGGCTGCACGCCATTGCGTAACCCGGTCTGGGGTCAGGTGACCGGCACGATCGGCAACGTCGCGTACGTGAACGGCAAGCGGGTCTCTGCCCTGAACTCGTGGTCGGGCTGCAACGTCGCGCACACCTTCTCCATCCCGCAGATCGGGCTGAACGTGCCGATGGCATCGCCGCCGCTGACCGCGAACCTGTGCGGCACCTCGCCGTGCACCTCCGGGCCGCACCAGGTGATCACGTTCAGCTTCATGGCCCCGCGGCAGAGCGGTTCGTACTTCTGGCAGTGCAGGATCCCCTGCGGTGGCGGCTACCTCGACGGATTCGGCGGTCCCATGCAAACGCTCGGGTTCATGACCGGCACCATGGAAGTGGCCGGCTGATGGCCGCGCAAACACCGGCGGCCACGGGCACGGCCGCCGAGCCGCGTCACGGGCTGCGCATCTTCCTCATCTGGCTGGTCGCGGCCGCGATCGCCGACCCGCTGATCTGGTTCGTGTGGGGCCCGCACATGCCGCCGGGGGACATGGCCTCCGCAGCAGCCAGCCAGCAGTTCGACATCAACGTGATGGCGGTCATGGCCGCCCCGGTCATGCTGTTCGTCCTCATCTACTCCGGCTACGCGCTCATCGTGTGGCGCTACCGCGAGGGCGACGAGGAGGACGGCCCGCCCATCCACGGGAACGTCCGGATCCAGGTGAGCTGGATCGCGGCGACCGCGGCGATCGTGCTGGGCCTGTTCGGCTTCGGCACCTACGAGCTGATCGCGCCCGCCGGAGCCGGCGCGGGCGAGGGGCCGAGCCCGATCTGGAAGCCGACCGGCAGCACGCTGCAGGTCCAGGTGATCGGGCAGCAGTGGCGGTTCACCTACCGCTACCCCCAGTTCGGCGGCTTCGAGACGACGCAGCTCGTGCTGCCGGTCGGCCAGAACGTGGCGTTCAACGTCACCTCGATCGACGTGATCCACTCGTTCTGGGCCTACCAGCTCGGGGTGAAGGCCGACGCCAACCCGAACGTGGACAACGTCGCCTACACCAAGCCGGAGCACACCGGCACGTTCACCGTGCGCTGCGCCGAGCTGTGCGGCCTGTGGCACGGCGCGATGTTCGACACCGGCCAGGTCATGCCGGTCCCCGCCTTCCAGGCCTGGGCGCGGTCCACGGAAACCAGGCTGGCGGCGGTCACCAGGATGCTGCCGCCATACGCGCTGACCTACGACCCGACGGTGATCCCCACGATCAACGCGGCCATGGCCAAGGCGGGCATCACCGGCGCGAACGGCTACTACTACCCGCCGCAGGATCCGGTGCAGCCATGATCGCCCCAGCGGACCGAGAGCGCGAGGGAGAGGTGACCTGATGGCCATCGAGATCCACCCGGAGAGGCCGCAGGGAGCGCAGCAGCCGAGCGGCGGCGAGCCGCCCCGCGCGCGGCCCGCCAGGCCCTGGTGGCGCCGGCCGGCCGTGCACACCGCCCTCATCGGTGCCGTGATCGGCTACGTGGCCGGTCACTGGCTCGGCAACTTCCTGTCCAGCGGCTACGCGCAGAACGGGCTGTCCGACTCCAACGACGTGCCGATCATCCTCGGCTACACGTTCGGCGTCATCGGCTGGCTGGCCGGCCTCGGCGTGTTCAACGACCTGCTGCGGCAGATGATCGGCCGCCCGGTCCAGACCGCCCTGGAAGAGGAAGCGGCGAGCAATGGCCTGGCCAGGTACTTCAGGTACTCGCTGGATCACAAGGTGGTCGGCATCCAGTACCTGGTCGGCATGATCACGTACTTCCTCACCGGCGGCCTGTTCGCGATGGCCATCCGCACCGAGCTGCTTTCGCCGACCTATCACATCATGAATGCCAACTCTTATGTCGAGGTGGTCGGCGAGCACGGCACAATGATGATGATGATGATGACTTCGGTCATTGTCGGGCCGTTTGGCAACTATCTCGTGCCGCTGATGATCGGCTCCAAGCGGGTGGCCTTTCCCCGGATCGAGGCGCTGTCGTTCTGGATTACCCCGGCGGCCTATATCATCCTGCTTTCCGGTCTGCTCTTCGGTGGATTCCCGTTTGGCTGGACCGGGTACGCGCCGCTGTCCATCCAGGCGACCCAGGGCGCGGATGCCTACGCCATGGCGTTCGGGCTGATGGGCATCTCGGTCATCCTGGCCGGGTTCAACATCATCGTCACGGTCATCTGCCATCGCGCGCCCGGCATGAGGTGGAGCAGGCTGCCGATGTTCGTCTGGGCGATGCTCACCACCTCGTTCCTGTTCGTGCTCGCCGCTCCGGTCCTGTTCGTGGGCATGTACATGATGATCACCGACCGGACCTTCCAGACAGCTTTCTATGTCAACCAGCTCGGCGGCAGCAGCTACCTGTACGAGAACGTGTTCTGGTTCTTCGGCCACCCGGAGGTGTACATCCTGGCGCTGCCGGGCTTCGGCATCGTGTCGGAGATCATCCCGGTGTTCTGCCGAAAACCGCTGTTCGGCTACAAGGTCGCCGCGGCCGGGATGATCGGGGTGTGCCTGCTCAGCTTCTTCGTCTGGCAGCACCACCTGTTCGACAGCGGCATCAACCCGGACATGCGGCCGCTGTTCATGCTCACCACCGAGCTGATCTCCATTCCGACCGGGTTCATCTATCTGGTCGCGCTGGGCACGTTCTGGAAAGCGAAGATAAGATTCACCGTGCCCATGCTGTTCGCCCTCGGGATGTATTTCAATTTCCTGATCGGCGGCATATCGGGAGTGTTTCTCTCGGACGTCCCCGCGGACACCACCGAGCACGGCTCATTCTTCGTGATGGCCCACTTCCACTACACCATCATGGGCGGGCTGATCTTCGCCTTCATGGGCGGCGTCTACTACTGGCTGCCCAAGCTCATGGGGATCAAGATGAACGAGCGGCTCGGGAAGATTCACTTCTGGACGATGTTCATCTTCTTCAACTCGACGTTCCTGCCGCTGTTCGCGGTGGGCATGGCCGGCCAGCCACGCCGGGTGTTCGAGTACGCGCGCAACCTGCAGACGATCAATGACTGGGTGTCGATCTCGGCGTTCCTGCTCGGCGGGTCGATCCTGATTTTCCTGATCAACTTCGTCTGGTCCACGGTGATCGCCAGGGTGCCCGAGCCGGGCAACCCGTGGCGGTCGCGCGGGCTGGAGTGGCAGGTGGCCTCGCCACCTCCGCCGGGCAACTTCACCCACGTGCCGGTCGTGCTCTCCGGCCCCTATGAGTACGGCGTGAAGGACGCACCGCCGGTGGCGGACCTGAATCCGCCGCCGGGGATTCTCACCGAAGCGGTCTCCGGGGCCCTGGTCGGCTCCGGAGCCGGGCCGGCCGCTGGCGTGGGCCAGGGAACGGGAGCATAGCCATGGCGGACACGACCACCCCGCCGGCCGGCGCGGGCAGCGCGCAGGACAGGGCAGCCGAAGAAGCGCTCTTCTACCACGAGGCAGACCTGAACGCGGCGTGGACCGGCTCCAGGCTGGCCATGGGCGGGCTGTCCTTCCTGTTCGGGTCGTTTCTGTTCGCGTACTTCTACCTGCGTGCGGTGAACTCCAATCACCTCTGGCATCCGCCCGGACCGCGCCCGCACCTGTGGACCGGGACGCTGATCATGGCCCTGATCGTGGCCAGCGCGGCGGGGCACACGGCGGTGCTGCAGCGGATCAAGGCGGCCGACAAGAAGACCTGGCAGCGCGGCGCGCTGGTGGCCCTGGCCTTCGGCCTCGCCGCGGTCATCCTGCAGATCTGGCAGTTGCTCAACCTGAGCTTCCTGCCGGGCTCGTCGGGGTTCGCCAGCGTGTTCACCGGCTTCTACCCGGTCTACCTGACGATCGTGCTGGCGCTCATGATCTGGCTGGAGATCCTGCTGGTCCGCGGCTCCAAGATCCCGGCGATCTCGTTCGTCGAACAGCCGCCCACCTACGCCGGGGCGTTCACCGTCCAGCGGTTCCAGGCCTCACTGAGCGCCTTCGCCGCGACGTGGAACTACCTGGCCGTGGTCGGCGTCCTGTTCTGGGTCCTGTTCTACCTGCTCTGACGGCCGCTGCCAGCCCACACATGATGATCCCGACATGACGACGATCACAGCGCACCGGCCGGCCAGCCCGGCCGTGCTGGCCGGGTGTTTCGTGGTCGCCGTGGTTCACCTCACCGGCCTGCGCCGCCTCCGCCCCGGCCGGACCGGCCGGGCACTAAAGTGATCAGCGCATGGGGAATATTATTCAGAACGTCCCGGAGGTTGGATGTTACCGCTGGTCAGAAGCCGCCGACGGCAAGATCACTTAGGTGTTTTGAATGATATTCCAAGGAGGCAGGGATGCCTGGACTGATTCATGCGACGGCGGCCTCAGGCTGGAGCCTGAGTGGGTCTATCCTGACGTTCGCCATGCCGATGCTCTTGTTCATTGCCGCAGCCACGGTTCTGTACCTGCTGTTCACCCGGCCGCACCAGGTCCCGGGGCACCGTCTGCTCGCCCCGGCGCAGGCGGCGCAGCCCGATGCCGGCACGGCGCGCTCCCTGGCGGCCGCGGCCGGGCTGACCACCGAGTCGGGAGGGGGTGCCGGCCCGCTCCCGCACGAGCCGGCCGCCGGGGTAGCGGTGGCCGATGAGAGCCCCGCCGGTCAGGACTCCGGGGACCGCCCAGGCGCTCACGAGGCCGGGCCGGAGGCTGCCGAGTGACGTCTGCCGCCGCACTGCCCGCGTCCGCCGTGACAGCCCCGCCGGGCTCGCCTCCCGGCCGGCGGCGGCCGTCCACGGTGGCGCGGGCGGCCTTCCAGCTCACCAAGCCGCGGATCATCGAACTTCTGCTGGTCACCACCATCCCCACCATGCTGCTCGCGCACCGGGGCCTGCCCTCGCTCAAGGTGTTCTTCGTCACCCTGATCGGCGGTGCGTTCGCGGCGGGCAGCGCGAACACGCTGAACTGCTACCTGGACCGGGACATCGACGCGGTGATGCGGCGCACCGCGCACCGTCCGCTGGCCGCCGCCTCCGGACCGGGCACCATCAAGCCGAACGAGGCCCTGGCCTCGGGGATCACGCTGGGCGTGGCCGCCACGCTGCTTCTCGGGCTGGTGGTGAACTGGCTGGCCGCGTCCCTGGCCGCCGGGGCGATCGTGTTCTACGTCTTCGTCTACACGCTCGGGCTGAAGCGGCGCACCGCCGCCAACATCGTGATCGGCGGCGCGGCCGGCTGCTTCCCGGTGCTGGTGGGCTGGGCGGCTGTCACCGGCACCGTGGCCTGGCCGGCCGCCGCCCTGTTCGCGATCATCTTCTTGTGGACCCCGCCGCACTTCTGGGCGCTGGCGATGCGGTTCAGGGACGACTACGCGGCGGCCAGCGTGCCCATGCTGCCGGTGGTGGCGACGCCGCAGGTGGTCGCACGTAAGATCCTCGGCTACTCCTGCGCGATGGTGGTGGCCACGCTCGCGCTCGCCCCCGCGGCCGGCTGGATCTACGCCGTCTGCGCGGCCGCGCTGGGCGGCTGGTTCGTGGCCGAGGCACACCGCCTGCGGGCCCGGATAGCGGCCACCGGCCATCCACCCGAGGGCAGTTCAGCGATCGCTCCGGCTCCGATGCGGCTGTTCCACCTGTCCATCGCCTACCTGACCCTGCTGTTCGCCGTCATCGCGGTCACCGCCCTGCTGCCGTGGGGCCGCTGGTAGCCGTACCACGGCCCGCAGGCCTGGCCCGGCGTCCTCCAGCCACACCGTCCCGCCGTGTGCGGTGGCGGTGGCGCGCACGATCGCCAGGCCGAGCCCGGAACCCGCCTGGTCGGTGTCGCGGCTGCGCGCGTCGTCCAGCCTGGTGAACCTGCCGAACACCCGCTCTGCGTCCGCCTCGGGGATGCCCGGCCCGTCGTCGCTGACCGACAGCACCACCCAGGGCCCGTCCGCCCTGGCCGTCACGCTCACCCGGCTGTGGGCGTACCGGACCGCGTTGTCGATCAGGTTCACCAGCATCCGGTCCAGCCCGCCAGCGTCACCGACAACGACGCAGCCGTTCAGCGATCCTGCCACCGGGTGTGGTTCCGGCAAGGGATGTATGGTCACCGGTACCCGCGCCTCGCCGTAGCGCTGCGCCACCGCGGCGGCCAGCCCGGCCAGGTCCACGGGCTGGCCATGGTCGGGCCGGTCGGCCCGCTCGTCCAGCCTGGCCAGGGCGAGCAGATCCTCGGCCAGCCGGGCCAGCCGGAGCGTGTCGGCGAGCACGCCGCCCGCCGTCTGCCGCCAGTTCACCGCGTCCGGATGGTCCACCGCGACCTCGAGCTGTGTCCGGATGCTGGCGATCGGGCTGCGCAGCTCGTGCGCGGCGTCGCAGACGAAGCCGCGCTGACGCTGCTGGGCCGCCTCCAGCCTGGCCAGCATGTCGTTCAGCGTCACGGCCAGTCTGTGCACCTCGTCTTTGGCCTCGGGCATCGGCAGCGCCCGGCCGCGCGCGATGGCCGCCCCGGTGATCTCCTGGGCGCCGCGCCTGAGTTCCTCGATCGGCCGCAGCGCGGCGCCGGTCACCAGCCAGGTGAGCAGCACGAACATCAGGAACACCAGCGGAGTCCCGATGGCCGTGATCCAGCCGATGGCGGTCAGGCTGTTGCTGACCTGCGCGTAGGAGGTAGCCGCGATCACCACACCGTCGCCCTGGATGGGCACCGCGACCACCCGCAACGGAAACGCGATGTCCATCGGCCCACCCGCCATGGACATCCCCCGGCCGCTGGCTGCGATCGATTTCGCCATGAACAGCGGGATCAGCGGGACCAGCCGGTCGGCGGTGGGCGAGGCGGCGATGATCCGGCCCTGTGCATCCAGCACCTGGATGGTCAGCGAGCCGTCCTCCGGGGCCGGCACCGGGTCGGGCAGGCGGCCGGCATTGGCCAGGGCGGCCACCTCGCGGGCACCCTGCCTGGCCGTGTCGTCCAGGCCACGGGTCAGCGACACCCGCAGGGCGTTGAACGACAGCAGCGCGGCGGCCGTGAAGGCCACCGCGAGCCCGGCGGACACCCCCAGGGTCAGCCTGGCGCGCAGCCCGCGCCGCCGCCACCAGGAGCCGGGGAGATGCCCTCGCCGCGCTCCAGGCCCGGCCAGGCCGGGCACGATGTCCGGTGCGGCGGCCGTGCGCTGCGCGGCCGCCGGGCCCGGGGCCGGATCGGTGGTCGCGCGCTGGGCGGCTGGCATGCCCAGAGCAGGGTCAGCCGCCATCGCTGGCCAGCCGGTAGCCGGCGCCGCGCACCGTCTGCAGCGCGCCGCGGCCGAACGGCGTGTCGATCTTGCGCCGCAGGTAGCCGGCGTACACCTCGACGACGTTGAGTTCGGCGGCGTCGTAGGCGTCCCACACGTGCTCCAGGATCTCGGTCTTGGGCACCACCTGGCCGGCCCGCCGCATCAGGTACTCGAGCAGCGCGAACTCGCGCGGCGTCAGCTCAATGCAGGTGTCGCCCCGGCGTACCTGCCGGCTGGCCGGATCCAGCGACAGGTCGCCCGCCTGCAGCACGGCGGGCCGCGGCGCCGCGCCCCGGCGCAGCAGGGCACGCAGCCTGGCCGCGAGCACGACGTAGGAGAACGGCTTGGTGAGGTAGTCGTCGGCGCCGAGGTCAAGCCCGTCCGCCTGGTCGTACTCGCCGTCCTTGGCCGACAGGATGAGGATGGGCACCCAGTTGCCGTCGGCCCGCAGCCGCTCGCAGATCTTGTAGCCGGAAAGGCCGGGCAGCATGACGTCCAGCACCACCGCGTCATAGCCGCCCTCCCGGGCCAGGTGCAGCCCGTCCGGGCCGGTATGGGCGAGATCGACGGCGAACCCTTCGGCCTGCAGCCCGACCCGGACCGCGGCCGCCAGCCGCTGTTCGTCCTCCACCACGAGCACCCGCATGATCCCCGGCTTCCTCTCAACATGTGTCCGGCCTGCCCAACCAGTGTGGCCCACACCGCATTCAACGGACGCCCCTGAACCACAAAACGATCATGCAACCAGGCCTGACCTGCGACGGTCTGCAAGGAACCCAGTGTCCCAAAAGGGTCATTAGACAACGCTGAGAGCGCTCTCAGCTCTCCACAGGGTCAGCTCAGCCGCCGTTAGGCAGACTCGGAACCGTCGAAGAGGAACTCATGTTTCAGGCATAGGCTTGACGACGGGTGAGGTGTCATGGTTCATATTCCGAAGTTTTCCCGCCGCGCACGGTGGGCGGTGCCGGCCGGGGCGCTGGCCGTCACCGGCGCGGTCATAGCCGGGGTGCTGGTACCCAGTGCGCAGGCCAGCCCGGTCCTGCCGGCCCGCACGGCCGCCCAGTTGCTCGCCGCGGTCAGTGGGCGCACCGGGTCGCTGCCGCCGTTCACCGGCACCGTCGTCGAGAACGCGGCGCTCGGCCTGCCCCAGCTTCCGGGCCAGGACTACGCGACGTCGCTCACGTCGCTGCTCTCCGGCAACCACACCGTCAAGATCTGGTACTCCGGCCCCAATCACGTGCGGCTCGCGGTGCCGGACAGGCTGACCGAGAGCGACGTGATCATCAACGGCGAGTCGGCATGGTACTGGCAGAGTACGACGAACTCGGTCACCCATGTCCTGCTGCGCGGGGGCCAGGACGCCAAGAAGCAGGCCGAGCTGCCCTCGGCGGTCTCGCTGACCCCGCAGCAGGCCGCCCAGCAGGCCATCGCCGCGGTCGGCCCGACCACCAAGGTGACCACCCAGACCAACATCACGGTCGCCGGCCAGCCTGCCTATCAGCTGGTCCTCGCGCCCAAGAGCTCCGAGTCGCTCATCGGCTCGGTGCGCATCGCGATCGATGCCACCCATCACGTGCCGCTGCGGGTGCAGATCTTCCCCAGGCACGCGGTCAGCCCGGCGTTCCAGGTGGGCTTCCAGTCGATCTCGTTCGTGCGGCCCGCCGCGGCGAACTTCGACTTCACGCCGCCACCCGGTGCCAAGGTGAGCACGGAGACGATGGGCCAGGCAAACGAGCCGGCCCAGCAGGTGACCAGCAAGGCTCAGCCCACCACGTACGGCACCAGCTGGCTGACCGTTTTCGAGCTGCCGGCCTCGGAACTCTCCGCGGCCCTGGGCGGAATGTCCGGTCGTTCCGGCCGCTCGGACATGATTTCCGGTCACGCCCCGCAGTCGCAGCTGATCCCGGCTGGATCGTCGTCGCAGGCGGCCCCGGCAGCGGCGCGGGCGGCTCAGGCCGCGGCGGGCACGCCCGGCGCCGGCCCGGGCGGGCTGGACATGGCCGGCATGTTCGGCATCCTGATGCAGGCGGGCAAGAAGGTGCACGGCTCGTGGGGCAGTGGTGAGCTGCTGCACACCAGCCTGCTGTCCGTGCTGATGACCAGCGACGGCCGGGTCTTCCTCGGTGCCGTCACCCCCTCGGTCCTCTACCAAGCGGCGGCTCACGTCAAATGACCACAACGCCGATAACGGCGACGGAACACATCGCGGAGCTGGCCGGCCCGGCTGATGGGCCGGCCAGCCCCGCGATTACGTCGTCCGCGCTCACCAAGCGGTTCCGCAACGGCCAGCTCGCCGTGGACAGCATCGACCTGCGGGTCCCCCGTGGCAGCGTCTATGGCTTCCTCGGCCCGAACGGCTCCGGCAAGACGACCACGATCCGGATGCTGCTCGGCCTGGCCTTCCCGACCAGCGGCAGTCACGAACTGCTCGGCGCACCCATGCCCGGCAGCGCGATCGCGGTCCTGCCCAGGGTCGGCTCGCTGATCGAGGGCCCGGCCTTCTATCCCTTCCTGAACGGCCAGCAGAACCTGGCCCGCTGCGATGCCGCCGACCGGACCGCCGACCCGCGTACCGCTGCGCAACGGATCGAGGCCGCCCTGGACAAGGTGGGCCTGCTGGCCGCGGCCAGGAAGCGCTACCGGATCTACTCGCTCGGCATGAAGCAGCGGCTGGCCATCGCCGCCAGCCTGCTCAAGCCGCGCGAACTGATCATCCTGGACGAGCCCACCAACGGCCTGGACCCGCAGGGCACCCGCGAGGTCCGCAACCTGATCCGGGAGATCGCCTCCGACGGCACCACGGTCTTCGTTTCCTCGCACCTGCTCGCCGAGGTCGAGCAGATCTGCACGCACGTCGGCGTCATGCGCACCGGCAAGCTCGTCTTCCAGGGCTCCCTGGACGAACTGCGCCACACCGGCGCCGCCCGGGTCCGGGTGGAAACCCCGGATCCGCAGTCCGCGGCCGATGTCTTCGCCAAGATCGGCCTGGCCGACACCCAGATCGCAGACGACGGGCTGTCCGCCGTCCTGGGCGACGTCGCGCCCGAGCGGGCCTGCGCCGAACTCGTCCACGCCGGCGTCCCGGTCCGCGGCCTGGCCGTCGTCCGGCCGAGCCTCGAAGATCTGTTCGTCGGCCTCACCGGGGAGGGTTTCGATGTCGACGGCTGACCTCACCACCGTCCCGGCCGCGGCGCCGGTGACCGGCACCGCCCCATCGCCCGCCAGGGCCTGGCTGCGCCTGCTCCGCTCGGAGTTCCGCCTGGTCTTCTGCCGTCGCCGCAACCTGGCGCTGCTGGCCGTGGCCGGCCTTATCCCGGTCATGACCGGCATCGCCCTGCGGCTGGCCGCCCCACCGCCCAATGGCGGCGGCGGCCCCGGCGGCAACGGAGGCGGCCCGCCCTTCCTCGACCAGGTCGCGGGCAACGGGGTCTTCCTCGCCTTCCTCGCCCTCACCGTGATGCTGACCCTGGTGCTGCCGCTCGTCGTGGCGGTCCCGGCCGGCGATTCGATAGCCGGTGAGGCGGGCTACGGCACGCTGCGCTACCTGCTGGCGGTCCCCGCCGGACGGACCAGGCTGCTCGGCATCAAGTACCTGACCGTGGTCACCTTCGGCCTGTGCGCCACGACGGTGATCACGGCCGTATCGCTGATCATGGGGGCCATCCTGTTCCCGGTCGGGCCGGTCACCCTGCTGTCCGGCACCACGGTCTCACTGGCCGCGGGGCTGCTCCGGGTGCTGCTTGTGGCGCTGTACGTGAGCGCCGCCATGGCCGCCCTGGCCGCGATCGGCATGGCCATCTCCACGTTCACCGAGCACGCGATCGGCGCCATCGCGGCCGTGGCGGTGCTCACCGTGGCCAGCGAGGTAGCCGACAACGTCCCCCAGTTCGCTTCCGTCCAGCCCTACCTGC
>Ga0209167_10001807_pt1 | contig 12154 bp, 12 predicted proteins | sample Coa_R1_9_FD_187154 | JGI IMG/M metagenome (GOLD analysis project Ga0209167, IMG submission 187154) | Surface soil microbial communities from Centralia Pennsylvania, which are recovering from an underground coalmine fire - Coalmine... | ecosystem: Environmental > Terrestrial > Soil >... | reverse complement strand
GCGCAACCACCATTTCGTCAAAATGGCAGGCAAAACATGCGCCAAATGCACAATCCGTGGTGCACCGCGCCGGCGTCATCAGGCGCCTCGACTCGGCTAAGATGGCATCGTCAAAGGCCATGGCCGGGTTTCACGCGCCGCCCCGGGCGCCGGCCGCCGCCCATCCATCCGGCCGGCGGGCCACGTAGCCGTGAGATGAACCGCGATTCGAGATCTGGGATCTGGGATCAGGAGTCCGAGATCAGGAATCCGGATCAGGAATCCGAGATCAGGGATCAGGAGCCTCGCTCATGCCGGAAATGCCCGCCAACCCCAGCGCCACGCCTGCCGCCGGTCCCGGCGAGCGGCGCCGCACCTCGCGCCTCCGGCTCGTGCTCTATGCCGTCGTCGGGCTGGCGGCGGTCGCCGTGCTGGTGCTCGGCGGCCGCACCCTGATCGGCCCCTTGCAGCGGTTCGCCACCTGGGTGCAAGGGCTCGGCATCTGGGGGCCGGTGGTTTTCATCCTGGGCTACGCCGCCGCGACCGTCGCCTTCGCTCCCGGCGCGGTGCTGACGCTGGCGGCGGGAGCGCTGTTCGGCCTGGTCTACGGCACCGCCTACACCCTGGTCGGCGCCACCCTCGGGGCGTCGCTCGCGTTCCTGGTCTCGCGCTACCTGGCGCGCGGCGCGGTCGAGCACCGGATCGCCGGCAACCCGCGCTTTCAGGCCATCGACCGCGCCGTCGGCCGCGAGGGGTTCAAGATCGTCGCCCTGCTGCGGCTGTCGCCGGTGTTTCCCTTCAACCTGCTCAACTACGCCCTGGGCCTCACCCGCGTGCGCTTCCTCGATTACTTCGCCGCCTCCATCGCCATGCTGCCCGGCACCCTGCTCTACGTCTACTACGGCAAGGCGGCGGGCAGCCTCGCCGCGGCGTTCTCCGGCAGCGGCGCCGCCGCCGCGCCGGCGGCCGGCGGTCAGTCGAAGGCTGCCTCCTGGGCGCTGCTGGCGGTCGGGCTGCTGGCGACGATCGCGGTCACCACCTACGTCACCCGGCTGGCCGGCAAGGCGCTGCGGCAGGAGCTGGGAAAAGCCGGCGGGACGGCGCCCGGCCCGGCCGCCGCGACCGCGGCATCAGCCGGCGCGACCTCAGGAGCCGCGTCGTCCGGCGCCGCTGGCACATTTTCGCCGGCCGCCGGTTCGCGCGAGCGCGAACCGGCGCGGGAAAACCCGGCGGGAGAAGGGACCCGTCATGCCTGAGCCTGGAACCGCCGCCACGCCCACGGCAGCGCCGTTTCCGGTCGAGCCGCTCGACGAGCACAACCGGGAGTTGCTCGCCAACGTCCATCCGGCGGGTTGGATCAATCCCCAGCCGGCGCCGCGCTATCACCTGGTGGTCGTCGGCGCCGGCACCGCCGGTCTGGTGTCGGCGGCGGGCGCGGCGGGGCTGGGCGCGCGGGTGGCGCTGGTCGAGCGCCACCTGATGGGCGGCGACTGCCTCAACGTCGGTTGCGTGCCGTCGAAAGCCGTCCTTCGCGCCGCCCGCTCCTGGGCGGAGGCGCGCCGGTCCGCCGCGCACTTCGGCGGACCCCCGGCGACCGGCGAAGGGAGCTTCGCCGCCGCCATGGAGCGGATGCGCCGGCTGCGTGCCGGCATCAGCCCGCACGACGGCGCCGAGCGCTTCCGCGGCCTCGGCATCGACCTGTTCTTGGGCGACGGTCGCTTCGTGGCCCCGGACGCCGTCGAGGTGGACGGCCGTCGCCTGCACTTCCGCCGCGCCGTCATCGCCACCGGTGCGCGGGCCGCGGTGCCGCCGATCGCCGGGTTGGCCGCGGCCGGCTACCGCACCAACGAGACGATCTTCAATCTCACCGTGCTGCCGCCGCGCCTGGCGGTGCTGGGCTGCGGCCCGATCGGCTGCGAGTTGGCGCAGGCCTTCGCGCGCTTCGGCAGCGAGGTGACGCTGGTGGGCCGCTCGGCGCAGCTCCTGCCGCGCGAGGATGCGGACGCCGCGACGATCGTGGCGGCCGCCCTGGCGCGCGACGGCGTGCACCTCGAGCTCGGCGTCGAGGCCACGGCGGTGCGGCGCGAGGGCGCCGGCAAGGTGCTGACGATCGCAAGTACCGGAGCGGTTGGAGCGACCGGGGGCGCCACGCCTCAGGGCGGCCGCGAGCTGGCGGTGGACGAGATCCTCGTCGCCACCGGCCGCCAGCCGAACGTCGAGGGGTTGGGCCTCGCGGCCGCCGGCGTCCGCTACGGCGCGGGCGGCGTCGAGGTGGACGACCGCCTGCGCACCGGCAACCCGCGCATCTATTCCTGCGGCGACGTGGCGTCGCGTTCCTGCGGCGACGTGGCGTCGCGTTCCTGCGGCGACGTGGCGTCGCGTTCCTGCGGCGACGTGTCGTCGCGTTTCCAGTTCACCCACGTCGCCGACGCCCAGGCGCGGCTGGTGATCCAAAACGCGCTGTTCTTCGGCCGGGGGAAGGCCAGCGCGCTGACCGTTCCCTGGTGCACCTACACCAGCCCCGAAGTCGCCCACGTCGGCCTCTACGAGCGCGAGGCCCGCGACCGCGGTATCGCGGTGGACACCCTTACCGTGCCGCTCGCCGACAACGACCGTGCGGTCCTCGACGGCGAGGACGAGGGATTCCTGCGCATCCACCTCGAGCGCGGCGGCGACCGGATCCTCGGCGCCACGCTGGTCGCCGAGCACGCCGGCGACATGCTGGGCGAGCTCTGCCTGGCGATCACCCAGGGCATCGGCCTGGGCAGCATCGCCGGCGTCATCCACCCGTACCCCACGCAAGCCGAGGTGGTCAAGAAGGCCGCCGACACCTGGCGCCGCGGCAAGCTCACCCCGCGCGTCCGCAAGCTCTTCGGCTGGTGGTTCAGGATATTCTCGTAGGGGAGAAACCGAACGATGGACCTCGATCGCCACCAACTGTTGCAAGCGCTCGCCGATCAGCGGACCCGCCTCCGTGGTTGGGGAGTGCAGCGGCTTGGCCTGTTCGGATCCGTCGCGCGGAACGAAGCCGGCCCTGACAGCGATCTGGACTTCGTGGTCGACTTCGAGCCAGGTCGCAAGACCTTCGACAACTACATGGATCTGAAGTACTTCCTGGAGCAGCTCTGCGGTCGCACCATCGACCTGGTCACCTCCGAGGGGCTCAAGCCGCAGCTCCGCGATCGGATCTTGAGCGAAACCATCTATGCCCCGGGACTCTAGAGTCTACCTGGGAGACATGCTGGCCGCGGCTGAGAAAATCAGATCCTACACAGTGGAGATGACCTACCAAGACTTCCTTGGTGACACGCGCACGGTCGACGCCGTGGTACGAAATCTGGAGATACTCGGTGAGGCTGCCAAGCAAGTACCAGAATCGCTCAGATCGCGACATCCAGATATCGAGTGGCGGAAGCTCGCCGGCCTGCGAGACATCCTGATCCACGGTTACTTCGGAATCGATCTTGATATCATCTGGGATATCGTCGACTCAAAGCTTCCCCCGCTCACGAAACAGTTGTCCACCTTGATACAGCAATTCCAGACCGAGGCTCCTCCCGGGTGAGCCGGCCTCACCCGGCCGCCAAGTCCCCCAGCCACACCAGATGCCCGGCGAAGCGGCCGGCGCTGAGGGTGTCGTGGAGCTGGCGGTCGGCGGTGACCAGCGAGCAATCGGACTGCATCGCCAGAGCCAGGTAGACGCCGCTCGCAAGCGGCAGATCGCCGGCCAGCGCCAGACCCATCGCGGCCGGCACCAGCGCCGACAGCGGTGTCCATTCGAAGGGGACCTGGCGCAACTCGGCCAGCACCGCCCGGGCGCCCTGCTCGTCGATCTCGCCGAGACGCACCCGCCGCGCCAGCAGGCCGGCGATCTCGAGGACCAGCAGATCGGGCGCCAGCAGGTCGCAGGAGCCGGCGAGCAGCGCGTCGGCGTGAGCGGTGAGCGGTTCGGGGAAATACCACTGCGCCGCGACGCTGGCGTCGATCACGCAGCGCCGCACCGGACGCTCCTCCGGATCACCAGGGCCGCTACCACCGGTCCTTACCCTCCCCGGCGCCGCCCTGGCTGGCGCCGCCGGCACCCCTGGACCTGGCGGAGGACGCGGAAGGTGCAGCGCCGCTCGCACCCGCGGTCTCCGCGGCAAGCCGGTCGCCGTCCTGGGCCATGAGCTCGCCGCTCGGGGTGAGCGGCCGGCCGGCCCATTGCGCCCGCAGGCGGCGGGCGCCTTCCAGCGCCCGCTCGCGGGAAAAGCCCAGGGCGCCTTCGAGCAGGGCGCGCGCCTCCTCCTCCACCGAGCGCCCGTGGCGGCCGGCGCGCGCGCTCAGGCTGTCGATCACCCGCGGATCCACGTCCTGCAGCACCAGGTGAGCCATGCCGCGCGAGCTCCCTACGGGCCCACCGGCCGCACGTCGGTCACGAAATACTCGGTCTCGCCGAAGCAGGAGGTGGGAACGCCGCGATGCTGCTCGTAGTGCAGCGCCACCCGCTGGCCCATGGTCTGGTTCAGGCGCGCCGCGACCGCGTCGCCGCGGACGGTGAAGCGGAAGATCTCCGGCATCGACCCGGGCAGGTTCACCATCGCCAGCTCGCCCTCCCAGGTCTTGCAGATCCAACCCTTGTGAGAGAACTTCTGCACGTAGCCGGCACGCTCGCCGGAGGAGTAGCTGTAGCCCAGCGCCGCCCAGACGTAGAGCGCGCAGCAGGCAGCCGCCAGAACCAGCAGCGCCACCAGCAGCAGCGGCCAGCGACGGCGGCGACGGCGAGGAGGAGCCGACGCTCCCGGCGATGTCGGAGGGGGAGGGGTCGGGGCCGGGGGCGTCGCCGAGCGCGCCGCCGGTTGCAGGTGCTGGTCCGCTGCGCCACGATCGGCCGCCATCGCGTTCTCCCCCCTATCTCCTCAGGTCTTGCGCGCCCGCGCCCGCAGGAAGTCGCGATTCAGGCGCGCGATGAAGTCGATCGAGATCCCCTTCGGGCAGACGGCCTGGCATTCGGCGTGGTTGGAGCAGGCACCGAACCCCTGCCGCTCCATCGCCTCCACCATCGCCAGCGCCCGGTCGTAGCGCTCGGGCTGCCCCTGCGGCAGCAGCCCCAGGTGGGAGACCTTGGCGGCGGTGAACAGCTGCGCCGCGCCGTTCGGGCATTGGGCGACGCAGGCGCCGCAGCCGATGCACTCGGCGGCCTCGAAGGCGCGATCGGCGATCGGCTTGGGCACCGGCGTCAGGTTGGCCTCCGGCGCGCTGCCGGTCGACACCGAGATGAAGCCGCCGGCCTCGATGATGCGGTCGAAGGCGCTCCGGTCGACCATCAGGTCCTTGACCACCGGCAGCGCCTTGGCCCGCCAGGGCTCGAGGTGCAGCACGTCACCGTCCCGGAAGTGCCGCATGTGCAGCTGGCAGACCGTGGTGCCGCGCCGCGGCCCGTGGGCCTCGCCGTTGATCATGAAGCCGCACATGCCGCAGATCCCCTCGCGGCAGTCGTGATCGAAAGTGATGCGGTCCTCGCCGCGCTCGGCCAGGCGCTCGTTGACGACGTCGAGCATCTCGAGGAACGAGCTGTCGGGATTGATGCCGGCGGCCTCGTAGCGCTCCATCCGCCCGGGTGCGGCAGGCCCCGACTGGCGCCAGACGTAGAGCGTGAGGTCCATTACTTGTAGCTCCTGCGGGACAGCTCCACCGATTCGAAGTGGAGCGGCTCCGTCTGGCGAACCTCCGGCCGGTCCTCACCCTGCCACTGCCAGGCCGACACGAAGGCGTAGTCCTCGTCGTTGCGCAGCGCCTCGCCCTCCGCCGTCTGATGCTCCTCGCGCAGGTGGCAGCCGCACGACTCGTCGCGATCCAGGGCGTCGCGGCACATCAGCTCGGCGAGCTCGAAGTAGTCGGCCACCCGGCCCGCCTTCTCGAGGTCCTGGTTGACCTCGGCCGGCGCGCCGCTCACCCGCAGGTCCTGCCAGAACTCGTGGCGCAGGGCGGCGATCTCCGCGATCGCCTGGGTGAGGCCCGCCGCGTTGCGGGAGATGCCGCAGGCGTGCCAGACGAGGTGCCCGAGCTGGCGGTGGAAGGACTCGGGGCTGCGCTTGCCGCGCAGGGCCAGCAGCCGATCGAGGCGCTGGCGCACCGCCGCCTCGACCGCGTCGAAGGCGCCGCCGTCGGTCGACACCGCCTCTCCCAGGTGCCCCGCCAGGTAGCCGCCGAGCGTCGCCGGCAGGACGAAGTAGCCGTCGGCGAGCCCCTGCATCAGGGCGCTGGCGCCCAGACGGTTGGCGCCGTGGTCGGAGTAGTTGGCCTCGCCGGCGACGAACAGCCCGTCGACGTTGCTCATCAGGTTGTAGTCCACCCACAGGCCGCCCATGGTGTAGTGCGGCGCGGGATAGATGCGCATCGGCGTCACCCACGGATCCTCGCCGGTGATCTTCTCGTACATCTCGAACAGGTTGCCGTAGCGGTCCTCGATCACCGTCCGGCCGAGCCGCCGGACGGCGTCGGCGAAATCGAGATAGACGCCGTTCTTCTGCGGACCGACGCCGCGGCCGGCGTCGATGACGTGCTTGGCGTTGCGCGCCGCGACGTCGCGCGGCACCAGGTTGCCGAACGCCGGGTAGCGGACTTCGAGGTAGTAATCGCGGTCCGCCTCCGGGATGCGATCGGGCGAGCGGGTGTCGGCGGGATCCCTGGGCACCCAGATGCGGCCGTCGTTGCGCAGCGATTCGCTCATCAGCGTGAGCTTGGACTGGTAGTCGCCGGAGGCCGGGATGCAGGTGGGGTGGATCTGGGTGAAGCAGGGATTGGCGAACAGCGCGCCGCGGCGGTGGGCGCGCCAGATCGCGGTGGCGTTGCTGCCTTTGGCGTTGGTCGACAGGTAGTAGACGTTGCTGTAGCCGCCGGTCGCCAGCACCACCGCGTGCCCCGCGTGGCGCTCCAGCCGCCCGGTCACCAGGTCGCGGGTGATGATGCCGCGCGCCCGCGGACCCGAGCCGTCGTCCTCCACCACCAGATCGAGCATCTCGGTGCGCGGGAACATCCGCACTTTGCCGGCGGCGATCTGGCGGCACAGCGCCTGGTAGGCACCGAGCAGCAGCTGCTGGCCGGTCTGGCCGCGGGCATAGAAAGTGCGTGACACCTGGGCGCCCCCGAACGAGCGGTTGTCGAGCAGGCCGCCGTACTCGCGGGCGAAGGGCACGCCCTGGGCGACGCATTGGTCGATGATGTTGACCGACAGCTCGGCCAGACGGTGGACGTTGGCCTCCCGCGAGCGGAAGTCGCCCCCCTTGATGGTGTCGTAGTAGAGCCGGAAGACGCTGTCGCCGTCGTTGTGGTAGTTCTTCGCGGCGTTGATGCCGCCCTGGGCGGCGATCGAGTGCGCCCGGCGCGGAGTGTCCTGGAAGCAGAAGCATTCGACCTGGTAGCCGAGCTCGCCCAGGCTGGCGGCGGCGGCGGCGCCGGCGAGTCCCGAGCCCACCACCAGCACGTTGAACCGGCGCCGGTTGCTCGGGTTGACCAGCCGCAGGTGGTTGCGGTGCTCGAGCCACTTGGCGGCCAGCGGCCCACCCGGCACCTTGGTTTCGAGCTTCGGCGTCGCCATGGCCGTCGGTTCCCTCAGCGCAGGCCGACCAGGCCGGTCAGCACGGCCACCGGGAACGAGATGTTGCCGGCGGTGACGATCCAGGCAAAGGCGTGGGCGAAGCCGTTACGCCAGAGATTGAACCGCGGATGGTTCCAGCCCAGCGACTGAAACATGCTCCACAGGCCGTGGTAGAGGTGGAGGCCGAGAGCGAGCTGCGCCGTGACATAGAAGAGGGCGACCCACCACACCTGAAAACCGGTGACCACGTTGTGGTACACGTCGCCCGGGATGAAGCTCGGGTGCACGGTGCCCCAGGTGAAGTGCAGCAGGTGGTAGACGACGAAGAGCAGGATGATCACGCCGCCCCAGCGCATGGTGCGGGAAGCGTAAGTGGTGTGGATGCGGGCGCCGGCGACGTAGGCCGCCGGGCGCGCCGCCCGGCTCACGCGGGTCAGCTGCCAGGCCGCCGCGACGTGCAGCAGGACGCAGGCGATGAGCACCAGCCGCACCAGCCACAGCAGCACGTTGGCCGGTACCACCGGTTCGCCGACGGTGCGCAGGAAGCGGGCATAGCCGTTGTAGGCCTCCGGCCCCAGGTAGAGCTTGAGGTTGCCGAGCATGTGCCCGAGCACGAATGCGAACAGCACGATCCCGGTCGCGCCCATCACCGCCTTCTTGCCGACCGCGGACCGGTACAGGTCAGGGAACCAGGCCATGCATTGTCCTCATCGAGTCGCGCCGCCCGCGCCTATCGTATGCCCTTCCCCCTCTGCGATGGGACTTCGCTTCAACCGCGCCGCCGCCGGCGCCGGCGGACTCGGGCGCGCGCCGGCGCCTCCGCCGCCGGCTGCGCCGCTGCCGCCGGTTGCGCAACGGCTGCCGTCGGCCCCGTGCGGCGGCGGGCCAGCGCCTGCCATTCGGCGAGGGCCTCCTTGCCTTCGCCGGTGGCCAGCACCAGCAGCTCGAACAGCACCAGGGAATCCCCGAAGAAGGGCCGGCGCGTCAGTCGCAGGCGCTCCGCCACGCTGGCGCGCGGCTCGCAGAGGCGGAAGAAACCGACCAGGGCGCGGCGGATCTGCTGCGACTTCAGGTTCGAGACCGTGAAGCGCGCCAGCAGGGGCTCGCTCTCCTCCTCGACCAGCTCTTCGATGGCGGCGCGGCTCATCGGCCGCTGGCCGATGCCCTCGACGTCGTCGCGCCGGAGCATGATCTTGGGCAGCAGCAGGGCGGCGAGCAGCGTGGTGTCGGGGAGCTCCCGGCCGCCGGAGACCAGGCGATCGACCACCGGCAGGATCTGGCCGAAGCTGCCCAGGCCGCGCTCGTCGGCGGCGAGCATGGCGTAAGCCTCCGGCAGCAGGACCTCCAGCAGGCCCAGCTCCAGCATCCACTGCATCGCGGCGCCGGCGTGGCCGCAGCGCAGCAGTTGCGCGATCTCCTCGGTGACCCGCGCCGGCGAGGCTTTTTCGAGCTCGCGCCGATGCTGGTGAATCGCCTCCTGGGTGCCGGCCTCGATGCCGAAGCCCAGGCGGCCGGCGAACTCGCAGGCGCGCAGCATCCGCACCGGGTCCTCGCGGAAGCGGACGCCGGGGTCGCCGATGGCCCGGATGAGCTGCTTGCGCAGGTCCTCGATGCCGCCGGTGTAGTCGATGACGCTGAAGTCGGCGATGTCGTAGAACAGCGCGTTGACGGTGAAGTCGCGGCGGAAGGCATCCTGGCGCGGGGTGCCGTAGGAATTGTCGCTGGTGATCAGCAGCTCACCGGGAGCGGACTGCTCGTCGGGGTCGGGGTCGCGGCGGAAGGTGGAGACGTCGACGACGTCGCCGTCCTGGAAATAGACGTGGACGAGGCGGAAGCGGCGGCCGATGATGCGCGAGTTGCCGAAGAGCCGCCGCACCTCGTTGGGGCGGGCGTTGGTCCCGACGTCGAAGTCCTTCGGCCGCCGACCGAGCATGAGGTCGCGCACCCCGCCGCCCACCAGGCAGGCGCGATAGCCTGCCTTGTTCAGCCGGTAGAGAACCTTGACGGCGTTCTTGTCGATGTCGTTGCGGGAGATCGGGTGCTCGGACCGCGGTACGATCCGGGGCGCCAGCTCGGCGTCTTCGCTCACACCGACGATTATACGGTGGTAGAAAAAAGTGGCCGGGGAGGGTGGAGGGTTGAGACCCGCCCCGGCGCTTGGGAGAGGAGACTGTCGATGCGCGCTACCGGGCGAGGGGAAGACGGGATGAGCGAGGCGCAGCCGGCTTGGCCGAGCCCTTCCTCTGGCCTGCCGCCGGAGGGAGGGCGTTGAGGGGGTGGCCTGACGTCGACTTGCGGTGGTTCGTCATCACGTCTTTCCTCGTCCGCAGGGGGTATAAATCAAGAACCGTGCCACTGCCCGCGCCAGGACCTAAATGACTTACAGAGAATAGTTTGCCGGTCCGAAGCAGCGACGGCGCAGGTCTGGCGCCAGGTCGCGCGTCTCTTGGCGGGGACGGCGCTGGCGCCTCTAGAGGTCTAGCCTGGCGTTACAGTCGGATCGCCAGCCGCCCGGGTCGGGTCGGGTTCGACAGGCTGGTGGGCCTAGACCAGCCGGGTCACCACCTCGACGTGGGAGGTCAGGGTGCGGTGGACGGGGCAGCGGTCGGCGATCGCCAGCAGCCGGGCGCGCTGCTCTTCGCTGAGCGGCCCGAGCAGCTCGAGCTGGCGGTCGATGCGCTCTATTCTGGCTCCGCTCTCGGCGCACTGTTCGCAGTCCACCCGGTGATCGCGCGAGTGGCGCAAACGCACCCGTGTGCCGGTCAGCGGCATGCCCTTGCGGTCGGCATAGAGCCGCAGGGTCATCCCGGTGCAGGTACCCAGGGCGGCCAGCAGCAAGCCGTAGGGGGTCGGACCGGCGTCGGCGCCGCCGTCGGCCACCGGCTCGTCGGCAACCAGGAGGTGCCCGCCCGCCCGCACCTCCTGGCGCAAAGCCGGCGCACCGCCGGTGACCTCGACCTCGCCGGCCGCCAAGGCGGGGAGCGATGGGGTCGCGGCGCCGGCGCCGAGCGGGGACTCGCTGCCCGTACCGGCAGACAGCTCCCCGGTTTCCGCGGCTCCGAGCGTGGCCGGGAGCGCCGGGATGCCCGTACCGGTGACGACGCCGACCTTCCCTGGACCCTGGCCGATGGCGTGGGGACTCTGACCCGCGTGGGGATCCTGCCCGTTGACATGTGAACCCTGGCCGCTTCCAGCCGCCAGGTACCGGGTGGCCCAGGCCGCCAGCACCGCTCCGGCCTGGGAGGCGTCACGCGGGTTGGAGAGGAGGTGGTCGGCATCGCCCAGCGAGACGAAGCTCTTGGGGTGGCGCGCGGCCAGGAACAGGCGCTCGGCCTGCTCGATGCCGACGATGCGATCGGCCGGCGAGTGGAACAGCAGCAGCGCCTTGCCCAAACCGGCCAGCACTCCCCCCAGGTGGTCGCCCGCCAAGTCCTCGAGCAGCTGGCGGCGGATGCGGACCGGACGAGGCCCGCCGAGGTTGATCTCGAAGGCAGGCTCCTCGGTCTGCCCGACGCTCTCCACTGCCTCCTCGACACCTTCCGCGGTCTTCACGGCACCCTGCCCAGCCCTCTTGACGCCTTCCACGGCATCCTCGGTGCCTTCCGCAGCCCTCTCGACTCCCTGCCCAGCCTCCTCGACGCCTGGGCCGGTGCCCTCGGCCGCCCTCGCCTCCGCGGTCAGGCCGGCGCGGCGGGGCGCAGCGCCGGTACCGGAGTCGCCAGCCAACTGCGGCAGGCGCGCGGCCAGCTTGGCGCGCAGCAGGCGGGTATCGCTCGGCGCACCGATGGTGGCCACCGCCACCGCTTCCGGGATACGCGCCGCCGCCGCCAGCATCGCCGTGCCGCCCAGGCTGTGCCCGACCAGCAGCGCCGGCGCTTGCCGCTCCCGCCGCAGGAAATCGGCCGCCGCGACCAGGTCCTCGACGTTCGAGGTGAAGTTGGTGTCGGCGAACTCTCCGCCGCTGGCGCCGAGGCCGGTGAAATCGAACCGCAGCACGGCGATGCCCCGCGCCACCAGCTCGCGGCTGATCGCGCCCGCCGACTTAAGGTCCTTCGAGCAGGTGAAGCAGTGGGCGAACAGGGCATAGGCGGCCGGCTCCCCTTCCGGTGCATCGATCCGCCCCGCCAGCCGCGCCCCCTGCGAGCCAGGAAAGCCGACGTTCTCATGGTTCATAGCCAAAGATGCTAGTGCACCGCGCCGCAAATCCCACATCCGGCGGCATTCACGATCCAGGATCGGGGCTCGAAATTTGGCGGTGCGGATACACTACGCCCGTGCCTGAAGCAGACCAGGCCGGGGTCGCCGCGCTCGAGGTCGTCGAGGTCGGCAAGATGTGGGCCGACGGCACCCTCGCCCTGGCCGGCGTCAGCTTCACCGTTGCCGCCGGCGAGACGCTGGCGCTGGTCGGCGAGAGCGGCAGCGGCAAGACCACCCTGCTGCGCCTGTTCAATCGTCTGGTCGAGCCCACCACCGGCGAAGCACGCGTCGCCGGCAAGCCGGTTTCCGGCGTCGACCCTATCGCGCTGCGCCGGCGCATCGGCTACGTGCCGCAGGACGGCGGCCTGCTGCCCCACTGGCGCGTCGCGCGCAACGTCG
>Ga0209167_10001806_pt1 | contig 12168 bp, 8 predicted proteins | sample Coa_R1_9_FD_187154 | JGI IMG/M metagenome (GOLD analysis project Ga0209167, IMG submission 187154) | Surface soil microbial communities from Centralia Pennsylvania, which are recovering from an underground coalmine fire - Coalmine... | ecosystem: Environmental > Terrestrial > Soil > Unclassified... | reverse complement strand
TGCTGTTGGTTTTTAGGAACTTATCGGGATGGGACTTAAGTTGGAAGGTGTCCGGTCACAGACACTGTGTGGGTTTCGCTACATTGCCGATAAACAGCAGAACTTAAGGCGATCGTCGTCGAGCCTCAGGGTTAAGAAACCACCGGCGCTATGAACGCCGCAACGACCCGCTCTTCCACCACTGGCTCGATCATCTCTTTCACATAAAACGCGACCGCCGTAGCCCGTTGCCAAAACCGCATAGCCAGAAGCAGAAGCATCATAACCTGGCCGATGATGAATGCGCCAAGGACACTGCTCGGCGGCACAATCGCGTGCCACAGCCAGATTCCAACCACCAGGACGAGCAGCGCCACACTTGCAATCGCGACATAGCTGCCCAGCAGCCGCCCTAGATTCCGCCACGTCTTGCGAAATCCAGCCGTAACCGCTTTCCGCACCGCGGGCTGGTCGCGCAATACCACTTCAGTCTGGGCAAGATCAAACCATATGCGGACGACCGTCAGAATCAGCAGAATGATCAAAGTGCCAGCCAGCTGTGTGAAGAACGGCAGCCTTTCGTTGGAAGTCTTGTCCGCCATCATAACCAGCGCGTTCAGCGCTCCGAATAAAATCCCACCGACAACGCCTGCAATGATCGCGAAAAACACGAACAAACGCGCGAACCTCCAAACATTCCGTCCGCAGGCTCGAAAAAACTCATCCCGGGGAAGCCGATGGTCCGAGGCATAACCCAGCAACACTCCCGGCATGAACACCAGGCTCGTTAAGAAAAAAACCACCGCGAACATCATGGCAGGATGAGTTGCGCTGGGTAGCGCACCAAATTCCGGACGCATCAGCATCTCCATGAACACTCCCAGGTTGAACCCATGAAGTAGTTTGTCAGCGTAAAGGCTGTTATCCAGAATGCTGTGCGCTGCGTCGCTGAAAGCGCTCGCTCCGAAGTGGGCAAACGCCAGGTTCAGCAGATAAAACCACACGATATATCGCTTGTTGCGCCGTACGACTGCAGCGCCCGCGGAAACCAGATTCATGTTCTCCTTCATCAATCTCCTCTTACACCAGCCACCAGGCCAGCATTTGCGCGAAGAACTGACCAATGCAGGTCCAATAGTTTGCCAGCTTGCGCGCCGGGGCGCCGTTTGGTTCCTCAGTTCGGCTGTTGTTGAAGTTGTTGCGATCGAAATAAATCTTGTGATCAGGATCGACTTCAACCGATTCTATTTTCGCCTTCTTCTGATATGCATACCTCACCCATCGGTCTTGCCCATCCCAGTGCTCCCGAACCTTGTCGCCATTATCAAACTTGATCTCAATGTCGACCGGCATAACGAAATCCTCTTTGCGGTGAATCCATACGTTATTCACGTATTCCGTCACGCCTTTTTTCTCTTGCAGGTCGTCCTTGTACCATTCGACCGGCACTGAACTGATCTTCAAGACTTCGAAGTCCAAAACTTGCGTTCCATAGACCGCTTGATTGAAGTACCAGCGCAGATCCTTGCCTGAAACTTCTTCAATCGTCTTCAGGAAGTCTTCTTTCGTGGGGGATGCGAAGCGGTAGCGCAAAAAATACGTATGCATGGCCTGCCGCATCGTATCCTCGCCGATCACGCTTTCAAGCGTAAGCAAGATCAGAGCCGTCTTGCCGTACGTGATTCCGCCATAAGAATTGTTATCCGCATACTGCCAGCCATTTTTCGCTAGCGGATCAAGAGCGGCCACACGTTCATAGAAGAGCCGGTCCTCATTTTCTTCCCCAGCAGTGATGCCCCACAAATTGATCGTCGAGGTAGAGGGACCAAAAATAGAATCCATCACTTTCGCTTCCGTGTATTGGTTGATGCCCTCATCCATCCACGCATCTTCGAACTCGTTGGTAGCTACCATGCCGTACCAGTACTGATGTCCGAATTCGTGCTCGACTACCTGCTCGGGGAGAAGCGCCCCCTTGGGCATGAACCAATTCGTGCCTGCCGTGATGAATGTCGGATACTCCATCCCGAACGCCTGTGAGCCTGGGTCCGGATCCACGATCGTGAGCGTCTTGTAGGGATACGGCCCGTACCACCGATCAAAACGTTCCATCGTCTGCTTAGCAATTAGCGCGTGACGTTCAGCCTGACCCCAATGCGCGGGCTGCATCATGATCCGTAGTTTCACCGGGCCCATACTGCTTTGAAACGTGTCGTTGTAGATCAAGTAATGCGGGCTCGCTGTCCATGCAAAATCGTGAATGTCATCTCCGTGATACGCGACCGTCTTCGTTCCGTCAGGATTGTCCACGCTGCTGACTTCGATCCCGCTCGCGCCAACCACTTCGTACTGCGGCACCGTCAGCTTCACGTCATACACTCCGAAGTCAGCGAAGAACTCCGTGTAAGCGTGAAACTGATGGCAATTCCACGCGCCATGCCACCAGACTCCAACCTTGGGAAACCATTGGCCGCCGAGGACGAAATCGCGATTCCAACCCGTGCGCTCCAGCGTCTCCGGAAATTGATCGTGAAACTTTATTTTGAACTGCACATATCCGTCCCGCGGAATCGGCTTGGGCAAATGCACTTGCACTACCGTGCGGTCATCCTTGTTCTCGTCGTCCGGATGGATGAACTGCAACTGGTTGGTGAAATCGCCCTGGCCCACGACCTCAAAGCTCTTGATCTCTTCGGATCCATAATTCTTGGGATCCCATTTTTCAAAATCCTGTCCTCGAGTCGCTTCCCGCTTCCCTTCCCGAACCCAGGTAGCTGTAGGCTCAAAAGCATTCAAATAAAGATGAAAAGGAAAAGTATCCAGCGGCTGCCCGGTAAGATTGTGATAGGTCAGCGTTTCCGTCGCGTCCAGAGAATGCGCCTTGGCGTTGTACTTGGCGTCCATGTCGTAGGCCACAACCCGTTGCGAGAGCGGCGTAGCCGAGTTGATGGCCGAAGTGGTTGTCGGAATCGCAAGCCCCGCAGCAGCACCGGTCTGCGCCGAAGCAGACACCGCAAGCGAAGCCACAAGCAGGCAGACGACAACGCTCAAACGTGAGCACATGAATGACTCTTCCTCCGTTCAATCAACCCAAAAACGATCGATAAGCGCGAGCTTTCATCATAGCCCAGGAGACGGCAGACGTGTTATCGAAAGCAGGTCGTTCCCCTCCTGAGAGGTTTTACGTCATTCCGCAAAACTCGGTTCCATGAATAAGCTCTGCCGGGGAGTCGCCTCTACGAAAGGCGAACGCTCCTGTCCAATGCATTTGACTTTCAGGATTAGCACTCGACTGCGGCAGGCCCGCACCAACAGAAATCCACGGGCGGACTGCCATCACTGAAGCCCACATCGAGGCTGCCGAAAAAGATTTCGGCTACTTCACTGCGGAGAATGCCAGGGAGGGAGTTGGCGCGTCATCGCGAAGTCGCGAGAGCTCGGTTACACAGGCGTCGGGCTCGATGCGTGTGTCGCCCTCGCTGAAATCGAAATGAGAACCGGGCAAAGCACTGCGGGACGCGCGCACCTAACCGCGATCGCGATCGAGGCCATAGGCTACGACCTGCTCGCAACTGAGATTGCGATCGCGCTCGCCTGACGCTTCCGAAAACCGAAAGATATATTGCCCTAAGCGAAGCTCCCGCTCACTCCTTGAAAACCGCGACCCGCCTGCTTGAGCACCCACTTCACCACACGCGCATCGTTGTAACTGAACCCCAGATTGTGATTCAACGTCGAGAAACAATGCGTCTGGCACGACTTCTTCATTTCATTCAGTTGGGGCACTTCAAACTTATGATTTTCAATCGCTCCCCAATCATGCGTCGCCGAATACATAGGGAAACATGGAGCCAGCGTCCCATCCACTCGAATGATGATCGAGTTCTGTCCTGCCCGACAATTCCACGGTTCTACTTTCCCCCGCATGAAGTCTTTCATGTCCTGCAGCCGCTTCACCGAGTTCACCATCTTGTAGCCCGATTTGTTTTTCTCGATGAGCCAGTCCACCAGCTCATCCACCTGCGGCCAATCCTGCGGATGAATAAACGTGTCATTTGCTTCGTAGTGCTTGAAGTGGTCCTGTTCGATCATGGGAGATTCGTTGATGTGATAATCCGTCGCGATGCCGTGCTCCCTCGCGATCTCCGTCAACTGTTTCACATCCTCCATATTGTTGCGGCAGATGTTGATGTTGAAGAACACCGAATAGCCGTACTTATATTGCTTCCGCACCAGATAATCGAAATACTTGCGCACCGGAGTCAACGCCTTCGGCAGGCCTGGTTTCTCATCCACCGCATCCACGGCAAAATTGAAAATGGCCACACCCGCATCCGCCAGCCGGTCAATCACATCCGGACGCAACAGCCGCGCATTGGTCGGCATATAAATCCAGAAGCCCTTTTTCGCCGCGTAATAACTAGCCTTATGCACCAGCTGCGGACGCAACAAGGGTTCCCCACCCATAAACGCCAGCACCCGGCAAGTCGTCGAATGCAGCCAATCGATCGAGCGCTTCGCCACTTCTTCGGTCATGCCTTTCACGCTGTTGTCAAACGCCCAGCAGTAATGGCAATCGAGATTGCACTTCCACTCCGTAAACAGATAAGCAATGATGGGATGAAACGGTCCCGGCAAAACCCGCGACTTAATATAAGGATAGAGCCAACCTCGCATCGCCCTGTGAACCAGCGGAGCCGTCCACCGTCGCTTTCCCGCACGGGCGCGCGCCAAGTTCTCTTCATAGTTATCATCCGCTGCCAGCAATTCGGGATATTGCGGAAATACCGGCTCCGGAAACTTCTCGCCGCCGCTTAGCGCCAGCTCAGGCCGCGGAGCCGGAGACTTCTTCAGCAGGTCATGCAGTTGGACATCCAAACGAAACGGGGGAGGGGCGTTTTGCTCAAAACGTTCTTGAACAGGGGACATGTCAGTCTGCTCCTTAATTTCCGTAGATGACGCAAACCGGATTTGGTTGCACGAAAATTAGCAGAAATGTTTAACCGCCCCCGATACCCCCGTCCGATCAACCCGCCGCTCGGATTCTCATTTGCCGAACACTCCGAACGCCCCCAGCACTTGGTAGCTGCTATCCCACCCCGAACCGATGTTATTGGAGAACGTGCCTTGCGTCCCCGCAAAGTTATTGTTCCAGACGTCATAGGTGTCTTTAAACTGCTGCTGCGGGCTCAGCACCACCCAATACAATTTGCCTTTCTTCACCGGAATCCCCTTGGCATATTTAGCAGTCTGCAGCGTGCAGCACTGTCCAAAAACCGGCAGTTTGGAAAAATGCCAGGTATGAAGCGCTTTCCCCGGAATCCCCTTGTCATCCTCATTCAAGCTCACCACCAGCGAATTCGTACCCTGGACCCACGTCGCGCCCACCTGAATCTCCATCACCGTATGATCAGCCTTGGGCCGGAATCCGCAGCCCACCGATTGCGGCCACGGCTGCCCCGCATCCGGCCCTAGTATCCCATAGCCAGAAATCGCGTTGTACACTTTGCTGCCCTTACCAAGGTTGCTATAAATCTCGACCAGCTTCGACGACGGCCTCACTGCAGGCACAAAAGGCTCCGTCGGAGCCCGCATCAAAATCGTGTTTCGACCACCATTGATCGTGATCACTCCATCGTTCGCCGCCTGACCCCAGGCAGCGCCGGCGAGCATCAATCCAACCACCCATCCCGATAGCATTCTCATCATGGATCCCCCTTACGGATTAATCGCACGCAATTCTACCCCGAAAACTCAAATCCTCATCTCGCGTTCTCAGAACCGCGAGAAACCGCCCCTCACACCATCCACTCCCACGCTTCCCGATAACCCTCCCAACGGGCGCACTTGCACTTTATGTCCGGATAAAATCAGATTCTTTTCCATCACGCGTAAGCCGTCCCCAATTGTCATTCCAAGACGGCCCTACCCATCCCCCGATTGTCATTCCGAGACGGCGTAAGCCGTCGAGGAATCTGCTTCCTCCCGCCATCGCCAAACCCAAATCAAGACAAAGACCCCCACCCGCCGATCCCAAGATCAGCAGCTATGAGGCTTCGTCACAGTTTTTCCGGTAGCCATAGCCTCACAAGCCAGACCAAATCGACCAACAAAATCGGGATAATTGTCATCCTGAGGCAGCGGAGTCGCTCGCCCACGAGCGACTCCCAACGAAGGATCTCTGCAACTCTCTAACCATCAAATGCGCACGCCGCCGGGTGCCCCATCTTTCGCGTTCTGTGCGAAAGGTGGGAAGCCTGAATCTCGATATAAAATTCGTCGGGACGGAAACGGTGAGCACGGGTCAATGAGCGCTATGGCCTGATTTCATCAACTGTCCGCATTCAGCAGCCTCCTTGACCAAGTCCCGGCCCACCAATATCCAGACGTTGTTCTGTACGTGTGTCCTGTCAACTCTGACAGTAGCCGGGGCAGGACAACTGGCCGAAAGTTGTCACGCAGCTTTTTTGTCGTTTTTTTGGCCAATTAATTGAGAAATGGAGAACGTGATGACGAATTCCGCAACGACTCCGCGAGACACACAGAAACCCAATGTCGTAGTTATTCTGGGGGACAACATCGGTTATGGCGATATGGGACCGTATGGCGGCGGCGAATTGCGCGGTTGCCCCACACGAAACGCCGACCGACTCGCTCGCGAGGGGCTACGCTTGACGCAATTCATGGTGGAGTCCACTTGTACCCCATCGCGAGCCGCGCTCATGACCGGGCAATACTCGATCCGCAATGGACTTTCGCTCATCGCTTCTCCGGGCAGCCCCTTTCAGCTCCCGGGCGATGCCTACACCATGGGACGGCTGTTTAAGGATGCGGGCTACGGGACAGCCATCTTCGGCAAGTGGCATCTGGGAGCAGACGACTATGCTCAACCGACTTCGCACGGCTTCGATGAGTTCTATGGCATCCCGCTGGACACTTCGTGGAACGACGCGATCACAGTGCCGCTGATCATGATGACACATTCCTTCGACGTGCCCGAGAGCGTCCTCATCGAAAAGGGGGCGTGGATCCAACACCAAAAGGCGGGCGGGCCGCTCGAGCGCGTGAAACCGTTCACACCCGACGTGCGCGCCGAGATCGACAACGAACTCACCGAACGCTCCATCGCATTCATGAAACAGCAGCAGGCGGCGGGCAAGCCCTTCTTCGTCTACCTTCCATTCTCGATGGGGCATGCGCCGAATTATCCATCCAAAGAATTCGCCGGAAAGTCGCGCATTGGGAATTATGGCGACAAGATGATGGAAGGCGACTATCACGTCGGGCAGGTGCTCGACGCGCTCAAAGAAATGAACGTAGATAACAACACGATTGTTGTTTTTGCCGCCGACAACGGGCCGAGTGGCTGGATTCTAAGGGAATTGGGCAACTTAGGATCGCCCGATATGGGCAACTCCGGTCCCTTTCGCGGCGAACTGGGCGAGGTCACCGAGGGCGCAATCCGGACCTTCTGTTTCATCCGCTGGCCCGGACATATCGCACCGAACACGACGTCCAATGCCATGTTCTCGCTGATGGACTTCCTGCCGACCTTCGCGGCTATCCTCGGCTCCAAACTGCCCACCGACCGTCCGATTGACGGCGTGGATCAGACGGCGGCGCTGTTAGGCAAGAGTGAGAAAGGGGCGCGCGAGTCATTACTGACCTTCATTGGCCCCGATCTGGTAGCCGCACGCTGGAAGCAGTGGCGTTTTTACTTCAAGGATATGCAACTGACCGGAACCGGGCAGCAGATGCTCGGGGGGATGTACGTGACCAGCAACGATCTGTACTTCCCCAAGGTCTACAACATCGAGATGGACCCGCACGAGGATCTGAATCTTGGCGGCATCACCGTCTTTATGGCGGGTCCAGCATTCGAGGTGGTAAGGAAATATGAAGAGTCTGTGAAGGAGCATCCAAACCGGCCATGCGCTAACCTCACGCGCTTTTCCCCAGCCTACGATTAAAGGGGGAAGTTGTGCGGCTGCTTAGTTGGCGAAAAATCGCCATTACACTCATTCAGGGGTTTCTGGCTGGGGCTGAGGAAAACCTAGTGGGCGGCGCGACTCTCGCACAAACCCGCAATACTCACTCCCCCACCCCCAACTGCCAAAACAAAAACGAATAAACATCCGTCAACTCTTCAATCTGCTTCGTAATCGGCTTCCCCACGCCATGCCCAGCCTTCGGCTCGATCCGCAACAGTATCGGACGCTCCCGGCTCTGCCCATTTGCCGCTTCCGCCTGCATTAACGCCGCCATCTTCTTGGCATGCATGGGATCGACCCGGGTATCGCTCTCCGCCGTCATAAAAAGAATCGCCGGATACTCCACCCCGGCCTTCACATGCTGATAGGGCGAGTAAGAAAAAATAAAATCGAACTGCTTCGGATCCTCCGCCGACCCGTACTCAGGAATCCAGAGCTTGGCAATTTGAAAGTGCTGGTAGCGCAGCATATCGAGCAACGGCACCGCGCACACCACAGCCCGAAAAAGATCGGGACGCTGCGTCAACGCCGCGCCCACCAGCAATCCGCCATTCGATCCGCCACGAATCGCCAGATGTTCTTTATCCGTATATTTCTGCGCAATCAAATACTCAGCCGCAGCAATAAAGTCATCAAAAACATTCTGCTTTTTATCCAGCATCCCCGCTCGATGCCACTCTTCTCCAAACTCAGAACCACCGCGCAAATTAGCCACGGCGAAAACCCCGCCATGCTCCAGCCAAAGATAACGATCACCGGCAAAGCTCGGAGTCAGGCTGATGTTGAATCCACCATAGCCCGTCAGCAAAGTCGGATTCTTGCCGTTCAGCAACAAACCCTTCTTGTAGAAAACGAACATCGGAACCTTGGTTCCATCCTTCGACGAGAACCAAACCTGATCGACCTGGTAAGCCGAAGGATCAATCGAAGGCACATCGACTCGGGCCCATAGCTCGGGCACCTGGTTCTCCCTGAAATCGATGCGATAAATGCTGGGCGGAACCGTGAACGACTGGAATCCGAAAAAAGCCTCGTCGCTGTTCCACTGCCCTCCGACTCCCGCGATCGAACCTAATCCCGGCAGCTTCACATCGGATGACAACCGTCCATCCGTACTGAAAATCTTCAGCAGTGAAGTCGCATTTTTCTCGTACAGAGCAAAAAGGTTCCCGTGGATGATCAGGACATTCTTCAGAACCGCGTCAGATTCCGGAATCACTTCGTGCCAACCCGCGCGCCCCGGCTTCTGCGCATCCACGCGGAACACACGATAGTGTGGCGCGTCCTCGTTGGTGAAAATGTAAAGCTGGCCCTTGAGAATTTCCCCGGTGTAGTTGAAATCTTTCCCGCTGGTCACTTCGACCGGCGGCGTTCCCGCCTTCAAATCCTGCAAGTACATCTCACTCTTCGTGTAACCCTCAAATACGTTGATCAGCAGCCAGCGATCCTCATCGTCGGCCAGCTGCGCCACCGGCACATCCTGCGCCTTGAGCCGATCGCCATAAATTAAAGGATCTTTTTCCGGATCGCTCCCCAGCGCGTGATAGAAAATCTTGACGTGATAAACCTCTTCCCCCGTGGGCACATCCCCTTTTTTCGGAGTCCGTCCGTAATAAAATCCCGAGTCGTCTTTTTTCCATGCCACGTTGGCATGGCGCGCCCGATCGATCGCATCGGGCAGCAACTTCCCGCTCGAAGTCTCAACGATCCGCAGCGTGCTCTCTTCCGAACCGCCGGACGATGTGCCGTAGGCAACATATTTTCCATCATCCGAAGGCGCCCACCAGTCCAGCGCAACCGTACCGTCCGTAGACATCAGATTTGGATCTACAAGAGTCCGGTCTTTCCCGTGAACCCCCTCCCGCACCAGAAGCACGGCCTGGTTCTGCTTCCCATCGCGCCGAACATAGAAATAATATTTCCCGCCGACTTGAGGCGTGCCGATGATCCCAACGGAAAGCAGCTGCGTGAGTTCCTGATTGATCTGGTTCCGGCCTGGCAGAGGATCAAGAACGCCGCGAGTATAAGCCAGCTCCGCGCGAACGAACTCCTGTGTCTCCGCGCTATCCGAATCCTCCAACCACCGGTAAGAATCAGAAATCGCACGCCCGTGAAAAGATTCTTCGACAACCTCCACCCGAGCCTTGGGAGGCGCAGCAGGCGTGCTCGAAGCCCCATCCGCCGCCAACACCACACCCGCAAATAAAAAGCAACAAAGCAAAGAAAAAATCCAGAACAAGACCCGACCTCCCGCCAAGAACATAAATCAGAAACTCCCAACCCCGGCCCGACAAGTATAAAGATTTCCCAACCCGAAAGCCCCCGCCCCAAAGCTACTTGTGTACTCCCGGTTATCGGGGGATATACATGTGGGGTGTTGGACGTGTACGTAGCGAGTTGTGCGGCACACGTATGCACCACCGCAAAAACAAGCCGCCGCAAAGTTGCGCGCTGTCGCGCGCAACTTTGAAATCCCCGCAACCCCCGCCAATGATATTATGGATAACGACGAAAGAGGCCGCGCCCTCCGGGCGCGCCCCAAAACACTCCTCAGTAGCTCAATGGCAGAGCATCCGGCTGTTAACCGGAGGGTTGTAGGTTCGAGTCCTACCTGAGGAGCCATTTTTTTCTGGAGCTTCGTTGATCTTCTCGCTGTTGGTCTCCCCGATACCCGGGGGATTTACCGGGGACCTTTCCTGAATTCCGGGCCTGCTAGTGCTCTCGACCGCGCTGCGAATATTTCGCGACGATGCGATCAGCCGAGCTTCTGTCGGACGCTTCCAAGAATCTCGTTCGAGAGTCGTGGGTCCCGCACGGCACGAGCCAGTACCACGCCACCCATCATCGCCGCTGTCCAAAAGATGGCTTCTTTGCGGTCTGCACCCTTAGCGGAAAGAAAGTTCTCCAGTCCCTGCTCGAATGCGGCTTTCAGCTCAGGGGTGGAGCGAGCAACCTCCTGCGCCAGCGCGGCCATGGTGCAGCCGTCGCCTGGATTATCCCGGTGCCACGGGCTCAGATACAGGTCGGCAAACGATCCTTTGCTCCTCTTCTTTTTCTTTTTGCTGCGCTGCAAGCGACCTAGCGAAACTTTTTGGCCGTAGGCAACGGCAGCCGTCTGCAGTTCTTCCTTCGAACCGAAATGGGCATAGAACGCCCCGTGCGTCAGGCCGGCGGCCTTCATCACTTCGGCCACGCTTACGTTCTCAAATCCCCGCTCACGGAACAGGCGGGAAGCCTCCTTCACAATCCGTTGATGTTTTGCCGCGGTCTCCTCGACGGAATAGCGCATATTTTTTCTGTATCCTCGATCTATGATGGTCATCATATGACAAGTATGACGATCATCATGTTTGATGTCGCTCATACAAAAAGGAGGCATTATGAAGCTCACAGGCAAGAAGGCTCTTATTACCGGAGGCAACAGCGGCATCGGCTTGGCCACAGCCAGACTTTTCATCGCTGAGGGCGCGCAAGTCGCCATTACCGGTCGCGACCAGAAGACCCTCGATGAGGCGGTTGCAGAACTCGGACCTAACGCGCGTGGCTACCGCGCAGACATCACAGTTGCGGAAGACCGCAAGCGGCTCTTCGCAGCCCTGGCCAAAGATTTTGGGAAACTCGACATTGTCTTCGCCAATGCCGGCATCTCCGGCCGGACGCCTACCGGTTCCACTGACGAGGCCGTGTTCGAGAACGTGATCCACACTAACCTGAATGGCGCTTTCTATACGGTGAATTCAGCGGCCCCTCTGCTGAACGACAACGGCAGCATCATCTTTAATGGGTCGGTACATAACTATCTCGGCCAACCCGGCGTCGCCGCATATGCAGCCACGAAGGGCGGCATCGTCTCGATGGCGCGTTCCATCGCCGCCGATTTTGCACCGCGCAACATTCGCGTGAACGTCGTCGCACCCGGCGCGACGAAGACTCCCATCTGGAAGCGCGGGCCCCGCGCCTCTATATCTGCAGACGAGTCCGCCAAGCAGGCGAAGTTCTTCTCGTCTGTCATTCCGCTGGGCCGTTGGGGCGAGCCCGAAGAACTTGCCAAGGCTGTGCTCTTCCTGGCCTCGGATGATTCCTCATACGTCAATGCAGTTGAGCTGATGGTGGATGGCGGAGCCACTGGCGCCCCTTTCGGAGCTCCCATTCTGCGCGGCTAACCGCAAAGGGTTAAGGCATGGAGCAAAAGTAACGA
>Ga0209167_10001804_pt1 | contig 12171 bp, 13 predicted proteins | sample Coa_R1_9_FD_187154 | JGI IMG/M metagenome (GOLD analysis project Ga0209167, IMG submission 187154) | Surface soil microbial communities from Centralia Pennsylvania, which are recovering from an underground coalmine fire - Coalmine... | ecosystem: Environmental > Terrestrial > Soil >... | reverse complement strand
CGAGCACCTGTCCCGAGGCGCGGTTGGTCCAGTCAAGCGAGCCGGTCACGACGCGAAAGGCCGCGGGCGCCGTGGCGGTTCCCGCGCTGATGTTCTCGACGCAGTGGGCGGCAGTCAGTACCAGCATCGGCGAGACGACCGTTCCCGAGCACGCCGTGCCGTCGGTCACATCGGCGATGAACGCTGCGAACGGCCAGCTGCCGGCCGGCGCCGTGGTACCGCCGACGACGCTCGCGCGGGCTCGCGCGCGCGAGGAGCTCGCCGGCTGACCGTGACGCGGCATTGCAGCGCTCGCCACGGGCGCGCACACCGCCAGCACAAGCGCCACGGCGATGGCGTGCGAGAAGCGGCGCCGCCGGCTGGGGCGGAAGTGGCTCTTGGAATGGTCGGGCATCGGGAAGCAGTCGTTGCTTGTACGAGAGAGAGGCGGCGTAATGCCGACATGTTCGCCGGACTCGTACGAATGTCCGCAATGCTGGCCAGGAGCCCTGCTTAGGGGTACCTCTGGACCGTGGGGATTCGCGCGGTGCGTGAGTTTGAAAGAAGCCCGCACCCGCGAGGGAAGCTCAGTGCCGCCCCCACCGACGAGCAACTCGTGGCGCGCTGTCGCGGCGGTGACCAGGACGCCTTTGCAGCGGTGGTCGCGCGTTACGAGACGATCCTGACGCGCCACTGCGCGCGCATCGTCGGCCCAAGCGCCGCAGAAGACGCCGTGCAGGAGGCATTCGTCGCGGCCTGGGTCGCGTTTGGCAGCGGCGCGGATGTCCACGATCTCAAGCCCTGGCTCTTCCAGATCGCGCGCCGCAAGGCCTTCAAGACGCGCGAGCCGCGCGATCTGGCCGAGCTATCTGACTCACTGGCAGGTGCGCGATCGAGCGAGGAGGAGGCGGCTGGCTCCGCCCAAGCCCGCGCGGTGCTGGCGGCCGTCGCGGCGCTACCCCCCACGCAGCGCGACGCGCTCGTCGGCAGCGCGCTCCACGGGCGCAGCGGCCTGCAGCTCGCACGCCAGCTCGGCACGACCGCACCAACCGTACGCCAGCTCGTCTTCCGCGCCCGCGAGCAGGTCCGCCTGGCTGCCGCGGCGTGCCTCGCGCCGCCGCTGGCGCTGCTGCGCTTCCTGCGCCACCAGGTCGCCGGAGGCGTCGCGACAGCACCCGGGCCGATGGCTGCGGCCACCGCCGTGAAGGCCGGTGTGGCGCTGATCGTCATCGCCGCCGCAGGAACCGCCGCCGGGGTCCAGTTCAGCCAGCCCGCCTCTCCACCGCCCCCCGGCCAGCACGTGCAAAACACCGTCGGTAACGCCGCGGAACGGACGAGATCCGCGACCGGTGGCGTCATACGGTTGCGCGCCAACGCGTCGGGAACGCTGCGCGTCGCACCGCTCCCGGGCAGCACGCGGGGACGGGCACGAGCCCGCTCGCATGGCGGGTTCGCTTCGACGGTCGCCGCCCTCCGGCGCAACGGCACGCCGTCGGCGCTTCAAGCCGACGTTCCGGCCGGAGCGCACGACGGCGGTGACGGCGCGAAGACCGCCGCTGCCGCAGGAGCCGCAACCGCCGCCAAGCCTCTGGTCGCGGGCGCCAAGGGTGTGGTCCACTCGGTTGCGCCGAGCGCCACCGGCGTTCTCACGACACTTCCCGCCACGAGCAAGCTGACCTCAACGATCGGACCCGTCGTCGGTCAGGCCACGCAGACGGTCGTCGCGGCCGGCGGTGCAGCCGCTCAAGGCGCGACCGGCGCAGTGACCGGTGCCGTCACAGGAGCGGTTGCTCCGGTCGGCGCGACCGGTGCGACTCAACTGCTGCCGGCCGCCGGCGCAGCGACGTCGACGGCGCAGGGCACGGTCAATACGGTCGTGGGCACGCTGCCGATCGGCTCGAGCTAGCCGCGTTTTCGGCCGTCGAGCGCCGCGATCGATTGGCGATATAGGCTGCGGGGGGTGGCGACGCCGATCCTCACGACGCACGTCGGCAGCCTCCCCCGGCCCGACCGCCTGATCGAGCTGAACGCTCGGCGCGCCGACGGCCAGACGGGACACGAAGACGCCTACCGCGAGGAGCTACGCGACGCCGTAGCGGCGGTCGTCGAGCGCCAGCGCGTCGCCGGCATCGACATCGTCAACGACGGCGAGTACGGCCACGCGATCAACAGCGCCTACGACTACGGCCCCTGGTGGACCTACGCCTGGCCGCGTCTCGGCGGTCTCGAGCTGCAGGACATTCCGCTCTGGGGAGTCGTGCCAGCGCAGACAAGGCCGCCGGAGCCCGGGCAGCTGACGCTGGCGAGCTTTGGCGATCGCCGCGATTGGAACCTCTTCGGCGAGGCCTACAGCGACCCCGCTTCGGGTGCAGCGCTCCCCTCGGTCGAGAATCACCGCGGGCGCCCGGTCTGCGTCGGACCGCTCACCTACATCGGCGAAGAGCTGATCCAGCGCGACATCGCAAACGTCAAGGCCGCACTCGACGCCGCCGGGGTCAAGGAGGGCTTCATGAATGCTCTCGCCCCCGGCAGCGCGCGATTCGCCAACGAGTACTACGAGAGCGACGAGGAGATGCTGTTCGCCTGCGCCGACGCGCTTCGCGAGGAGTACGCGGCGATCATAGAAGCGGGCCTCATCCTCCAGCTCGACGACCCGGCGATCGCCGAGAACTGGGATCAGATCACGCCCGAACCGAGCGTCGAGGACTACAAGCGCTTCACGATGATCCGCATCGACGCCCTGAACCACGCGATCCGCGACCTACCATCGGAGCGCATCCGCTTTCACCTCTGTTGGGGCAGCTGGCACGGCCCTCACGTGACCGACATCCCGATGGCCGACATCGTCGACGCGATGCTCGCGGTTAACGCGGGCTCCTACTCGTTCGAGGCGGCCAACGTCCGCCACGAGCACGAATGGCGCGTCTGGGAGCAGGTCGAGTTACCCGCCGACAAGCGGATCCTGCCGGGCGTCGTCAGCCATGCGACCAACGTCGTCGAGCATCCTCAGCTGGTCGCCGATCGCATCGCTCGCTTCGCGCGCGTCGTCGGGCCCGAGGCGGTTGTCGCCTCGACCGACTGCGGCCTCGGCGGGCGCGTGCACCCACAGATCGCGTGGGCGAAGCTCGAGTCGCTCGCCGCTGGCGCCGCGCTGGCCTCGCAGCAGATCTGAACTCTGGCGCTAAGCGGCCTGGAGGTACTGCGTGAGCGGCAGCTCGGCCTTGCCGACGTGGCAAGAGTCCCAGTCGGGGGCGCCGATCAGCTGGCGGCGCAGCGGGTCCCCGGCCGCTGCCTCGAGCTGATCCGCGCTTGGAAACTCGCGCTGGACGATCCAGCGCGGCGAGTAGCCGAAGAAGACGACAATGCGCGTGCGGTCTGAAAGGTTGGTCGAGCGCCCGTGCCAGATGCGCCGCTCGAACAGCGTGACATCGCCAGCCTTCGCCTGGACCTGGATCGCGCCTTCGGGAGTCTCGCCGGGCGTGCGGGGCAGGTAGTCGTTCCACAGGTGACTTCCCGGAATCACCTCAAGGTTGCCCATCCCCGGCTCATCGCAGTCGCTGAGCCACCAGCCGAGCTTTGCCGACAGGCGCGCGCGAACCTCGAGATCGGCCGTCTGGCGACCGCCATCCTCGTGCCAGCGCCAAGCGTTGGGCTTGTCCTCTTCGGGCGGATGGACATCGATGTGCGAGTGGTAGATGTGAAGGTTCGGCGTGAGCGCCCCGGCGAGCACCGGCATCAGCCGCGGATCCACCGCGAGGTCCGTCAGGATCGGGTGCAGGTAGGCCGCGCCGAGCGCGTGGACGAAGCCGAGCTCCTTGTCGAAGTGATCCTTCGCAAGCTCCTCGACCACCTCGCGGATGCGGACAACCTCGTCTGGGGAGAGGACCCCGGGGATGTGGACGAAGCCGTTGCGGTCCAACTCGTCGAGGATCTCGCGCGTTCGCTCGGCGTCGAACGCCTGTGTCTCGGCCGTGCTCACTGCGGGCACAGCCTAACAGGGGGTTGCGACGCTAGCCGACGAGGATCTCGTCGAGCAGCGCCTCGACGTCGGCGCGCGGGAGCGAGGTCGCAAGCTCGTTCGCGATGACCTCGCGGCCATAGCCGGCCACGGCGAGATCGATCGCGCGAACCCGCGCCGCCGACATCGCCGCCGACTCCTCGCCGCGCGGACGCGCCTGCGGCGTCTGCGCGTCCTCGGGAGCATCGGCCGTCGCCGCGCCGTTCGCGACTAGCTCGGTGAGACGCCGGCCGAGCTCCTCGATCTGCGCCGCGGTCGCCAGCTCGAAGGCGTCGAGCCGGGTACCGAGTCGCTCGAGCGCACGCGTCAGATCGTCGAGCGTGGACTCCCTTCTGCCGCTCCCCTCTTGCGCCGAGGCGATGATCTCGCGCGCCTCACGCTCGGCGTCGGAGAGGATCGCGCCGACGCGCGCGCCGACCTCTTCGGGCGTCAGACGGTGCGGCTCATGCGGGTTGTGCTCGTCCATTTCCGCTCTCCCACCCACTTTCGGCGCGGCGCGGCGATTGCTGAAGGGGTGGGGCGTTCCGTGTCAGACTCAAGGATAGAGCGCGCGATGGAACCCCAGACCCCACCGATCAGCGGCGAGGCCCTGCGCCTCGAGGTCGCAGCGCTCGCCGATCAGGTCCGTGCGCTTGGCCGAAACGGCTCGCCAGCGCGAGACGACGATCGGCTGCTCGAGGGCGTCATCGCGATGGCGGAGCTCGCGGCGGCCGAGATCCGCGCCGGAGCCGAGCGAGCGGCCGCCGAGATTCGCATTCGCGCCGGCCACGCGATCGCCGACGCCGACGCCGCGATCGAGCGCCACGCGCGGGCGCTCGCGAAGCTCGCGACGGAGACCGCGCGCGTCGAAAAGGAGATCGCGGCGCTTCGCACGCGCACGCGGGAGCTAGAGGAGCAGAGCGCTCGCGTGGACGCGGCGCTTGAGGCGACGCGCGGTCCTAGCGCGGACGGTGCTTGACGCGGTACATCTCGGCGTCGGCGCGCTTGACGAGCGCCTCGGCGCTGGTCGAGGGGTTCTGCTCGACGACGACGCCAATGCTGGCGTGCACAACGAGCAGTCGCTCGCCGGTGGAGACCGGCTTGGCAACAGCCTCGGCAAGGCGCTCGGCGAGCGGCTGGGCGGCCTCGACGCGCAGCAGGTCCTCGCACAGCACGACGAACTCATCGCCGCCGTAGCGGGCGACGGTGTCGCCGTCGCGAACCTCGCGCCGCAGCCGTCCCGCGACGTGCACGAGCAGCTCGTCGCCGACCTGGTGGCCGTGGACATCGTTGACCTCCTTGAAGCCGTCGAGGTCGATGAAGAGGACGCCGACCGCGGTGCCCTGGCGACCGAGGCGTGCCAGCGCGACCGTCAGGCGGTCCATCAACAGCTCACGATTGGGCAGACCGGTCAGCGTGTCGTGCATCGCCCGGTGCTCGAGTTCGCGGCGCGCGCTGAGCTCGCCGGTCGCGTCGCGGAAGCAGACCACGACCGCGCCGTCGGCGTTCGCGAGCGGGCTGGTCGTCACGGCGAGCGCGCCGCCGTCGCGCAGCGAAACCTCGAACTCACCGCCTCCACGCGGGAGCTCGGGGTCCGTCAGCGGCTGCGCGAGGGATTCGTGCAGCTTTGCCTCGAACTGCTCCGGCTCGGCGACGATCCGGCCGATCTCGCGGATCAGCGTCGCAAGGTCCTGCTGGCCGCCGCGGCGCGGCGCCGTCGGCAGCATCGAGGTGAGCTCCTTGTTCCAGAGCGTCATCGTGCCTGAGCGATCGAGCACCGCGACGCCGTACGGCATCGCGTCGAAGATCCCGCGCAGCAGGGTCGAGTAGGACTGAAGCGCGTCGCGTGAGGGGCCGCTGAAGCCACCCCCAGCGCCGCGGCGATGCAACGGATCGTCGGTGTGATCCAGCGGTGGGCGCGTCGTACTCACTGTCGGTGCGAGTGTATGGGTAGCGTCGGTAGATCTATTGGGGGTAAACCTCCCCGCCCCACGTGAGTTCGCTGCTGCAGACCTACGCCCAACAGAGGGCGAAGAGTCGCGGCGCTCCGCCGGTGCTGCGGTGGTTTTTCGGTTTCTTGTGGCCGTTTTCGAGGTATCGGCAGCGCGGCGCGGGTAGGCGAGTGGCGGGCAGTCGCTGGCGGACGCGCACGATGGCTCGCACACAGGTGCGCGGCGAGCCATCCGGACCGCCTGACGTGCGCGAACGGTTCCGGACGGACGACTAGCCTCTGCGACGTGGCCGCCAGCGCCAGCGAGGAGGAGAAACGCGCCGCTGCGCAGGCGGCGGCCGAGCTCGTTCAGGACGGCCAGATGGTGGGGCTCGGGACCGGCAGCACCGTCGCCCACCTGCTTCCGGCCCTCGCGGCGCGGTCGCTTGCGATCCGCTGCGTCGCGACCTCGCCGCAGACCGCCGAAGTCGCACGCTCGCTCGGCCTCGACGTCCTCCCGTTCAGCGGCATCGAGCGGCTCGACATCGCCATCGACGGGGCTGACCAGGTCGACGACGACGGCTGGCTGATCAAGGGGGGCGGCGGCGCGCATACGCGCGAGAAGGTCGTAGCCGCGGCAGCCCGGCGATTCGTCGTGATCGTCTCAAGCGACAAGGTCGTTCACCGGATCGGACCGCCCGTGCCGCTCGAATTGCTTCGCTTCGGACTCGAAGCGACGTTTCGCGAGCTCGGCGCCGTTCGCGTGCGCAGCGACTCGCCGCCGAGTCCTGACGGCGGGCTGATCGCCGACTGGCTCGAGCCCGTCGCGGATCGGGCCGCGGCGAGTGCACGCCTCGACGCGTGCCCCGGCGTGGTCGGGCACGGCATCTTCGCTCCGGAGCTCGTCAGCGACGTGTTGATCGCCTCAGGCGAGGCGGTCGAGCACCGCGTGCTCGGCTAGGCGCCGGCGCGCGCCTTGAGCATCTTCTTGCAGGCGTCGTGGACCACGCGGCGTCCGATTCCCCGCGGTCCGCCCAGGATCGCGAAGAGCAGGCGCATCTGCGCGCGGTCGACGATGACCAGGGTCTTGCCGCGGCCCTCCGCGGAGCGGACGATTGCCTGGGCGACGTGCTCCGGCGCCATCGCCTTCTCGAACGGGATCCCGCCGGCGGTCGGACCCCAGTCGAAGTCTTCGCGGAGCTGGTCGGTGCGCGTGTCGCCGGGGCACAGCACCGCGACGTGGACGCCGCTGCCGACGACCTCGTGGTAGAGCGACTCGACCAGTCCGACGAGCCCCCACTTGCTGGTGGCGTATGAGGCGTAGGAGGCGCCGCCGATCAGCCCGAGCTCGGAGGCCACGTAGACCAGCGACCCCGAGCGGCGCTCGCGCATGCCCGGGAGGACACGCTGCGTGACCCACAACGCCGCGCCGACGTGAAGACGCCAGTTGCGCTCGAAGTCGTCTGGCTTGACGTCCTCGACCCAGTCGCGCTGCAGCGTGCCGGCCGCGCTGACCAGCACGTCGATCGGGCCGAGCGCCGCCGCGATCTCATCGGCTGCGCGCAGGCACTCCTCGCGCACGGCGAGGTCGGCGGCGACGACGTGCGTCTCGCCGCCGATCTGGGCTGCGGCGGCTTCGAGGGCGGACGGGTCACGCGCGACGAGACCGACCTTGGCGCCGAGCTTCGCGAAGCTCTCCGCCGCCGCCAGGCCGACACCCTTTGAGGCGCCAGTGACGAGCACCGTCCTTCCATCGAATCGCGCCAACTGAGCCTCCCTCAGGTCGAAATCCAGACGGCAGGCTAGCGCGGCCCGAGCAGGTAGTGGGAGACCATCCACTCCTGGCCGTCGCGGTAGCCCCACATCTCACGCGTCGAGATCAGGAACAGCCGCCAGGCTCCGAGCGCCGCGCTGGCGTCGCGCGCGCCGGCGGCCTCGCCAAGAAGGGCTCGCGCGCGATCCGCGTGCGCGTCGAGGCGCTTCAGCCAGGCGTCGAGCGTGCGCGCGTAATGCGTGCCCGGTACGGCCCATGATTCGATCAGCTCCAGATCGTGCTGGAAGCGCGGGAGCAGATCATGCGAGGGCATCCGCCCGGCCGTGAAGAAGCGCTCGGCCGCCCAGGTCCCCGTGAACTCATAGGCCAGGCGGCGGTGGGAGAAGACGTGGACGAAGAGGCGTCCGCTGCGCGGCTCAAGCCACGCCGAGATCCGCCTCATCAACTCCTGCCAGTTGCGCATGTGCTCGAACATCTCGACGGACATCACCCGATCGAAGCGGCGGCCGGGCTCGAAGGTGTTGGCGTCGGCGGTCGTTACCGACAGGCGGTCGGTGAAGCCGCGGCGATCGCGGACGGCCTCGATATGGGCGCGCTGCGACGTGGAGTTGGAGACCGCGTGAACCGTCGCGTGCGGGTAGCGCTCGCAGATCCAAAGCGACAGCGACCCCCAGCCGCAGCCGAGATCGAGGACGCCCATGCCGTCGGCGAGACCGGCCCGGTCGCATGTCAGCTCGAGCATCGCCTCCTCCGAGCTTGCGAGGTCTGAGTCGGGCTGCGGCCAGTAGCCCCCCGAGTACTTCAGCCGCGGCCCGAGGAACAGCTCGAAGAACTCCGCCGGAAGCTCGTAGTGCTGACGGTTGGCCGCGGCTGGAAGCTCCGCGACGTCGCCGTCGCGCATTCGCCCGACCATTTCCGCGAGACGCCGCTCCTCCTCCTCGACGCCCCCGCGACTCTCGCGCGCGATGCGAGCCCTCGCACCGGCGCGCGATCCAGCGACCAGGATCGAATCCGGAAGCAGCGCGCGGCCGAGCGCGCGGTCAAGGAGGGCGTAGCCCACGGTGCGAAGCGGGTTGCGCACGCCTCCATCGTCGCAGGCGCGGCGTTCGTTAGGGTGCAGCGATGCGGCCGCTCGGTAGCTCTGGCGTGGACGTCTTTCCGCTCTGCCTGGGCGGCAACGTATTCGGCTGGACCGCCGATGAGACGGCCTCCTTCGAAGTTCTCGACGCCTACGCCGCCGCGGGCGGCAACTTCGTCGACACGGCCGCCGGCTACTCGGCCTGGGTGCCGGGCAACTCTGGTGGAGAGTCGGAGACGATCATCGGCGACTGGATGGCGTCGCGCGGCAACCGCGGGAGCGTCGTCGTCGCGACGAAGATCGCGCCCAACCCGCGCCTCACGCGCGAGGCGGTCCTCGAGGGCGCCGAAGCGTCGCTGCGCCGCCTGCGCAGCGACTACATCGACCTCTACTACATCCACCACGACGATCCGGAAACGCCGCTCGAGGAGACGCTCGGCGCCTTCGGCGAGCTCGTCGCGACTGGCCGCGTGCGCAATGTCGGACTTTCGAACTTCAGCCGCGAGCGCCTCGAGCTCGCACTGAATGTGGTTGAGCGCGAGGGTTTTCCGCCGATCGTCGTCCTTCAGAACGAGCACAACCTGCTGCGCCGCGCTTACGAGGATGGGCCGCGCGATCTCGTGCAAAGGGCGGGGATCGCAGCCGTCCCCTATTACGCGCTGGCGTCAGGCTTCTTGACCGGCAAGTACCGCCGCGACGGCGCAGCTGTCGACAGCCCGCGCGCGCAGGGCGTGAGCCGCTTCATGGACGACCGCGGGTTCGCGGTGCTCGACGCGCTCGACGTGGTCGCAGCCGCGCACGGCGCGAGCGTTTCCGCAGTGGCGCTCGCCTGGTTGCTCGCCCAGCCGACCGTCGTCGCGCCGATCGCGTCCGCGCGCAGCGTCGCGCAGCTCGAGGAGCTGCTCCGCTTCACGCACCTCGAATTGCGCCCGGCGGAGCTCGACACCCTCAGTCGCGCCGGTTGACGCGGTCGCCGCGGTAGCAGCGATCTGGCCCGAGACCCGCGCGGGTGAGTTCGGTGAGGCGGACAAGGGCTTGGCCCGAGCAGCGCTTCCGCCGCGACGCGCGCGCTAGGCTGGGCCGCGGGGGGCGCGAGCGGGCCATGCCGCTTGACGTGCAGACGATCTATGTATAGACTGTCTACCTATGGCGAGCACCGAACTTCAGGGACACCTCGACGCGATGCTGCTGGCGATTCTTGACGCGGGGCCGCTGCACGGCTACGCGATCGTCGAGGAGATCGCGCGGCGCAGCGACGGCGAGTTCGACCTACCGGAGGGGACGATCTACCCGGCGCTTCACCGCCTCGAGGCGGCCGGCTTTCTCTCGAGCCGCTGGGAAGTCGTCTCCGGTCGGCGCCGTCGCGTCTACGCGCTCTCACACAGCGGGCTCGACGCCGTGCGCGAACGTGTCGCCGGCTGGCGGGCGTTTCGCGCCGCGGTCGACGCCGTGCTGGCACCGGTCGTCTCGCCGGGGCAGATGTGAGCCCGATCGCCTCCTATCTCGAGGAGCTCGCGGGTCTGCTGCGCCGTCGCGGCCGCACGCGAATCCTCGCCGAGGTCCGCGCCCATCTGCTCGAAGCGGCCGCGCGCGGCTCCGAGCAGCACGCCGTCGAGCGCTTCGGACCGCCGGCGCGCGTGGCGGCGCAGTTCAACGCCGTGGCCCGCCGGCCGCGCGCCCTCCTCCAGCGAGCCTTCGCGGTGTCGCTTGCGTGCGCCGGGATGGCGACCGTCGGCACCGCGACCGTGTGGGCGCTCGAACCCGCGGGTGCGCACCGGGCTACAGCTGCGTCTCATCAGCACCGCCCGGCTTCGCTCCACCACCGCACCGCGGCGCGGGAGCGCCGCCCATGAGCGTCGAGGACGAGCCCGGCGGCGTCACACCACCGGCGCCCACGGAGGGCTCGATTGCCGGAGTCCCGCCGAATTTCGCTGTCAATGAAGCGGCCGAAACGCCGGGCGCTGAGGCCGCTACCGCCGAAGCGGACAGCCCGCCGGCCCGGCGCGGTCGGATCGCCCGCTTTCGCGCCTGGCGCTTCGCGCCGATCGTCGAGATCGTCCTGACGATCGGGATCGCCCTCGGGCTTGCCGAGAGCGTGCAGGCGGCTGTCGTTAAGCCGTTCGTGATCCCGACGCCGTCGATGGAGCCGACGCTCGACCCCGGCCAGCGCGTGCTCGTCAACCGCCTTGCCTACGACTTTGGCTCGCCCTCGCGCGGCGACATCGCCGTCTTCCATCCTCCGGCTTCGCTGACCTGCAAGGTTCGCGTGCCGCTCAGCGAGCCGTGCCCGGCGAGCACCAGCAAGCCGGCGACCGACTACTTCGTCAAGCGCGTGATCGGGCTCCCCGGCGACCGGCTGTCGATCCGCAACGGCCACCCTGTGATCAACGGGCGCGAGATCAAGAACGAGCCCTACGTGCTGCCCTGCGGCGTTTCGACCAGTTGCAACATGCCCCACACGATCACGATCCCGCGCGGCGAGTACTACATGCTGGGCGACAATCGCGGCGACTCCGACGACAGCCGCTACTGGGGGCCGGTGCCCGAGTCGTGGATCATCGGCGAGGTCTTCGCCACCTATTGGCCGCCCGACAGGATCGGATTCTTCTGACGCTATCCCTGCAAATCGCGAGATTGCAAGTTCGCTTGCAAGCTCGTTGAGGCAGTGCAGGTTTCTTGGCACTCGCAGGGAAATACGTGGTAGGGTCGACGCCCACATAGAGGAAGCCGAATCGTCGAGCACACGTTGCCGGCGAGCGGGGGACCCAACCGGACCCCTGTGGCCGATGGGGCGAATCGTCGCCAGCCGGTGACGTAGCGCATCGCGCGAGCCCGTCAGCTAACCCCGCAGGCTTTGCGTTTTGAGGACGGAATTAGGAGGGACCTGCGCCGTGGAGCTCACACGTGATCTCGGAAGTGCTGATGTTTGGGCTGAATCACTGGAGCGCTCACTGGCGCGCCGCGGCCGCCCCCGCAGAGCTTCGCTCGAGCTTGGAAAGCTGACCCCCGAGCGCGACCTCGCTGACGGCGAGACCGTCGAGGACTCGGTCGTCTACTGGCGCGCGCGGCGCGCCGCAAGCGGCGGATCGGCCTTCTCCGGTCCCGCCGTCGGCGGCGCCTCCGTGCTCGCGCTGCTCGCGGCGACGACGCTCCCCTCGCTCGCGGGCGGAGCCCACAGCCGGTCCGGAACCGGCGCCGAGCACCACGGAAGCTTCGGCGCAAGTCGCGGCGGCACCGGCGCCCCGCCGGCGCGAAGTGTGATCCACCACACGGCGAGCCGCAGCGTCTTCAAGGCCCGGTTGACCTCGACGCAGACAGGCGCAGCCTTGGCGTCGACTGACGCGGCGCCGGCGACCGAGACTGACGCGGTCCTCACGGTCACCCACACGCACGTCTACGGGAAGATCAGCTTC
>Ga0209167_10001802_pt1 | contig 12177 bp, 10 predicted proteins | sample Coa_R1_9_FD_187154 | JGI IMG/M metagenome (GOLD analysis project Ga0209167, IMG submission 187154) | Surface soil microbial communities from Centralia Pennsylvania, which are recovering from an underground coalmine fire - Coalmine... | ecosystem: Environmental > Terrestrial > Soil >... | reverse complement strand
GATCGGGAGCCGTGGGTTTGGATTGCATGCGTGAGACCTTTCACGCCCTCAGTAATTAAGTCCGGTCTGGTGGTCTCACGCGATACTGAAACAGAGGGTTTGCAGCATTGCGGGCATTGCCGCGTGGACCGGTACTGCTGCTGCGCCAGAATAGCGGCGTGGATCGCTTAGCGGCGTGGCCAGCCTGGCGGCGTTAGCCCCGGCTTCGATCGCTTGGGGCTAGGCAACCAGGCGCCGGGCTTGTCTCGTCTTGGCGGCTTCGGCTCCTTTCCCGCACAGCTGCGTAAAGGGCATAGAGGAACGAGCTAAAACCGGGCCCCCTCCCTCGTAGCTCGTCCCGCCGGGCCCGAGCGCAAAAAGCTTGATAGAATAAAGGTTTTCGCGCCTCGCGCGCTGTGTCTCGATCGTCGCTCGTTTTGCATTCGCGTTTGCAAAAACGCGGTAACTTCGAAAAAGCTATATGGTGTCTAGCTTTTTTTCATAGGGCCGCGATGCATGGCTGAGTGGGATGCATCCGTATACTACTGAAAAGCGCGCGACTTGTCCAATCCTCGGCGTTAATCCGATGGTTACTGAACGCAAAGAAACGGGCGGGATTCCTGGCGATGGCTGCTGGATGCTAAAATCCGCAAATGTGAACATAATACGAGTGCGCAGAAGTTGCCGAAAAAGGTTATTGAGGATGTTCCTACAGCGCTAAAGCTCGTAGTCGGCATCACCGTCCCCGCTGTGAGATCAACGCCAGAAACCTCGACGGGTGCCGTTTCAAAGACCGCCGAGTTTGTTAAGGTCAACGTTTCGCTGGCGCTTGATGCCGTCACATTGCCATAGACGCAGTGAAAACGAAGATGTTGCGGCAGCTCCAGACATTGTGTACGTGGGCGCGATATAGCCTTGGCATACCTGCTCCTGGACGCTGTACGCGCCGCATATCGGCTCAACTTGAGGGGCCGGTGACGCGGAAGGTGTCGGCAAGGCGTCGTTTTCGATACCGTCAGACATCAGGCCATGCACGAACACTCCAGAATGGGCTCCGATTCCGGTCCCGCAGTTGACTCCAAGAATTGTCGAGTCATCGCTATTCACAATACCGAAAATGGAACCAGTTCCTTCATCCGTGCAGCCGTTTGTCGCGGTAAAGAGCCATGCGGGAACCCCGGTAAACTCCGGGTTCTCGCTGTTCGTGATTTGCAGCGGAGTGGATGTCGCGAGCGGGAAATAGCTCGGTAGTGCTTGCGCAATCAGCGCGCCGGAATCTTGGCGTGCGGTAGTAACAAGTGGCAAAGCTAGCACCGCCAACCCAAAAAGCAAGCTGAACCTACGTATTCCCATCTGTCCACCCTCTCATAATGGTCCCGGCTCCCCGAAGGCCTGCGATTTTCAGGCTGGATTTCGGAGTATGCCGCTGGTAAAACCAAGCCGTTCAAGACAATAACAGATGGCCTCGATCAGCCCGCCTTCTGCACGATCGATGGCCAAGGAAATCTTTGGGTGACCAACAATGGCGGCGCTCCAACGGTGACGGAATACTTGAAGGGCTCCACAGAACCGCACATGACAATAACGAAGGGCCTGACGTATCCTATAGGGATCGCTATCGATCACCATGGCAATCTCTATGTTGGGAACCACGTGCTGTATGGGACAACGAACGTCCAAGTGTATCCGCCAGGTCGCAAGTCTCCCACAAGAACGATTACCGATGGAGTCGTGTGGCCGACTGGGATCACCGTGGACGCTAAAGACACGCTCTACGTAGCGAACGATAGCCCTCCATGCAATGTGGAAGAGTATCGCGCCGGTCAAAACCACCCATACAGGACCATCACGGATGAGATCGACGGGCCCGGGGGGCTCTCGATCGGCAAAAATGGTTGGCTGTATGTCTCCGACGAGGGCCTGCAGGGATGTTCGGGACTCAGGCCTGCCATACTTGAATTTCGGCCGGATTCGCTACAGCCGTCAGGCAAGATGATTAGCAAAGGCTTGCATACACCGTGGGAATCGCGTACTTTCCGCCCCTCCTCCCGTAAACTTACGTGAGCCTCTGCCCCTCTGCACGGCTTCGCGATCGCGACGCTTTGTTGCGTCCCGATGCATCGCACGCGGGCATGCATCGTGGCCGGATGCTAAAAAAGCCATACGCCATATAGCTTTTTCGACGTTGCCGAGTTTTTGCAAACGCGAATGCAAAAAGCGCGCGATGCGTGAGCCGCGAGCTGCGATGCAAAAAGTGCTTATTGTATTTTATTGTATAAGGGTTTTGTGGCAATGGCCGGCGATCGGCGAGCTGCGTCCAGGGTGCGGCGTTTCGGCTCGTTCCTCTATGCCCGCACCGCCGCATAAAGGGAGTTAAGCTGCACAATTGTGCACCCGCCCGGCGGGCCGGCTCAGCTGCTGCGCGATCCTAGCCGCCGCGATCTTAAGCGCCAGGCCTCCAGGAACAACGCCGCGAGACTGCGAGCACGCTGCGAGCCGCAAGGCTCCACGCTGCGAGGCTGCAAACGCGCGCGATCGGCGCCGGGCTGCGCAGCTCCGAGTCTCTAAGCCGCTAAGCTGCGACGCATCCCAGCGCGATGCGGCCTCGCGGGCGCGGGGGGCTAAACTTTCAGCGCTTCTTCGACGGCCTCATCTTCGGACCAGACTGCGCCTTCGGATGCCAGTTGTGCGATCTCGTCTTCGCTTAGTTGCTCGCGCAGCGTGGCAATGAGCTTGTCGTGGCCCCATTGCTCCGTGAGTTCGCGTTGCATGCCCAGCGCGGTGAACTGCGCGTCCACGTAGCCGAGCAGACGCGCGGCGAGCCGCGCGTCGCCGCTCAGCCCGGCGATCAGCGCAAGATGCTGTGGTGCAATGGCGATGAGTGGTTCGTGCCGTACTTGCCGCCCTATGCGCAATCCCTCGCGCGCCGAGTCGCGGGCTGCGCCGAGATCGCCAAGCGCAATGCGATACGCGGCGCTGTTGCCGTGGCTTATGGCGACGTGCGTTGCGTTCTTCCCGCGCACAAAGATCTCGAGCGCTTCGTTCATGGCGCGCAAGGCCTGCTCGGGATGCCCGTCCGCAAATTCCAGTTCCCCCAGACTATTCAGCACGATTGCTTCCCCCACCTCATCTCCAAACGCCCTGTAGGCTAGCAGCGCCCGCGCGTGGAGCTCGCGCGCGGCGTGAATGTCGCCGCGAGTCCGCTCGATGGTCGCCTGCCCGGTGAGACAGCTTGCCGCATTCCTCGCGTCCCCGCTCGCCCGCGCCCTCTCGAGTGCCTGCTCGTTCATCGCCTTCGCTTCATCGAGTCGCCCCATTTGATAAAGCGCCAAAGCAAGATTCCGCTGCGCACGAGCAACCCCGTGGGCGTCGTCCACCGACGCATACAGCTGCATCGCCCGCTCGGCCGCGTCGTGCATGCGCTGGCCGGATAAAAGATAGGCAGACGCTAGCCATAGGTGCGCCGCGAGTTGCGGTTGCTCGGCTTCGGTCACACGTTGGAGCGCAAGGTCGATCCAGTAGCGCCCCTCGACAGCAAGGCCGGCGTGAGCCCAAAGCGACTGCAGTGCGCTGGCGATGGCTCCCCCCAGGGCGGCATTGTTACCGTGCTTGAGCGCCCACGACAGTGCCGCTCGGTCGTTGTCGAGCTCGAGCTCTACCTCAGCGAGCAATGCAAACATTGAACCCATGCCGTAGCGTTCGTCGGCGGCGCAAGCTCGCTCGCGGAAATACTCGGCATGGCGGCGGGCCAACGACTCGCGCTCGCCTGACGCGTCCAGTTTCTCGAGCGCATAGGTGGCAGTGGATTCGAGCAAGCGATAGCGTTCGCGCTCGCCGCTGGTATCGGCAATGATCAGCGACTTATCGGTCAGCGAAGCTAGCAAATCCAAAATGTCGATATCTTCGAGGCCCGCGCCGGCGCAGACGTTGGTCACGGCATCCAAACCGAAGCCGCCGGCAAAGATTCCTACGCGATTGAACAGCAGCTGCTCCTGCGGCGTGAGGAGATCGTAGCTCCAGTCAATTGTCGCGCGCAGCGTCTGTTGGCGCGGGAGCACGTCGCGCCCGCCGCTGGTAAGAATACGAAAGCGCTCGTTGAGGTGCTGCGCGAGGTTGGGTATGGTCAAGACCTTTACTCGTGCAGCGGCCAGCTCAATCGCCAGCGGAATGCCGTCGAGCCGCTGACTGATCTCGGCCACGATTGAGGCATTTTCATCGGTGAGCGCAAATGTGGAATTGGCGGCACGTGCGCGTTCGGCAAAGAGCGCGACGCCCGTGGGAATGTCGAGCGTGGGCACCTGATAGGCCGCTTCTCCCGCAACTCCCAGCCCTTGACGGCTCGATGCTAGCACCTTGACCTTCGGCGCAGCGTGCAGAATCGTGGAGATGACATGAGCGGCCGGCTCGACCAGATGCTCGCAGTTGTCGAAGACCAGCAGCTGCTCTTTGCCTTTGAGCGCTCGCGCGAGATTCTCGACGAGATCGCCTTCGGACGGGAGCGTGATGCCGAGCGCCGACGCGACGGTCGTGGGAATATAGTCGCCGCTACTCAGTGGCGCGAGTTCAACGAACCACACGCCATCGCGGACTTGGTCAACGAGATCGGCCGCCACGTGTAAGGAGAGGCGCGTCTTGCCGACGCCGCCCGAGCCGACGAGCGTTACGAGACGATGCTGTTCGATCAGCGCAGTGATTTCGGCGATTTCGGCCTCGCGGCCGATGAAGGACGAAACCTGCGCCGGCAGATTGTTCGAGAGATGTTCGAGCGAGCGCAGCGGCGCGAAGTCGGCAACGAGGTCTGGTGCGAGCAGCTGGTGGATGCGCTCAGGCTGCGCGAGGTCTTTGAGACGGTGCTCTCCGAGATCGCGCAGACTGCACTGTGCGGGCAGCTCGCCTTGGACTAGTTCCACGCAAGCGCCCGAGAGGAGCACCTGTCCGCCGTTGCCGACGGCGAGTAATCGCGCCACGCGATTGACCGTTGGGCCGAAGTAGTCGCCGTCGCGCTCGGCGCTGTGGCCGGTGTGCAGCGCCATACGCACGCGCAATCCTTCGACCGCCGAGAAGTCTTCAGCCGCCAGCGCCAGTTGCGCGTCCAGCGCCGCAGCGATGGCATCGGCGGCGGTTTGAAAGGTCGCGCAGAATTCGTCACCGACGGTCTTGAAGACATACCCGGCATGAGCTTCGATTGCACTGCGCAGCAGCACGTCATGGCGAGCTAATGCAGCTTCCATCGCTTCGGGCGCATCTTCCCATCGTGAAGTGCTGCCTTCGATATCCGAAAACAGAAACGTGACCGCACCGGTCGGGCGAGCCGCGTGTCCCGGCTCTGCCTGCATGGCCATGGGCTGACCTTCGTGCTACGAGCTTGCCACCCCGCCGAGCATGCTCAGCAGAGCCCCCCAGTGTCGCGGATGCGGCACCTTTACACCTGCGCGAATACGCGAGCACGCCGCGAGCGACAAGCCGGTCGCCGCCGCGATCTCCTTGAGCGAGAAGCCGTCGAGCTTCGGCGCGATCTCGCGCTTGAACCAGTCCTCGTCGCGTTGGCCCGGATGCTCGCGCGCCCAGCGGCGATTGCGGCGATGCCCCTCGCTGATCGCCTCGCCCCGCGCGCGGTTCACGTCGGCGCTGCGCCGTGGATCGTTGCCTGCAGCGGTCTGCGAACCACGGCGTCTACTCGATCCAACGCTGTGGCCTCGGCTGGCCTTCTTTGCGCTCGTCGATCCGAACGGCGCACACCTCCCGGCGCGGCCGACGATTCCCTCGCCGTACGTCTCTCGTCGCCGAATGATCGCCGACGAGGCCGCGCGCCTCTATGATGAGCAACTCAGCGCGCAGGCGCCCTATTGGAACGCATTGGACGAGTGCGGCGGCAAGATCGTACCCGACATGGTCTTCGATCCGAAGCGCAAGCGCTGGCAACGGGCCGGAGAGTTCGCCGACGTACCGGCAAGGCTGATGCGGGCAAACCTTCGACGACCGCCGACCGGCCGCGCCGACGGTAACCTCGACCGGATCACCGATATGGTGCAAGGTGCGCTCGGCGATCCGGACCTCACGACCGACGACGTGCTGGCGTTCTTTTGCGCCAACGATCGGCCGTCTATGCAGGGCGCGCGCAAAGAGGCCGCCACCGACGTGCCGGAGAGCGACAACGATCCTGCCTCGCACCGTCTGGTCACGATCGGCCCGCTCACGTCCACGGAATCGCTGTGGTTCGCCGGCCCCGACCTTGCCCGTCGCTGCGTTCGCGGGCACGGCGCGCCCTCGGGTCGTCCGCGCGTGGCGCCTGCGCCCTGAGGGCGAGCAAAGCACCTTGCAGCCGGTGAAGTTCCGCGGCGAAGATCTCATCGATCCCGCCGCGTCCAATCCGTTCCAGCGGCTGATCGATCTGCGCAAGCGCAAGAGCGTCAATAAGCTCGACGAAGAGCTGCGTTCGACCGGCTACAAAACGATCGCAAACAGCGGTGCGTATGGGTGCTTCGTCGAGACGACGCCCGAGGATATCGATCCCGACGCACCGCTGCGTTTCACGCGCGTCACCGTGCGCGGTTTGCGTACGTTCGAGGCGATCGTCGATCGACCCGAGTGGCATAGCGCGCTCTGCTCGTTTCCGATCGCATCGCTTGTCACGGCCGGGGCACGCCTTTTATTATCCGTGGCGGAGCATCTCGTGCGCGAGGCAGAAGGCGAGGTGTGTTACGACGACACCGATTCGCTTATGGTCATCACGCGCAAGGATGGCGGCTTTGTTCCGTGCGAGGGCGGCCCGTATCGCTTGCAGGATGGTCGCCGCGCGGTGCGTGCGCTCTCATGGGCACAACTCGATCGGATTCTCGACGACCTCGCAGCGCTAAAGGTCTACGATCCGGCGATTGTTCCCGGCTCATCCTTCAAGATCGAAGATGAGAACTTCGACTCTGCCGGCGATCGGCGCCAACTCTGGTTTTACGGCACGCGCGATCTGGTACCAATCGTCGTTGCAGAAGCGCCAGAGTCGAAGCCGGATGCCTTTCGCTTTCTCAACCTACGAAATGCAGGCCTCGGTCCCGCTATTAACGTTCGCTTTTCCGGACTTCTCAATACCAACGAGCGGGGTGTTGTCTGCGCCATGATCGGTCACGACGTTGATAACGGTGAGAACTTCCATGCTAGGATCCTTTCCTTAGATCATAGATGACTCCAAATCTGTTGAACGCTCCGAGCTAATAGCCGTCCGGGGCATTAGGGGCTAAGGCTTACCGTGGAACCGACGTCTAGCGTAAACCTTTGAACAGAGCTGACGGGAGAACCGCCTTGCGGATATTTCCAGAAGTAGACCGTGCTGTTCGCGTCTGGACCGATGAGTGTCTCGCCTTGGATCCAATACTGCTCGACCCATGGTGTACCGTCGAGCAAGGCGCTGCCGATGACGGCCGCCTTGGTGCCAGAAAAGCGAAGCCGGTAAACGATGTGCGAATCCAAATCCTCGATGACCACGTGCTTACCGTCGAACTGGATACCTCCTGGGTGAGTGATACGCGGATCAAGTAGGTAAACCTGAAACTGCTTTGTTACTTTCCGAAGCTCGCCTATATATTCGTGCCGGCCATCACGATTATAAATCTGATCGACGAAGAGGTCGCCCTCGTCGTCATAGGCACACATGTACATGGACACTCGATGCATCGTATGCGGGTAGTAGACCTTCGGTCTCTCCTCGGCCTTGGGAAAGACGACAACAAACCCGGAATCTAGGTTTGTGGCAGCGACGTTACCTGTTGTGGGGTCGACTGAGCAGTCGAACGGACCAAAGTCGACGGAATTGTCATACAGTGTTTTGAGGGGCTCCGTGCTGCCGTGCGCATATTCGTAGACACGATACGCCGGGGTGTCGGTCACAAAGACATCGCCCTTTTTGTTGCTGCAGAGGCCCGCGGGTGAAACGAAGCCGGTAATATCCCCGACGTGCAGGCCTTTTGGATATGAGAAGACGTGAACACCGTCATAATCGGATATGTAGAGCAGATCTTCACTCTTCGCTTCAGGCGCCATCCACGATCTGCCGAGTTTGACGCTCGGAGCGACCAAGCGGGCTTGCGAAAGCATAGCCGGCGCGCCGAACGGCAGGTGCGATCCACCGCACCCCGCGAGCGCCGCCGCCGCTACGCAACCGCTAATCGCATAGCGAGCAAAAGGTGAAATCCTCATCTCCCCCCACGACGCGCAACTCCGACCGGCGGCTAGCTACTTCCGGCTAAGGAGCGAGACCCCCCGCTAAAGGCCAGGTGCTAACTGGAAAACTTTACGCTGATTCGATGGTTCTCTCGTCCACTCGCCAAGCGAGGCCCAAGAGCGAATCATAGCCTGTTCACTTTGACCGCGGACCGGTTGGTTAAGAGCCGCCGAAACGACGCCTCCCTCTGCTGAACTGCCGATCCGTCAAGCTCTTCGCGATCCCAGCCGCTACGCGCGGCGCGGCCTCGTGTCGCGAAGCCGTGCAGAGGCACAGAGGCGCGGCGGGATGGCGCTTCGGTCGCCCGGTGGGACCTTCGGTCGCTAGAGCGGCACGGGAACCGGCTGCAAGCGATAAAAGCGGATCGCAAAGTGCTTGTGGCGCAGACGCCCGAGGGCAATGACCCACGATGCGAGGCGCGCGCAGCTGCAATGCGACCTACGCACGCCAATCCAGGCCGTTAAGCGCAACGGCCTCGCATTCGCGAGGCCGGGCGGAGGGGCAGACGCGCGGGGGAGATTGTGAAACTAACAATTCCTGTTCACGATTGTTAGGGCGGCGTTCCCGACGAGTATGTTGTGGCGATTCATCCCCTGAAAAAGCAGCCCGAGTTTCCCGCATGACGGGCCCGAAACGATACGCCACTTCACCGGTTTGCCGTGGCGAACTAGACTAATGGAGCAAACATCGTAGCAGGATCCGAGGTAGCCACTGCTCACGACGCCAGGTCCGCTTACTTCAACGGTGACCTTCGGTGATTGGCTTGTAAGTTTGACCGGACAAGGCAGCACCCTTACGCCGTTTTGGCCTCCGCATTTCTTACCTAAACCGTTGGGGTTATCCCAAGAAGATGGTACAACACCCAAATGAGAAGGTGCCCCGGCCTGCTGTTGCGCGCAAGCCGACAACAAAGCGATTAACGCTAGGGTCGTCAAGACGCGAGGATTTATATTCACTCTTAAGCTTCTCCAGAGCGTAGCAGTTATTGTTGTGTCAAGGCGAAGACGGTCCCGCAGCCGGAACCATAAGGGCCGCATTTTAGGCGACCGCCTGACCCGGCAGTTCCGTACAGCATGCCGTTGAGGTACAACAACTTCGTTCCTGGCAGCTCTCCGTCGGTGCCCTCGAAACTGTGAAGCACCTTTTCCTTGCCGCTCGTCGTTATCCTAAAAATCGTCCCGCAGCCGCCGGGGTATTCGCCGGAAGTTGTGCCGCAGACTGACCCCAAACCGCCTCGCCGCGTGGTTCCGTAAAGTGTGCCGCGTACATTCGTTAGCTCCGCGACCGGTAGGGCGCCGTCCGAGTCGTGACCGAAGTGATGTAGCACCGTCTCTACTCCGCTGGTGCTTACGCGGTAAACAGTTCCCCAGCCGGTTCTGCGGCTGCAGCACAGGAATGGCGAGGTCGTCCCGTACATTAGGCCGTTGACCGCGGTCAGCCCAGCGCTAGGATACGAGCCATCGGAACCGCCGGTAAAACTGTAGATGACTTTCTCCGCGCCGCTCGTTGTTATGCTAAAGACGGTTCCGCAGCCGAGTGAGCCGCATTCCGAACCACCGGCCCACGTCGTGCCATAAAGTGTGCCCTTAACATCGATCAGGCCAGCGTATGGCAACGCACCATCGGGAGGATCACCAAAACTGTGCAGGACTTTTTCGACACCAGTCTTGGTGAGGCTGAATACGGTTCCGTTGTTCGAAGCGCCGCCATGCCAGGTCGTGCCGTAGAGCGTCCCGTTAACGCCGACTAAGCCGTCAAAAGGTTGAGTTCCATTGGCGTAGTTGTCAAAAGCGAAGACAACTTTCTCGTGACCGTCAGCGCTTGTTGCATAGATGGTACCGCACCCGAAGTACTCCGCACACCCTGAGCCTCCGCCGTACCGCGTAGTGCCGTACAGCGTACCGTTCACATCTAACAAGCCTGCGAACGGATCCCAGCCATCCGAACCACCGGCGAAGCGGTGCAGCACCGTTTCGGTGCCGGTTGTGCTGAGGCTATAAATCGTTCCACAGCCATCGCCATAACCGCAATGCGGGTGTCCGCCGGCGCTAGTCGTGCCATAAAGCATGCCGCTCACGTCTATTAGTGACCCACCCGGACCAGCTCCGTCGCGACCCCCTCGGAACCGGTATAATACTCGAAATGATTTTTCGGTTGCCGAAGAGCCACTTTTCAGAATCGGTTCGCGTTGGGGCGCAGTGCCCGGCGCGCCGATCGGCGGCTGCGATCCGCTGCAGCCTGCGAACAATGCGGCAGCAGTGCCAACGAGAGCACAGCAGCAAAGGGACCGGCGACTAAAAAGGTTCGACAGGGCTCTTATTGCGTAGTGAACGACCCGAGTTTCGTGGGCGCACCAAACGGATCGCAGTAAGCGTAGACCAGCGTCACGCTTACGGAGTATCGTGTTTTATGCTGGAGCGGTCGCAGCGCCGCGGCATACAGCGTCGTACCTGGAGCCGGGGTGAGTTCCGGTTGGGGCAGTGGGCTTGGAAGCGGCACCCGTTTCGGATAATAAAGAAATCTCCCGCCCGACGTCAGCCACGGGACCGGATCCTCATTTCGCGCGCCGATGATGAGTACGCCGGCGTTGGTCTCGACGTTCTTGGAGCCGGGGATGGGGTAAAGTAGCTGGGCGAAGGGCTGCGGCGGGCTATTGCAGCTCCCGGTGGTCGACGTGCTGGGGCTGCCCCCGCACGCCGTTACGATCGCGCTCATTGCGCACACGCAAGCGATTGAGCGAAGCGAAAGCGCCAAGTCTTTAGAACGAAGCGTATAGGCGCCAAGGTCCGTGATCCGGTTCACCATGAGCAACGCCTCCCATATAAACTGACGAATGAACGGCTATGACGTTCTCCCGGACCACACGACTATCCCACGTAAGTTGAGCGTTTAACGCCCGGTGTGTGCCCTCGCAACGCTTCCCAATGGCGTGGACGGGAACCCTCGCTCCGGCCCGGATGCGCGAGCACGCCGCGATAAGCCCGTCGGGGCCGAACGGTCGCAGGTTTTGTACCTACCATTGACACAAACGGATAGTTTGTGTTATGTACTGGTACAATGCATCACCTGACAAGCTTCGATCAGAATCTCACCGTTGCCGCCGTGGCCTTTCTGGCAACAATCGTGTATGGGATTCTTGGTATTCGGAACCGCCGTTGCGATCCGCCGTATGCGCGCGCATTCTTCGTCACCGCGTTCGTTGCGTTTGTCATTGCGTTGCTCGTAGTTTACCAGCTCGTCTCACCGGTCGTTGGGTACAGCCTGCTATGCTTGGCCCTGGCGGGTTTTCAGCTCGCCGATCTATTACAGGACGAACACGCGCGGGCGCGTCGGCGTAGGGTCGCGTTGCTGGTTCCGCGTCCTGCCGCCGAGGTGGCCCCGACCGTTTGGGTCGCTCTGGCCGCAGCATCGGTGCTGCCGCTCACTCCGTACGTGATTCTTAACCAGGAACGCGCGGCCGCAACGATCGTCGGCATTTGCGCGCTCGTCATGGCCGCGATCGCCTGGCGCATCGCCAGCGCGCCCAGACAGCTATACGGTGAACACCTTCAATCTGAACGGATGCGCGATCGCAGATCACGCACGCGAAAGGCTGGCATCACCGCCGTCATTGCGATGGGCAGCATCATGGTCTTCATCAGTTTCGTGAACTACAACCTGCCGGCGGTGCTGCCGCTGCAGCGCACGCTCCTGAGCGTTTCGTGGTGGACTTGGGCGCTGTCGGGCGCGTCGGTAATCCTGTATTCCGTTTATCTCGGTCGTCTGGGCGACTCTACGTCTTGAAGGAGTTGCTCCTCGCGGTCGATCCCGATCTGGCACCGTTTCAGCAGATCATGGATCAGCTCCGCAGCCTCATAGAACGCGGCGAGCTGCGGGCGGGCGGCCAGCGCGTGTCCCGTCACTATTATGACCTGCACCGGCTTGCCGCGGCGCCGGTTGGTGCCGACGCCCTCGCCGACGCGGCGCTCGGCGCGGACTGCGTC
>Ga0209167_10001799_pt1 | contig 12181 bp, 9 predicted proteins | sample Coa_R1_9_FD_187154 | JGI IMG/M metagenome (GOLD analysis project Ga0209167, IMG submission 187154) | Surface soil microbial communities from Centralia Pennsylvania, which are recovering from an underground coalmine fire - Coalmine... | ecosystem: Environmental > Terrestrial > Soil > Unclassified... | reverse complement strand
AGTCGCGGGATTGGTCAGCGCAGCAACCGCATTGGCGCAGGGCAACCCCGAGCGCTCTCGCCGCGAGATGGGATCCCAACAGCGTGCCGAGACACCGACCGAAGAGAAAAAGTCGGAGCATCGACTTCTGCCACCGGTGGAGAAATCTTCTGTGACCCACCACGGCGCCCGCGTTGGCGGCCAGACGATCAACTATACCGCGACCGCGGCCACTTACGTGATCAAGGCCGACGACGGCACGCCCAAGGCCACCTTCTTCTTCGTCGGCTACACGAAGGACGGCGTTCCGGATGCCGCGAAGCGCCCCATTTCATTTGTGTACAACGGCGGACCCGGCTCGGCTTCGCTTTTCACCCACATGGGCATGGGACCTGAGCGCGTCGTGCTCACCGGCGACGGCCACGGGATGCCGGCGCCATACACGATCACCGATAACGAGGATTCCTTCCTTGACGCCACCGACCTCGTTTTCATCGACGCCGTGTCCACCGGCTACAGCCGCCCCGCGGCTGGCGAAAATCCAAATCAATTTCACGGCGTCGTCGAGGACGCGAGCTGGTTCGCCGATTTCATCTACCAGTACATCACGCGCAACGAGCGCTGGGATTCCCCGAAATTCCTGATCGGTGAAAGCTACGGCACCGTCCGCTCGGCCGAACTCGCGGGCGTTCTGGAGCACCGCCACAACATCTATCTGAACGGCATCGTGCTCGTTTCCAGCGTCGCATTCGCGAATTGGGGCGCCGACAACCGCTTCGAATTCTACATGCCCACCTATGCGACCTCCGCCTGGTACCACCACCTCCTCTCGCCCGATCTTCAGGCCAAGACCGTCGACGAGATCGCGCAGGAAGCTCGCGAGTTTACGAACGGGGAGTACGCGCAGGCCCTTCAAAAGGGCGATCAGTTGTCTCCAGACGAATATCACAAAGTCGTCCAGGACTACGCGCGCCTCACCGCCCTCTCGCCCACCTTCATCGAGGAATGCAATCTCCGCGTCAGCCCATTTCGCTGGTTTAAGGAACTCGAACGCAACAAGCGCCGCACCGTCGGCCGTCTCGACTCCCGTTTCGAAGGCATCGACGCGGATGCCGCCGGCGAGCGCCCGGAATACGACCCCAGCGAAGCCTCCTATCTCGGCGCCTTCGTCGCTACGTTTCAGGATTACGTTCGCCGCGATTTGAAATGGGACAGCGACGCCTATTACACCGTCACCGCCAATGTTCGCCCATGGGACCGCGAAGGCGGCACGGAAGTCGCCGAGGTCTTGCGCTCCGCGATGACCGAGGAAACTCATCTGAAAGTCCTGGTCGTCTGCGGCTATTACGACCTCGCCACTCCGTTCGACGGCATCGAGCAAACCGTCAGCCATATGGGCCTCGATCCGACCATTCGCCCGCACATCACCTTCGCCTACTATCAGTCGGGCCACATGGTCTACATCGACACCAAGGCTCGCGACAAACTCCACAAAGACGTCGACAATTTCATCGAATCCGGCTATCCGCACTGACGCTGTTCGTTGGCGGGTGCCGCGTCCGCACGCGACTCCGCCAACCTCGCACGGCTGCCGCGGGCCGCTTTGGAGTGCGCCAGCTTGTTCACCCTGTGCGAAGCCGAAGTGCTGCCGCTTTTCTCCTTCTTGCACAGACTCTTCAGCCTCCGACGGCCCGCGGCCCATCACTTTCATTTTCGTCCTGATCCAAGAGCTACGTCTACGGCTACACGCGTATCACCTCCGACCTCTATATCGTCGACGGCCTGAAGTAGCTGGCGCGCCTTGAGCGTCCCCCCGTTAGTTGACCCGCCCCGGACTAGTTCCTATAATTCTCGTCGTGAAGTTTGCCTGTGCGGTTTTCGCGGCAGTCGTATTCCTGGGAATCTCGGGAACAGGCGGGCGCGCGCAACAACCCGCGCGACCCGCGCAGCGCCAGCAGGTCCAGCAAACTCAGCAGTCTCCGCCCGCGCAGAGCTCGTCCAGTCCGCAACAGGATCAAACTTCATCCGCCCAGCAGAAGCAACCGCCCAAGATCGTATCCACCACCGGCCTGGTTCATCTCGTGGCCACCGTGATGGACCGCCGCCGCAACTTCATCACGAACCTGAATCAGAACGATTTCCAGGTTCTCGAGGACGGCTCGCCGCAGAAGATTCTCTTCTTTGGCCGCGAGACCGATCTCCCGCTTCGCATCGGGCTCCTGATGGATACCTCCAACAGCATTCGCCCGCGCCTCCAGTTCGAGCAGGATGCCGCCATCGATTTCCTTACCAGCGTCATCCGTCATGACAAGGACATGGCTTTTCTTGTGACGTTCGACAATGAGCCCGAAGTGGTTCAGGACTTTACCGATGATGTTGGCGAGCTGGGCGACGCGATCCGGCGCCAGCGAGCCGGCGGGGGAACGGCGCTTAACGACGCCATTTACATGGCCTCCGAAAGACTCATAAATCCGCCGCTGCCCACGGGTTCCAACCTGCAGGTGCGCCGCGTACTCGTCCTCATCAGCGACGGGGACGATGATTTGAGCGATCACGCCCTCAGCGATGCTCTGGAAGAGGCGATTCGCGCCGAAGTCGCCATCTACACGATCAGCACCAATACCGACTGGATCGCCGTCGACAATCCCGATCAGCCGAGAAAATATCATCTCGATCCGGGAGATAAGGTCCTTCAGGAGTTCTCCGACGAGAGCGGCGGCCGTGCCTTCTTCCCCTACCGCGTGGACGATCTCGCCCAATCGTTCGTCGACATCGGCACCGAATTGCGCAGCCAGTATTTCATCGCCTATGCGCCTACCGACCCTCTCTCGAATGGCGGCTACCGAAAAATCCAAGTCGACGCCGATCGCAAGGGCCTCACCGTACGCACGAAAAAAGGCTATTACGCGGCGGCTCAGACCCCGGCCACTCCCCCAGGCAAATAGAGCGGCAATCGTCGCCGCCATGAATGCTTTTTAGGGAGTCGGAGCCTGCCTCAGGGAGGTCGCAAACGAAAAGAGCTTCCCGCTTTTTCAGCGTCCTCTTCAGTCGTGGCCGTTACCAACCCAAATCCCGTTCACCGTATCGGCGCGTAGTACCCTTTGCGCGCGAGCAGGTGTGTGTCCGGCCGGTTCGTTTCCACTTTGATTTTGCGGAAGGTTCCGTCGTGCTTTACGTTGGTGGGATAGTAGCCCAGGACGTACTGTGACCGCAGTTCCTCGGAGATTTCGTCGAACGCTTTTTCCAGGGACCCCTCGCTCCTCACTTCGATCTCCCTCCCGCCGGTCTGGTCCGCCATTCTCCGCGCCACGCTTGAGCCGCTGTATCCCACTCCCATTCCGAAGTAGAAGGGCTCGTCCGCAAGCCGCAGAACGTGAATGACGGTGTCCGTCCGCTGCGCGGAGGCGATTGCGTCGTCCAGACTCAGCTTGCTTCCCGTGTCCTCCGCGTCGGTCAGCAGAATGATCGCCTTGCGCCCGGTTTGCGACGAAAGCTCGTCGTGACAGGCAAGATAGATCGCGTCGTACAGATCGGTGCCGCCGTTTTGCCCCGCGGGCACCGTTCCGGGGGTCACCACGCCTCCTCCCGCCACGGCGTCGATCTGTGTCCGCCGGATCGCCCGCTCCAGAATCGATGTGTCCTCCGTGAAATCCGCCAGCAGGTTGACGTCGAAGTCGAACCCGATCACCATCGCCTCGTCTTTCTTGCGCATGATTTCATGAATGAAGCGCGACGCCGTGTCCTGCTCCGCGTCCAGAATGTTTTGCATGCTGCCGCTCGTATCGATCAGAATGCCCATCGTCAGCGGAAGGTTCGCCTCTTTATCGAAGTAGGCAAGTTTCTGCTCCTGCCCATCCTCGTAAATTTTGAAGTCGTCTTTGGTCAAATCGGAGATGATGGCGTTATGCTTGCCCCGCGCGGTGACGAACACGTCCACCAGGTTCGTTTGCGCCTTCAGCGTGTGGCCCGATTCCGGCAGTTGCTGTTGTTGCGGTTTCGGAGCCTCCGATTGCGACGCGCTTCCGGGCGGACGCAGGGGACCCTGCGTCTCCTGCTGTGGCGCAGCCAGCGCGCGAGATGTCAAGGAATTCCAGGCGAGAGCGCCTGCCAAAGCCGCGGCAAACAGCACGGCCGCGATACGCGTCCGACGCATTGTATAATTCTCTCCTGGGGGCATCAGAACTGGTACGATGCGCGGAACGGCGCAACGGATGTTCGGGTCAAACGCAGACGAGTCCCGCGAGCCTGACAGAGGAGACTCTGGAGACGTGAGATTGCCATGATGCGAATCCTTCTTTTATCGAGCGCGCTGTTGATCGCGAGCGTTCCGGCCGACGCACAATCCTCGAATCCTCAGCATGCCACCCCGGGTGTCGCTGCGCAACAGAGGCGGGGTGCCCTTCCCCAGGACACGACTCGGTCGCGGATCGTGTCTCGGACGAATCTCGTTCTCGTGCCCGTCACCGTGAAGGACGGCCGTGGCCAGCTCGTCGCCGGCCTCCAGCGAAACGACTTCCAGATCTTCGAGGATGGTATCGAGCAGCAGATCATTCTCTTCGACTCGAATCCCTTTCCCCTCTCCGCCGTCGTCCTGGTCGATAACGACCTCTCCACGAAGCAGGCGAAGGAAGTGCAGAAGAGCCTGATCTCCATTTCGGCCGGCTTCGGACCCAGCGACGAAGTCGCCGTCATGAAGTACACCGACTATCCCGAAGAGGTTTCCGGCTTTTCTTTCAACAACGACAATCTTTTCACGCAGCTCAAGCGCCTCGAAATCGACTCCCATTCCACCGCCGTCAACTCCGGCCCCGGCACCATCGGCCCCGTCATCAACGGCCAGGCTCTTCCGACCGGCCAGGGCGTTCCACTCCACGGTTCCTTGCGACCGGCGAACAATAACGCGCTGGATGACGCGATCTTCGCTGCGGGCCAGATGCTGAAGGGCCGCGGCCGCGACCGGCGCAAAATCATTTTTCTCGTTTCCGACGGCAGTAATTCGCGCCACAATCAGCACACGTTCGATGAAACGCTGCGCTTCCTTCTCGAGTCCGACATTTCCGTGTACTCCATCTCCGTCGCGCATTCGATTCCCGGCAAATCCATTATCGAGCACGGTCTCGGCCAGGCCGATAAGTACGCCGTCAAGACCGGCGGTGACACCTTCTATGCCGGCAAGGAAGAGGATCTCGACCGCCTCTACTCGGAAGTCACGGAAGAGGCGCGCAATCAGTACACGCTCACGTTCTCTCCTCAGAAAGAGGACAAGACCCACGACTATCACACCATCGAGGTTCGCGTCCGTCGCCCCGACTTGGAAGTTTCTGCGCGCGACGGTTATTACCAGAGCGCGTTGGGCATCGCCCGCTAGGATTTGCGGAGATACATTCCGCGGGCAAAAATTCCGTGATCAAGATGTTTCTCGAAAGCCATCGCGGCAAAAGTTTTTCTGCTTGACTTCGTTCGCCCTGACATTTACAAATGAACGAAGCGAGCCGGACGTGACGCAAAATCAGTTCGCGTTCTTCTCGCGGGAGAGAGTTTCACTGTAGTCCATGCGCGAAACCGAATGAGGCTTTGAGTTTTTTCCTCGGGCCTTTCAGGAGAAGAGGCGGTCGCCACAGCGGCCGCCTTTTTTTTGTGGAGGCCGCTATAGAACCATCAAAGCCGGCGGCTCGACTTTGTCCTCCGACTGTTCAGCGCACGGCACGCACCTGTTCCAGTTGTTTTCAGCGGAAAGGCACGCGTGCCTTGCCGATTCGCGAGACGAAATTCGAAGCCCTGCTGGAGACCGCAAACCAAAATCAACGTTTGACGTTCCGTATCCCCTCTAAGCCGCTGGACCTGCGAATTTGCCGGTTCTCACACCCGGCCATCAGGAAATGCGCATCCCCGTCGCCCTCGCTGACCGAATCGACACAAGCTGTTCGTGCGCCGGACAAATTGGCTTGTAGTCGCAACTCGCGCAGCCGTACCCGGGCTTCGGCGCGAAGTCGCCTCCGCGAATCCGGTCCGCTATTTCGGCGATCCTCTGCTTCGCGACGGCGAGCGCCTTCTGGTCGCGCGTGGTCACCACCGCCTCGTTCGTCATCAAATTGTAGAACGCGAGGCGCGTCGGCTCGATTTCCAGCACTTCGCGCGCGGCCAGCGCGTAAATGCTCAGCTGCAGATCGCTGTCGGCTTTTTTCGCGTCCTTCGGTCGTCCCGTTTTGTAGTCCACGATCTCGTACTCTCGTTTTCCGATGCGGTTCACCTGATCCATTCGCCCAGCGACGATGATTTCGTGCTCCATCGGTAGCTCGAACGTCTTCTCCTGATAGACCACGTCCGCTGGCGCCGCCGTGTACGAAACATGAAACGCTTCCAGCGCCTCGCGCCCCTCTCTCCGGTATTCATTCTCGTGATAGTCGTCCGGAAAACCCGCCGACGACCATTCGCGGTCATAAATCAACCCGAGATCGTCAACCGAAACCTTGCGCCCCTGCCGCAACTCGCGCACGAACTCCTGGATCGTCTTGTGCATCACGTTTCCGAAGGTCGCCTCCGCGTGCGGTCCTCCGCGAATGCTCCAGTTCCGGTGAAGCATATATTTCATCGGGCAATGTTCGTACTCGTTGATCGCCGACGCGCTCAACTGCAGCGGCTCCGGCCTCGGCGGGTGAAACGCCTTGGCCCACAGCGCCGCCCGCGAGTACGCCCGCGACGGCTCCCGCAATCCGCTGAAAAGATCGCTCGGATCGGCGGAATCGGGCTCCGGCGCCGCGTCTTCCTCCACCGGCGCAAGCGCCACCTTCGGCGCCAGTTGCTGCGCGTCGAACGTCTTTACCTTCCGGTCTTCCAGCAGATCCTCCAGAAAAGGCGAAGGCTTCTTCCATTTGTTGACCACCGTGCACAGCGTCAGCCGCTGCTTCGCGCGCGTCAGCGCCACATAGAACAGCCGCCGCTCTTCCTGAATGTGGAAATCCCCCTCCGGCTTTTCCTCTTTCATCAGCTCGGGAGGAAACTCGAAGACCACCTTGCGAGCCCCCGGCGGAAAATCGCGCTTGGAAAGCCGGATCACGAACACGTGCGGAAACTCCAGCCCTTTCGCCGAGTGCACCGTCATCAGCTCCACCGCATCGTCAGCCGGCTGGTCCTCGATGCAGACGTCTCCCCTCGCCTCGTTGAAGTAATAGAGATATTCGAGAAAATCGCTGAGCCGCTTCCCTGTTCTCCGCTCGCCGTTCGCGCTCTCGCCTGCCAATTCCGCGGTCTCGCCCGCTTCCGCCTCCGCGAGGGCCTTTCGCTCCCAGTCCCGAACGAAACCCGCGAACCGGTCGAGGTAGTAGTGGTCCGCCTCCGACGGCAGCGGCGCCACGCCCAGCGCGGCGATCAGATCGTCCAGCAATTCGCTCGCAGTCTTGCGCCGCGCGCTTTGTCGCAACTGCTTCACCAGCGCAACCAGCTCAGGCAGTCGCGTCCCCATGCGCGCAAACGGCAACTCCCTCTGCGCCGCATCGACCTCGTCCCATAACGGGCGCCGGCGATTCTTTTCCGCGCGTTCCGCCAGCCGCACCAGATCGCGCGGTTCCAGTCCCCAATACGGCGCCGCCAGCACGCGCGCGCACGCCACGTTGTCGCTGGGCTGTCCGATCAGCCGCAGCCACGCCAGTAAATCCCGCACGAGCGTGTTCGACAGGATCGAGAATCGCCGGATCACGAACGGGATGCCGCGCCGCTGCAAAGCCCCCACCAGCAGATCGCGGTGCGTATGCATGCGGTAGAGTGCCGCCATGCTGCCCCATCGCGCTCCCGCCTCGTGAAGTCGTTCGATTTCCGACGCCACCCACTGCGCCTCTTCCTGTGGCGCGCCGAATTCCACTACGCGAATCTTTTCTCCCTCGCGATTCTCGGTGTGCAGCCTACCGTCGGGCAGGAGTGACGATTGCTCGTTATGTCGGATCACCGCATGCGCCACGTTCAGGATGCGCTTCGTCGACCGGTAATTCTCCGCGAGGTTCAGGAGAGATTCCGGCCCCGCTTCGTTTTCCGAAATCGCGATTGCGGGCTTTGAAGCGGACGGCGGCTCGCGGCCCGCGCCCGGATCCTGGAATGGCAACGGCTTCTGTTTCGGCGTGCGCACTCCGCAAAACCGCTCCAGAAAAATCGTGAAGCTTCCGTACGAGGCGCCCCGAAACCGGTAAATCGCCTGATTGTGGTCTCCGACGGCCATGATGTTGCGCTGGTCGCCCGCCAGCAGCCACAACAATTCGAGCTGCGCGATGTTCGTGTCCTGAAACTCGTCCACCAGGATGTAGCGGTATTCGTTCTGCAACTGCGCGAGCAGCGTGCTCTCCGCCCGCAGCAGCTTCGCCGCGTCAAGGATCTGCGCTCCGAACGTGGTTAGGCTCCGTTCTCGCAGCAGCTCCGCGCTGACGCAGAAGGCCCGCGCCAGCTCCTCCTGTCTTTCAACCTCCTCCTGCACGATGGCGCGCTCATCCGCCTCGAGCGAGCTCTTTCTCGCTTCGAATTCCTTGCGACGCCTCTCAACGTAGCGCGCGTAGTCCTCCGGCGTTACCAGCTCGTCCTGGCACCGCGAGAAGAATTTCACGAAGTCTTCCAGGAATTCGCTCGGCGCCTGCAGCCGCTTGAAATGCTTCAACTGCAGCCGTCCGATGTTCCGCCGCAGCAGAATCTTGTGATCCAACTCGTCCAGCGGCTCGATTCCCGCGTTCGCCGCCCGCAGGATTCTTTCCAGGCAGAATTTATGGAACGTGCTCAGCCACACGCCCTTCGCGCGGTCGCCGATCGCGTTCACCACGCGGCTCCTCATCTCGCCGGCCGCTTTGTCCGTGAACGTCAGCGCGAGGATGTTTTCGCCCGCAAGATTGGGATCGGATTCGAGCAGATGCCGAATGCGCTCGGTGATGACCCGCGTTTTCCCCGTTCCTGCGCCCGCGACAACCAGCAGCGGCCCATCGCCGTGCTCCACGGCAATGCGCTGCTTCTCATTCAGTGGAAAGTTCTGGGGTCCTGTTCCTGCGGCTTCTGGCGAGTTGGGCCTCAACGTCATCGGAAAGTTTGGAATGGACAAACCTAGCAAACACTACCACAGCCGGAATCGCTATTGTACCAAATATAACCCTCGGCGAACATAAAGCGAAACTACAAGGCGGGCCTGCCCAGCGCCAGGCACAGCCGAACGCCGAAGGCGTCTTTCTCCTCGACCTCCTCTGCTTCCTTTGCCTCCCTCTTGCCGCTCCACAAACACATGCGTGCCGTGTGTTATCCTCCGGCCACGGGCAGCCTTTACGAGTTGTGGCTGCCGTTTTCATAGACAACCTTACTGCGGTAAGTCGGGCGGGCCACGGTGACGACTGCTACCACCGCTAAGGCGGCACAGGATGCGAAAAAGCCCACCAATGCCCCGGCAAATCCGTCGAGAAGCCAGCTGCCGTTCGTGCCGTGATTGATGTCCGCGATTCCCCCTGCTGTTGCGCCGATTACGCCGCCCCCCACGGCGCCGATCGTCAACCACTTCTCCTGATTGGGCAGGTGGCGAGGGTGGTAAACGATGCGGGCCACCCTTCGAATGTTGGAGCGATCGATTGTCCGCATTCCATTGTCCTGCTCGTTTGTGGGATCCGGCACGGCCAGGCGGATACCCGTATCGCTGGCGGAATCGATGCTTCCACTGACGTTTTCGCCGCTCGAGAGTAGAATTTCCACGGACGTGCCGGGTTTGAGCTTCATCACGTTAGTCCATTTGTTGCTTCGCGCGGGCAATGCGGGAACGACCAACGGGACAGCGATCAGCAGTGCAAGAAATCGGCGCATCGCGACTCCTCCTAAAATCCGTGAAGGAGTCTATGCGTGACAATGATTCCGAACTGGCGCAATAGGACACTATTCCGGGTGTCACAGGAATCCGCGTTCGAGCCTCCAGTTCTTCGTGCGTTGTGAGAAAGCCCTATCCGGTCTGATTGCAGACAGCGCCCGCGAATCGGGTCAGGCGCCTGGCCCCAGCGGGTCGCGCAAGAAGTCCTCGTAGCATCGCAAGTCGGCGAGACCGGCTTCGGAGAGCAGAGGGAAAATCACTGTACGCAAATTTGACGGAAGCTCTTCCGCCGTCACGCAGTCACAGATTACGACGGCGGTTTCCTTCAAGCCTCGCTTCCAACCGGACTTGCGCGCGTCTCGAAAAACCAGACTGTCGGAATGGAAGCCGGCGGCGGCGAGAATCGTGCGGCCGAGTTTCAAAAAGCCCGTCCATCGCGACGCCACGCCAACCAGAGCGCCCGACGGCGCGGGAAGCCATTCGGAAAGCGAGTTCGACACCGAGCGGACCTGCAGTTCCAGTAACTCGGTTCCTTTGGGTAGAGCCTGCCGGACCGTCTTTGCGTGATTCGGCAGCGCGAGCGGGACGGCTCCATCCAACGCCCGGGCGATTTGCGAATCTTCCATGCCGCAGTTCTCGACCCGAAGGTTCACCGCGCGCTGGATTTCCGCGGCGGCGATGCGCCTGAGATCCTCGTCGGGCTCGATCAGGAGGAAGTGATCGGGTGGCTGCAGGTCGAGCCATTGATGCAAGCGCAAGCGCAGCGTTGCGAGCGGAACGTTCAGACTCCGCGCCGAACGAAACAGATCGGAGATGAGCGGGTCGAGCGCGAATGCGGGCGAGTGCGAGGAGTCAGGTTTCGTTTCCTGGACGTACACCCCGCTGCCGTGGCGGAATTCGACCCACCGTTCGCGCTGAAGCTGGCGATATCCCCCGCTAACGGTGTTGGGATGCAAATGGAAGCGTCGCGCAAGCTCGCGAGTGCTGGGCAGACGCTGGCCGGGTGCCAAATCGCCGCTCAGAATGCCCAGAATAACCTGGGTCACCAATTGCTCGCGGAAGGTGATGCCACTGCGACGAGCGAACCAAAGCTGCATGCCGGAAATTCTACTGCAAACGTGAGGCCCTTGTGTGGGCGCGGCATAGGGTGCCCCGTTCCTCGTGACGCCGGGTTGCCCTCAGCAGCGCCGAAGGGCGTCTCGCCTGGCGCTCTCTCGTCGGCACGCTGCCTCTTTTTCAGAGCCGCGGGGCGGCGATTTTCGGCCCGCCCATTGCGTGCAGGCGGGTGTCATTCTCTCCTTTACTTCCTTTACCTCCTCTGCTCCTTTGCCTCCTCGTTTGCTCACCTCTCCGCAAACGCATGCGTCCCGTGCGTGACCGCCGCGCCCGCCCGAAGCGCCGCCGCCACCACGACCGCTTCGGCGATCTCCTGATCCGACCCGCCTGCCTCGCGCGCTCTCTTCGAGTGAAGCTCGATGCAATATGGGCACTGCGTCGTGAACGCTACCGCCAACGCCATCAATTCCTTGTACTTGACCGGGATCGCCCCAGCCGCCATGGCCGCTTTGTCGAACGCCCAGAACGCCTTCATCCCCTCCGGAGCGGTCGCATCCATTTTCTTCAATTGGCCGAGATTCTTCATGTCGTACACAGCACACCTCCTCGTAGGTCGCAGGATGTTACAGTGCGCCACGCCCTCGGGCAAGCGTGGCTTTTCACCCGCGCGCATTCCTTCCTCGCGCGGCTCCGGTAGCACACTGGCTCTTGAGCGGATACTCGTTGGAATGCTGTTCTCAGAAGGGGTAAACGGGCACGCTGCGGGTTACGCCGAGGCTCGCTGGGCGCTGAAGCTCTGAAGAGCCCCGCCCACATCGTCGAAGCACTCCATGACCTTGAGCAGCCCGGTGATCTGCATGGCTTCCTTGAACCGCGGCGTGAGGCTGAAGAGCTTCAACCGGTCTCCCCTGCCCGCCGACACCCATATCCGAACCAGAGCGCCGATCCCTTGGCTATCGACGTAGCCCACTTCCGCGCAGTCGAGCAAAACGCCCATGCGCCCGCTAGCGAGTAATTCGCTGACTGTTTCGCGGAGCCCCGCGCCTTCGACGATCGTCAGTCGCGGCCCCAGCTCAAGGATTGTCACGGAACCAACGTTGCGCTTGTTGATGCTCGCGGCCATTTCGGTTTGTGGGTACGGATTCTTTGGTTGGGCACACCCGACTGCTGGGCCGGAAAGCTACTCTCATCCCGCTCCCACTGTCAAGCGAGACGCTTGTTGTGTCGCTGCAAAATGAGAATGTCCGGTTTGTGCAAAGTAGAAATGTCCGGTTCCATGCTGGGCGAGAGGGAGCATGGAACCGGAGCGAATCGAGTTGAGCGCTAGGGAGC
>Ga0209167_10001798_pt1 | contig 12195 bp, 12 predicted proteins | sample Coa_R1_9_FD_187154 | JGI IMG/M metagenome (GOLD analysis project Ga0209167, IMG submission 187154) | Surface soil microbial communities from Centralia Pennsylvania, which are recovering from an underground coalmine fire - Coalmine... | ecosystem: Environmental > Terrestrial > Soil >... | reverse complement strand
CTTATTGCAGTAATCGCAGTAAACTTTTGCGTCACGTAGTTCGTAAGTTGTTGATTTTTGGAGCGGGAGACGGGGTTCGAACCCGCGACGTCCAGCTTGGGAAGCTGGCATTCTACCACTGAATTACTCCCGCGTTCTGTCAAATCAGCTATTTAGCTGAATCCATTTAACTTCCTAGACCGACGGCCAGTCTATTCCGTCCATACTGTCTACCCAATACTACCCGTTTGGATGCCAAAATGGACAGCAAAACAGACAGCACGCCAGCCTGAGAATCTCGTCGGATAGCCCGAGAAGCCTGCTTCCCATGCTGTCCGTTCATGCTGTCCATTTCGCTCTCCAAAGCTCGTTCCAGGCACAGAATAGCACAATGACATGATAGCTGCGGTGCGCATACCGGGGATTCTCCGGCAGCTCAGACATCCTGCGTGAATCTCCGTCGGCGTGGCGTCGGATTCACTAGTTTGCTCAGATCAGAGAGTGCCGGACTCCTGACTCCCATGTTCCGCTTGCTTAAGCGATCCCAGCCAGGATTTTGGTGTCCGCGGGTCCCGCGAATGTTTAGTGGCTTTTGATGTCCAGCGATATTCACGCTGGCGCGAAGCTGCGCCCCAAAGGGACCCGCGTCGCTTCCAAGGGCTCCATGGCTTTTCGCTAACTATTAACGATTCCAACCAACCGGGGAAGCTGCTTTCGCTCAACGAGCAAATTCCGCGGCTCGAACAGATGGGGTTCGGACACAGTTCCGGCACAGTTAAAAGGCAGGGGCGTTAGTGACGACACGGACTGAGCCAACTCCGGTATGCCGTCGCGTCGCGCTTTACATGTTGTCGGGGTTTTTTGGATAAGTCCTGACGTTTTGTAAAATCCAGCGCCGCCTGTGGTATTCTGATGTTGTCCGAAAAATGTATACATTCTTCGGACGGACGGAGAGCTGATCTGTCCGAAATATGTCTACAAAGATCGGACAAACAACACCGTCCCGGCGCGGCCCGGATCTCGATCTCAAACGCGCCATCCTCGATCGCATTCGGCGCGACAAATCGATCCAGGTCTGGACACCGAACGACTTCCTCAACTTCGGAGCTCGATCAGCCATCGATAAGGCCCTTCAGCGTCTCGCACTTGCGGGCGACCTCCGGCGCATCGATCGCGGACTCTACGATCTTCCGCGCGTCAACACGCTGACCAGCAAACCGAGCACTGCCGATTACACCGCAATAATTGATGCCGTCACCCGCAGGGAGAAGGCCCGCTTTCTTCCCGATGGAATGACGGCCGCCAACCAACTCGGACTCACGGACGCAGTGCCCGCCAGGGTCACGGTCCACACCGATGCCCGGCTCCGCCCGATTTGCCTCGACAAACTCGTCATCAACTTCAAACTCACTGCGCCCAGCCGACTCTATTGGGCCGGACGACCAGCGATGCGCATCGTTCAGGCCCTTCACTGGCTGCACGACATGCTCCCGACTGACGGCGATTCGATCCTCAAAAAGATCGGGAGAATTCTGGAGGACCCAAAACAGGGCAAAGCCATTCGCGACGACCTTCGCAGCGGCCTCGACGCTCTCCCCAGTTGGATGCGGGATCTCGTCTCCAGACTTCTTCTCGATACGGATCGGCCTCACGCTACCGCTCATAAGGGGACCTCGGCTCCAGTCGCGACTGCAACCGCCGTGACCGATCGCTCACCGAGGCGAGCGCGGTGAATCCGGGCTTTGCGGAGTTTCTCAAAGCAAGTCCGCGGGATCGCCGCGACGTTTTCCTCAACGCCGCGGCGCGACTCGGCACGCCGGAACAGAACGTCGAAAAAGACTTCTGGGTCACCTGGACGCTCGATGCTCTTTTCAATGGCTTGCCGGCCGGCCATCCGCGATTTCTGTTTAAGGGCGGAACGTCGCTCTCGAAAGCCTACGGGCTGATTTCCAGATTTTCTGAAGACATCGACATCACCGTCTTTCGGGAGGACCTTGGGCAGGCCGCATCCGTTCCGGAGCTTGAGGCCATGAGCCGCAAGAAGCGCCAGGCGCGACTCGAAGCCATCAAGGATACCTGCCGCGACTACATCCAGAACACGCTTGCCCGGCAATTTGCGGAAATTGTAAGCGAAGCCTTAGCCGACGCGAAGATCAAACCGAACGACCCCAGCGTTGCCGTTGACCCCGATGATCCGGACGGCCAGAGCTTGTTGTTTTGGTATCCGTCGGTGACAACAGCGCGAGACGACTACATTCGGCCGGCCGTGAAACTCGAATCCGGCGCCAAATCGGCGCTCGACCCGCATGAGGAGATGAGCATCGTCCCCTACATTTCAGAAGATGTGCCTCGACTGGCACTGCGGGCCGAGCATGTGACGACGGTCACAGCAGAGCGAACCTTCTGGGACAAAATCGTCATCCTGCACGGCGTAAGGAACTGGTTCGAGAAACGCGGCGTCCTGCGCGGCGAAGGCCAGCGTGTCTCGCGCCATTACTATGACGTGCATCGAATTCTGCGCTCGGAAGTCGGAGAAAGAGCCGTCGGAGACCGCGCCCTCGGGGCAGATTGTGTCGCTCATGCACGGATGTTCTTCAGCAGTCCGAACCTCGGTCTTGATCGCGCAGCTCCCGGCACATTTGCCTTAACGCCGACCGGCGCAATGCTGGAAGACTTACGCGGTGACTATATCCGGATGGCCGGGATGATCATCGGCGGTCCCCCCGACTTTGAGGCAGTGATAAAGTCGATTGCCGATCTCGAAGAGAAACTGAACCGGTAACTCGTCGAAGAAACACCCACGTCAAGACGCGCGAATCGCGGCGGAGTGAGGTCAGAAAAGTAACCTTACCGTGTGCAAATTCGCGCCTTCGCACCCATAATCACACGTGCGATTCATCGCACCCGCAACGCACTTCAATTTCCGGAGCAAATGTTGACACGTGCATGTAAGCTTTATAAGCTTACATGCATGGAAGGCTTGGGCTCATTCATGCGCCGTCGTCGCGACGAACTTGATTTATCGCTTCGGGAGTTCGCGAAGCGGCTGGATTGTTCTGCCGCATTCATTTCCGATATAGAACTGGGGCGCCGCCACCCTTCGGACAAGGTGCTCACTGAAATCTCAAGGGTGCTGGAGGTCAAGCTGGAGACGCTGCAGGCAATGGACGAGCGGGCTCCGATCGAAGACATTAAGCGGCTTACCCAGAGCGATCCTCGTTATGCGCTGGCGTTTCGCACGATGATCGACCGGAAGGTGAGTGCCGAAGAATTGTTGGCGCTGGCAAACCAGAAACGGGACGAACGGCATAAGAAAAAATGAAAACGATCCGCTCCGAGTCGGGTCCGTTTTCCGAGCGGCCCCATTTTCAGCCCAGCGAAATCGACCGTATCTGCGCGGATGAGTTGCGGAAGGCCGGTCTCTATCCGTCTTCGCCCCAGGCGATCCGGGTCGATCGCTTCGTGGAGAAGCGGTTTGGCGTAGCCGCTGAATACGAGGAGTTGCCGGCAGGCGTCCTGGGTTACACGCGGTTCAGCAAAAGCGGCGTGGAGGCGATCATCATCTCGGCCGCGCTCGACGCCGAGAAGACCAAGGTCGCAGAGCGCCGCATCCGTACTACGCTCGCCCACGAAGCGGGACATGGCCTCCTTCACGCGTATCTGTTCGCGCTCGACAGCAAGCCGCTGCATCTTTTCGACGCCGACAGCCACACGGACCACCAGATACTCTGCCGCGATGTCCTTGGCGAAGAACGAAAGACACGCGCCTACGATGGCCGCTGGTGGGAGTTCCAGGCGAACCGGGCGATGGGTGGCCTGCTGTGCCCCGCCGCCCTCATGCAGGAAGCAGTGAAGCCCTTCCTCATCGCCAGTGGCTCGCTCGGGGCGATGATCCTGGATGAGCAGCGACGGGAGAGCGCCGTGCGTGGCGCCGCGGACATCTTTGACGTAAACCCGATCGTCGCCAAGATCCGCATCGATGAGCTGTATCCGGCCGAAACCGGCCAAATGCACCTCTAAAATTTTGCTTGACTGCGTTCGCAGCGTCCGCTTACACTGTACTATAACGGGGGATGCAAGCAACGCCTATGGAACTGACCGACTCGCAGCTGCTGTACTTCGTCCATAATCGCCTAAAGCTTGAAAAAGGCAAACGGGCGGAGTTTCTGGCGCAGGTGGATCGACTGATCGAGAGATTCGAAGCAGCCTGCAAGAATGATCCCGTCATCAACATCAAGAAGTTCCTGAAAACCGGCTCGCTGCGCAAGGGGACGGTATTGCGGCCCAGGGGTGATTTCGGGGTGGATTCCGACGTGGCGGTCTTCCTGAACACGAATGGGTCCGGCACCCAGCTGGCCAATCTCCACGAGCGCATCCGGAAACTGTTGACGAAAATCTATCCCACTAAGAAGGCTGAGGATTTCAAAGTTCAGCCGCGGACCCTCGGCATCGAATTTCACGACTCCGGCCTGGCGATGGATCTGGTTCCACTCATCCCCGTCGAAGGGCCTGGTGATTACGGCCTGCAGCCGTCATCCAGGGGCGAGGAAATGGTCAAGACCAGCGTCGCGCTGCAGCTGGAGTTCATCCGCACGCGCAAAGACGGCTACCGGAACTTCACAGCGCTCGTCCGCCTGCTGAAACACTGGCGCAATTTCCACGAACTCGATGACAGCCTGCGATCCTTTACCATCGAGCTGATTGTCTCCCACCTGCAGGATGCGGAGGGTACGCCTGCCGATCTGGAGGCCGGGTTGCTGCGCTTCTTCCGTTATGTGGCGCAGACGGAGCTGCGCGACCCCATCTGCTTCCCCGAATGCGGCGAGGTGAAGTCCTTCCCGGAGGACCGGGTCGTCATTCTTGACCCCTGCAACAGGGAAAACAATGTCGGGCGAAAAATCAGCGAGCGGGACTGCGTCGCAATCGTCGCGAAGGCGCGAGAAGCATGGGAGGCTTTAAGCTATGCGCGCAACCACGGCGGCAAAGTTCAAACGCTGGAGCTTTGGAAAGAAGTGTTCGGCCGGTCTTTTGTTATTGAGGAATAGTGCATGTCATCTACTGCGACGCAGAGCCAGAGCTTATCGTTCACCATAGCCGACGTCGGCAAGGTCATAGACTGTTTTGCCGCGGATCTCGATATGAATGCCCAGTCCACCTGGCTCCTGACGTGGGAAGCCGTGCGGAGATCCGCGGACGATGTGAAGCTCATGGCCCAGAAGGGATACCTCGTCGAGGCCAATATCGTGCTCGAAAATGCGTCCGGAGTCGTCACCCGTGCGGCGAAGTACGAGATCGCATCCGACGCCAGCACACTCACCGCGCAGCGGCCGGGAAACAACCTCTGGCCGCGCACGCCCGGCGGGCAACTCTACGTGGTCGTACGCTACAGCCAGGCGTGGCGGAACCTGACCGACGCCCAAAGGGTGGCGTTCGTCAAAACGTTGAGCTCCAGTTGGTCGTCATCGAGTACTGATCTCTCATTCCCGGGCCTTACGCGCGCCTCGGATCGCAGCTACGTCAGCAATGGCTGGGGGATGAACAAGAGTATTTATAAATAACCAAGCGGCGAGGAACTGCGCATGAACAATGTGGTCGAGGTGGCGAGCCTTTTTGAGTTGGAACTGGATCTTCCGAACGACAAGATCGCGTCCGCCACGTCGCGTCTCATCGGCTTTGAGACCCGGTACCAGCGTATTCACCGCGACATCCGGCTCCTCGCCGATCCCGAAGAAGTCCGCGCCTGGAGCAAGAAGCATCACCACAAAGAGCTTCCGGTCTGCGCGGTCGTTGCCGATCGGTATCCGCTGGTGATCTTCGCCGGCGACGTCGGCACGGGCAAAACCGTCACCGCCGAAGGCGTCTGCGACCGGCTTGCGCGCGAAGCCAGGCGCGACGCGATGCTGTTCAAGCTCAGCACCCGCGTCCGCGGCACGGGCAAGGTGGGCGAGATGAGCAGCTTGCTGAACGAAGCATTCGAAGCCGTCGTCAAGCAGGCGGGCAAGTCCCGTCACGCGTTTCTCATCATCGACGAGGGAGACTCCCTCACATCGAGCCGTGAAACCGCTCAGAGCCATCACGAAGACAAGGTTGCGGTCAACACGATCATCCAGAAGGTGGACGATCTCCGGCGGCATTCCGGGCGCATCCTGGTATTCCTCTGCACCAACCGGGAGGCGGCCCTCGACCCGGCCATCGTCCGGCGAGCCGCTCGGACCGAAATATTTGAACGGCCCAACGATTCCGAGCGGGAGGAACTGCTACGCGCGGACCTGAACGGCATCAACCTCAGCGAGCACGTCATCCGGGAACTGGTGCGCCTCACCGGGCCCCAGAACGGCCGCCCCGGATTTACCTTTTCCGACCTGCGCTCAAAGCTTCTTCCCGATGCGCTTTGCCGGGCGTTTCCAACGCGCGCGTTGACGGCTGACGACCTGGTTCAGGCGGCCAAGGAAGTCCGGCCGTCCCCGATAGTGAAGAACACATGACACCCGCGCCGACAATCTCCCCCGGAGTTGCACCGCTACTCGGCCGCAGGATTCAGATAGCCGGGTCTGCGAGTGCGCAGACCGATGCGCGCCTAGTGAGCTATGCCCATGACCTTGTCCGCCAACTGGTGGTAAATATCCTGGGGGCGGGAGGGGGCGTGGTGGCAAGCGTTGGAAAGGAACCCCGCGCTCCGGGTGCCGCGCCTGACAGCCCGAGCCTGACCTTTGACTGGACCGCCCTTGAGGCTGCCGCCGAATGTATCAGGAACGGAAATGTGCTGTGGCCAGCCACGTTCGGCCTTCCGATCGTGCTCGTCTCGTCGGAGAAGTCGGAATCGGAGATCCCGGAGAGCCGACGGCCCCTCTATGATTTCCTGCTCACGAGCGGCAAAGTTCGCGTCGAGGCCATTATGCCTGGATCGCGTGCCGCGGTTTTCCTGCGCGAGCGCCAGGCCCAGTTCGGAGACGCCCTGGTGATTTTGGGGGGCGGCACAGGCGTGGAGCATTCCGCCGATCTCTACCTGACCCGCCGCCGACCGGTTGTGCCTTTGGATCTCGCGCTCGGCGCCAGCCGCGAAGACGGCACAGGTGGCGCCTTGAGACTCTCGAAGCAGGCGCGCGCCGAACCCAACCGCTTCCTTCGTTTCGGCTCCGCCAACGCCGGCACCGAAGGCGCGGCGCTGTCATCCATCGCGACCCGCGACGGAATCACGCCGTCGGGAGAAATCGCAGGCCGGGTATCCGGGATTCTCGCCACGGTGGCGCCGCCCGATGCATTCTATGTAAGGCTGCTCCGGACTGACCATGCTAAATTCAGCGCCGTGGAATCGTTCTTTCGGGACGTTGTGGACCCGGCAGTCGAGGAGGCGGGCCTAAGCCGCATCGAGATGGGCACGGATCGAACCGAGCACGCTTTCATGAACGTCGCGATTTTTGAAAGCCTTCACTTTTCCTCGGTGGTCATTGTCGATGTTACCGGGGAACGCCCCAACTGCTTCATCGAGCTGGGTTACGCGCTTAGGAACACCAACCGCGTCCTGGTGACGGCGGAGGAGGGGACCAATCTTCCCTTTGACCAGCAGGCAATCCCATGCCATTTTTGGAAGGCGGGCGATCCGGCATCTGAGCGGCAGAAAGCGTTTTCGGAGTTCTGGAAAAAGAATATCGATCGACCTCCCGTCGTTAAAGGGCCTTAAGCGTATGAAGGAAGTTTACATTTCCGTTGATGTCGAAGCCGCAGGGCCCGTGCCGCCGACCTATAGCCTTCTTTCCGTCGGTGCCGTGGCGATCGACAAGCCCGATTCCACTTTTTACGTCGAGATCCAGCCCATCAACGCGAATTTTGTCCCGGCGGCCATCGAAGTGGTCGGCCGCACGCTGAATGACTTCCATAGGGCCGGTAAGTCACCGAAGGACGCCTTCATGGCCTTCCGGGACTGGATCGGCGAGGTGGCAAGGAACGCGAAGCCCGTATTTGTGGGCTTTAACGCGACTTTCGACTGGGCCTTCGTCAACTTTTACTTCCAGGAGTATCTCGGTGAGAATCCCTTCGGCATTGGTGGAATCGACATCAAGTCCTTTTACATGGGCCTGAGCGGGTGCATGTGGGATGACACGCGGTCGAGCAAGATTCCCTCCAAATTCAAGGGGAAGTCGCGGCATACGCACAACGCGCTCGATGATGCGATCGAGCAGGCAGGGATGTTCCAGCGAATGCGCGAGTCCGCGGGGGAGAAAGGATAAACATGATAACCGACGACCAACATCCGGAAATGGAGATCCGTGCATTTTTCGAACACGACCTGGAGCTGACCGTTACCCGGATTCCCGTTTCGGTACTTCGATCCGCTGATTTCCTGGTGGATGGCGATGGCGCCGGATACGTTCTGGAAGTCAAGGCGCGATCCGACGACAAGGAATCGATAGCCGCGCTTCGGGCTGGCGAGGTCGTCGCTGGCGCAGAATCTCTGGGCTGGGCACGATGGGCATCGGACGGCGTGCGCAGTGCGAGACAGCAATTTGCCTCCAGCAACCCGCCACACGACCGGCTGTGGATCCTTTGTTTCGTCGTGAAGCGATCGTTTGCGACCGACGCCGTCTTCGATCAGATCATCGGGACTCTCTACGGCGTTCGTCTGGTCGCATACTCGGACTCTGACGAAGGCAGTACCACACGTGGCCGAAACTGTCTGCATGTCGTCCCCGGCGCGTTCGAGCGCTGGCCCGAAATCGATGCAGCCATTGTCGCTGGTAGCGGCGCGATTACGCTCTGCGCCAATGAATGCGGTGACCGGCTGGCGCAACTTTATTCATCCTGCCTGTGTAATTTCTTCGCTGAGCGTGGCGGCCCGATCACTCCCAGCGATCTGGAACTGACCAAAGGATTCTGGTCGGTCAGCGACCGAAGCCTTGACCGGTCTGATCAGAGCGCGGTCGAGCGATACCTGCCTGAAAAGTACAAGACCAGCCGAGTCTTCATCCTTGACATCAAAGGTCATTACGCTTCCGCTGTCGTGCCTGATAATCGACACCCACTCCGGCCTTGAAGGGTCGTCCGCTTGTACTGACAACGATGCCCAAGAAACGCCACCATTTTGTTCCGCGTTTCTACCTCCGGGCGTGGGCTCAAAAGGACAAGGTTTATTGTCTGCAGAACGGCGAAATCCGGTCCCCGAACATCGGCAACGTGGCTGCGGAAAACTACTTCTATCGGCTCGAGGAACTGAGCCCCGGTGATGTAGAGTTCCTCCGCGAAGCCATCATCCGCGACTCGCCAGAGAGGCTGAAGGCTTCGCACGAACAACTTCTTCGCGCTTTCGCCGCCCCTTATCAGGCGAAGCGGCAGCTCGAAGCATCCGACCGTCTGACTGCTGAAGCGAATGCGGAGATCGACCGGCTGATCGTCGAGCTGAACGAGAACTTTCACACCCATATCGAGACGGATTTCCAGCGCCACCTGGCAAGTATGATCTCGGGCAGCCTCGACTTTCTCGAAGAGCCGGGCGAGGCGGCACTGTTCTACAGGGGCCTCATGGTCCAGTACGCGCGAACGAATCACGTTAAGCAGACGCGCCGCGTGATGGACCCGGAGCGACTCCGGCTCTATTTGCGGGTCGCAAATCCCCTGGCTCATATGGTCGCGCTGAATGTCGGCCTGAGCCTGTACGCGGAGCGGAAACGGCACAGGATCATTCTCCTCGACAATGCGACAGATCTTCCATTCATCACGGCCGATCAGCCGGTAATCAATATCGCTTCCAACCCCAAAGACACCGCGCCTCCGGCTGAATTCGAGCTCTATTATCCTTTGTCACCGACCAAAGCCATGCTTCTAGTTGAACCGTCCGGCAGTTTCCTGCCACGCGATTCATCGGTCCCCGAGACTTTCGTGCGCCTCTACAACCTGCGCATCGCTTCCCATTCTTACCGCCAGGTGTTCGCCAATTCACCGGATGTTCTCGAATCTGTCAAGAGCGAGTTGCCTGCTTACCTGAGCTGCTTTCCCGAGAAGCCGGCGTACCGGTGATCAAGATCGGCCACTCATCCGTTCTCAACACCATTCCCGTCTGCCATTCAAACGCGGCCGCCCACTCCCTTGCGCTGCGATCTCGAACGCCACGTTGCGAACTGCTTGCGCCATGATGGGGCCATGCCACTGCCTTTGGATCTCGGACTGCTGGAATCGGATGACCGCTTTCAAACGATGTGTTGGTACCTCGCTCGGAAGGAATTCCCTCGTGCGATCCCGGTAGCGCACGGTTCGTGGGATCGCGGGCGGGATATCTTCTGCTTTGGCGACCACGTTGGCGACATCGTATGGCAGTGCAAGTTCACTCAACGGAGTCTGACCGAACTGAAGCCGAAGATCATTGATTCACTTTCGGCGCTGGAGGCTTCGCGGCCAATCGCCAAGTGGATTCTATGCGTCCCGCTCGACGGCTCCAGCGTGTTCCTCGACTGGCTTCGCGCAACTATCTCCACTGATTACCCTTTTATCGCAACCTGGGAGCTGTGGGGGAAACAACAGCTCCTGGACCGGCTCGACAAGTGCCCCGATGTTCTGGAAATGTTTTTCTATCCCGTCTGGAAGGCCCTCGAATCGCGGTTCAGAACTGAAGAACTGGAACTGGTTCAGTGCGACCTTGATCTGGAATGCGGTTGGACGCGATCTGATCCCGGTATCCGATACATTCGGCAGGCGCGGGGGGCCAGCAGCGACCTTGTGATTGACATTATCGTAAGAAGCCACGGCACGATACAGTCTTTGCTGCACGCCATGAAGATCGAAATCCACGACGTGAAACGTCATTTGCGAGGACTCCCGGGTGAAGGGCTCCTCTACGTGCAACAGACGTATCCGATCTCGCTTCGCGGCGGGCAGGCCGGCGAATAGATCGAACGAATGGAGCCGCCGCTGCTCATCGAGGCCGGCAAACATGAGCGATTCAAAGTGAAGTTTACGGATTCTGGATATGCCTGGACCGGATACGTCCGCCTGACGCTACTATACGCACAAGCCAAGGAACTGCATCTGCCGAGTATGTTCCTGCGAGCTTGACGGGAGTTCACCACGACGTTAATCGAAAGTGAAAGCGACGTGTGACCTGGCTTGCGCCAGGTGGAATTCGTCACTTTCATCCTCGGAAGCTCGTTGCGCACCTTTTCCTAAACCCGGAATGCACATTCTCTGGTGGAATTGTTTCGTACCTTAGACAGCACTGCCAAGCCAGTCTGGGCTGAAACAACTCGAATATATGGATCATTCGCTTGAACAGCGGATTTTGAGGAATCGATAGAATAATCAGGTTCCTCTGACGCGTGACGGAGTCGTAGACTGAGAAGTCACCAATGCCACGTCTTCTCAAGGGCGAAACCGCTCGGCGGCTGCGCGTCGGGCAACGAGCGCTGTCCACCGCGTTCTCGCTTCTCTCAACGCCGAAGAGCGTTTCCCACGAAGCGGACAAGTCCGATGGTGCTATCGAGCTTGGCTTGGTCGGTATTGCCGCTGAGCTCGCGATCTCCGCGGGTCTCTACGAAATCCTCGGGCCAGGCGCGATCATCCGTAAAGATACCGGGTTCTACATCACTGCCGGTGAGGCGCTCGCGAAGTTTCGTGCGGCTCTTGCCTCAGGGATTCCGCGTCTCTCGTTGCTTACGCAGGGAATCGGCTCTGCTGCTGACCATTTGAAATCCTTGGATCATGCGTGCGCCGGGTTCAAGGTGCTCTTCACTTCTCGGGCGGCAGCGGTGCACGCGGGACAAGGCGCGTCGTCCGATGTCGTGTTCTGCGTGGGGAAGGATGTCGCGCACTTCTTCGAGCTGCTCGCGGCGAGCCCTAAATGGAAGCCGTACCTGAAAGATTCTCCCGCAGTCCCTACCTTGCCGAAAGAGCGTACGATTATCGCGCAGGAACTCGCGGCGGCGGTGAAGGGCAAGGACAAAGGCGCGGTTGGTGCTGCGCTCGCGAACATCTTTCTCGTCTTGCCTGACCTTTCTGAAGACGCTCCGGAGTGGTTGTCCGCCTTGGAGCGCGTGCATGTGAACGCGAAGCCGAACGATATTTCTGTCCTGCTCAAGTCGCTGGAGAGTGCGACGGTAGGGGATCTCATGAAGGTCGGTAAGGGGGCTTCAGGTATTGCGACGAAGATCGACCCGGACAACCCGAACGCGGTTCCCATCTACATTGCCGGCATGAAGAAGAAGTTTGAGAACGCGTCCGATTCATGGAACG
>Ga0209167_10001797_pt1 | contig 12199 bp, 9 predicted proteins | sample Coa_R1_9_FD_187154 | JGI IMG/M metagenome (GOLD analysis project Ga0209167, IMG submission 187154) | Surface soil microbial communities from Centralia Pennsylvania, which are recovering from an underground coalmine fire - Coalmine... | ecosystem: Environmental > Terrestrial > Soil > Unclassified... | reverse complement strand
GCAGATCGTGCAGCAGGTCAAACAGGCCCTCCGCCTAGGTTTGCTGGAAGTGGGCGATCAATTGCCCACCGTCCGCGAGGTCGTCGCTCAGATGGCGATCAATCCCAACACCGTTCTCAAGGCGTACCGGGAGTTGGACCACGAAGGATTGGTCACCAGCCGCCCCGGACAGGGCACGTTCGTGCAGCGCAGCCTGGCTGGCCCTTCGCTGACCAGCCAGGCTGCGCTGCGCCGCAGTCTCGTTCACTGGCTGCACAGTGCCCGCGAGGCGGGCTTGGAGGAAGAGAGTATTCTGGCGCTCTTCCTGTCTACGTTTCAAGACACCCAAAAAGAGGAAACCGCATGAGTTACGCAGTAGAGACCACCAACCTGAGTAAACGCTACGGGCGGACCTGGGCCCTTCAGGATTGCTCGCTGGCCTTGCCCACGAGACGGGTGGCGGCCCTGGTCGGCCCCAATGGAGCAGGCAAAACCACCTTCCTGCATCTGGCAGCCGGGTGGCTACCACCGACCAGCGGCAGGGTCCAGGTGTTCAACCAGAACCCCTCCACCCAGCTGAAAGCCGTGCTGCCGCGCATCGGCTTTGTGGCGCAGGATCACCCACTGTATCGCAGCTTCACGGTGGAAGACCTGCTGACCTTTGGACGCAGGTTGAATCCGCGCTGGGATGACCGACTTGCGCGGGCGCGTATGCAGATGCTGGGCGTTCCCCTCAAGCGCCGCGCAGGCCAGCTCTCCGGTGGGCAACAGGCACAGGTGGCGCTGATGCTGGCGCTGGCGAAGCGCCCGGACCTGCTCCTGCTGGATGAACCGCTCGCCAGCCTGGACCCGCTGGCCCGTCGCGAGTTCTTGCGCACCCTGCTGGATGCGACGGTCGAGAGCGGTCTGACCGTGCTGCTCTCCTCGCATAACATCAGCGATCTGGAGCGTGTCTGCGACTACCTGATCATTCTATCCGCCTCCTATGTGCAGCTGGAAGGCGACATCCAGGAGATCCAACGCACGCACAAACGTCTTATCGGCCCACACCAGGAAAGCGAGGCGATTGCCAGCGTCCACACGGTCATCGAAACGAGCCAGACCGCACGGCAGACCACCTTGCTGGTGCGAACCAACGGCCCCCTCTTTGCCCCGTCCTGGGAGGTACAGGAGGTGTCACTGGAAGACATCGTGCTGGCCTATCTCAGTCAGCAAGCGGCAGAGCACCTCTCATCAGCGCCGTCTCCGCGAACGCATAATGGAATGGAGGTCGTCCAATGATCTGGGTCACCTGGCGTCAAAATCGCGCCGAGGGCTTCGTCGCCCTGGGTGTGTTGCTCTTGAGTAGCCTCTTTCTGCTCGTGACTGGCCTGCAGATGGCCCACGATTTCCAACAGAGTGGGCTGAGCGACTGTCTGGCTCACCACACGCAGAGCGCCATCTGCGCGACGCTCGCCAAGGCGTTCATGAACCAATATAGTCCCTTCCTCCCCTTTGCCTCCGCGCTCGTCTTTCTGCCAATCCTGCTCGGTGTCATCGTGGGCGCACCACTGGTGGCGCGGGAATTTGAGCAGCGCACGCATCAGCTGGTCTGGCTGCAAAGTATCACTCGCATGCGCTGGTTGAGCGTGAAAGTGGTGGTGGTGCTTGGCACCAGCCTGTTGGCGGCTCTTGCGCTGATGGTTCTCTTGATCTGGTGGTACAGCCCATTTTCGCAGCTCATCGGGAGCTTTAACCAGGTGACGTTTGACTTTGCCGGGCCGGTGTTGATCGCTTCAACGGCCATGGCTCTCGCGCTGGGCATATTTGCAGGGACCCTGACACGCCGGACCGTCTTTGCCATCTTTCTCACCATCGTGCTGATCGTGGTGATCCGCATTGGAGTCGAGTTCAATCTGCGCCCCAACTATGAGCCTCCGATCATCGTCACCTGGCCGCTTGTTCAGGGGGATAATCCGGCGACAGTGGGGACACAGCCGCCGCCGATTATCTTGAAGACACAGGATTGGAACCTTGGGCAAGGGTTCATGGATGCCCAGGGAAACAAGACCGGAGTGTTCCGTTGCACCGGCCCGCAAACGCAGACCCTGGCACAGTGCATCCAAACCAATGGGTACCGCAACTACCTCAGCTATCAGCCTGCGAACCGCTTCTGGACCTTCCAGTGGATCGAGACGAGCATCTACCTGGCCTTCACCCTGGTGGCGGTGGGTACGACCTTCTTGCTGATGAAGCGGCGGCCCACTTGAGACAGGCCAGGGTGGCTCCTGCTCGAGGAAGATGCTGGCAGTGAACAACCTGTTCGGGGAATCATTCAGGAACCATCCCCATCGGTCGAGCTAGTACAGGTGAAAAGGGAACGAGTGATTTTGACCCAGGGAGGGACGCGAGCGACTCTTCTCCCGTCACCATCCAGATGACGCCAACATCGACGCCTTCGACCCCTCCTAGCCGGGAGAAGTGGTCGCCTGTACTCAAGTACTCATGCATGAAGGTTTGCTGAAAGCCCTGCAAGAACAGGTGCGTTTCGCACACTTTGGCCACGATGACCTCCTCGATTATGTCGCCGCCTTGATTGGCTCTGCTCACGCCGCGCGAATCTTCCAGGCTTTCCCTTTACGAACGGCTCACCCCGTAGGCCTCGCCATTCATGGCCCTGTTTGGTCGCCATCGGTTGCCCCATCGCTCTACACTGGTACCTGTTCTGGTTGCGACTCTGGCAGGCGGCATCGGCGCAATACACAGAGGAGACAGAGATCATCCCTGGCGACGGCGCAGGCAGCATGGTAGGCGGTTTGGGCCGCATCATCCGCGAGGATGAGCGGATACGACCGCAACGGCTGGGAGCAGTACGGACAGGGGTCGTTCAGACTCGCCACTCCCGCCAACAGGCGGTGGTGGTCGTTCACGATGAGCATGATGGACTTCCTCTCTTGCGATCTGTTGTCGACACCGGTCGGAGAAGATCAGATCTCCGAGAGAAGTATACCTATCTTGCCCGACGCCTCGGATCACTCAGGTGGCTGGTTTTTCCGCAATGAAGGAGTGCCCAAATACGTACCCCAGGTGTTGAGTAAGTATGATACAAAGAGGTTGAGATGACTTGCAACAGTTCCAAAAGTTTGGCGGTTTATAACGCTTTCCGTAACGATTGCGAGATGGTGGTATGCTATGATATGGTTGAGGATGACTGAAACCTCTCTACTGGTATAAGGAAAGATGCATGAAACAATTGGATACTGAAGAAAAGAGCGCGGGCGAAGCGGTTGTCTCCGGCACTGACATGCGCTTAACTGGCCGCTGGCTTATAATTGCACGCACTGCCTGGTTGGTGCTGGTCATCCCAAGCGTAGCGCTGTTTGTGGTCAGCCTGGTTCTCTTGTATCAGCAAATCCGGGCCGGGGCCATCACTGCACAGGATCAGCAGATGCTTTCTGCTGTTGGCCTGTCTCTCAGAGAGTTTAGCACTGTGAGCACCATTTTCAGCGTGCTCACCTCAGCAATCTGGTACGGAGTCGGCTTCCTGATTTTCTGGCGCAGGTCTGATGACTGGCTGGCGCTGCTGGCCGCCTTTGTTCTGGTGATATTCAACATCAGCACCTACTCAAACATTACCCCCTCTGTGATAGCGCTCGCTTTTCCAGCCCTCTCGTTGCCGGTCACTCTCATAGTCTTTCTTGCGGACAGTTCGCTCGGTGTGTTCTTGCTGCTCTTCCCCAATGGACGGCTGGTCCCACGCTGGATGTGGCTGATCCTGCTGCTCTTCCTTATCCAGACATTTTTGAGTGATTTTCCTTCCTCCTCATCAGCTTTCGTGGCAAGTTGGCCAGCGTGGCTTGGCCTGCCGATTTTCCTCGTCACTTATGGAGCCATCATCTATTCGCAAATCTACCGCTACCGGCGCGTGTCCACGCCTGCCCAGCGCCAGCAAACGAAGTGGGTAATCCTGGGGGTAGCGGTGGCAATTGCAGGAATTATTGGCGTTATAGCCATCGTCAGTTTGATCCCGTCCAGCAGCATCTCACCGTTCGTTGAATTTATTGCGACTGTTGTCATCTGGCCCGTCGCCTTGCTCCTGATCCCGCTCTCCATCGGGTTCTCGATTTTGCGCTATCGGCTCTACGACATCGATCTGCTGATCAACCGCACCCTGGTGTATGGCAGTCTGACTGCTCTGCTCGCCCTGCTGTACTTTGGCCTCATTGTTGCCTTGCAAGCGCTGTTCCAGGGGGTGTTCCACCAGAATAACGCGGTGGCTATCGTGATCTCGACCCTCGTCATTGCGGCTCTGTTCCAGCCCTTGCGCCGTCGTATCCAGGCTATCATCGATCGTCGCTTCTACCGCCGCAAGTATGATGCCGCCAAAACACTGGCCACTTTCAGTGCCACTCTTCGCAATGAGGTTGATCTGACGGAATTGAGTGAGCGTCTCATTGCGGTGGTCGAGGAGACGATGCAGCCGAGCCATGTCTCGCTCTGGCTGTCTCCGGCCAAACCAGGCAGTAAACAGCAGACTGCCTGGCGCAGCACTCCTCCTTCCTCCACATCCATCTGATCATCCGCGCCTCTACTCCTGCGGGTACTGTCGCCTGGGCGGGAGCGCAGGAGCATCCTGCGGCGGCACGCCTGGCGGCTCATCGATGCCAGGCCGGGTGTATAGCGGGGCGCGCATGCAGGTAGCGGGGTACTGGCATGTTGTAGGTGGGCGGGCGACCACGAGGGTTGCCCCCACGCGGCGGCGGCTCAGGCTGGCGAAGAGCGCGATCAAGCAGGCCAGCGAAAAGACGACCAGCACAGCGCCCAGGACAATCAAAACCCAGGAGCGATCACCGCTGAAGCTGCTGGCTTGCGCAATGGGCTTTTGCTTGACCTGCGGCGTAGGGGTAACCTGGTCGGGTAGAAGAACGCCGGGCTGGTTCAGGTGCAGCCGCCACTGGTTTTCCAGGTGGATCTCATCGAGGCCCAGCGCCTGCGTCAGGTCCTGATCAAAATCATTTTGCGGGTTATTCATATCCTTGATAAGCCGCGCCATCTTTGGCTGACCAAAAGTGCTATACATGTATGCAAGCAGGTTCCAACTCTGCGCGTAGGCAAGGTAGGCTTTGTCCGCGTTAGCCGGAAAGCCGTTAGAAATATCGTTCAGCCGCAGCAGACTGTCTGTCGCAAGCGCCTGTTGGAAGCGACTCGTCATACCGGGTTCGTGATAAAGCTGGTTATACACGGCCAATCCCTCGTCGAACCAGGTCGGCACGAACACTCCACCATGCTCGCCGTTCTCAATCAACTGGTGAAAGACCAGGTGCGTCAACTCGTGCGGCATATCACGCACCAGTGTATCGTCAGAGAGGCCGACAACCACAATGGATGCCTCATCAAGCGACGGAAACGCGACTCCTCCTACCCATTCATAGGCGCTCGGAGGCAGCGAACCGTGAAAATCAGCATCCGTTTCATAAACCCACAAATTGATGGCGTGCAGTAGCCCGCCGCCGAGCGTATTGCTGATACGTTGAATGTTCGCGCTGGCCTGGCTGAGAATCGCCTGTCCGAAATCGAGGGAACGATAGTACCAGTTGACCTGCAATAGTCCCTGGGAAAGGTGTTGCCAGTTAAAGCGCGTATCGATGGTGGTGATCTGCTGCAGCGACTGGTTAAAGGTATCGCCCGCCTTATCCGAGAATTGCCAGTAATAATTGACAGGAGAGCCAGGCGGCAAGAAACTGTTGCCGGTCGTGTTTTCTTTCCAGGTCAGCCGTAGCGTGTGAAGCGAGCCGGTGATGGGTAGAGCATGCGTCTCCGCGCCCTGGGCGCCGTATAGGTCTACTACAATCGTGGCTGAGACGAAAGTACTGGCAGCATCGCTGGCGCTGACATTAAAGGTAATCGCATCGGGAAATTGAACGGAATTTGACTGGGATGTGATAGTAATCGCATCGTTGGATAAGGCCAGCGCATGCCGGGGAGCAGCCAGCGGCATGAGAAACAGGATGAGAAGGCTGGATATCATCAGCAAGGCAACCGGGAAGCGGCGCAAGGACATCGATTGGCTCCTCTCAATCCACAAGCATGCGAACAGATCTCTTACTGGCGATAAAGTATAGTATACAGAATGGTGGTCATATTGTAACCGATTCATGCGCTTCTGTACACACGCCATACCCCAAAGTGGCGATTTTGTTAATGCCATCAGCCTTGTTCGTTTGCATATTCATGGACGCGATAAATCGCGTCCCTACAAAGTTCTTTTGAAAGAGACTATACAGGGTAAATAAGCAAGACATACAGGCACGATGCGGGCGCAATGAATTGGGCCCCTACAAGGGATACGCAATGAATAATAACTATTGGAGTCAACAGCAGGAAGATGAATATAACTCGCGTCATTTTCCGCCTGCTGAGGGAAATAGAGTAGCTAAATCGAGCGGCCTGCTGAGCAATTATAACTCGCAGCCGCAGATGCCACAGCCCCAGGGATGGCCAACACCCAGACCGCAGGAGCTTTCCCCCATTTCGCCAATACCACCTTCGCAGCCATACTCGCAGTTTCCACAATACCAACAGGGACAGCAGGCGTCGTATAATCCTCAACAGAACTGGTCCGCGCAGCAGGGAGGGCGTTCCCTTTCTGCATTTGCCAATGCTATGAACACCATGCGCCGCTGGTCAGGCAAAATAGCTGCGGCTCGCGCCGACTATGCTGCACCTGAGCCGCTGGTGCTTTATCACCCACGGGCGGCGGAGCCGGTGCAGCACAAACCGTGGAAACGCTCGCGCGCAGTGCGTCTTTCGATGCAAATGCGCCGCCGCCGCACACGCTGGCAACATACGCGCCCGGGTACTAAGAAAATCTTGTCCATAACGGGAATCGTATTCGCAGCGCTGCTGGTCGTGCTGCTCTCTTCAGGTTTTGCCACAGCGTATGCCTATTACCAGAGCCAGTTGCCGCGCCTGCAAGGGTTAGCTAACGAACAAACCGAACAATCGACGCGTATTTATGACCGCAACTTCAAGCTGATCTACACCGCTTATGACGGCAAATATGGGCGCGGCACCGCCATTACATACAACTACATTCCAGGTGTGATGCAGGATGCCATGGTAGCTGCCGAAGACCATTCCTTCTGGAGCAATACGGGCATCGACCCCCAGGGTATTTTGCGCGCGGCCACCCAGTACGCTTCCAATGGCTATGTGGATGGCGGTGGCAGCACCATCACGCAGCAGGTGATTAAAAACCTGACGCATGATGACCAGGTCTCACTGCAACGTAAAATCCCCGAAGCGGCGCTGGCTATCGGCCTGACGCAGCAGTATCCCAAGTGGAAAATTCTGGAGATGTATTTCAACGTGGCTCCTTTCGGCGCGCAGGAGTTGGGCGTTGACGCGGCCGCCGCGGATTACTTCGGACTGCACGCGCAGTGCGACGCCAGTTTTAAATGTATCCCGGCTATCGCTTTCCTGGACCGCGATCTCACATCCTGCAAAAATCCCAACGACCTCTCTACCTGTAAGCAAGACCCGCTGCTGGCGCTGGCGCGCGCTTCGCTGCTGGCCGGCATGCCGCAGAACCCGCCCGCCTACGATCCTACCGTCAACCAGACATATAACATCCCGAATGCCCTGGTGCGCCAGGATTACGTATTAAACCAGATGCTCGGGCTCAATATGGGCATTAACCTGGGATTGGGCGACCAGACCAATGACTCCAGCCTGGGGCTGATTACGCCGGATATCATCAACCAGGTGGAAACGATGACGAAGAAAATGCACTTCGCCGGCTTCAAATATACAAAGCAAGATCCCAGTTTTGTCGACTGGATTATTCCCATAGTCGAGAGCGCGCTGGGCAATGGGGATGGCCAGCTAGGCGCGCAGCTTTTCCTCACCGGCGGTTTTAATATTCGCACCACCATCGACTCCAACCTGGAAACGTTTATTGAAAACGATGTGCGCCATCAACTGAATGACCCGGTGTATCAGATTTTCGTGAGGGATTACGGGCCGCTCAATACAGTACATAATGTGAACGACTCGGCTGTCATTGTTGAGAATGCCAAAGACGGTGAGATTCTGGCGATGGATGGCAGCGCGGACTATAATTCCAAGATTCCCGACATTGCCGGGAATGTCAACGCGGCTACCGCGCTGCGCCCACCCGGTTCGTCGTTCAAACCTGTCGTTTATGCCACCGCTTTTCAGATGGGGTGGTATCCTGGCATCGTGCTGCCCGATAAGCAGACCTTCTTTCCAGGCACAAATCAAACTCTCGACGTTAACGCCCCTGGCGCTACCTATCATCCCTTTGACTACGGGCAGACCTATCACAATCTCAATTCCAATCTTCTGCTGGACATTGCCAACTCATTCAATGTTCCCGCGGTCAAAACGTTAGAGTACGCGGGAATAGATAATGTGCTGAACATGGCGCGGCGTTTTGGTATCACCGATATCGATGAAGATGCGGTGCTCTACAGCCAGGCGTATGATAAGGCGCATAACACTAATGTCAAATTTACTACTGATCAGATATTAGGGCCATCCTTCGCGCTTGGTTCGTATGATGTCTCCTTACTTCAGATGGTGGGCATGTACCAGGTCTTTGCCGACCAGGGTATGCGCGTTCCTCCCCAGTATGTGCTGGACATCTGGGACAATTACGGGCATCATATATACCAGTACAATACCCAAAGTCCGCCGGCGACTCGCGCGATCAGCCCGCAGATTGCGTTTCTGATGTCGTCGATGCTATCAGACAATACCGCGAGGGCCATCGAGTTCGCTCCCGATACGATTCTGACGACCGATGACTGGGATAATCGCCCGGTGGCCGCTAAAACAGGCACGACCGATGGCTTCCAGGATAACTGGACGCTTGGTTATACGCCTGACATCGTGGTGGGTGTCTGGTCGGGCAATGCCAACGGCGATCTTATGAAAAATGTGGTCGGCATCACCGGCGCTGCCCCCATCTGGCACGACGCCCTCGAATACGCCAGCGGCAGATGTTTTCCGACAGAACCCATCGGCCAACTTAAGGGCAATTGGAGCAATTGCGGCGACATGAATTTCCCAGCGGACCCGTTCAACCCGCCTCCCACGGTTTCCGGGTACCCTGGGGTCATCCAGCAGCCGGTCAACACTTACAACGGTTTGTACGGCAGCGGCTATACAAGCTGGATGCTGAGCAGCGAGATTCCATCACCAGCGGATGTTTCCAGCAGCGATAATGGCGTCGGCACCGGCACACCCACACCGACGCCAACGGTGACGACGACGCCCACGACGCCGTGATGATAAGACGACCAGGGGGGACAGGCCTACGACACACCAGAGCGGGGGCAAGCCCACGACGCCGTGACGATAAGACGACCAGGGCGGGGACAAGCCCAATAGGCGTCAAGTTAAGAAACTCCAAAATGGAATCAATGGCCGCGTCTCGCGCCGCTCCCAGGGCGGGGGCAAGCCCCGCCCCTACTATATACGGTTGGGTGTTCCGTTCGTGTAGAGTAGGGGCGACCGCGAGGGTCGCCCTGGCAATAAATTCACAAGCCTTGCATATCCCAAATCTCTACTTGACAATCTCCCCTTGCGAGTGCTATTCTTTATTTGCACTCTCATAGCGAGAGTGCTAGCAATCATCATTGACAAGCACAGTATCATAGCAACATTGATGCATGTTGCAAGGACGTATCTACCAATGATACCAATGAGCCAGCGCAAGCAGGATATCCTGCGTGCGCTCGTCGAAGAGTATATCCATAGCGCGACGCCTGTGGCATCTGAAACACTGGTGCGCAAGTACAGACTGAATTACAGTTCGGCCACCGTGCGGCACGAACTGGCCGGGTTGGAGGAGGCGCACCTGATCTACCAGCCCCATACCTCGGCAGGGCGTGTTCCCACCGATCTAGGCTATCGCTACTTTGTAGAACATCTCATGCAGGAGTCGGCGCTTTCGCTTAATGAGCAGCGTCTCATACGTCACCAGTTCTACCAGGTGCAGGATCAGCTCGATCAATGGGTGCGCTTGACCGCCTCGGTGATGGCGCGACTGCTGCACAGCGCAGCAGTGATGACATCGCCGCGCGCCAACATCGGCTTTCTCAAACACTTTGAAGTGTTGTCGGTGACAGAACTCACGGCGCACCTGGTCCTGGTGCTGCGGGATGGAACAGTTAAGCAGCAGCGTCTTCTGCTGGAGGCTCCTATGGACCAGGCAGAGTTGAGCGCGCTGTCAGAGCGGCTGAACCAGCTTTACCAGGGGAAGAGCGCAGCGGAGGTGGCGGCGCATTTAGCCAGGTACGATTTTACGCCCGTCGAGCGCCTCATCGGCACAACTATCGCGCACATTCTGGAGCAACACGGCGACCCCCTCGGCGACATATTCTACCGCGAAGGCGTGGTCAATATTCTGGAACAACCGGAATACAGCCGTATGGGGCCGGAGGAAGAGCGCAACGAGCGCGTGCGCAAGGTGATGGAAGTGTTGGAGCAGAATCGTTTCTTGCCCGTGCTGGCTTCTGAGCTGCGCACCTCCGACGGCGTTCAGGTGATTATTGGTGGGGAGAATGAGTGGGATGAAATGCGCGACGTGAGCCTCGTGGTCGCTCGCTACGGACAGGAAGGCAAGGTCGGCGGCTTGCTGGGCGTGATTGGCCCGACGCGCATGCAGTATGGACGAGCCATCGCCGTCGTGCGTTACATGACCCAGGTCATGAACGAACTGCTGGCGGAAATGTACGGATTCGAGGAGTGAGGGCGCGAGCGATCGCGTCCCTACAAATTCAATACAGAAATAAACAAACAAATAGGAGGCAACCGTGCCAAAAGTTATTGGAATCGATCTTGGAACAACTAACTCTTGTGTCGCTGTCATGGAAGGCGGAGAGCCTGTCGTTATTCCTAACGCGGAAGGCGCTCGCACAACGCCATCGATTGTCGCGGTGAATAAAAGCGGCGAGCGCCTGGTGGGAGAAGTCGCCAAGCGCCAGGCCGTGACCAACCCCGAAAATACCGTCTATTCGATCAAGCGTTTCATGGGACGCAAATATGATGATGTCGAAGTAGACCGCGACAAGCGGTTGGTTCCCTACAAAGTGGTGCGCGCCAGCAATGGCGATGCCTGGGTGGAGGTGCAGGGCAAGCAATACAGCCCGCCTGAAATCTCCGCTATGATTTTGCAGAAGCTCAAGACGGATTCTGAAGCCTATCTCGGCGAGCGTGTCACACAGGCCGTGATTACCGTTCCGGCCTACTTCAATGACGCGCAGCGCCAGGCCACGCGCGACGCCGGCAAGATCGCCGGACTCGAGGTGCTGCGTATCATCAATGAGCCAACCGCCGCATCGCTGGCTTATGGACTGGACAAGAGGAAGGATGAGCGCATAGGCGTCTATGACCTCGGCGGCGGCACATTCGACATCTCCATCCTCGAACTGGGCGACGGCGTCTTCGAGGTAAAAAGCACCAATGGCGATACCCACCTGGGCGGTGACGACTTCGACCAGCGCATCATCAACTGGCTGGCCGACGAGTTCCGCCGCGAGAACGCTATCGACCTGCGGCAAGATCGCATGGCATTGCAGCGTTTGAAAGAGGCAGCGGAGAAGGCCAAGAAAGAACTCTCCAGTTCCATGCAAACCGAAGTAAACCTGCCCTTCATTACCGCCGATGCCAACGGCCCCAAACATCTTAACATGACGCTCACCCGCTCCAAGCTTGAGCAACTGGTCGAGGATCTGATCGAGAAGTCACGCGGCCCGGTAGTGAAGGCTCTGGCCGATGCAAGCGTTCGCCCCGGCGATATCAACGAGGTGGTGCTGGTTGGCGGTCAGACGCGCATGCCGGCCGTACAGACGCTGGTGCGCCGCATCTTTGATCGCGACCCGCATCGCGGCGTGAATCCTGATGAAGTGGTGGCGGTTGGCGCGGCAATCCAGGCCGGCGTGCTGACCGGCGATGTCAAAGATGTATTGCTGCTCGACGTGACCCCGCTTTCACTGGGTATCGAAACCATGGGCGGCATCTCGACCAGGTTAATCGAGCGCAATACCACCATCCCGACGCAGAAGGGCCAGGTCTTCTCAACCGCCAGCGACAATCAGCCCAGCGTTGAGATCAACGTCCTGCAGGGTGAGCGCGAGTTCGCCAAAGACAATCGCTCGCTGGGTAGCTTCATTCTCGATGGTATTCCACCCGCTCCACGCGGTATCCCGCAGAT
>Ga0209167_10001796_pt1 | contig 12201 bp, 9 predicted proteins | sample Coa_R1_9_FD_187154 | JGI IMG/M metagenome (GOLD analysis project Ga0209167, IMG submission 187154) | Surface soil microbial communities from Centralia Pennsylvania, which are recovering from an underground coalmine fire - Coalmine... | ecosystem: Environmental > Terrestrial > Soil > Unclassified... | reverse complement strand
TGCTCACTACTTCGCAATCCCGTCCGGCTATGAAAACCAGTTGTTCGGCCTCAACTCCAGCGTCAAGGTGCGCCTGACCTGGGACGGCTCCAACCTCAATCTCTATCTCACCAACCTGCAGACCAACCCCACAATCTACGCCGCAGAAACCCTCGTCGAGTCCAGCCCCTACACCCCGGCTACTCCCAATTGGAGTTCTTCATCGAACTTCGACATCGGCGCCAACCAGTACCTCAGTTCGGGCTACAACAGCTCCGACGACGTGATCTCTATGTTCAACGTCAGCGCTCCGGGGCATTAATTAGAGTGCCGGAAGGCTCTTGACGAATTCCGGTCCTCCGGATCGGCGCGGTCGGCGGCATAGCCATGGACATGTGAGCCCCGCAAATGAATTCGACGCCGGTGCGCCGGCGCGAAAACAAACCAGTCGCGCGCGGGGCGACGACCGCCTGGGCACTCGTTATGACTGGCTCCGCCGCCCGCCGCCCGGCCTATGGAACCGTACGACCGCAAGGATATACCTGCACCGCTGCCATACAAAAAGCGCACGATAGCGCGGCCCCTACCGTGGCATCGTTGACAGCCGCCTTCGCCTGGAATAAATAACTTTGTTTTACGGACCGAGCTTACAAGAGCCGCCCAAAGAAGCATTTACCACGCGTTGCACGTCGATCACATTACACTGGCCATTCTGCTGCAGCGAGCTATTTGTACATGAGGACGTGCCAATAGCCTGGGCAATGGCAAGCTGAACATCCGTGTTGTTAACCACCCCGTCCCCATTCAGATCGCAAGCGCTCGGTGTCAGTGTAGCCGACAGGTTCAGTGTGAAGGCGTCAAGAGAAGTCGTCGTTACCAGCGCGTATTTATTGAGCCCGGGAAAGTACTGAAAACGCCCGAACGTTCCGTCAGTACTCGAAGCGCTGTTGGTCGGCCCATTAGCAAACGTTTGCGTGGTGCATGTTTTGGTGTCTTCATCGAAAATGTAAACCGTATTCCCCGAATTGGGCCATCCCACAATTCGGTCCAGTACCGGGTCGTAGACCAGACCTGGATAGTTGGTCGAAGCGAGAACGTCGCAGCCGGTAACCTGTGAACTCCAGTTTTCGGACTGAAAAGTGCTGCCCTTTGAAATATCAACCGCGTAAACCGTCGGCGCAGTACTTTGATATGGAGGCCCCATGAAGATAAAGAGCTTACGCTTGGGATCGATCACCCCATAAGCATTCAACGGGATGGTTGAACCCGTTGAGAGCTTAGTGCTCGTATTGGTCGCCGGATCGTACCGGAAAAAGGTACCAGTGGTTTCGCAAATTACCGTGGCGGTGTTGGAATCATAGCCGCAAATTGCATTCGCCGCGAAATATCCCCCCAGCATGCTGAATCCATTAACCGGATCCATCTTGCTCCATGTTGGAGGTGTCTGTGAAAGATCCAAGGTGTATGTGGCGCCGGACCAATTTCCGCACGGAGCGGGTCCACCTCCGAAAGAGTACATCTTGTTCTGGGCCGGCAGGTAGACAATTCCTCCATACGTGTGCCGCGAAACGGGGGTTCCATCCATCATATTCGCGTCCGGACACCCAGTGTTTTTAGTAAAATCGCTTGGATTGGTTAGACGGGTAATGGTTGGCGTGGCGCTTCCCAGGTTCAGCGAATAAACCTCGTTGCCGGAATAATCGACATGGCCGCCACCCCAGATAATGAGGCGATTTCGTGTCGTATCGGCTACGGCGCCGCTCCAGGCAGCCGTGACATGCGGGCAATTGTCGGCAAAATTGTATTTAATGCCGTTAAAATCGTTCGGGGGGCAAACACTCTGCAGTTTCGTTGCCGGACCCAGATCCGTCCAGCCAACTCCAGATGGGGTTGCGGCTGAAGTACTCAGAGTGTATCCGCCAGACGTAGCCAGGTTCCCCAACGAATCCCGCGAGAGGACTTCGTAATAATAAACTGTCGAGGCGGACAAGCCGGAAAGGGCTATCGAGTGACTGGTCGCCAGGGATTGCAGAGTTGTGGCCTGACCGTAACCGGGGGTCGCCCCATACAACACTTGTGAGCTGGAAGGTATGGTTGTGGTCCAGGTGATGGTGGCCCCGGAGGAGGAAATCGATCCGGCGGTGACGGCCGAGATCACCGGAGGCGCGACGCCGGTATTGTTTACTATCACCGTAACCGAAGCGCCTCCCGTATTTCCCCCACTATCGGTAGCGCTGGCCGTCAGTGTGTGCGATCCGTTGGCGTACCCCGTCGTGTTCCAACTCGTCATGTACGCAGGCCCCGTGGTGACGGGGGATCCCAGGTTGATGCCGTCCACTTGAAACTGCACGCTGCCGATGCTGAGCGTCCCCGACGCAGTTGCCATAGCGGACGCACTGACCGTTCCCGACACGTTCGCGCCCGGCAGCGGAGCGGTGATCGAAACGATGGGCGGCGCGGGAGTCGGATTCGGCGACGAGGCAACGGCCTGGTCTATGGCGCCTATGGATGGTTTAGTGGCATACGCATTGCCCACTGCATCGTAGGCCGGAATTCCAGTGATCGATCCCGCTCCAAGGGCGGGAGACGCGGATTGCAATCGAAAGTCGAAATAAGACTCCACATTCCAGCGCGAGATCGCTTCCGCGACAAACTGCGGATCTGCCACGTTGCAGTTTGTGAACGCCGTTGTAACCGATCCTGCGTTACCACACGTGTATTTGTTTGGACCCATGAGGAGGACTGACAGACCGCCGCGCCTGTCTGACTGCCAGAACAGATTATGGTCGAAAGTGGATGTGCCGGCCCACCCCCGACAAGCCGACCCGCAGGTTCCGTTTGAGGTGGGGTCCCCGTACGCGATTGGGGGCTTCGCATCGTTCAGTCCATAAGACACGATGACGTTATTCCGAAACGTGTTGTTTCCCATGTTGCCAACGAGTGGGTTCGTGGCGTTGCTGATCTGTATAGTTGGCTGAGCGCAGTAATTGATGCCGGAAGGGCATCCGGCGTCGGGGTTGCTTCCTGGAATAACCAGACCGTCCGCGTTTCCAGTAGTAAAGAAAGTGTTGTTTTCGATCAGATTATAACTCTCATCGTATGGGCAAATCGAAGGGCCCGACGAATCGTAGCCGATTTGCCCAGGGCAATTACCCGGATAGTCATAGAACACCATCTGCTTGGCATTGTTGAAAGACTGGTTCGCCCGGATGTAAGAGTGGGCCAGGCCCATCTCGAAATCCAGCCCGGTGATGCCGTTGTCGTACGAAACGTTCTGATCGATGAAGAATCCTGTCGCCTGACCGTTCCAGTGAAGGCCATTCCAGGAATTCCTGAAAATCAGGTTTCGGCGGATGGTCGTATTGCTGCTCGGTCCCTCATTGCCACCCATATAGAATCCGTGGGGCGTGTTGCAGCTGGAAGGACAGTTGTCATCGTGAAGGACGTTATAAGCAATAGTCCAGTTGTCGATGTGGTTGAAGCCAGTCATGGGGGCCAGACCGCCGCTGTCCGACTCGGTTCCATTAGTATGCGAGACGATAACGTCATGATTCTGTCCGGAAGACGAGGGACAACTGCCTCCGACAATGGAACCGCCGACTTGTACCGAAGTGCTCTTCACGCGCATGCCGTCAACCCAGACGTAATTAGTCTGAGACGGAGTCCCTCCGCAGCTGCTCGGAGGACCCAACGAGACCTTCGTTGTCAGTACCGCATGTTCGCCGGGATAGCTCCACAAGCCGTTGTAGCGGCTGGACGATCCCGACCACATCGTAACGTTGAGGGAGTTATTATTCCACCCATCACGAGCGATGATGAGATCTCCTCCCAGCCCGGTGTTACGGTAACCAGCCGAGAGGAGATCCCCGATCGTCAGGCACGGACTGTTAATCGAGGTGCAGTTGTGGGCCGGGTAAGACTGTCCCGCGCATTGCGCGGGTGTTCCGGTGCACCCGCTGCTCGCTGAGGCAGGAGCAACGTAGTAAATGTGGGCCGGTTTGATCAGCAGCGCGGCCGCCGCCGCGGCTTGTCCGGCATTTCCATTCAGGTCAGCGGCGCTGTCGGCCTCCAGAGTCTGCCAGTCACGCCCCAATTTTGCAAGGAAAGCGGTTAGGGAGCCGTATTTAGTTGTGCCCTGCGCTGCAGTCTGAACCGTCGCATCCCGGTCATCGGCATCGAGGCCGAGGCAGCCTGGATCGTCGTGTGGGTAGCCCGGGAAGAAAAGGCTCCCGTCGCCTTTGGTGCCGGCCGAGACCGTGACGCCGGCCGCGTGCGCACCCAGAAAATATCCAGTGATGCTGTTACCGGACACTGCGGTCAGCGTCACAAATTCCAGATTGGCACCCGAGTCGTACCGAACCCGTTGCCCAGCCGTCAAACCGGCGACGGCGTCCAACGTGACAGTCTGGGATCCGGGGGAAACTTTGGTCGATGCGGTGGTGACGAGGCTGGCCAGAGGGCCGGTGCCGTATCCGTCTCCATCCAGGTCGATACATGTCTTGGATGAAAACCCGAGACCATGCATCGTCTGAGACCATGCCGGCAAGGCCAGGAAAACCGCAAGAACTACGACTCGCATTAACAAACCCCTCAGCGCCGATTCGGCGAAGTTGATGAAAACAAAAGAACCCCCGGCCCCTCGCGTGCTGATAGTCGAATAGCAAAGTTTCAGCGGGCTCGGGTTCAACACACTTATCGTCCTATCCGGCGGGTTTTTTATCAAAAGAAATCGTATCGCAACCACCGAAGGGCCACAATATTACCGAAAGAGGGCATTGGAGTTGACAAAAAGGCAAAGCCGCTTGTCTCAATTATGCGGTCTTGATGACAATCGCGTGGCCATTGAGATTGTGAACCACGAGCCGATCCCGACGTGCGCGCTCCTCGTTGACAAAGCGGGTAATACCGACACAATTGTGAAAGCCGTAGTCGTCAAAGACGACGATTCCCCCCGGAACCAGTCGCGGCCAAATCCAATCCATGATATCCTTCGCTAAATCATACACATCCACGTCGATATGGCAGAACCGGAAGGTGCGGTCACTGACCAGATGGCCAGTATCGTCGGGGAAGATTCCATTAAGAATACGAGCGCGCTCAATCCCGAGCGTCCGCATCAAATCGACCACAGTCGACTGGCTGGTGTCAGCATGCTCTCCGCCTACGTAGGATTTATCCTGCATACCTGCTTTAACGACTCCCCTGAACGTGTCGCAGAGATAGATCGAGTTCTCGATTCCGGCTAACTGGCACTGACGCCCGATCAGTGCTCCGGTGCCTCCGCGCCAGACCCCGATTTCGATGAGATCTCCGCCCGCCAGTTTGGCCACTTGCGCGACCAACTGCCACAACTCATAACAGCGGTAAACGTCGACGAGTGTACTATTTCCAATCGATTGATAGACCTTGTCAAACTCCACATCAGCCAGCCAAGGTGAATAGGTGGCTGCAGGAAACACCTCAGCGTGCCGAATGTCCCGATCATGAGCACGCACTTCGCCGCGGCGGCGAATCTCGAAACCTGTCGCGCGGACAGCCGACTTAACGAAACGCTTGATGGTAGTGGACACCTGGGCGACAGTAGCAACTCGTAAGCCACCCCTTGCGGCTCGCTCTTTGGGACTAAAGGTACCGGGAATCGAAAGCCGAGATGCTACGTTTTTGGTTTATCTCCTAAAGTCTTGGTTTCCAGGAGATCCGGCTTGTGGCTGAATCACCCGCCCAACTCCACAGGACGATCAGGAGGTCGATCCGGATGAATGGCAAAGGACATGCCCTCCCAGCCGGGAGGATGCCGCATGCACAACCAACTGAAGGACCGGGCAAGAGATTGCGAATACTGAGTCTCAGCCTGGCGTTCCCGAATCCGGCAGAGCCGGGCTTCGGGGTCTTCGTCCGGTCGCGGTTAATGCATATGGCACGGATTGCCGATGTCAAGGTCGTCGCTCCCCTGGCGGTAATCGATTATGCCGCAATATGGTCGGGGACCAGACGCAGGATCCGCGCGATACCGGAGCAGCGGTGGGACGAGGGCTTGGAAATTTTCCACCCGCGTTGGCTGTATCCACCAGGAGCGGGGGGACTGCTCATGCTGTTCCTGCTGGTATCGTTGCTGCCCAGGATGAGCAAGCTCCGCCGCCGCTACAGGTTTCAGCTGATCGATGCGCATTTCGGTCATCCTGCCGGCGCTGCCGCAGCGCTGCTATCGAGCGCTTTCCGGTGCCCCTTCATGGTCACGCTAAGGGGCGACGAGGTTCGGCACGCGACGTATAGACTTCGTCGTTACTGGATGGGTTGGGCGTTACGACGCGCATGCAGGGTTATAGCCGTCTCAGAGCGTCTGAGGCAATTTGCCATCGGCCTGGGGGTAGCTCCGGAACGGATCTGCACAATTCCAAACGGTATTGACCGGCGCATTTATTTTCCGCGGGATCGGGTGGCCATGCGGAGCAAGCACGGAATTGCCCCGGACAAGCTCATGCTGCTGACGGTCGGGCACTTGATCGAGCTGAAAGGTCACCACCGGGTAATTGCTGCGTTGAGCAAACTACGCGAGCGGGGTATCTCGGCAGAACTCTGGATTGTGGGCTCCGCCGGACGGGCTGGCAGGTACGAGGGAACACTGCGGAGTCTTGTGCGTGAATTGGGGCTGGTCGACTACGTTCATTTTGTTGGGTCCCTTGCACCCGAGATGGTTGCCGAATATATGTCGTCAGCAGATGTGCTTTGTCTTGCCAGCAGTCGCGAAGGATGGCCGAATGTGGTGCACGAAGCCCTTGGGTGCGGGACGCCCGTGGTCGCATCCGACGTGGGCGGCGTGCCCGACCTCATTCCGTCGCCAAACTACGGCGTCGTGGTGCCGATCGGAGATCAGAAGGCGCTGGAGACCGCTCTTGAGGAAGCGTTGCATCGCCACTGGAACAGGCCGGGAATCGCGGCTTGGGCGCAATCGCGGTCCTGGGAGCAGGTGGCCGCGGAAGTGATCCGTCAAGCTCAACAGGGTATCGGAGAACATAATCGGATGCAGGAGCGCAAATGAGAGTATTGGTAACTGGCGCGGCGGGTTCATCGGCTCTCACCTGAGAATGAGGTTGCTCGAAGAAACGGGAGAACCTCGCGGCGAGAAGATCTATACGCGCCCTCATCTCTATGGTTCTGTGGCATGAAAACCGTTTGCCTGAGCTTCTTTACGTTTATGTGGTCCTCGCCAGCCGCCCCATCCGGCAATCCGCAGGCTTACGCAAACTGATGCCGCCGGAAGGCGGCTTCCGATGTTCGGGGAGGGCAGCAGCGGCCGACGGACAGGTGCTTCCGATTCCGCACGGCGAATGAACATTGTAGCGATTTTGGCTTTTTCCCCGATGCCGGAACTCGGGCTGGAAAGCCGAGGGCTTAAATGGCCGCGATGCCGCTGTGCCTCGCTTCAGTGGCGGGTTAGCGTTGAAACCGACAGCCTCGCGCAGCGGCGGGCGCTTCCGCGGTCCAGTAGTCGAATGGTAGAAGGCACGAGCCGCAGTGAGGTGATTGCGGAACTTTTTGATCTTTTCCCCAGTTCTGGTACTGAACCGGTCGCAGCGAGACTATCTTTCTGTAACAATAAGGGTTATCACGGTCTCTCACTCGATCCGGTATGGCACGCCACCTGCCTCTGTCTGCGTCATGCCTGATCTCCGCGGCGCAGCGGTCGCAAGCGGCCTTTTGCAGGCTGGGGTGCGGGAATGAGAGACGTCATCGTCATGGCGTTTTTCATTCCGAGTTTGCCGGTCTGTTTCTTCCGGCCGTATTACGGGATACTCTTGTGGACGATCGTCGCCTTTGCAAACCCGCAACACCTCGCTTACGGTTTTGCGTCCACGTTCCCAATAGCTGAAGCCGTCGGCATTCCAACCCTGGCTGGTTTCGTGATTTATCACCGGGGATGGCGGAACTTGGCTACGACACCCTTTTTTCTGCTGGCGATTCTTTGGGGGTGGTTTGCTTTTACGTCTGTCGTAGGTACGCATACGCCAGCGTTAGCCGACCATATTGCCGACACCTGGTACCGCTTGTCCTTCGTTTCCAAGATTCTTCTGATGGCGACCGTCGCGATCTGCGTGATCAACACCTTCGAGAGATTGCGAGTTTTCGCGCTCGTCATCGCCGGCTGTTTCGGCTTTTTTGTGGCAAAGGGCCTCCCGTTCATGATCCTCACGGGCGGCCAGGTTCGCCTTTATGGGCCGCCTGGCTCAATGATTGCCGACAATAACGATTTCGGTCTGGCCCTGAACATGGTTGTACCGTTGTTTTTCTTCCTCGCGAAGACCGAATCGAACCGTCGACTCAAAGTCGTGCTGTACGGACTGTTCGCCGCAAGCATTCCGGCCATTTTTTTTACCTACTCTCGTGGCGCGCTGGTGGGGTTGGTAGCCGTGTGCTTTCTCATGTTCCTGCAAATGCCAATGCGCCAGAAGGTCGCTTTGACGCCGGTCATCGTTCTGACTGTCGCCTTCGCCCTCGTTTTCACTCCGCAATCCTGGCGTGATCGGATGTCTTCTCTTGGGGGCGAAACCCAGCAACTCGATCCGTCGGCTATGGAGCGTGTCAACGCGTGGAAGTTCTCATGGAACCTCGCCCAGGATTATCCGCTTACCGGAGGCGGGTTCGAGACGTATACTCCCGACCTGTTCAAGATCTACGCTCCCAACGCGCGCGACGTCCACGGTCCGCACAGCGTCTATTTCGGGGTGCTGGGTGAGCACGGCTTCATCGGGCTCTTTCTGTATCTGCTGCTGGTCTTTTGTGCGGTGCGCACCACCTTCAGTGTGGCGAGCCGCGCACGGCGTTTCGGCGACGAGCGCGCTCTCGCTTACGCGCTGATGTTTCGCCTGAGTCTGGTGGGTTTCCTGACTTCCGGACTGTTTCTTGGACGCGCCTATTTCGATTTCTATTTTGCCGATGTCGGCTGCATTATTGTCCTGAAGTGCCTCTGCGAGCGGGACTGGGCCGAAGGACGGTTTTTGGGCGAGAAGGAAGAGATTGAAGCCCAGGACGACGACTCAGTGGGTGAGCTCGTTCTGGCGGACGGAGAAGCCTGAAATGGCCAGCGCGTCAAGCACCATAGAGCCCAGCATAGCGAGCGAACTGAACACCGCTGTAAGACAGAGCGCCGTCTGGGGGTTCGGCGGAATCGCGGTGAAGGCTGCGAGCTTCCTGATGCTCCCCCTCTATACGCATTACCTCGCGCCCAGGGATTACGGGATCTGGGAACTTCTCGATCTGGTGATGTCCCTCCTGGGCATGCTGCTCAATATGGGGCTGACCGCCGCGATTCTGAAGTACTATGCGGCCGCTGAAACCAACGAGGACCGCCAGAGAATCGTCAGCACCAGTTTTGTTTTTGCGTTGCTCACGGGCGCGGTCGTGTTCGGCATCGGCGTTACCGCCATTCCGGCCGCTACTCGTGCATTGTTCGGACCCGGCGCTTCGCGTATCTATCTCTTCTTGTCGTTCACCTACGCCGTGATGGCGTATGTAGCCGCCGTGCCCTATACACTGTTACGAGCCAAAAACCGGGCGCAGCTGCTCGTCACCTATGACACGATCGGCATGGTCGTCATCCTGGCACTGAACATCTACTTCGTTGTTGTTTTGAAACTGGGCCTGCTTGGCGTTCTGCTGAGTCCTTTGCTCGTGGGTACAGGCAAAACGATTCTCCTTTTCTACTGGACCCGTCGCGAGATCGGGATCTCGGCTGATCGCGCCGTTTTGCGTCAACTGTTGCTGTTCGGCGCTCCGCTCGTGCTCTCGAATCTGACGATGTTCGTGCTGAATTTCTCCGACCGTTTTTTCCTGCGCGAGTTTCGTTCTCTCGATATTGTGGGGATCTATGCGGTCGGTTACAAATTCGCCTACATGCTGAACTTCCTCGTGATTCAGCCGTTCAACATGATGTGGCAGGCGCGAATGTTCGTCATTCACCGGCAGTCCGGCCATCAGCAGATATTCCGGCATATGTTCGTGCTGTATTCGCTGTTGCTCATCGCGTCCGGGCTCGGTCTGGCGCTTTTCGGCCCGGCTCTGGTGCCGCTGCTCGTGGATAGCAGATATATCGGTGCCGCTTCCATCATTCCCGTTGTAACGCTGGCTTATGTTTTTCTGGGAATTGGTTATTTTCTGCAAGTCGGAATGCTCCTGGCTTCGCGGACGATGCTGATCGGAATGGTCAGTGCCATCTCCGCCGTCGCGAATTTCGTACTGAACTGGGTTCTCATTCGTTCATTCGGTATGCAGGGAGCGGCTTGGGCTACCCTGCTCGGATTTCTCGTGCTGGCGGTCGGAAGTTACATCTGCTCCAATCGCGTTTTTCCTCTGCCGCTCGGGACACGTCGCGTGCTGAAAGCCCTGCTGCTGGCGATCGCCGTATATCTTGCTGCGCAGCTTTCGCCCATGTCCGGCTTGTGGGCCGTATTAATCTGGAAGACGGCGGCATTCGGCGTTTACGGCCTCCTCGCCTGGGGAACCAGAGTACTGTCCGCCGACGAGTTGGCCACGATTACGTCGGTTAAGGAAAGCGCGGTCCAGGCCACGATGCGATTCCTGAAGCCCGCTTGGGGGCGCGCATGACTTCCAGTCAGGGGGAGGCTGAAATGCCCTACGCAGTGGCCATGAACATGTTCTACGCCGGCCTCGGGATTGCCCGCGGCCCAGGTCGGCAAGGGCCCGGGAAGAATGGTTCGGCAAAGACAGGGAGCCGCAGGAAAAATTCTGGCGTGAATTACTTTAACGGAGGATTATGAAACTCGCTGTGGTTGGTGCAGGTTACTGGGGAATTAATCTGGTTCGGGTATTTCACCGGCTGGGCGTGCTGGGACAAATATGCGATTTCAGCTCGCGTCTCGAACAGCTGGCGGTTGACTATCCGGACGTCAGGGCGGACGCCTCTTATCAGGCCGTGCTCGATGACCCGTCGCTGGACGCTGTGGTGATAGCCACGCCTGCGGAAACACATTACGAATTGGCGAAACAGGCGCTCCTTGCGGGCAAGGATGTCATGGTGGAAAAGCCTATGACACTGCGATGCGAGGAAACCGAAGATCTGATCGAGATGGCGGAATCGCGCCGCCGCATCCTGATGGTGGGCCATTTGCTGGAGTACCATCCCGCGGTCACTCGTCTGCAATCACTGGTGGAGCAAGGCGAACTCGGCAGGATCGAATACATTTACTCGAATCGGTTGAATCTCGGCAAGGTGCGCCGCGAGGAGAACGCCTTCTGGAGTTTCGCCCCGCACGACATTTCGGTGATCCTTTTGTTGCTGAAACGACTGCCGATCCAGGTCACAGCCACCGGGGGGACCTATCTGCAGCCCAATATCGCCGATGTGACCGTCTCGACGATGCTTTTCGACCGCGGCGTCCGGGCCCACGTGTTTGTCAGCTGGCTGCATCCTTACAAAGAACAGAAGCTCGTGGTCGTGGGTGAACGCCGCATGGCCGTCTTCGACGACGTCCGGAAAACCGAGAAGCTTCAGCTATTCGATAAGCACATCGAAATAGTGAACGGGCAGTTCGTGGTGGAACGACCTACGCCCGAAGCTGTTTCATTCGACACCGACGAACCGCTTATGCTGGAGTGCCGTCATTTCATGGAATGCGTGGACACCCGGCGGACTCCGAAGACTGACGGTCACGACGCATGGAGGGTGCTGAGAGTCATGGAGGCCAGCCAGCGCTCGCTGAGCATGAACGGCGAGCCGGTGCAGATCGAGGCGCACCGCGCGCTGGAGCTCGTGCGTGCCTGATCGCGCGATTCTGGTCGAGCGGGAACCACGACCGGCGATGAAACATCAGCCGCCGGTAACCGGCGACTACTCACTGGTCTCGTCGATGATAGACACGGCGCCTCCTGATCTTACCGCCGCATGGCGGGTTTTTCGCGCCTCCAACCCGTCGGCGATGCTTAATCCCGAGTGGCTCAAGGGATATTTCGAAGGTCAGACTGGGAATCTGCGTGTCTACTCGTTGTTCCGGTCTGGAGAGTTGTGCGGCTTTGCCCCGTTTCTTCAGAAAAACTGGCCGTTGAAGTGGCATCTTGGGGAGTTATGCGTGGGAGCATTTCCGCTGACGCGGCTGCGGTTGCTTGGAGGTCCTTTGGCCTTTCCGGAAGACCAGGCGGCCTGCGATCTGCTGTTCAGCCGTATCCTTTCCGCCGGGGGCTTCGATGCGCTGTCGCTCGAAGAGATTC
>Ga0209167_10001794_pt1 | contig 12203 bp, 10 predicted proteins | sample Coa_R1_9_FD_187154 | JGI IMG/M metagenome (GOLD analysis project Ga0209167, IMG submission 187154) | Surface soil microbial communities from Centralia Pennsylvania, which are recovering from an underground coalmine fire - Coalmine... | ecosystem: Environmental > Terrestrial > Soil >... | reverse complement strand
GGGTCAGCCGGGGGCGGTGGTGAATGTGATTGGCCCCGTCCGGCTCTCTCAACAAAACAATTAAAAAACCAAAGTGGCAGCCCAAATCCCTGGGAAGTTGCTGAAGTGATCCACAACAACTCCATACCAGCGCCGCAATCTCCGCGAGGGTGAGCACTACCCACAACAGGCAGGACCCCGTGATGCAGACCCGCGAGCTTGAGGAGTACTGCCAGCGTCGCGGCTGGGAACTCGCTGGCTGCTACGTTGACAATGGCATTTCGGGCTCCAAGGAATCACGGCGCTGTGTGCGTGATACGGGTCGGAGCGGTGAGTCCCGTCGCTCAGATCGATCTCAAGTACAAGTTCGAGCGGGCACTCGCGTCTTGCAGCGCTGCCATAGAAACAGGTGTCGTGCCAGGCGGCGGCCTTGCTCTGCTGAATGCGAAAAAACACCTTGGCAACATAACGGCCGAAGATCCGTCGAAAGAGGTTGGAATCAAAGTTGTGTCGCGGGCTCCTGAGATTCCAATTCGTCAACAGATACAGAATGCAAGACGTAACGTTGACGAAGTCGTTGGAGAGCTGGACGGACTTCCTGTCGGGCCGAGGGGGTTTAATGCGCAGACGAGAGAGGTCGAGGACCTATTTGAGGCCGGAGTCCTCGATCCCACGAAGATGAATAGCAAATGCGCTGCAGATTGCCTTCTCTCATGCACGTGCTATATTGCAGACCGGAGCCTGGGCAACAGACGAATCGAGCACCAACGAAGTTCCGCCAGCCATCGGACTCGGTTAATGAGACGCTGCCACAGGAAGCGAAGCCGATGAATTACAACCTGAATCTGTCGCACGCGCCGGCGCGTCTGAAAATGAGCATTTGCTCTTATGATAGCCTCATGCCAAATCTCCCAAGAACATCTGGCCGGTAGATTCACCGACCTGGGTGTAAAGTCGTGAAACGCATAAGGAGGCCGCCAGAACGAGGGAAGAAAGGCATTTGGCGGAGCAAGTCGCCATTTCATGACCAGCGAAAAAATAACTCTTTCCCAGCTCGAAAGCTTCCTTTTCAAATCCGCTGACATCCTGCGCGGCAAGATGGATGCCTCGGAGTTCAAGGAATTCATCTTCGGTCTGCTCTTCCTCAAACGCCTCTCTGACGAGTTTGACCGCAAGCGCGAGCGCCTCGGCAAGAAGGACTTTGCCCACATTACTGACCCTGTGCTCCTCAAAGAGCTACTCGAAGATAAAACCTCTTATGGGGACACCTTCTTCGTCCCCGTCCCTGCTCGATGGCATGAGCCCTGGAAGGACGAAAACGGCGACGAAGTTCCCGCGCTCAAAGACCTCAAGCAAGACATCGGAAACATGGCTCAACAAGGCTATTGCGGCCGTAGAAGACGAGAATGACTCCCTCGCCGGAGTGCTCAAGAACAACATCGACTTCAATGCCATCAAAGGCAAAACAAAGATTCCTGACCAGAAGTGGAAGGACCTTCTCGACCACTTCAACCAGCCGCAGTTCGTCCTGGTCAATGACAACTTCGAGTTTCCTGATCAGCACCTCCTCGTAGTAGGATCGGTTAAAGATGCCGATCCGCCCGCGTTCCGGCAGATCGCGGGTGGTGCGCCAGAGAAAGTCGTGTTGCAATTCGGCGGGGCTGGGATGTTTGAAGCTGAATACCTGACAGCCTTGAGGATTAACCCCGGACATCACGTGCTTGATGGCGCCATCTTTTCCTGCCGCATCCATCGCCTGAAAGATCATCAGGACGGCATAGCGGCTGGATGCGTAGAGAAGCTGCTGTTGCGCGCTCAGTTGCGCAACGTGCTCTCCCAGAAGTTTGTGATATTGCTCCTTCGACTTGTAGACCGGCTTTACGGTAGTTGGCCATTTTTTGAGGTTGACCTCGTCTCCCTCCCGCACGCGAAAATCCTTTGAATTGATTTTCATCATCATCCTTTCGACGGTGCTGGCACATCGACCGGTCTTCCGGCCACGGCGTTAAGAACGCGCCATCTGATCATCGCTACCTTCACCGCGTCGTTCACGCCGAGGCACGAGACCACGGCATAGGCGAAAATCGCGAGCGTCTGCCACCAAGGCAAAGGCATGAGTCCCGGGAGACCCGCGAACGTGAGGACGGTACCGGTGATGGCATCCGCACTGAGGGCAAAGAGGAAGGTCTTGCTTGGCAGGGTCGCCCAGAACCAGTGGCGCTCGCGCGCGGACACGACGGAGAATACGGCAAAGTAGAGCAGCATAAGAAAGCTGAATGTGTAGAGGGCATTGTTGTTGGTCGCCAAACCGAATTTCGTCCAGCCGATCCACAATAGGAAAAGCGTCTCGGCAACCATCGCAACACCAAGCACCACGGACACGGCAATGAAGCCCCCGATGTTCCATGTTTCCGGCTTCTTCGATGGCCGAACATTATCGGTGGCAAGGGAGATTTTTGCGAAGTCCGTCAGGAAGACCAGCAGCAGCATCGCGAAGGCGGAGACAACGAACTTGCCCGTCACCACGAATGCGATGGCCACGAAAGCAGCCTTCAGGATTGTCCGGCTGATCTTGTTGATGATCCACGTCAGAATGCGCTGGTAAATTGTCCGCCCCTGCTCGACCAGAGCCACAATGTTCGTCAAGCCTGCCTCGGTCAAAACGACACTTGCGGCGCCCTTGGCCACGTCGGTCGCGGTGCTGACGGCGATTCCGACTTCGGCCTGGCGAAGGGCGGGCGCATCGTTGACGCCATCGCCTGTCATGCCGGTTACGTGCCCTGCGGCCTGTAAATGCTGCACGACAATGTACTTGTCCTCCGGATACACCTCGGCGAAACCATCCGCACCCGCTAACAAGTCAACGGCCTCGTTGCCGGCCACGGCGCCCGCCGCTTTCAGATCAGCTACGCGCCGGATATTGGGCAACCCAACTCCCTGGCCGATCTCAAGCGCCACCGGCAATGCGTCGCCGGTGAGCATCTTTACCGGAACGCCGAGGTCGAGGAGTGTGGCGATGAGCTGCTTGGCGTCCGGTCGTGGCGGATCATACACCAACACCAGTCCGACCAAGGCCGGGGCGCCCGTCTCGGGGCCGCGTGCCACCGCCAGCGTCCGATAGCCCTTCGCGGCTGCCGCGCTGACACGCAGCTCTAGCGCCTCGACTTCCGGGGGCTGGAGTCCGCAAGTCTCGGCGATGGTGCGCACTGCGCCTTTCATCACGCGCAGCCGTTGTCCATTCTGTTCGACCACGGCTTCCGTCCGCCGACTTTTGGCATCAAAAGGTGCGAAGGAGACAGGTGTGACGGCGGGAAGACCATCGAATACGTGATGTGCTTTCGCGGGCGCAAGGAATGCGAGGTCAATCGGGTCCTGGTTGGCCTCTTGGGACGCAAGAGCGCCAGCGAACAACACATCGGCTTCTGTCGCGTGCGCCAGCGGTATCACGCCGGTGACAGCGAGTTGGTTCATCGTGATCGTGCCCGTCTTATCCACGCAAAGCACATCCATCGTCGCGGCATCCTCAGCCGCGCTAAGGCGAGTTACCAGCACGCCACGCTTGGCCAGCTCCTTCGACCCGAGGGCCATGCTGACCGTGAACATGACGGGGAGAGCGACCGGCACCGCGCTCATCAGCAGGACGAGCATGAGCGGGATCATTTCGATGAGCGGTGCTCCTCGGATCAGCGACAGCACGACGACCACACCTATCAGCGCGCCGACAATGATGAAGAGCCAGCGGACGACCTTGGCCACGACTGCTTCGATGTGAAGTTTCGGACGAGCCTCCTGCACAAGTTCCGTGGTGCGGCCAAAGTAGGTCTTCGCCCCGGTCAGCATCACGACGCCGTTGCCTTCGCCCCGCCGGGCGACGGACCCCGACGGGAGCACTTCGCCCGGTGCTTTATCCGCGTCTTTCGATTCGCCGGTGAGCGCCGACTGGTCCACGCTCAACGCTCCCGTAAGGAGTTTCACGTCCGCCGGAATGATGTCGCCGGATCGCACGCGAACGATGTCGCCGGGGACCAGCTCGCGGGCAGGAATGACCTGCCAGCTTGAATCGCGCCGCACGCGCGCGCTGACCTGCAACCGTTTCCGAAGTGCCTCAACGACACCGGCGGCCCGGTGCTCCTGCATAAAGCCCAGCACGGCGTTGACAACCAGCAGCGCGCCTACCACAGCGAGGTCGGAGTAATTCCCGAGCACGGCTGACAGAACCATGATCAGTTCGAGCATCCACGCCGAGATTCCCCAGAATTTCCCGAGGAATTTAAGGACCGGGTGCCTTTTTTTTTCGGCTACTTCGTTATAGCCGTGCTCCTTCCGGCGAACATCCACATCCGCGTGGGTGAGCCCGGTGTCAGGGTTCACAAGTAGCGCCGCAAGTGTGTCTGGAACCGACGCAGCGGCGATGTCAGGGGGGGTGGCAATTGCGGACTTCCTGGGCGCCGGCGCGGGTTCAGATTTTTTTGGATCTATTTGCATACTGAACCTTTTTTTGGCGCTTGCGCAGTTTACGGGGTCACGTCACTAAACGGAAAAAATCGCACGTCAAGGATTGATGACTATAAACCATAGTTTTCAGGCGTGGCATTACCACATGTCCGAAACCCGCGAAAACCCTCATCTTTTGAACCCATCCCGAAAGGTGGGGATTTCCCTCGCGTTCGGACCTCTATGCTATACAACCGACTTACGATGGTCGTAAAAACAAGGAAACTCAGCGGGCTACGGTTTCTTAACGTACGATTTTTTCCGTTTCGTAAGATGGCCCCAATTTCACACCGCAGGCAGGCCTTGAAAGTGAGATAGGGGAGCAAGTGGTGCGGGCGGAGGGAGTCGAACCCACACGAGCCGTTAAGCCCTGCGGATTTTCATGCCGTCTACGGCTTTCGCCGCCCGGACGCGGCGCTTTGGTGCGCTCACGCCAGGTTTGCGGTCTGGACTATCCCTTCACCCTCCCCCGGAAGATCCGGGGATTAGGTGCTGCCCGTCTAGTCTCTACACCTTCCCCGCTGGAGTTTCCCGCCGGGCTTGGCTCGGGATTGCCACCCCGGCCTTCGCTGGGGCAAGTTTGAGGTTTCCCCGAATTTGAGCAGTTCTGCATCGCCGGTTTCCCAGGCGAGCACTCAAGTTTTTCTTAAGTCCGCTGCGTCTGCCATTTCGCCACGCCCGCGTGGCCATCTGTTTCCGTTTTCTATCATAAAGCACATGGGGGGAATTTACACTTCAGTTTCCGGGATCTGGTGAATTTTAAGTCCCTTGCGTCTACCAGTTCCGCCACCCCCGCGCGCCCGAAGGAGAGAAGCCGGGCCGGCGGCAGGCGCCCTCCGCCCCCCAGACCCCCCGAACGAGCGTCCCGCGCGACGGCCGGCGGGCGGCTACAGCGCCTGCACCCGCCGCGTGAGCTGCTCGGGAGGCGACATCAGCGCCACCGCGTAGTCCACCCCGCCCAGGCAGCCTCGCGCTTTAGCTAGGCTCTTGTAGTAGTCATTATAGCGGAATCCGGTCTCGCCGCGCCACATGGGAAAGACGGCGCAAGCCTCCGACCAGGCTTGGAAGGCGGGCGTGATGTCCAGGTAGGTGTCGGCCTTGAAGCCGTCGGCGTCCTCCCAGTTGTCAGCAAAGAAGAGCTTCCCGACCGCGTGGGCCGGCTGGGAGCGCGCGATCGAGGGCAGCCCGGCGTAGAATAGCGCGTCGTTCACGATCCTGAAGCACGCCTGGTGGTCCTTGTGCCAGCTCCCGCTCCAGTGGGTGACGACGACGCCCGGTTGGTGCTGCCGGATCAGGTCGCACACCGCAAACTTGGCCTCGTCGCTGGCGGGAACTTCGCCGTCCGCGTACGGAAGCACCACGGACAGCGCCCCCAGCCGGTGCGCGGCGCGCTCCGCCGCCTCGCGCTGCAGCGCGCCGTAGCGGGCGGGGTCGATGGTGGAGGAACCCTTCTCCCCCAGCGAGAGACTGACGAAGATGCCGCGGGCTCCCCGCTGCACCTGGAGGGCTACGGGAGCGCCCATGGCGAAGAAGGCGTCGCCGGGATGAGCGGCGATGGCCATGATGCCGGCGGGGGTCGAAGCCTGCGGAGCGGCGGCTGCCGGCGGCGGCTGCCCGGCCACTTGGGCTGGATTCTCGGGACCGGCGGCGGCGGAAAAGGCCGCCGTGCCGAGACTCAGGTCCTTCAGGAAGTTCCGCCGTGTGGGGCTGCTCATGCTCGGGCCTCTTCGCGCCACGCACCGGCGGGCGCCGCCTTCAGTCGCTCGCCGCCCAGCGTCCCGGCCAGCACCGCAATCATCGCCGCCGCCGTGATGGGCACGATGAGCACCCGCGCGAGGCCGCCGGCGGCGAGCCGGCCGCCGAGAATAGGGCCCGCGGTCCCGCCCACCAGGGCAACGGTCATGATCGCTCCAAACACCGTGCCGGTCTCGCGGGGAAAGCGGTCCCCGGCCAGGCCCAAGGCGGTGGGAAAGATCGCGGACATTCCCAGTCCGAGCACCGCAAACCCCGCCAGCATCCACGCCAACCCCATCCGCTGATAGACCAGCACCGCGCCGGCTGCGGCCGCGGCCGCCGACAGGACAATGGCTTGCCGGCCTCTTACCCACCTGAGCCACAGCGCCGCGGCCAGACGTCCGGCGCCCAGCGAGCCGCCCAAGCCCAGCAGCGCCAGGTTGGCGCGTTGCGGGCTGGCTCCGAGCAGGCCCGCCATGATCTTGCCCGACCAGACGAACATACAGTTCTCACTGCCCGACTCGAAGAAGAGGAGCAATCCCAGAAGCCAGACGACCGGTTGATTCAAGGCCTGAAGCAGGGTCCGAACGCCGGCGTGCGCCTGGTGGGGCGGGGGAAAGCGAAGCACCAGCACCGGGACGAGGATGAGCGCGGCCCCACCGGCCAGCCAACGCAGCGCCGCCCAAGGGGACACCTGGCCGAGAGACGACATCAGCAGCGGAGCGGAAATCGCCCCGGCGCTGAAGGCGAATCCGAGCAGATTCAGCGCTGCGCCACGGCCGGAAGCGCTAAGATCCGAGACCAGGGCGTTCGTGGCGGTATTCAGCAAACCTCCACCCAGACCGTAAGCCAGCGCCGAGGCCGCCAGTCCCGCGTAGCTGTGGACGGCTGGCAAGACGGCAAGGCCCCCGGCAACCAGCGCCAGCGCCAACCCCAGGGCAGGCTTAACGCCCCACGTGTCGAGGAGCGGGCCGACGACGATCGTCGCCGCCAGGACACCCGCCAGGGGAAAAGCACCCAGATTGCCGGCTCGCGCGTAGCTGAACTGGAGCGACGGCAGCAGCGATCCCATCAGGAGCAGGATCATGCCGAAAACAAACATGCATCCGCAGGCGGTGAGGCGAAGCATGGTCGTGCGCGTTGCAACGCTTTGCGGGACGCTTTCGTGCGGCATGACGTTTCCTTGGCGACTCCGAAGCCGGACGGCCGCCCAACTTCAGCCTGGGCTTAGCCGGCTTTCGGCCGGGCGGTCTTCGCGCCTCCCCTGACCGCCGGGGACTCGAACGCCAGTTTGGCGACGCCCAGCAGTCCGGCGCGCGTCCCGAGCCGGCTTCGTACAATTCGCACTTGCCGGGCGGCGAGCGGCTGCGCCCACTGCCTCATGCTTTGCCGCGCCGGACCCAGTAACAGGTCGCCCGCCGCCGCGACCCCGCCGCCGATGACGATCATTTCCGGGTTCAGCACGCTCACCAGGTTGGCCAGGCCAAGCCCCAGAGTGCGGCCCGCCTCCTCAATGATTCGCCGGGCTTGGGCATTGCCGCGCCTGGCCAGCCGGACCACGTCTCGAGCCGTCACCGGGCGATTCAAGCGACGGCTGGCGGCCTTGCCGATCGCCGGACCGGCGGCGTGAGTCTCGAGACAGCCCCGGCGTCCGTACGCGGCAAGAAACCGGTCGCGCACCGCCATCCAACCCACGGCTCCGGCCAGCTCGGCGCGCCCGCGAAGCAGCCGGCCGCCGGCCAGGATCCCGGCTCCAATGCCGGTTCCCACCGCTACGAAGACCACGTCGCGGCGCCGTTGGGCGGCGCCACGCCAGGCTTCCCCCACCACCAACGCGTTGCGGTCGCTTTCCACCACCACGGGCAGCCGAAAGCGCTTCCGTAACGCGCCGCCCAGGGGCATGCGCGTCCAGCCGGGGATGTTCGGCGCCCAAACGCTTCCGTCGGGATAGGCCAAGCCGGGTACGCCGACCGCCACGGCACAAGCGCCGGTCTGCGGCAAGCTGGCGAGCCGATCGAGCAGCGCGTCGAGGGCAGCGCGACCCCCCTGGGGCGGGGTAGGCGACTGGCGGTAGTGCGTGACCTGCCCGCGGGAGTTGATCCGCGCGGCGGCGATCTTCGTCCCGCCCAGGTCCGCGGCCAGCACGATTTGTCCAATGCGAGGCATGAAAATGCTTTTATTGATTCTAAATGGCTTCCCCGGTTCGTTCCTTCATTTTTGACACGCGTAGCGCAGACCCCCGGTTCTGGGGTCTGCGGCCTTTCCCTTAGCGCTCCCAAGCCAGAAACGAGCTCCGGCCCATCCGGAAACTTCTCGGGCCAAGCCGGAAAGCGAGCCGCGGACCCCAAAATCGGGGGTCCGCGCTACAATCCAGATCAAAAATGAATTTGTTGATTCTAAGCAACTTCCCAGGTTCGTTCCTTCGTTTTTCGTCTCGATTCGAGAGTCGCGAAGCTCGGTGATGCACCTTCGAGCCTGCCGCCTGACGGGTGCGTCGACCGGTTGGCGTTCGGGATGGCGGTCGTTCATCCATGTGGTTCCGGGTTGGGGGCAACTCACGAAAAACGGCTTTATTGATTCTAAACAACTTCTTCGGTTCGTTCCTTCGTTTTTCGACATTCAAAGGTTCCAAGGCTTCCGCCAACACCTCTGCCGATCGGGTTCGGTAGGATGGCTACGGTGCCCGGGCGCGGATTCTTACCCGACCTGTGTTTTCCAGATTCGCCTGCCGCCTTGACAGCCGTTGGCTTCACCTTTTGATCGTAGCACCACCGAAATGAGACCATGGAGACAGATGAGACAAATGAGACAAATTATTTTTGTGAAGTGGAATCAGCAAGTTAGAGCTACACTAAGCTATCGAACTAAGCTCTCAGAGCAAAAAGCGAGGCATTTTGCCACAAAATCGCCTTTCCCAGCCGGTCTTTCGCAAGCCGCCGAATCCTGCTGCCAAGGCCCTTTAGGGAGTCCGGCTCAAGGCTTGGCGAGTGTATTCCTGAAAGACTCGCTCGTTATGGTCCTTGGGCAGGCCGACGTTGGGGGAGACGAAAGTCAGCGGCTTGGCTCCAGCCTTCACCAGCCGGAGTCCCACGTCCGCCACCAGGGCCATGGCGATCGAGACCGCGGCGACCGTCGAGCCGGCGGCGAACTTCTCTGCGATTCCCTCCGCGCTCACCAGGGCGTCTTCGGGAGGCACGCAGTTATCAATCGCGATGGCGGAGACATCGCGAAGCTTCTTGCCGCTGGAGTGTGTGGCTGCGGCCTGGCGATAATTCTGGTGCGAAGACACGGAGACCACGGTCAGCCCTTTCTTCTGCGCCTCGATCGCCACGTCGATGCCCGCCGCGTTCAATCCGCCGTGCGAGAAGATCAGCATGGAGTCGCGCGGCTCCAGCACGTAGCTTTTCAAGATCACCGGCGCGTAGCCTTCCTGGCGTTCCAGCCACAGCAACTCCCGCGCCCCGCCCGGTCCCACCACGTTGAACCACATCAGGCGCGGATCGTAGATGGGATAAAACCCGACGAAAGAGCCGTAGCGCGGAAAGATATCGAGCACCGGGATCACCGAATGCCCGCTTCCAAACAGGTAGACGCGCCCTCCCGCCTGGATGGAGCCGGCCAACGCCTCTCCCGCCCGCTCCAGGTTCTCCTTCTGAGTGAGGCGGATGCTCTCGATGATACCCGCGGCTTGGCTAAGGTAATCCCGGTCTGCCATAGTTTGCCATGTTGAGTCGGTGCGTCCGGCTGCTTCAGCGGGTTGGTATACTCCCTGGCGCAATCGCGTGTCAAGGCGGCAGCCGGCTGCCCGCGTCAAAATGGGACATCTCTAATGAGGTAGAGAGGACATCTCTAACGAGCTTGGACAGACCCTGCGTTTGCTCTTGACACGACTAGCAACCTAGTGTATTAAAGACGGCGAGCGGGGGAGCTCACGCACGGCCAGTCGGTGGCACTAGAGCCCAGTGACGATGGGCTGGAGGCCACCCATAGATGCTCACCATTGACCGGCACGTGACGCCGGAACTGCTCGAGATCGCCTTCCAGCAAGTCGACAACGACCTTAAAGCCGCCGAACTGCGTGATCCGGGCGTCGAGCGAATCTGCAACCTGACGAAGAGTCCACACCTCCGGATGTGGGCGTTCGAGTGCGCGAGCGCGCTCTGGACCGTCAAGGAGATACCGGAAGAAGTCGCTTTGACGGTGCTCGGACTGATCACGGCAGGTATGCTCATCGGCATGGAGGTCCAAAAGGCCGCGTCGGAGATCGGCGCGCTCGAGAAGATGTGTGAGGTTAAGCGCTCGACCGACACGGTGGAGGACTGCTGATTCACGGCTCCTGAGGACGGCGCAGGCTCGTCGTCTTCGCCCTGCGCCCCATCGAGTTCAGAGGAATAAAACGGCCCGCCACGCCCGGGGAGTTGTGTCCGCGCGCCGCTTGGGCCCTCCCGGCCTGCACTGCGCTACCGAAGGGCGGCCGCGTAGGCCTCGAGCAGCGACTTCTTCTCATTCCCCCAGTTCAGGCTCTCTTCGATACGACGGCGGCCGCGCGCCCCGAGCTCGCGCCGCAGGGGCTCCGAGTCAAGCAGCTTGACCACCTGCGCGGCAAAGTCCTCCGGGTCGCCGGCGCGGGCGTAAAGCGCCGCGTCGCCGGCCGACCGCCGTCCCTCGGTAAGGTCGTAGAGCACCACCGGAAGCCCGTAGGCCATGTATTCGAGGATCTTGTTCATGGTGGACTTGTCGTTCATCGGCGTGGCGGGGTCGGGCGCGACGCCCAGGTCAGCGGTCGAGAAATACGCGGCGACCTGGTCATCGGTTACCCGTCCGGTGAACCGGACCGCCGCGTCCAGATCCATCCGCGAAGCGAGCGCCTTCAAGCGCTCGAGCTCGGTGCCGGAGCCGAGCAGAGCGAAAAGGACGTCGCGCCGCCCCAGCCGCGGGACGATCATGGCGATCGAATCCAGCAGCCGGTCAAGCCCGTCCTGCGGTCCCATGACGCCGAGGTAGACGACAAGGTGCGCGTGGCCGTCCTTCAACCGGGGGTCGGGCGCGCCCCGGCGGACGGTCGAGAGGTCTGGACAACTGCGCACCACGAAGACTCGCTCGGGCGGCATGCGGCCCCGCCTCAGCGCCACATCGCGGTACGACTCATTGGTGGCGATCGAGACGTCCGCCGTGCGGAAGGTCAAGCGCTCGGCCAGCGCCACCAGCCGGTAGCCCAGGCCGCGGCGGCGAAACTTGGCCTCGTAGAGCTCGGGGTTGAGGTCGTGATGGTCGAAGACGAATCGCACCCCCAGCAGCTTGAAGAAGAGGGCGATGAGGAAGGTGGTGTCGGGCGGGTTGGCGGCGTGCAGCACGCGGAAGCGCGTCCGCCGGTACACCTTGAGGGCCAGAACGAGCTCGGCGGCGAGCGCCCACCCGTACTCGATAACATAGCCTAGCCTACTTGACGCCTCCCAGAGGCGATGGCGGTAGATTTCGATCCCCTCGCGCGTCTCGCGTCCCTGGTCGAACCCGCGTCCCTTGGGGCAGATCACCGACACGCGGTAGCCGGCTGCATCGAGCGCCCGCGCCTCCTGCCACACGCGGCGGTCGAACGGCACCGGCAGGTTCTCGACGATGATCAGCACCGCGACGGAGCTCACTTCACCACCGCCAGCCGGCAGATGATATTGCGGGCGGGGAAAATCCAGGCGAGGTGCTTCTCGTAGAAGTCGGGCGAAACCGCCGCGCACCACCGTCCCAGGTTGTCGAGCAGCAGGTTGCCGCCAAAGGTCAGCCGCCGCTCGAGGATGCGAAAGCCGCCCGCCGCGTAAGTGAAGTCCGGAAAGCGGTCGCCGAGAAAGTAGTCGAAGCTGTGCAGGCCCAGATGATGAAGATGGGTCGGGTCGGAATACGAGTCGGGCGAGCTGTAGTGGGGCGTCACGACGATCACCTCGGCGCCCGGCGCGGCCACGCGATGCACCTCCGCCATGGCGCGCAGAATGTCGGCCTGGTGT
>Ga0209167_10001793_pt1 | contig 12207 bp, 8 predicted proteins | sample Coa_R1_9_FD_187154 | JGI IMG/M metagenome (GOLD analysis project Ga0209167, IMG submission 187154) | Surface soil microbial communities from Centralia Pennsylvania, which are recovering from an underground coalmine fire - Coalmine... | ecosystem: Environmental > Terrestrial > Soil > Unclassified... | reverse complement strand
GTTCGCTGGGTACCACGCCGGCGCCGAGTTGCGCGAGTTGCGCGAAGTTCCGCCCGTTCAGCGGCAGCGTTTCGATGCGCGTCTTGTCGATCACTTCGCCCATCGTGCTGGTCTCGGTTTCGAGCAGCGGGTTCTGGACGGTTACCTCCACCTTCTGCGTAACCTGTCCAATCTCCAGCTTCACGTTGGCTTCGATACGACCTTGCACATCGAGCTGCACTGGGCCGGCCACTGCGGACTTGAAGCCGGCCCTCTCGACGGTGATCGTGTAACGGCCGACCTTCAGCGGACCGGCGACGTACTCGCCATTTGCTTCCGTTGTGGTATCGAACTCTGTTCCGCGGTCTACATCAATGACTCTGACTTGTGCGCCCGCGACAACTCCTCCTGACGCATCCTTTACGGTTCCGGCGATTACACCGGTGTCTTTCTGCGCCCAGGAGCTTGCACAGGAAAGGGCTATCGCCAAGGCTAGGCCAACGACCTGCAAACTCGTGGTGATTCTGCCGCCAGGATGTTCGAGTAGGCTCTGGGCACTTGCTCGACCGGATAGAAAACAGCGCACGAGTTTGTTCACCGATAACCCTCCCCCACATAGTTGGGCCCCTGTTTCCCGAATTGGAGACGGCTGCGGAGCACCCCACGCCGCAGGACGATGAGAAACAGACCTTAATCGCTCACGTAATTAGTCCTATTGTGCACATTTGTCAACTTTTTTTATCGAATATGATGTATTTTGTATTTTTACGATCATTTTTCGGCGAATTGTGGCACAATCGGCTGCTTTTGCATCCTGAAACGGGACGGAGAAGTTTGATGAGCTTGCTGGCCGAGGAACGTAGATTTCGCATCCGCGAGGTTTTATCGCGCGAGCGAACGGTCACCGCTTCCGAGCTTATTCGCACACTCGGCGTCACCGCAGCCACCATCCGCCGCGACCTGGAAGCGTTGGAGAAGGAAGGAGTGTTGGTGCGCTCGCACGGCGGCGCGGTTTCGCGCACTTCTAGTACGAATTCCCAACCTTCTTACGAATCGTTGGGGCGCAGCAATCGCGCCGAAAAACAGGCGATCGCCCGCGAAGCGGAGCGATTGATCCTGGATGGCGAAACGGTATTTCTGGAAGGCAGCACCACGGTTTACGAACTGGCGCGGCGTCTGCTGCATCGCAACCGGCTCACGGTAATCACCAATTCCCCGCCGATCGTGGCTGAATTTCAGCATAGCCAGCACGTCTCTGTGATTTCGACGGGCGGCGAACTTCAGAAGGATGTGTTTTATCTTTCCGGAGTTTGGGCGCAGCGCGCGCTTTCCGAGATACGCGTGGACAAGGCGGTGCTGGGCGTCAGCGCGATTGATCCGGGCTATGGCATTTCCACCGCCAGCCAGGCCGAAGCGCAGATCAAGAAAATGATTCTGAAGTCTGCGCGCGTGAGCATTGCGCTTGCGGACCACAGTAAATTTGGCAATCAGGGCTTCGCGTATGTGGGACCCACGACCGACATTGACATCCTGGTGACGGATTCCGGCACGGATCCGCAATATTTGCGGGCGATGCGCGAGGCTGGCGTGGAATTAATTATTGCCGGCGTTCGCGAACCGTCCGCTGAGCCCGATGGGCATGAATCACCAAAAAGCCGCACGCGATCGGGAGGCGCCAAGCACTGATCGAGAAAATGCGTGCACACCTGAAAAAGGCTCTCGTAACATTGTTGATCGCGTTCGCTGTCGTTGGGCTGGCATTCTTGGCGATTCGGGATGTTGCTAATCCGATGTTTGCGGCCGCCCCGCGATCGCTCCCTTCTAATAATGATGATGCGCTTCAGGCTTTCGCGGCAATGGAACCGGTTGACACGCATGTTCACGCGTTCAAGAGCGATCCTGCGTTCACCGATCTGATGGCGCGCCTGCGATTGCACGTGCTGGACATCTGCGTCGCTGATACCCAAGGTATCTATGGTGAATTGGCCGCCCAGCTTGCGCGCGCCAAGAGGTTTGCGCAAGCTAGCCCCGGCCATGCCAGGCTGTGCGTTACGTTTAATCCATTCACGTTTCAGCGGAAAGATTTTGCACGGAATACCGTCAAACAGCTCCAGCAGGAATTTGCTGACGGTGCGGTGGCGGTAAAAATCTGGAAAAATATCGGCATGGAACTGAAGGCGCGGGATGGCAAATACGTGATGCCCGACGATCCGGCATTCGAGCCTATCTACCGGGAAATCGCCGCCGAAAATAAAACGCTCGTCGCGCACGTGGCCGAGCCTTCCTCCTGTTGGGAACCGCCCAATCCGGAGAGTCCGGATTACGATTACTACAAGGAAAATCCCGAGTGGTACATGTATCTGCATCCCGACCATCCGCGCAAGGAAGTGATCCTGGCGGCTCGCGACCGTCTGCTTGCGGAAAATCCGAAACTGCGCGTCGTCGGCGCGCATTTGGGCAGCATGGAAACGGATGTGGATGAAATTGCGAAGCGCTTTGACCGCTATCCGAACTTCGCCGTGGATACGGCGGCGCGCATGGAATACTTAATGCTGGCGCCGCGCGAGAAGGTGCGGAACTTCCTCATCAAGTATCAGGACCGCGTGGTTTACGGAACGGACCTTGAGTTCCTTGCAAAAGAAGCCACGCCCGACGCATTTAAGGATTGGCAAGATACTTACGCCCGGGACTGGAAGTTTTTGGCTACAGATCAGACGCTGCAGCTCAGGGGCCGCGAGATTCAGGGGCTGAACTTGCCTGAGCCGGTTCTACGCCGCATCTATCACGATAACGCCGTGCACTGGATTCCTGGCGTCGCGGAGGCCGCGAAATAATTCGCTCGCGATCGATCGCGCGAGGCGGCGCATGCTCTCTAGAAAGCCCTCAGAAAGATAGCCGCTGGATTTCGATCTGGGGCACAAGCGTGCGCACCGTGGCAAGTTCGATTCTGCCCGGGGCAGACGCTACGCAATTGGCTGCGCCGCAAGCCGCCGCGAGGCGCAGAGCGTCTTCGCCGACGATCCCCTGTACAGCGGAGTACGCGAAACCTGCCAGCGTCGCGTCGCCGGACCCGACTGCTGAAATCACATCCATGTGCGGTGGGCGGGCTTTCCACACCGGGCCATTCTTGTGCTCTACCCAGATCAATCCTTCGCGTCCTAATGTGATCGCGGCGCTTCCCACACCGAGTTCGAGGATCTCTTTGGCGGCGTCGGCAATTTCCTGGAGCGTCGCCAGCGGCCTTCCCAGGAGCGATTCCGCCTCGGCGCGGTTTACTTTCACAAAATCCGGGCGCGCGTTCGAACTTGCGCGCAACGCCTGGCCACTTGTATCCACAAAAACTTTCGCGCCCGCGGTCCGTGCGGCTTCGATCAGCGAAACATAAAAAACGGGTTCAAGACCGGCGGGCAAACTGCCGGAAATGACCAGCACCGAGTTCTTCCATTCGTCACGAAGCCCGTGCTCACATCGCTGCAAAAAGTTTTGGCGCTCGTGAGCGGTCGGCGCTGCGCCGGGCTCGAGAATCTCGGTCACGCGTCCCGCCGCGTCAATAATTTCCAGATTGACGCGCGTGCCGGACTGCGTGGGAATCGCAACGACTTGAATGCCCAGAGATTCCATCTGCCGCGCGCATTCCTGGCCGATCGCTCCGCCGAGAAATCCCACCCACACAGGTTTGGCTTGCAGCGCGAGCGCGGCCATCGCGACGTGCGCGGCCTTGCCGCCTGCCAGACCCTGCGCGCTATTCGCGCGATTGATTTCGCCGACGGCCAACGATTCCATGCGCAAGCGGCGATCCATGGCCGGATTGGCGCTCACGCAAACGATCGTTGGACCGGGCATAAACCCTTGCTCCTGGCTGGCATTTGTGCCAAGCTATCACCCTCTGGCACGAAATAGTAACAAAAAGTAAGAAATCGAAAGCAGGCTTTTATCGATGCTCGCGGAAGAGCGGCGGCGAAAAATCCTGGAATTGACGCAGCGCGACGGCCGGGTGGTCGTCAAGGACCTGGCGCGCCGTTTCTCCACTTCGCTGATCACCATTCGCAAGGATTTAGAATCTCTTCATCAAATGGGACGCCTGCAACGCGCGCATGGCGGCGCGCTGCCTATCGACGCAACCGCGCTGCGCGATCCCACATTGCACGAGAAAGAGCAGTTGCACCGGCGCGAAAAACTAAAAATTGCAGCGGCGGCGGCGCGCCTGGTTCGGCCCGGCCATGTGGTGATTCTGGATTCGGGCACCACCACCACGGCCATCGCGCGAGCGATCAAGCATGTTCGCGATCTCACGGTGATCACGAACGCCGTGAACATCGCCGCGGAACTTGCCGGCACGGACCTGGAGGTGATTCTAACCGGCGGGGTTCTGCGAAGGAATTCGTTTTCGCTGGTGGGTCCTCTCACGGAAGATTCCTTGCGGCACGTGACCGCGGACCTTTTATTTCTGGCGGTAGACGGATTCGACATTGAGTATGGCTTGACTACTCCCAATCTGCTGGAAGCACGCGCCAATCGCGTGATGATGGAAAACGCCAAGACCACGATCATCGTGTGCGATTCCAGCAAATTCGGGCGGCGCAGCCTATCGTTTATCGCGCCCACTTCGGCCGTCCATCACACCATTACGGACAGCAAGATTTCCGCGCGGCACCTGCGCGGGCTGCGCGCGGCGCACGTCAAGGTCGTGGTGGTTTGAGTTTTATTTCGGAATCATTGCGGAGGAACAGTTGGCCGATTTGAAAGCAGGAATTGGCGCTCACACCATAGCGGAGATTCTTTCAGAGCCGGGCACATGGAAAGCCTGCCTCAACGCGATGGAGCAGACGTCCGAGCTGCGGTCGCTGAATGAGAAGCTTCCCCGGAATATCGAATGGGTGTTTATCGGCTGCGGATCGAGTTTTTATCTGGCGCAAGCAGCGTCGGCCAGTTGGACAATTCTGACCGGCGAGAAATCCCGCGCGCTTCCTGCATCCGAAATCACATTGTTCCCGCAATTATTTCCAGCACCGTGCCAGCCTGTGCTGATCACCCGTTCGGGCTACACGTCAGAAGTATTGCAGGCGGCGGGATATCTGGAAGAGAGGCTGCAACTGCGAACTCTGGCGATCACTTGCGGCACGAGTACGCCGATCGAAAAAATCGCGTCGCATTGTATCAAGCTGTTTGCGGCGGATGAAAAAAGCACGGTGATGACGCGGTCTTTCACTTCGATGCTGATCACGTTGCAAGCGCTCGCGGCAATTCGCGGAGCGCGCCGCGATTTCCTCGAGGCGCTGCGCAAGCTCCCCGACCAGGTTGCAGGCCGATTCAACGCCATGCAGAGCACGATTCAGTCGCTCGCGGACTCGCGGGTATTTGCGGACTATGTATTTCTGGGGCAGGGGCCATTTTTCGGGATCGCGCAGGAATCGATGCTGAAAGTTAAGGAGATGTCCTGCTCTTACGCGCAGAGTTTTCATACGCTCGAGTTCCGGCACGGCCCGAAAGCGATCGTCGGCCCGGAGACGCTTATCACTTTCATCATCAGCGAAACGGGCTTCGCCGCCCAAGTAGCGGTTCTGGAAGAAATCAAGAAGCTGGGCGGAACAACTCTCGCGATTTCCAATGACGGCGATGCTACTATTCGGCGCGCGGCGGACTACTTTGTCGAATTGTCTCTGGATGTGCCGGAAGCGGCCCGCGTGGCTGCCAGCGTGATTCCCGGGCAACTGCTCGGCTTCTATACCGGAATCAAGAGAGGTTTGAATCCTGACGAGCCTCGCAACTTGTCCCGCGTGGTAATGCTGGAAACGAAATGAAGGGGCGTGGAAAAGTACCGCCTGATGTTTGCGTCGTCGGCGAGATCAACCCGGACTTGATTCTTTACGGCGTGCCGGCGCAACTGAAGCCGGAAGAGGAATCGTTGGTCAGCGGATTCCGGCTGACGCTGGGGAGTTCGTCCGCCATTTTCGCGCACAATCTTGCGGTGCTGGGCACGCGGGTTGGCATGGTGTCCAAAATCGGCGCTGACGCGCTGGGCAAGATGGCATTCGACTGGCTCGCGAATGCCGGTGTAGATCTGACTCGTGTGCGTGTTGCCGACAGCGGCCCTGCAACAGGCCTCACGGTGATTCTCGCGCAGCCCGAGCATCGCTTTATCCTCACGTATCCGGGCACTATGTTTGAATTCAGCTACGCCGATCTGGATCTGGATTATATTTTTTCCGCGCGGCATCTGCACCTTTCTTCGTACTTCCTGCATCGTGCACTGCGGCCTCGCATCGTTGAGCTATTTCGTGAAGCCAAGGCCAGGGGGCTTTCCACTTCGCTGGACACCAACGATGACCCCGAAGGCAAATGGGGCAGCGATCTACTGGAGGTGCTGCCGTTCGTTGATATATTTTTTCCGAACGAGCGCGAAGCGAAGAAGGTCGCGGGCTGCGATGATTTGCAGCAAGCGATCGATAAACTCGCGCAACTTTGCCAGTTTGTCGTCGTAAAGCTCGGTTTGCATGGTGCTGTTGCGCGGAAAGGATCCAAAGAATGGCGCCGCAGCGGCCTGCGCGTCGCGTCGGTGGATCCGGTCGGGGCGGGCGACAGCTTCGACGCCGGCTTCATTCATCGCTACTTGCAGGGCGGAACGCCGCAGCAATGTCTCGACTACGCCGATGTCGTCGGCGCATTTTCAACGACTTGCGAAGGGGGGACCGAAGCTTTTAAGGACCTCGGAAAGGTCGTACAATTTTTGCGCGAACACTTAACGCCGGGCCGATCATAAGTCGGTTGCAACTCGCGACACGCGCTCACTCCTTCGCAGCTTTTATCAGCAGATGGTCCGTAAAGCTGGCCTTCAGTTTTGCATCCGGCGCGGTCACTTCGCCCAGGTCCTTGCCGTTGACGTAATCCAGCACGCGGTATTTTCCGGGAGCGAGCCCGCGCAACTCGATTTCGCCTGACCACGATGCCTGCGCGTCCCTAGCAGCACGCCCGGCGGGTTGCGGCGCAAAAAAGGCGTAGTACATCGCGCCATCCTTTTCGATCGCGTATCCCTCCGGCACGTCGTAGCCGTAAACGTAGAGATCGCGGAAGGTGCCGCGCGAAAGCATGTTGCCGTTATAAAGGGCGATCCACTTTTTCCAGTACTCCTCTTTTTGCGGGGTGAGATACACGTCCGCGAGTTTTGGCCCGTAGTTCGGCCAGGCGAATTTAGTGCCCACCACGCCGCCGGTGCCGATCGTGGAAGCAAAATCAGATCCTAGATCCTTCTCATTCCCATTCGGATTCGCGATGCGCGTCAATTCCACGTGATCGCCGTAAACGGCGGAGTTCGGGCCGAGCAGCGCCTTATACATCTTCACGCGCTGGCGCACTTGCACGGAACCGACCGGATCAGCCGTGACCGCCTGATCGAGATAACGCAGCCAGGCGATGCTGGGCGGCGTGCCGCAGGGGCAGCTTTGCGTGACGCTATCGGCTTTCAGCGCGCGGGTGGTGTCGAAAATCGTTTTATAGATATCGCCCATCGCATAAACGGAATCGTAGGGCGTCTTGTGATGGTGCTTCGGGTTGTAGCAGGCCGGGACGCTGTAAATGTTGTCGAGCTTGTGGCCGTCGAAATCCCAATCGCGTATGAATTTTTCGGTGAGTTGCTTGTAGTAGGCGCGCACTTCCGGAACGGCGGGACAGAGCGTGGCCAAATTTCGCGTCATGCGCGCGGGCTTGCCGTTCTTATCGAGAATCAGCCAGTCCGGATGCTGTTTCACGACATCCGAGACGCCGTAGGAATGCGATTCGTATCCCGGGCCGCCATCTTCGACGGCCAGCGGCAGCCACCAGAGTTGCACTTTGATTCCCTGCTGGTGAAATTGCTGGACCATTTTTTGGATTTCGCCGTCGGGGAAAGTGTCGCTGCGCGGCTGCCAGTCGCCATAGTTGTTGAACCAGCGGTCGTCCAGAGTGGCCCAGTGAATTCCGAATTCCTTGAGTTTGGGAATTGTGCCGAGCATTTGCGCGGGCGTCACATCGGCGAGATAGCCCCAGCCGCACCAGCTCACGGCATAGTCTTCGTTGTTGGTGGTGGGCCTCTTCAGGCCTTCGCCGTCAATTACGTCGGAATAAATTCGCAGAGGCTCGTAATAATCGCCCGCATAGACCGCGATGAACGTCTCGGGGCTGGAATAACTTTCGCCCGGTTGCAACGCGTCGTCGGGTGTGAGATGGACGCTGGCATCCACGTGGCCGTCCGCTTCCGTTTTCACCGGGACGGAAAGCACCAGGGGCAGCGTTTCCACGTGGCCGATCGCTTCGCCTACGGTTTTGGTCCAGAACGCGACCACGGGTATTCCGCCGCCGACGCGACCCAGATCTCCCTTCACGTCCACTACGGAGCCCATTTGATTTTGTTGCGAAAATTTCCTTGGGATTTCAAATACGTTCTCCCGGCCCCATTCGATGCTGGCTCCGTGGAAGGACCACATGTCGTTGGGTGCAACGGCTGGATCGGCCAGGGACGCGTTGAGGCGATGGCGATCCAGGTCAATCGCATCGAGCTTCACTTCATTCTTGCCGGAATTACGAATCGAGAGCGACACCAGCGCGACGCTCGGAAATTCGTCGTACACTTCCACGACCAGCGTTTCTTCCAGATCGGCCGCCGAGTTTTTGCCGGTTAGTTCAATGCGTTTTCCCCTCGTGCCGAGGCGTCCGTGGGGTGCGGCGATCTGGGGACGCGCAACGTCAAAAACCGCGGCTGGCAATTCCTTGGCGGCGGCTGCCAGTGCGACGCCGGAACCGCCCGCGGCGTCGTCGAGCGAGAGTTTCCGACCGCCGCTCACCAGACTTGCAGCGACGTACCCGTTCGGCGCAATTGCGAATTCAGCCGCGGGAGTGTCCACGAGCACGCCAGTCGCACTAGGGGTCACTTGTACTTGCGATTCCGGGGCTTTGACGGGTGGAGGAGCGCTCACCGTTGCTTCTTTTCCGCAGCCGTTCGCGAACAGCAGGAGCCCTGCCATCGCAAGCGACAGGCCCGCGGCACCCGGAATCAACTGTGGCCGTGCTCGTCGTCCGAAGAGCGTCAGGGTCATAGTTCCCTCGTTACAAAAAGAAGTAAAAAGCTATATTTCGTAACATAACGATACCAGCGCAATATCTCACATCAAGGACGCGCACGCCACTGAAAATGCCGCCCCCAAATGCAGTCCGTCCGACGCCGATCTAATATTTAGCCCTGCCTTTCAACCCGCCGCTTTTGTACTATTCAAGCTACGCATTTCGCTGCGAGGATTTCAATCGTTGAAAACTAAAAGCCCCGTCGGAAGTTCGCACAAACTCGTCCTGGGTGTTGATATCGGCGGAACGAAAGTGGCCGTCGGCCTGGTGAACTCACGGGGCCAAATTCTGCATGCCGCGCGCGCTCCGATGGTTGCACGCGGCAGCGCCGAACAAGGGCTCCGCGCCGTGCTGAATGCGATTGATGGCGTTATGCCGCGAGCGCGCGCGGCGCGAGTGCGGGCGATTGGCGTGTGCGCGCCGGGATGGGTGGACAGCGAACGTGGAGTGGCGTTGAGCGCCACGAACCTGCCGTGCTGGCGAAATTTCCCATTGGCGCAAAAAATCGAAAAACATTACGGCATGCCTACACGGCTCATCAACGACGCCAGCGCCGCAGCGCTTGCCGAAGCAAAATGGGGCGCCGGCGCGAAGTATGAAAGCATCTTTTACGTGAGCCTGGGAACCGGCGTCGGCACGGCGATGGTTCGGGGAGGGGAGATTTACCACGGACGACGCGGTGGCGGTTGTGAAGGCGGCCACATGACCGTCAACTTGAACGGCCCGCTGTGTGGCTGCGGCAAGCGCGGATGCGTCGAGGCGTACGCCTCAGGCACCGCGATTTCCGCACGCGCCCGCAGGCTGCTGCGCCAGATGCGTTATAGCGCTTCGCAAATTTTGAAACTGGCCGGCGGAAATATCTCGCATGTGACGGCGGAGAGCGTGGACAAAGCTGCACGACGCGGCGATCAGCTCGCCAGGCAGATTCTGCAAGAAGCCGCCGACCATCTGGCCATCTGGCTCGGGAACATAATTGACATGCTGGAGCCGGAAGTGATCATCGTGGGCGGCGGCATCGGCCGCGTGATGATGTCCTATCACAGCCGCATGAGGCGAACCCTTGAAACCTGGGCGATCAACCCGGGTGCGCAGCGCGTGCCGATTTTGAACGCGCGCTACGGCTCTCAATCAGCTCTGGCGGGCGCGGCTGCGCAGTGGCTTGCGCCTCCGCGATTGGGCGACGATTGACCGGGCGATCCAATCCTGCGTTTCATGTGAGCTTGTCTCATGTGCGCTAGGCCGGAATCGAGACGCACGGAAAAATGCCAGAAACCTTGTCCTCAGGGGCTAAAGCCCAATGAAAGCCAAGCACTTATTGTCGGAGCTAAAGCTCCGACCCCCTAAAAAACCGACTTTTTCCGCAAGCTGTAAAGCCGCTCTGGCTATGCGGCGGTTACGGGACGGTTGAAGCCGCGCCCTGACGAAATCAGCAGTTCTCACACACTCTAGAGCCCCGCTCTTTGGTGGGGTTGACGGCGGGGCTGAAGCCGCGCCCTGACGCAAAACATTAGTTGCCACACGGACCCTGAAGCCCCGCCCTTCCGAGTCGGCCATTTAGGAGGCGACTTATGGGAACGAACCAGCCTAAGTGCCTGATTTGCCTAAGGATTGACGAACGCCAAGAATCGCCCGGAAATGCAGGCTGCGGCACTCCTTGCGAAACGCGTTGAAACCAAACTCGCGCCTGTCTCGTCGGAATATAATGCGTGCTAAATCTACCCCCAGGTGGTCGTCCGTGGAGGCTATCTACGCGTCGCTGACTTAACCGCTGGGTAACAATTGACACCCTTTTGGCCGATGTGGTCGGAATAAAGAAATGAAGAAACGTTCCGCGCGCTGAAGGTTGAATCATCGAATGAGGGAGCAAAGTGCCAGATAATAGCCCGAAGATCGGAAGCAGTCATAGCGAGACTACGACTACGACAGCAGCGCCCTCAACCGGTTCGGCTTCGAAACCGCGAGAGGCGGCGCCCGAATACCTGGGAAAAGGCGGCAGCTACACATGGATCTGGATCGTCGTGATCGTGATCCTGGCGATCGGCGGGTTGGTTTATTACCGTAAGCAGCAAGCAGCGGAGGCCGCGGCAAAAACCAAGGCAGCTCTTGCCAATCGCAGCGTGCCGATTACCACCGCGACGGCCACCACGGGGCCCATCGGCATTTATATCAATGCGCTCGGAACCGTCACCTCTGTTTATACCGCCACGATCACCACTCGGGTGGATGGACAGATCGTCAGCGTCAATTACGTGGAAGGTCAAATGGTTCACAAGGGCGACCTGCTGGTGCAGATCGATCCGCGCCCTTATCAAGCGGCGTTGACCCAAGCCGAAGGAACGCTGGCGCACGATGAGGCGCTGCTCAACGAAGCTCGCATTGACCTGGACCGATATCAGCTGGCCTTCAATCGAAATGCAATCGCCAAGCAGCAACTTGACGATCAGGTCCAGACCGTGAAGCAGTATGAAGGCTCGGTGAAAAACGACCAGGGCACGGTGGCCAGCGCGGCCACGAACCTCGATTACGCAACGATTAAAGCGCCCATAGATGGGCGCGTCGGACTGCGCCTGGTGGATCCCGGGAATATTGTCACGGCGGCCAGCGGGACGCCTCTGGTGGTGATCACGCAATTGCAGCCGATCACCGTGATTTTCAGCGTGGCCGAAGATTATCTGCCGCAGATTCAGAAGCAACTGCGCCAGGGAAATAAAATGTCGGTGGACGCGCTCGATCGCAACCAGCAAAGCAAGCTGGCTTCCGGGAAGCTGTTGACTCTGGACAATCAAATTGACACGACGACCGGCACGGTAAAACTGAAGGCCATTTTTGAGAATTCCGATATCTCGTTGTTTCCGAACCAATTTGTGAACGCGCGACTGCTGGTGGATACGCAGCAGAACGCCACGCTGGTTCCCGCGGCGGCGATTCAGCGCAATGCGCAAGGCGCGTTCGTATATGTGGTGAAGTCCAATCAGACGGCCGCGATTCAGGCGGTCACGATCGGCACGACCGATGGTGGTAACGCCGCCGTGCAAGGCGTGAAAGCGGGCGACGTGATTGCCATCACCGGATTCGACAAACTTCAGGATGGCGTCAAAGTGTCAGTGCAAAAGCCCGTAGGCGAGGGCAACGGTT
>Ga0209167_10001791_pt1 | contig 12210 bp, 11 predicted proteins | sample Coa_R1_9_FD_187154 | JGI IMG/M metagenome (GOLD analysis project Ga0209167, IMG submission 187154) | Surface soil microbial communities from Centralia Pennsylvania, which are recovering from an underground coalmine fire - Coalmine... | ecosystem: Environmental > Terrestrial > Soil >... | reverse complement strand
CCAGTTGGAACGGCACTTCGCCAAACCAGCAGATGTGCGGGCGAATCCTGCCGCCGCAAACGCATCGCGGAATCTCGACTGGCGGATCGTACAAATTCCTGTCTTCGAACGGCGGTCGGTCGGGAAGCGTGCGGCACCCACTCAAGGTTCGCGGAAGCGGTAATCCACGTGTTGTGTGGGCATTCGAGCGAGCAGCTTCGATTTCACAGAATCGACACAACACTCAGTCCGCAAAGGATGCTCTACCCGCCGTGGACTAACGTTCGGCGTACCACGGGATAGCGACAAAAACCGAAGCTCCACCCTCACACACCGAGGGTTGGGCACCCGAAAATCAAAACCGAAACTCTGGGGGCACCCCGGCGAGGCTAGGAACGGTCACGATGCGGGCCTTCGCGAATCGTACGGCAAGCCTGCTACTCGCGGTGGTACGGCAGGAGCGGTGACTGGGAATTTGCCCTAGTTCTTAGGAGAGAAATCGCGTCTTCGTCGAAGCGGTCTGGAAGCCTCCGAACAAAGTCGATGTCCTCCTGCTGCCGGCGTGATTCCTCCGAGATCATCCGTTCGCCGATCTTGCGATTTTCAAATTCAGACCGGGCGGGAAATGAGGGAGCAGGGCTCATCGCGTAGAGATAAGCTGAGTCAGTCGCCAGTTCCAAAACGTGCTTGATATGACGAAGACCGTGATCGACGCTGAATTCAAGTATCTCACTCATTGCGAGTGCCGCGTTCAAGGCATAAGAAGTTAGCTTATGAGTGAAATTCTCGGTATCAGGCGCTCGCATCAGACATTCCTCATTTAGGGCACGATCGCCCGCAACGCCGGTACCATTTCGGAGTCCCAGCCAAGCAGCTTCTCTCGCTCTCTCATAGCACGAGATATCCAATCCCGTATCCCTTGAAAAGACGATCAGACTCGGCAGCATCCTTTCGAAAACCAGAACTCCGGCGGCGAGTTGCTTGTTAAACGGCAAGCTAGCCACGTCGGAGCACCTTTGTTCCTTCATCAGCACGCCTTCTCCTTACTTTAATATTTCAACGGACTAAGAATGCGAACGCCGGCTTGCCGCAAAAACGCTGCGCAACTTGGGCACACCGGTCGGCTGGCAGCAACTCCAGTCGGCGTAAGGCCCATCTCTCTCGCCGCGTTCACGCCTGTCACCTCGGCATGCCCAGCGCCCGTCGCCCCAACCTCGCCCTCCTTAAGCATGGCCTGGACGGCCGGGCGAAGGGCGGTTTCGCTAGAACTGACAACATTGACGCCCTCTTCCGTCTCCGTGACGGCTATAGTGACAAAGTCCTTGGTCTTCCCCAGAACACCGGCAATCTCACCCACACGGCTGGCAGCTACCGCCAACTCCGGGAGCTCCGAACCGCCCTCGGTTACAGCCGCCAAACCGATCTGTAAACCCACCCCGAGAGTATCCGTAATAGCTTCGGCAGCTTCGGGGTGTGTCTCCCCGAACTTTTCGATCTGGTAGCCTAGGTCAAAGCGGTGCAGCTTATCCTCGAACTGCTGTTGCACCGCCTGATTTGTTTCATGAACGAAACGTCGGTGAAGTTCATCTTGCCCTCGTGGCGTCCCGCTTACCTTCGTCGCTTCAGAAACTCATCGATTGCTCTGCGGATCAACCACGAAACGGGAAGGTCTTCTTTGACAGCGATCTTCTCCAGCTTCTTCATCTGCTCCGGCTTGAGCCGTATCGATGTCAACGTCTTTCTCACGCACCACAGTGTGTTACACTGCATGTCGTAAGTCAATCTATGCTAGAGAGATCGGAGAGGGCACAATCACCGCAGCGATGGCTGGCTATTTTCTCAGTTCCGTGAGCCAAGCGTCCAAAATCGAAGCGTCGCTCGGCTCCATGGAACGGAAGCGAATTCCCATTCCCGCGCCCGCTCGTGTGTACGCAACACAGCCTTGAGCGACGAAGATCGCCCGGTCGTGGGAGACTCTGAGCGCTACTTTGGTTCCCTTTTCGAACGGAGCTGTGGTTTCGACAAAGCACCCGAACAGGCTCAAATCCTCCGTGTGCGCCGCGATGTGATCTTCCGTACCTAACGACGTTACGTGGATTCCGGCGACGAACGGGAAACGCTGCGCGCGATGTTGTTCGACACGGATGGCGACTGCCCCCTGGCCCCCAACTGAATTCTAAGCCGAGTAACGGGGCGATGACGCAGACTCCTGATGACTGCTGAGGATGAGTTACGGGCCAGATCGTGGAGACATCAAAACCTACAGAACTGGCTTTTGTTGGTTTTGTAGCCACAGAAATGGGTCATTTTTCAAACCGGATTCCCACAACTCATCGAATTGAGCGGAGCAGCAGTCTCTGGCTTTCGAGCCGCAAGTGCCGATTGCGCCGATTCTGGGATACGGGTGCTGATCGGCATGCAGATGAATTGATGCGGAGCCATGAGAATCGAGGAGGCAAGCATGCAAAAGTAAGCGGCATTATCGGTGGAGCAGATGCACTGGACCAATTGATGTCTGGTACGCCGCTACTCGGGATTTGCCTTTTCTGGCCAGGTCCCGATTCCGGATCACGCAGGCGACGCTGCGGCATTCATTCGTGGCGGAGAGCGGCGAGGGGATCGGCGCGCGAGGCGCGGCGGGATGGCAGCCAGCACGCCACGAGCGCGACTGCGGTGCGAAACAGCGGCACGACGGTAAACGTCAGCGCGTCGTGGGGGCGAACGCCATACAGGAACGAATTGAAGAGCTTGGCGATGGCCAGCGCAGCAGGCAGGCCGACCGCCATGGCAATGGCCGTGAGCAGCATGCCCTGGCCGATGATGAGGCGCTGGACTTGGCCTAACTGCGCGCCGAGTGCCATGCGAATGCCTATCTCGCGCGTGCGCAGGCTGGTCGAATAGCTTATTACGCCGTAGAGTCCGACTGCGGCCAGTAGGAGGCCCACAGCTCCAAATACGCCCAAAAGGGTGCCCGCGAGCCGCGGAAGGAAGAGCGCATCGTTAAGGTGCTCTTCCATCGTGGTCTCGTTGTAAACGGCCATCGCTGGATCGAGCGAACGAACGACGCCGCGAGCTGCGCGCTCTAGTGTCCCGTAGTTTTCCTCCGTGCGAATTAGCAGCGTATATCCGAGAAACGACGGATCGCTCCCCGTAGATTGCGCGAGCGAACGGAAGAGCACCGGGCGAGTGTCCTCCCCGAGAGTACGCGACTTAATGTTCTTCACGACGCCGATCACCTCATAGGTCGCGCCGCCGCCCGTTACGCTGCGCCCCAGGGGATTTTCTCCACCAAAAATCTGATCGACGAACTCCTGGTTGACAACAGCCACTTTCGGCCCGTCCGCAGGTTCGTTGGCAAAGTCGCGGCCGGCAACGCGCGGAATGCCCATCGTCTGGAAGTAGCCCGGGGTGACCATGTAGAGGTCCGCGGTCTCAGTGTTCGAGTGCAACGGTTGGCGGCCCCCTACTTGGAAGCCGTCACTGCGGTTCCCACTGGAGAGAGGCACGATGTCGGTGCAAACGGCGGAGATTACGCCCGGCAGGACCGCGACGCGGTCACGCAACTGCATGAGGAATTGCGTCGTGCGCTCCGCGGTATAGCCGTTCACCCGCGGGTCAACGGACATAATCAGGATGCCGCGCGAGCGAAAGCCGATGTCGATCCCGGAGGCACGCTGCATGCTGCGTAAGAAAAGCCCCGTGGCGCACAGCAGAACAAGCGACATCGCTACTTGCGAGACGATCAGAATGTTGCGGAGCGTCCAAAGGCGGCCGGACCGGGAGAGGGAGCTTTCACCTTTCAGCGCGGCGGCAAGATTCGGACGCGAAGCGGCCCAAGCCGGTGCCAACCCGAATAGGACTCCGGCGCCCACGCTCAGCGCGAACGTATAGAGCAGGACTCTCCAGTCGACGTGAATGCTGAGATCGAGTGGCACGGGCACGGGAAGACGGAACGCGGAAAGAGCGTTGGTGGACCAAAGCGAGAGCGCGAGACCGAGGAGTCCGCCGCAAAGCGCGAGCACAAGGCTTTCCAGAAGTATCAGGCGCCTCAACACGCCGCGCGTAGCGCCGAGCGCGAGGCGCACGGCCATCTCACGGCGACCGGCGGCAGCCTGCGCGAGAAGAAGGTTGGCGACATTGGCGCCCGCGATGCAGAGAACAAGCAGCACGACAATACTCAAGGCAACGAGAAAAGTGATGACAGTGGAGCGGTCTCTAGGCGGGAGCGAACCGGCGCGCTCGAATCGGAAGCCGTTACCCTTGTCGGTCGCCGGATACGCGGTGGCGAAGCGTTGCGCGAGAGTGGCTAGTTCTGCGGCGGCTTGCTCGCGTGAGACGCCGGGACTCAGACGCCCGATGACAGCAAGCCAGTGATGGTCGCGCGAGGCGCGGCTCGGGACGTTCGGCGCCAACTGCTCCACGTTTCCAAGCGGCACCCAAAATTGCGGGTCGAGAATGAGGTCGACACCGTGAAACGCAGGCGGAGCGACGCCAACGACGGTGAACAGACGGCCGGAAAGGGTCATGGCCTTGCCCAGTATCGCCGGATCAGCGGCGAAGCGATTTTGCCAGAGGCGATAGCCGAGGACGATGACGGGAGAATGCTCCTCCGCGGCGGTGAAACCGCGCCCAAGCGCCATGGGCAGACGCGCGACGTCGAAATAGTTTGCCGTCGTGGCCTGGCCCCACACGCGTACGGGCTCGCCACGGCCGCTGATTGACGCGGGAAGGAGTTCGTAATAGGCCGCCAGGCCGGAAAACGATTTCGCCTGATCCCGGACGTCGATATAGACCGGCCACGGGAATTCGTTGCAGCACCGGGCACCGTCGTGCGTGGTGTGCAGACTCATGAGGTTTGCTGGGTCGCCCACGGGCGGTGCACTCAGGACAAACTTACCGACCATGGAGAAAATCGTCGCGTTCGCGCCGATGCCTAGGCTGATCGAGACGACCACGGCCAGCACTAAACCAGGGCATTTCAAAAGCCGACGAATGACGTACGCCAGGTCCTGCTGCCAGTTTGCCACGGTGATTCTCCCGTTGGACTCATATGCTAACTTTGTCTAGTACGAAGCCGCAGCGTACATTGTTCCCTCAGTCTCACTGACTACAACCATAGACTGCCTGTGGATAGCCTTCCTGGGTCGTGTCCTGGACCAGTAGCCACTCGCACACCCAAGTGGATGATAAGTCGGGTGGTCTCAATGGGTCGACGCAACACTTGCTCGAAGTTTGCTTGTAGGAGTCTACAAGGCTGATTTCGTCGCGAGGGTTAAGTTCAAACAAAACCACTGTCCTGTTTAGGTTCTGATTGAGTCTCGCCGTGCAGATCGATTCTCGATGGGAAGCATTGTCAGATCAACTGATTAGATGGTGTTGCATCGACCGGTTGAGCCTGGCACGGCTAACCGTCCATTTGCCCGACTTTCGCCTTTTCTGGCCTGCGCGAAGGGGACAGTGTATATCCCGAAAGGCATCCGCAGCCGCTTGTTCCGATAGTGCCGAAAATCTCGATTTCTCAACGAAGAACGCTGAAGCCTAGGCCAGCATGCGTTGGCCGTCATCAGACAAATGCGTCGCCGGGCGCTGAGTGCCGCACGTGTCCAGAATCGGCGCAATCGGCAAAATCGGAACAGGACGATCTGTCGGGCAGAGTTTCTTGAAAATGGCCGGGGATGCAGGCTACAAAACCTACAGAACTGGCTTTTGTAGGTTTTGAAGCCATGGAGCCAGCACGTTCAGCGCTTATCCGCTTCTGGCCCGCCCATCTTCGTGGAAATCATCGCCTGATCGTATGTCGAACCGCACGCCGTCTGGATCAGCTTTCTGCCCTTGAACTTTGTCGTCCGCCAGCGTCCCGTGGCTTTCTCGAAGATCACACGCATGGAATAGCCGTTCTTTGGCTTCGTGGAATAGCGCATTTCTTTCCGCTGAGAATCCTCTTTGAACGTTTCCGGCGCAGGCTCGTAGCACACGCTGACAACCGATTGCTGGCCATCATCAGGTTCGATTTTTCGCCTTGACACCTAAGCAGGCTAGGCGTATATGTCGGAGCGCTAGGGGTCAACAAGCCATGCCAGAAGCCAAACCGGAATTTCTTAAGGGCGCGGTCGATCTTCTCATCCTAAAGGTTGTGGCTCTCGGCCCGATTCATGGCTACGCCATCTCTCAGCGCATCCAGCAAATCTCCAAGGATTATTTTCAGGTGCAGCAAGGGACGCTCTATCCCGCGTTGCATCGGCTGGAGAATCGCGGTTGGCTCGGCGCCGAATGGCGGGCCACCGACACGGGCCGGGAAGCGAAATTTTATTCGCTGACGAAAAAGGGGCGCAAGCATTTGGAGGCGGAGATGGCCAGTTGGGAGCGGATGTCGAATGCCGTGGCGCTGATTCTGCGCATCGCTGAGTAGGAGGCCCTGATGAGCCGGCTTATCCGATTGTTTCACCGACGTAAGCAGGATGCGCAGCTCGATTCAGAGCTTCGCTTCCACGTGGAGCAGCAGATTGCTGATAATATCGCGGCAGGAATGAATCCCGACGAAGCTCGCCGCCACGCTTTGGCGCAATTCGGCGGGCTTGAATACATCAAAGAAGAAGCTCGCGACGCCCGTGGCACTAAGTTCATCGACACGCTTCTGCAAGACATTCGCTTCGCCGCGCGCCTACTCCGTAAAACGCCGCTCATCAGTAGCATCGCGCTGCTTTCTCTCGCTCTTGGCATCGGCGCAAACACCGCCGTTTTCAGCCTCATCGACGCCGTCATGCTACGCATGTTGCCCGTGCAAAATCCCGAGCAACTCGTGCGAATCGAATTTCGCTCGCCCGTATCGCCTCGCCCCCGCATAAGTGCGACAAACCCTATCTGGGAGCAAGTGCGCGACCATCAGGATGCCTTTTCCGGCGTAATGGCCTGGTCGCCGACAACTTTTGATCTCGCGGACGGCGGAGAAGTGAACTACATCAACGGCATTTACGCGAGCGGCGATTATTTCAGGATGCTTGGCGTGCGTCCGGCAGCGGGACGGCTTTTCGCAGCTTCCGACGATGTTCGCAACTGTTCCGGCGTAGCCGTCCTCGGCTACGGATTTTGGCAAAGCCACTACGCCGTCGCGGAGAGCGCTGTCGGCAGCCTCATCCGACTGAATGGCCATGCGTTTCCGATTGTCGGTGTCGCCCAGCGCGGCTTCTTCGGCGCGGGTGTTGGCGAAAAGCTGGAGGTGGCGATACCAATCTGCGCGGAAGCTGTCTTGGACGGCAAAGATTCGATGCTATGTACGCGACGACTGGTGGCTGATGATGATGGGCCGGTTGAAGCCGGGAGCGACCGTCGAGCAGGCCGACGCGCGCATGAAAGTTTTATCCCCACCACTCTTCGGCGCAGTCGTGCCCCAGGATTGGGCCGCCAAGCACCAGGATATATTTCGAAAATACACATTTTCCTTGCATGCATTCAGTGCCCACCGAAGATTTGCCGTTTTGTGCGGGGCCTCGAGGAATTGGCCATACAGCTACGAAAACCGGCCATATTCGATTTGGGCTGGTTTTCACCTGTGTGTTCCGAGCGGCACCGTAGGGTAATTCGTCATTCGGTGATTCTCTATGCAGAAAGATGTTGCCGGACCAGGGAACGCCAAAATAGCCTTTGTGCAATTCGGTGGTCACGGGTTCCCTGACAACGGCGCGGACATTCCGGCTTTGACGCGCTCGATGATCAGACTTCGTTCGAGTTCCGCTATCGCTCCGACGATCACCACTATTGCTCGGCCAAGCGGCCCTCCTTGGCTGAGCTTCTTGGATTCGCGAAGTTCTCGGAGTTTTTCGCTTGTTGGCATACTCTGATCGGACGGGGTTCAGTCCCGATCTGCTTCGTAGGTTTACGACACTGAGGTGTCGCCTCCCTATACGCATGCTGTAAGCAAGCGGAGAAGCTGATGCCGAAAGAACTTTTTCGAGCGCTGCGGATCGGCTTATTGGTGTTCTTGGGGCTTGCCGTCGCCGTCGGCGTTGCAGTCTTCGTCGGTGGCCGCCCACTCCTCCTTCGCGTGTTCTTCTTTTTTCATGGGACAACAAATCCAATGGCTCTGTTGGATGAATGGACGCCTTCGGCTCAGCGAATCCCGTATGGCGGTGACGCGTTCGAATTCGGCGAGTTGCTCGTTCCTGAGGGACAAGGCAAATTCCCAGTCGCAATCTTGCTACACGGAGGATGTTGGTCGGCGCGGATCGGCCCAATGCCAGAGGCGGCCACATCGCTGGCTTTGCTACGGCCATTGTCGGCAGCGCTTGCACGATCCGGCATTGCTTCTTGGAATGTTGAGTATCGTCGTCTGGGGAATACCGGAGGTGGCTGGCCGGGCACGTATGACGACGTTGCCGCAGCCGCCGATTTTCTACGTGTGCTTTCTCCGGAACGGCTCGATTTGACGCGTGTGATCGCGATCGGTCACTCATCCGGCGGCCAACTCGCCCTCTGGTTAGCATCGCGCCCCAAACTGCCGACGAACAGCCCGCTGTACAAGGATTCTCCGCTCCCGATCATCGGGGTCGTCGATATCGATGGACCTCCCGCTCTTGAAGCATTCGCAGCCATAGACAAGCAAGTCTGCGGAGATTCTGTAGTTCAGCGGTTCATGGGCGGGACGCTCAACGAAGTCGCGAGTCGCTATCGAGAAGGCTCGGCGACCGACCTCTTGCCTAGCGGTGTGACACAAGAGCTTCTCTACTCGACGAAGATGGAGTTCATGTCTGGCAGTGAGGCCAACTGGGCTGAACAATTTACTTCGTACTCCGCGCTCGCCACGAAGGCAGGTGACTCCGTCCACGTCACGGCTATGGAAAACGCAGGCCATTTCGACGGCGTCAATCCTCAATCAGCGGCGTGGAAAAATGTGATAAGAAGTGTGGAGTCGCTGCTTTCGAAGCACTAAAAGGCACAAAAGAATGGAAAGAATGCTTCCCCGAGTCACTGTTGATCCTCAAAACGACGCACCTTCAGAAATCGCATCCTCCCCCATAGCCAGATGCATTAATTTGTGCCAGGAACGCGCTCCGATACGGCCATCCTCGCCGGTCCCCAAGCTCTTGGTGGCTTTTGGACTGGCTGGATCGAGGAATTGGTCATGCAGCCATGGAAACCGCCCATGTTCGATTTGAGCTGGTTTTCACCTGTTCGCTTCGTATGGCGAAGAAAAAGCGCGGGCCACCTAACGGGTGTCGTCGCATTGTAAGACTCGACACGCCGTCAAACGACCTGTCTCGGACGGCCCGTCCACTCCGCGTGCACTCCTCCTGCTAGGCGATTCCAATGAACGAACGGCGACGCGCTTCCCGATGTCCGCTCATTGCTTCCACGGAAGTAGATCGAGCTACAGACTAATGCGCATCTCAGGGCACGGATTTCGGACTTCTACCCCGCCGGCGGCTACCTCGACACGACAAACTTGCTTCCCATAAGCACGGAGGTCGTGCACATCGCCCATAACGACACAATGTTCACCGCCGGATGCGCGGCCCTTCCTGCCCCTGAATCTGCTGCGGTTCGACGTGATTCAACTGCGTGATGCGTTGCTCGACGACAGCGGCAAAACCCTGCACATCGTTCGGGCCGTAGCCCGCGGCGCGGAAAGCATCTTCGATCTGCCGCGGCGTCAACCGCGCCAGCAGCGCGCCGATCCAACGCACGGCGTCTACGGGAATGCCTTCTTCGTCGCGCTGGGCCTGGACGTATTCGCCGAAATATTTGCGGCCGAACGGCCTCATGAAAAATGGCACCGCGGTGCGCATCTCGAAGGTCACGGAATCGCCCGACACGGAACGGATCAATCGCGAATTCCGATAGTCTTTCAGCACTCCCTTGGTGGCATGCGGAATGAAGGGGATGTGCGTGGGCGGCGCGGCGGTTTTGCCGAAGGACGCACCCAAGTCGCTGACCAGGAAGTGACGCTCGCCGTCGGCGACGTAGACCTTGTTATTGTCCTTCTTCAGGTCCCAGTTGTTCATCAGAGCCATGATCACCAGCAGACCGCGCAATTCGCGCGTTCCGGCGAAGGGATTGTTCCGCCAATCCCAGTTTTCCACGTTTTTCAGAGTTGGACCTTGGCGCTTCAAGCGCACGTTAAGCACCATGCCGGTTTCCAGCGATACGCCGATCATTTTGCGGCGCAGTTTCTGGAGCCCGATCACGTGGATTTGCGGCAGGAAGAAATCTTCGTCGGTGAAATAGCCCATGGCCCAAACGAAACGCGCTGCCGCGGTCTCGGGCTTGGCTTCCACTCCGATCTTGACGAGCCATTCGACGCCCTCGGGATCGCGCGCGTAAAACTTCGGCGAGGTGCCGTTCATATCTTCCTTGATGAAGATGTAATCGGCATGCGGGTCCGGTGCGTCGGCGGCGCCGCCTTCGCCAATCATGTCTCTTGAGGCGATGTCGCCGGGATCGTGCCAAAGCACCGCGGGCAACTGATTGGCCTCTTCCGCGGCACGCTCTTTCCTGGCCTGCTTCTGCGCGTCGGCCTTGCCCTTTTTGTCCTGGGCTGTTTGCAGCGCGGCCTTTGTGGACGAATCCTGCCAGGAGGGACGCGCGGTTACACGCGGGACGCCGCAGAGCATCGCGGCCAGCGCGAGAATCACCAAGCCTGCGCCTCTGCGGCGCTGCCACGAAGATTGCATTCCGCTATTTGATGCGAACCGCATGGCAATGGGATTGGTTAATGCCGGACCTCAACGGGATAGAACTCTGCAAGCATCTCCGTTCCCGTTTCCGGGATTCCTTCACCTACCTCATCCTGCTGACCTCTCTCGCCGAAAAATCTAACGTCGTGAAAGGACTGCGAGCCGGGGCCGACGACTACATCACCAAGCCGTTCGACCCAGAGAAACTCTTGGCGCGGGCAAGTATCGGCCGTAGATTAGCAAGAGTCCGTTTCAGGGGTCGGAGAAGTGTGGATGAACTATTTCTGATATTACGATGATTTCACCCAGGGAGAGCAAAGCTACGTTGCGGTAGCGTCGAAACAGTAATCAACCGCAGGACTTTGGTACTATTTCTTGCTCCCATTGCCAAAAGTATAGTTGACGCATGCGCGTAAGGGCGTTCGTCGGCGTAAAGTTGCTACTCGGCTGTGTCCTGGTGTTGGGTTCGGCTGCCGCTGCCCCGGAAACACGGGCTCAAGATATTACGAGCGATCAGTCTGCCCGGAAGATTAAGTCCAAGGTTATTCCGGAATATCCGGCCGTCGCCAGACAGTTGAACTTGCACGGCAAAGTAAAGATAGAGGTCAGAGTGTCTGCCGATGGACACGTGACCAGCACGAATGTGCTCGGTGGTCATCCTACGCTCGCCGTTGCTGCTGAAGTTGCCGTAAAGAAGTGGCGTTTTGAGCCTGGAACGAAAGAAACCACAGAGATTATCGAGGTCGTTTTCACCGCAAGAAATTAAGGACATCCTGAGCTAAACATCAGGCCGAGGCGCAACCGCCGAGATCAAACAGTTCCGATCTTTCGAACTGGCTTGGATCTCGCTCCAAAGAAATTTAAAAAACGTCGTTCCTAGCCTGCCCACGCTTATAGCGTTCTGATTCTTCACGGTCGGAATCGGCTTGCGTCGCAAGACGAAGAATCGAGTCTCCCAAACCGCCGATCCTTGTGCCCGTGTCAATCTTGTAGTGATCGCTGCTATCCAAGACAATTTGAGTCGGAGTGACCTTGACGACTCTTCGTATGCGCAAACCTCTCTCTTTTCCCCTGTATATACGACCCGTGACCACGGCGTCGCCGGCTTTCAGTTTGGATAGTTCCATTTAACTCTCTGGGCAAAAACGTCGCTGAAATCTGCGCTGCCGCCGCATCCTTTGATTTGGCTTTGACGGTGCGAGTTTTCTTCGCTGCGGCCCATCGCTTCTTTTGCGCTATAGAAATTTTCCGTCGAGCAGCTTTCGACAGTTTCCTGCGGTTGGCAGACAAGCGGGATTTGTACAGAGAATGCGAGTATCATCTTTAGGCCATCAGTAACGACCCCGGAGAACACCCCAGCCCGTGGGTGTTCTTTAACACACCCCCGCGTCCGACTATCGATCGAAAATCGCGTAAAACGAGGGCATTTGTCATCTGCATCTCACTGGCGATCTCGCTCTATCGGCGGGGCGTGTTCCTGATTGGAAGAAGTCACCCGAGTCAATTCCTGCGCCCCGCCAGAAACTAGATTATCTCCATTTCCTTCTCCCACTGACGGAGA
>Ga0209167_10001790_pt1 | contig 12210 bp, 14 predicted proteins | sample Coa_R1_9_FD_187154 | JGI IMG/M metagenome (GOLD analysis project Ga0209167, IMG submission 187154) | Surface soil microbial communities from Centralia Pennsylvania, which are recovering from an underground coalmine fire - Coalmine... | ecosystem: Environmental > Terrestrial > Soil >... | reverse complement strand
TCTGCGCAAGTATCGCTTCGACGGGGACCGGTTGACCCTCACGACGCAACCCTCGCGCGATCCGGCGACCGGCAAGCCGACCGTTCGCACGGTCGTGTGGGAGCGCGTGCGCACGCCGTGAAGCGGCGCGACCTGCTCAAGAGCACCATCGCCATGGCCGCTGCCACCACAGGCGCCGCAGGTTCCGGGGCTGCGGATGCCGCGCCGATCAGGCGCCGCATCCCCTCGAGCGGCGAAGAACTGCCGATCATCGGGCTGGGGACTTCGCAGACCTTCGAAGTCGGGGTCGCGGACGTCGAGCGTGCGCCGCTGCGGCGGGTGCTCGCGACGTTCTTCGCGGCGGGCGGCCGCCTGGTCGACACATCGCCCATGTATTCGACTGCCGAGCAGGTGCTGGGAGATCTCCTGACACCCGAGATGCACGCGCACGCCTTCCTCGCCACCAAGGTGTGGACGCGGGGAGCGCGCGCCGGCATCGAGCAGATGACGCGCTCGGCGCAGCTGCTCGGAACCAGACAGCTCGACCTGATCCAGGTGCACAACCTCCTCGATCTCGACACGCAGCTCGCGACGCTCAGGGAATGGAAAGCGACCGGGCGCGTGCGTTATATCGGCGTGACGCACTACACCGTCGCCGCGCAGGCCGATCTCGAGCGCGTGCTGGCCCGCGAGACCCTCGACTTCGTGCAGCTCAACTACTCACCGGTGACGCGCGCCGCCGAGCGCCGGCTCCTGCCACTCGCCGCCGAGCGCGGCGTGGCGGTGCTCGTCAATCGCCCCTTCGAGGACGGGGAGCTGTTCGCCGCGACGCGCGGCAAACCGCTGCCGGCGTGGGCGGCGGACATCGATGCATCGAGCTGGGGTCAGCTCATCTTGAAGTTCATCGCCGGCCACCCGGCGGTCACCTGCATCATCCCCGCCACCGCCAAGGTGGCGCATCTCGAGGATAATCTCGCCGGCGGCCGCGGGCGGCTGCCGGACGCGCGTCAGCGCGAGCAGATCGCCGCCTCGTTGACCGGTTAGCTCCGGTCGCTGCGCGGCGCGCTTTCAGCGCTGCCGGCCTCGCGGGAGCCGCAGTTTCAAGTGCGGCGGCTCATTGAGATTTTCGAGGAACTCGCGTCGCGCCGCAGGCGACAGGGATGCCCAGTCGACCTTGGCGGCGTGCGTGCGGCGCAGCTCGCTGTCGCTCACTCTTGCCGCGGCGCGGCTCGCGCTGCGCCATCGCTCCGGCAACCGTGCGCTCGCCCCGCGCCGCAGGAAATCGACCACGGCCGCGGCCACGGCCGGGTCGCGTGTCAGATCGCTGTGTGCCACGCGCGCGAACGCGCAGCTCGCGCCAGGCAGCACGGCACTCGCGGCCGGCACCGTGCCATCCCCGTGGCGGGTCAGTGTGTACACGAAGTCATCGCCGCGCGCGGCCGCCGCGGTGACGGTCTCCTGGCCGACGCCGACGATCACCGCAAGACGCTCATCGGGCGGCGCCAACAGCGCGTGTGTGGCACGCGCCTGCTCGAGGAGCTCCGGGCGCGGCCGCGGTCCGGAGTGCGGCCACGCAGCGGCATCGAGGAAATTCCCGCTGCCGCGCCAGCTGCCGCTCGGCAGCATGTCATACAGGCTCGGGAAGCTGCTGAAGACCTCGCTCGAGAGCGCCTCCGCCGACGGCTGTGCGGCGAGCCTCGCGAGCTTGCGCACCACCGCATAGGTGCCGCGCAGCGCCTGCACCGCGGCGAAGGAGCCGCGATTTGGTGTACCGAGCAGGATCACCCGCTCGACGCGCGCGCCCCCGGGTTGCGCCAACGCCGCCCGTGCGACGAGTCCTCCCATGCTATGAGCCACCAGGGCGGTGCGCCCGGAGTTGGCGAGGCGCTCGGCCAGCGAGCGACCGAGGTCGGCGACCGACAGCCGCCAGTCATAGTCGTGGAAGGCGGCGATGAAGCCGCGCGCGCGCAACGCAAGCTTCAGACGCAGATGCGAGTAGAGCACCGGCCCTAACGCGACGATCGATGCGCCGGCGCCGACTCGCAGCAGCGACAGACGCCCCTGCTGGATGTCGATGGGGTCGAGCCACAGAATATCGTTGGGCAGCGGCGCCGCCCTGCGCAAGCCGAGTTGCGAGCCCATGATGCCGGGCACTATCAGCACCTGCGGCGCGTCCTTCAGGAGCGGCGCACGGTGGGCGCGGCGCGCGAGGTGCGTGAGGGCGCGATGCTCGGCGGGACCGAAATAGGCCTCGAGCTCTGCGGCGTGCGCGCCCTCGAGGAGCCACGCCTCGATCTGCGTGTCACTCCAGGCGAAACGGTCGTAGGGAGTGACGTGATCCCGCGTCAGGTCCGCGGCAGTCACTCGGCGTTCAACGGGCGCACCCGTGCGCTCACGGCCACGCGCGCACCGCCCTCGAGCAGCAGCTCGAGCGGCACCTGCTCGCCGACCGCGAGCGGCCGTACCAGCGAGGTGAGCATGACGTGCAGGCCTTCCGGGGCGAGCGTGACGGTCGCGCCGGGGGGGATATCGAGCGGCTCGCGGGGCCGCATCACCGACTGGCCGTTCTCGAGGCGGGTCTCGTGGATCATCGCATGGCCTGCGGCGCTCGAGCGAACCGCGACGATGCGCAGCGCCCGCGCGCCGGCGTTGTGCAGTGTCATGTAGGCCGCGGCAACCGCGGCGCCGGGAGTCGCACGCACCCAGGCGTCCGTCACCGTAAGTGGTGGCGCCTGCGCGTGCAGCGGCGCGGCGCACGTCGCGCAGGCGAGCAGCGCCAGCAGTGCGACGCGGGGCAACGTCCGAAGGTTTGGCAAGCGCACGGCGCGATTATGCCAGACGGTCCGCAGGCGACCGACTATGATCATTCACAACCAACCATGACAAAAGCGGAACGCTCGGAGCTCATTGCACTGCTCGCGCTGTTTGCCGGCGCGCTCGCCATCGGCAGCTCCGGCATCTTCGTGCGCCTCTCGGAGACCGGTAGCGTGGCGAGCGCCTTCTGGCGCGGTGCACTGGCGCTGCCGCCGCTTGCCGTGTGGGCGCTGCTCGAGCGGCGTCCGGCGAGGCTCGCAGCGAGCCCCCGGCCACATGCGCCGCTCCTCGATCCGATGTTCTTCTGGGCCGGGGTATTCTTTGCCGCCGACATCGCGCTCTACCACCTTTCGCTTGCTCACACGTCGGTTGCGGCGGCGACGCTCGAGGCCAACACCGCCCCGATCGTGGTCAGCATTCTCGCGTGGGCACTGTGGGGCGAGCGCCCGCGGCTCGGCTTTCTGCTCGCGACGCTGCTCGCCTTCGGCGGGTTGCTGCTGATCGTGACCCCGAAGCTCGCAGGCGGTGGCCATGCCCTCGGCGGCGATGTGCTCGCACTCGGCGCGGCCTGGTTCTATGCCGCCTATATTCTCGTGGTGGCGCGGCTGCGTGAGCGCCACGGCACGGGCGCGGTCATGTTTGCCAGCAGTCTCATCTTCAGCGCCCTGCTGCTGCCGGTGCCTTTCGCGCTGGGGGAGAAATTCCTGCCCGACACCGGACGCGGCTGGCTGCTGCTCGCGGGACTGGCGCTCTCGGCGCAGGCGCTCGGCCAAAGCCTGATCGCTTATGCGCTCGCGCACCTGCGCCCGACGTTCGGCTCGGTCGGCCTCTACCTGCAGGTGATCGCCGCGGCGGTCTATGCCCGTGTGCTGCTCGGCGAGCAGTTGCTGCCCCTGCAGCTCGCAGGCGGTGTGATCGTGCTCGTCGCTATCGCGCTCGCCCGGGCCGCGCGTGGCCCGGCGGCGCTCACTGCGCGTGCTCGGCGATCACCTGCGTGAGCGCATCGATGGCGGCGCGCCGCGCGGTGCTGCGGCGCCAGAGCGCTCCAATGGAGCGTTGCGGCACCGGTTTCGCGAACGGCCGCAGTGTGAGGCCGCGCGCGCTGCGGTAGGCGCCGCGGCAGGCGAGCTCCGGGAGCAGGGTGACGCCGGCGCCTGCGGCCACCATCTGCCGCAGCGTCTCGAGGCTCGTCGCCCGGAAATCCTGCGACTCGCGCGCACCGCCGCGGCTGCAGACCTCGAGCGCCTGATCGCGCAGGCAGTGCCCGTCCTCCAGCAGCAGCAGCGGTTCGTCCTTGAGATCCGCGACGCGAATGCGCTCGTGCGCGGCCAGCGCATGGCGTTCGGGAAGCGCCACCAGGAAGGGCTCCTGATAGAGCTCGCGCGACTCGAGACCGCCGGCTTCCACCGGCAGGGCGAGGATGCCGACGTCCAGCTCCCCGGCGTGCAGCTTCTCCAGCATGGGGGCGGTGCGGTATTCGTAGAGGCGCAGCTCGAGCCGCGGCAGCGCCTTGCGGATCGACGGCAGCACCCGCGGCAGGAGGTACGGTCCGATGGTCGGCAGCAGCGCGACCGCCAGGCGGCCGGCGAGGGGGTCGCGCTGGCTGCGTGCCAGCGCCACCACTTCATCGCTCGCCTCGAGGATGCGCCGCGCGCGCGCCACGATCTCCTCGCCCGCCGGTGTGAGGCAGACGTTGTTGGGTGCGCGCTCGATGAGCTGCACGCCGAGTGACTGCTCGAGCTTTTTCAGCTGCGCCGACAGCGTCGGCTGGCTGACGAAGCAGCTGGCCGCGGCGCGCCCGAAGTGGCGCTGATCGGCCACCGCGACCAGGTAGCGCAGATCCTTGAGCTTGAGCTCGGGGCGGGAGGGGGGTGCGGTGCTCATATATGGCCTCTATCGAAATTATAAAATCAATCGATTGGATTGATAAGAGCCCGGGCGGCACCATGCTGCACATTCCCCCGCGAGGGGGTATCCGATCCCAAAGAGGAGTGCACATGTCAGGCATTGGACAGCGTTTTCCCCGCTTTGCCCTCACCGGCGTCGTTTCGAGCGACCCGAAGACGGCGTTTCGCCCCATCGGCAACGAGAGCTTCCCCGGCAAGTGGCAGGTGATGTTCTTCTGGCCCAAGGATTTCACGTTCGTCTGTCCCACCGAGATCGCCGCCTTCGGCAAGCTCGACAGGGAATTCAAGGCGCGCGATGCGCAGCTGCTCGGCGTCAGCATCGACAGCGAGTACGTGCACCTCGCCTGGCGCAATGAGAAGCAGGAGCTGAAGGACCTGCCGTTCCCGATGCTCTCCGACATCAAACGCGAGCTCGCCGGGAGCCTCGGCATCCTCGACCCCGAAGCAGGCGTCGCCCAGCGGGCCACCTACATCGTGGATCCCGAGGGCGTGATCCGCTTCGTCTACGTCACCGATCTTTCGGTCGGCCGCAACCCGGAGGAAGTGCTGCGCGTTCTCGATGCGCTGCAGACCGACGAGCTTTGTCCCTGCAACTGGCAGAAGGGCGAAGAGACCCTCAAGGCGGCCTGAGATGAGGACCCTGGAAACACTTCGCGACAGCCTCCCCGCGTACGCGCGCGACCTGCAGCTGAACCTGGGTAGCGTGCTCACCACGGCCGGAGCGCCGGGACTCGATGAGCGGCAGATCTGGGCCGTGGCGCTGGCAGCTGCGCTCGCCTCGCGCAATGCTGCCTTCAGCCGCGAGCTCGGCGCCCTCGCGGCCTCGCATCTCGATGCCGCGCACGTCACGGCGGCGCACGCGGCAGCGGCGATCATGGGCATGAACAACGTGTACTACCGCTTCCTGCACCTGGTCGAGGATCCGGAGTACGCCAAGCTCCCCGCGCGACTGCGCATGAGCGTGATCGGCAACCCGGGCATTCCGAAGGCCGATTTCGAGCTGCTGGCGCTCGCGGTGTCGGCGATCAACGGTTGCGGCAGCTGCGTTGCCGCGCACGAGCGGCAACTGCGTCAGCACGGCCTGGAGCGCGAGGCGGTGCAGAGCGCCGTGCGCATCGCGGCCACGGTGCACGCGGTGGCGCGTGTGCTCGAGACCGCGGGAGGCGAGGCGCTGCGCGCCGAGTCGCGCGCCGCCTAGCGGGAGGCGAGTACAGTACCGGCACTGTGCGGTACTCGTTCGTCCTGGCGCTCGGCGCTCCCTTCCTGGCGGGCCTCGCGGCGCCCTCTGCCCTGCGGACCGTCACCGACGACGAGGGTAAGGCGGTGACGGTGAAGGCGCCGCCGCTGCGCATCGTGAGCCTCTCGCCGGGCGGCACGGAGATGTTGTTTGCGGCGGGGGCCGGTGGGCAGGTGGTGGCGACGGTCGAGTACTCCGACGTGCCGGCGGCGGCCAGGAGCGTCCCGCGCATCGGCGATGCCCTCGCCATCGACATGGAGCGCCTGGTGCTGGTGCACCCGGACGTAGTGGTCGCCTGGCCCGCGGGTGGAAATCCCGCGCAGCGCGAGAAGATCGCGCGCCTCGGTATCCCGCTCTACCAGCAGCAGACCTCGCGACTCGCCGAGCTTGCCCCCTCGGTGCGGCGACTGGGAGCGCTCGCGGGAACCGAGGCCACGGCCGGTGAGGCCGCGCGCGCCATCGAGGCGCGGCTCGCGGCGCTCGAGCGCGAATACGCCGCCGGTGCCTGGGGCGCGGGCCGCCATCCGACGGTGTTGCTGCAGGTGTGGAACCGGCCGATCTACACGGTCGGGGGCCGGCATCTCATGAGCGATGCGCTGGCCCTCTGCGGCGCACGCAATGTCTTCGCCGATCTTCCGGAGCCAGGGCCCGTGGTCGACATCGAGGCGGTCATCGCCCGCGATCCCGACATCATCATTGCGGCCGGGCCACCGGGGGAAAGCGCCGCGTGGCTGCCCGACTGGCGGCGCTTCCCTACGCTCGCGGCGGTGCGCCAGGGGAGATTGCTGGCGTTCGAGGATCAGGCCTTGAGCCGGCTGGGTCCGAGCTTTCTCGACGCGACGGAGGCGCTGTGCCGGGCGATCGCCCGCCTGAAGTGACCCGGCAGTGAGATCAGTCCCTGAAATTATTGAATTGCAGCGCCCGATCGAGCTTGGCGCCGCGCAGCAGGGCCATCGCCGCCTGCAGATCATCGCGCTGCTTGCCCGTGACCCGCACCTTGTCGCCCTGGATGCTGGCCTGCACCTTGAGCCGTGAGTCCTTGATGAGGCGGGTGAGCTTCTTGCCGGTTTCCGCATCGATCCCGTGGCGCAGCAGCACCTCCTGGCGTGCGGCGGCGAGGTTCATCTGCGGCTCCTTCACATCGAGACAGCTCAGGTCGATGCCGCGCTTCGAGAGACGCAGCTTCACGATCTCGAGCATCTGCTTCAGCTGAAAATCGACCTGCGCGTGCAGCGTCACCGTGAAGTCCGTGAGCTCGAAGCGCGCGCCGGTGTCCTTGAAGTCGAAGCGCTGCCCGAGCTCGCGGTTGGCCTGGTCCACGGCGTTGGCCACCTCGTGGGCGTTGAGCTCGGAGACCGCATCGAAGGAGGGCATGGGACTTAGCGCCCTGCGCGGCGCGCGCGGGACGCGCGCCGCCTCGCGGCCGGCCGCTTCGCCGCCTTCGCCCCCGCGGACCCGGGCGCCTGCTTTTCGAGCCGCTGGCGATAGGTGCGCGCGAGCTGCATGAAGCGCGGGGTGAGGCCTGCGTCCTCGTAGATCGGGTCGCCCTGCTCGTCGGTGGAGATGACGCGCTTGCCCGCGACATAGGGCATGGCGGCGGCGAGCTCCTTGAGAGCCGCCCCGAGAAGCTCGGTGATCAGCTGCTCGGGGGCGCGTCCCGGGAACATCTCCGCGAGTGCCTGAAGCTGTGCGGCCTCATCGAGCGGCAGGTGCACCGCGAATTTGCGCGCCGTACGCGGCGCGGAGGCCGTTGCGCGCCAGCTCTCGAGCAACTCTTTGAAGCTCACGGGTGACTTTCGGTTTGCGGCGCGCGATCAGGGGTGGGCGCGCATTCTAGCGGAACGAGCCAGCGCCTGCGTTTCGCGGCGGCACCTGCGGCTTGACCCGTGGGCGCGGCGACGGCCATACTGCCCCCAACATGTCGCACCTGTTCCTCAGCACCCGTTGGTGGTGGCGCACTTCATAACGGAGTGGGCCGACGGTCAGTTTTTCCAGCGACTTAAAGCATTCAAGACACCTGAAACCCATCTCCGGATGACCCCGGGATGGGTTTTTTGCTTTTGAGCGACTGATTCAGAGGAGCAAAGCAGGCTTTGCAGACCGCCTTCGACATCACCGGTGATCTCGACACCCCGGTCTCGGCTTTCATGAAGCTCGGCGCCTTCGCCCCGCGCTTCCTTCTGGAGAGCGTCGAGGGTGGGGAACGGCTCGGACGATACTCTTTCATCGGCTTCGGCGACGGCCTCGAGGTGCGGCTCGATGCGGCCGGCCTCACTGTCGGCGGACAAAAGCGCCCCACTCCCGCCGACGGCGCCGAGCTCCTCAAAGTGCTGAGAGCGGCACTCGCGGCGGCGCCCCAGCCGCAGGCGGATGGCGCTCGTCTGCCGCTCGCCGGAGGGCTGGTCGGCTATGCCGCCTATGACGTGGTGCGCTACTTCGAGCGCCTGCCGGCGCGCGGCCGCGCCGATTCCGGGGTGCCGGCGCTGCACTACGTGGCGCCGCGCTCGGTGCTGGTGTTCGATCACCTGACACGCGGCATCGCGCTGCTCCATGCGGGGGATGAGAACGAGCGCCGCGCGCTGCGCGGCGAGGTGATTCGCGCGCTGCGCGGAGCGCTGCCCAACGGCCGCCGCGCCGGCCGCTACGCCCCCCCGGGCGCGGCCTGGACGCGCGAGGCCTACATGGCGGGCGTGAGGCGTACGCAGGAATACATCGCCGCGGGCGATGTGTATCAGCTGGTGCTCGCGAGCCGCTTCGCCGGGCGCCACGAGCTCGACCCGTTCCAGGCCTATCGCGCGCTGCGCCTCATCAACCCCTCTCCTTATATGTATTACTGCGCCCTCGGGGATGTGTCGGTGGTGGGCTCCTCTCCCGAGGCATTGGTGAAGCTCAGCGGCCGCCGCGCGCAGCTGCGGCCGATCGCGGGTACGCGCCCGCGTGCGGCTGATGCCGCCCTCGATGAGGCACGCGCGGCGGAGCTGCGCGCCGACCCCAAGGAGAACGCCGAGCACGTGATGCTGGTCGACCTGGCGCGCAACGATCTGGGGCGGGTCGCGAGCGCAGGCAGCGTCGCGGTCGATCCCTACCGTGCGATCGAGCGCTACAGTCACGTCATGCACATGGTGAGCGGGGTGTGTGGCGAGCTCGCGCCCGGGCGCGATGCCTTCGATCTGTTTGCGGCTGCGTTTCCGGCAGGAACCCTGGTGGGGGCACCGAAGGTGCGTGCCATGCAGATCATCGACGAGCTCGAGCCGGTGAGCCGCGGACTCTATGGCGGCACCGTCGGCTACTTCGGCTCGCGCGGCGACATGGACCATGCCATCACCATTCGTACGCTGGTGTTCAAGGGGGATGAATACAGCTACCAGGCGGGCGCCGGCATCGTCGCTGACAGTGTGCCGAGCACGGAGCACGAGGAGGTGCTCGCCAAGAGCGCCGCCATGGTGCGCGCGCTCGAGCTCGCGGGGGAGGGGCTGTGAGCGCAGCGAAGTCGCCGGGAAGTGCGGGTGTGCCGCGGCTGCTGCTCATCGACAACTACGACTCCTTCACCTACAACCTGGTGCAGGCATTTCTGGTGCTCGGCGCGCAAGTGAGTGTCTACCGCAACGACGCCCTCACCCCCGCCGCAGCGCTGGCGCTTGCGCCCTCGCACCTTTGCATCTCGCCGGGGCCTGGCACTCCGTACGACGCCGGCGTGTCGATGGACATGATCCGCGCCTTTGCGGGCCGCATTCCGGTGCTCGGCGTGTGCCTCGGTCACCAGTCGATCGTCGAGGTGTTTGGCGGCCGGGTGGTGCGCGCCGCGCGCCTCATGCACGGCAAGACTTCTCTGGTCCGGCATGACGGTACGGATCTCTTCGCAGGTCTACCGCAACCCTGCGAGGTGGGACGCTACCATTCGCTGATCGCAGCGCCCGAGAGCCTGCCGGCGATGCTCACCGTGAGTGCCCGCACCGACCAGGACGAGATCATGGGGGTGCGCCATCGCACCCTCACCGTGGAAGGGGTGCAGTTCCATCCCGAAAGCATCCTGACACCCGAGGGTCCGAGACTCCTCGGAAACTTCCTCAAGTACACCGCGGGAGAGCGCGATGCGCCCGCCGCGTGAGCTGCTGCAACAGCTGCTCGAGCGGCGCGATCTCGCGCAGGCTCAGGCTGAGGAGCTGCTCGCGCACCTCACCGACGGCGAGCTCGAACCCGCCATGGCCGGCGCGATCCTGGCCGCGCTCACCACCAAGGGCGTGGTGGCGGATGAGGTGCGCGGCTTTGCGCTCGCCATGCGGCGTCTCGCGCGTCGCCCGGACATACCGGCGGATCTGCGGGCCATCGATATCGTCGGCACCGGCGGGGACGCATCCGGAAGCTTCAACATCTCCACCGGCACCGCGCTTCTCACCGCCGCCTGTGGGGTCCCCGTGGTCAAGCACGGCAACCGCTCGGTCTCGAGCCGCAGCGGCAGCGCCGATGTGCTGGCGGCGCTCGGGGTCGCGATTCCCGCCGACGGCGCGATGGCGGCCGCCTGCCTCTCCGCCACCGGCTTTACCTATCTCTTCGCGCCGCACTACCACCCGGCGACCGCGCGCGTCGCGCCGATCCGGGCGGCGCTCGGCGTGCGCACCGTGTTCAACATTCTCGGGCCCCTGGTCAATCCCGCGCAGCCGCCCCTGCACCTGATCGGTGCCTATAGCCTGAGTGTGGCGCAGCTGATGGCCGAGACGCTCGCCGGCCTGCCGATCGAGCGCACCTTCGTCGTGCACGGGGCGGAGGGGTGGGACGAGCCGACCCCGGTCGGCCCGTTCACGGTGTTCGATGTGCGGCCGGGGAATGTGTCCGTCGGGGTGCGCGGTCCGGCGGACTACGGGCTCGACACCTGTCAGCCCGCGGCCCTGGCAGGCGGCGATGCTCTGCACAACGCCCGCGCGCTCGAAGCGGTGCTCACGGGTGTGGACCGCGGCGCGCATCGCGACTGCCTGCTCCTCGGTACCGCGCTCGCGCTCGAGGTCGCCGGGGTCGCGGCTGAGCCGCGCGCAGGTATCGCGCGCGCCGCCGCCGCCATCGACAGCGGCGCCGCCCGCTCGCTGCTCGAGACGCTGCGCGGCCATGCGCCGGGGCGCGTCCGGTGAGCGCCTTTCTCGAGGAAATGGCGGTCGGCAGCCGCGCGCGGGTGCGCGAGGCCCAGGCGAGGTGCTCACTTGCGGCACTGGAGCGCCTGGCCAGTGCAGCGCCCGCGCCAGCGCCGCTGCGTCTCGATGCGAGCGGCTTCGATCTCATCGCGGAGCTCAAGCTCCGATCGCCGGCTTCGGGGCGTCTCGCCGCTGCGGATGAGGACCTGCCCGGGCGCCTGCGTGGCTACGCGCGCGCGGGCGCAGCCGCCGTTTCGGTGCTGACCGAGCCGAGTCGTTTCGAGGGCTCGCTGCAGCACCTCGCCGCGGCCGCTACTGTGCTGACTCCGCTTGGAGTGCCGGCGCTGCGCAAGGATTTTGTCGTCGACCCTTACCAGCTCTACGAAGCGCGCGCGGCAGGAGCGGGCGGCGTGCTCATCATCCTGCGCATGCTCTCCGCGACGCAGACGCGCGAGCTGCTCGAGTGCGCCCGCCGTCTCGGGCTCTTCGTCCTGCTCGAAGCGTTCGATGAGGAGGACATCGCGCGCATGCACGAGCTCATCGAGGCGCACCGCGGTCCCAACACACTGCTCGCCGGGCTCAACTGCCGTGACCTCGCCACGCTCGAGGTGGTGCCGGAGCGGCTCCTCGAGCTCGGCTCGCTTCTCCCCACGGGCGTGCCGCGCGTCGCCGAAAGTGGTGTGACTTCGGCTGAGGATGCGCGTGCGGTCGCCTCCGCCGGCTACTCGCTCGCGCTGGTCGGGAGCGCCCTCATGCGCGGCGGCGAGGCGCAGCAGCTTGCCGCCTCCCTGATAGCCGCGGGGCGCGCCGCGCGCCGCACCGGTTGACGCCGATGTGGATCAAGATCTGCGGCATCACCACCCCCGATGCGATCGCCGCGGCGGTCGAGGCCGGCGCGGATGCGCTCGGCTTCGTGTTCGCCGCATCGCCGCGGCAGCTCACACCGGAGGCCGCGACGCAGCTCGCGCGCCCGGTGCGCGCTCGCGTGCGCTGCGTGGCGGTGACACGCCATCCCACCCAGCGTACGGTGGATGAGATTCTGCAGGTGCTCAGACCCGACCTGTTGCAGACGGATTTCGCCGATCTCGGGCTGCTCACGCTGCCGACTTCGCTCGAGCTGCTCCCCGTGGTGCGCTCGGGCTCCGCAGCG